>Ga0209088_10000048_pt1 | contig 92215 bp, 124 predicted proteins | sample S_140625_EF_Meta_FD_187324 | JGI IMG/M metagenome (GOLD analysis project Ga0209088, IMG submission 187324) | Freshwater microbial communities from Lake Simoncouche, Canada to study carbon cycling - S_140625_EF_MetaG (SPAdes) (version 2) | ecosystem: Environmental > Aquatic > Freshwater > Lake ... | reverse complement strand
GAACGGTCCCTGTCGGGAAGCGGGTGGAAGGAGTGTGTGATGGGTATGATAGCGTCATATCTTGATACTCTATAATTACCGCCGGGGGATGCAGAGCATCTACATAATTGACACAAAACAAGTTCTATAGTATACTACAATCTTTGTACAAGGAGACACAATGTCCAAAAGAGAGATAACTGTAGAAAAGTTTAAAAACAAATTTACAGACGTAGTCCGCCATACCAAAATGGAAGTGGTGGACATCGTTATTGCACTAGAGAAAATGGATCCCACCAAGAACTTACAGTATGTTCCTTGGCTGGCCAAACAACTAATTAATAACCAATTTAAGTTTGAGGATACAGAAAGAGTTAAAACTGTATTAACAAATTTTGACAAGCTAAAACCTCGTTTGGCTAAGCGAGACATTAACCAATTTAGTTTTTATGAACTAGACGAGACCATAGATAAGGTTCTCAATCCTGAGATTAAGGAAGTACTAGTAACTAAAACTGTAAAAGAAGAAGGTGCCTTTCCAATTATTAAAAACACAAAGATATTGTACAATGGTCCTTTTGGCCAGTTGGCCAGTCCACAAACTGCTACTGCCGCAAGACATTTGGGTGCAGGCACAAAGTGGTGTACTACACAGGCAACTTTCTTTAAAGACTACACCGAGACCAGTGATTTATATGTTTGGAGAGACCGCAACGGTAGCAAGTACCAATATCAGATCCAACATGACTATGCTAACAGAATTACATTATATGATGCCCGAGACAGAAGGTTAGATTGGGCAGAGCAACAAAAATTTGAGGAACATCCTGTACTTGGTCAGATTATAAAAAACCAAATAAAAGCATACACAGATTATCTGTTTAAGCAAAAGCAGGCACAGCACGAGCAGGATCGACTCTATGACCTTACCAAATATGTTTTAGATGAAACAGGCATTAACATTAAGCACGTTAAAAAGATTAAGTCCTATCCTGGCGGCATGGAAGGCTTTTGTAAAGACCTGTTAGCTAAAAAGTACGACTTGATAGAACCACAGATGGCCCTGGGTCCACGTAGTAGCCAAGAATATGCTATGTTTATTAAAAAGGCAAGATGGGTAGAACAGGAACCTCTCATTGCTAAACATGCAGTAAGTTGGACAATGTACAGTAGAGAAATACTAGGCACTAACAATATGACAAAGGCAGGCCGTACGCAACGAGATAAGATGCGTAGGGAAGTGTTAAAGACAATTGGAGTCAAACTTACTTCCAAAATGAAGAAACTTCCACAATGGTGATATAATGGCAACAAGAAAAACACAAACGCAAACGCAGACTAACATAGACCTTGACAACATATTTAAGACAGGCACAGCCCGTCCCATTGTCAAGCATACAGAAAAACCCAAGGTTAAACCTGAGGTCAAACAAGACAAGCCCAAAGTTGTAAAAGTTAACAAGGCCAGTGTTAGTAAAACATTGGCGGCCACAGGTAAGATTAGACCTACTCGGGCCATGCAGGATATGTTGGGTAAGATGTTGGACATCAAACTCGACGCCGACCTGCCGTCATATGACGCTAGTATTGAGCAACAGCCTGTAAAGACTACACAAAAGCAGACTAGTAGCATTGAGCCCCGGCCACACGAGACTCTACCCACAGTTGTAGTTAAGACTACCACATTGGCAACAACAGCAGAATACGCATTACGCAAGGCAGGCTACTTGGTACCAGACTTCCACCAAGTAGCGGCATTGCCAGGTAACATTAAAGACCAAATTAGACAGCTGGGACGTAGTGTGTTTAAGACTATGACAACGACACCTACCAACAAAATCTTTGTAGTGGCTAACTTGGCTGGTATGGGTCCTAACACAGACAGAGAAGTACAAAGTGTGGCAGATTGGGTTAGACAGCATGGCCAGGACTATGGCGATGGCAGTATTAACTTTGACAGGTCTATCCCAGGTTATGAGGCAGAGACACACATGTACACAGCCGCAGGTATTACATGGTTGTTGGTCAAGGACTTTGCAGGACAATACATTTATGCTTGGCCAGAAAAGGAAAGTGTGTTTAGAATAGCAGTTAACAAGTTATTGCAGAAGTGTGCATAATTTAGATTTTGGAGGTGCCGCCGTAATGGTATGGCAGCGGACTGTAACTCCGCCGACTTCGGTCATAACAGGTTCGATCCCTGTCACCTCCACCATTTGGTAAACTACAAGTTGACAGCTTGTGCGAGTTTTGTTATAATATATTATTGGAGTGGTAGTTCAGTTGGTTAGAATACCGGCCTGTCACGCCGGGGGTCGCGGGTTCGAGTCCCGTCCACTCCGCCAAATTTTTAATAAGGAATCAACATGTTAGCAGATAGACGAGAGTTATTAGAACATGATGTTAGAAAGCTACACGCAGAAGCTTCAGCAATGTACTTTGACATTGTAACTCATAATAAAGATGTTCACAGCGAAGAATACCAAGCACTTAAAGAAAAAATCTCTAGTTTAGAGTTCGACCTCAATGTAGTTAATAGACTGATTGCACAAGGTCAAAAATAATTTAAAGGAAATATAAAATGGCATACGATTCACGAGCAGTTAAAATCCCCAAAGCAATCAAGCGTTTTGCGGCCTATGAAACAGATCCACATAAGCGTGGAGAAATTCTACAAAGTTTTGTAAAAGTATTTGAATCCGAATTGCGTAGTAGCAAGCGCGGTCCAAAAGAAAAGTAAAGATTAAAGTTTTTTGGTAGTATGTCTCCCAGGATAACTACCCGGAGAAAAGAAAGAGACGAGAACTAACATCCGTTATCGCTTCATGCGATACCGAACAATTACTGGCTGGCGCCTTGAAAACGCCTCGTGCTTGTGTGCTCCAACCCTTGGGATATGACAGAATTGTGTCTTGCTCCTGGATATACGCAGGTCCCTGTGCCTTGTGCATTGTGACTTGTCAGGATTTTAGTTAAAGCTAATCCGCATGTTATTTGTCCAGTTGGTTACTTTCTTTCTTGACTCTGTTTTTATTTTGTTGTATAATTATTTAAAGGAAATATATGAATATCAGTCTACGTAAAGCCAGTGTATTGCAGAACAGCATCAATGATGCCGTCAAAGGCATCGACCTTAAAGGTCAAGTTAGTCTAACAGAATTCCATGATCCGGTCATGGAAATTTATAAAGCTACGACTGCCTTTAAAACTAATTTGAATCGTCGAGATTCTTTGATTAAAGCACTCTACGACATCCGTAAGCAAGTCAGTGCAGTTAACAGTCGTGTGGGCATAGATGACAAACTCACAGAGATTGCCTGTCTTGAAAAGCAAATTCAGAACTACACAGAGTTGTCTGGCTTTGCAGTTCGCGAACAAGAAGCAGTTGTGTTGGGCAAGTTGGACAAGATTAAAAATCGTAAAGAAGAAGGTCGCAGTATCTATGGTTACGAAAGCACAGTAACTACCAGTGTGTTCACCGAAGAAGACATCAAGGGCTTTAAAGTTTTTGTAAATCTAGCCAAGAAAGCCAAACAACGTCTTCAAGACGAAGTGCTGGAATTGAATGTGCGTACTGACATCAGTCTAAGTGTAGACACAGTTCAAACACTGAAGTCAGAAGAATTATTATAAATAGCATACCGCGGGGTACGTCAGTTGGTAGACTATCAGGCTCATAACCTGGAAGACGGAGGTTCGAGTCCTTCCCCCGCAACCAATTATAAACTGTGAATGTAATCTAAAGCAGAATCTAAGTTAGTAAAGTACAGCATTTCAAAGTCATTGCTAAAAATATCTTTGACAATGATATAGCAGATACCTTGCTTGCTTAGACTTACATGAAAATGTAGGCCTGCTTCGGTGACAATGTCATAGGATTGCATAGTAGTATTTAACAGAAAACCCGGTTACACTTTGACGTCTAAAGTGGGTGGGGCAGTCACCATAAAGAGTGCTAGGTTTGTAGTGCAATGACCATCTGTGCTCTGTTGTGGAGTGGCGGGAACGCATTAGGTAAGGTATAACACCTGCCCAAAAGAACAAATGTTATGGACAGAGTAACCGCTCAGTTTAGGGCTCATGTGGTGTGAGTAGCTAAACACTTTATACGTGCTTTCTGTAGTAGCTACAATGGAACACCGAAATACTTGTCAATGTCGACCATGACAAGGACCGGCCATGAAGAGTGGGGCTACCAGGAATTCAAGCGTCACAGAGAGCACCTATAAAGTCAGCGGGGTTAGTTTAATGGCAAAACAGCAGATTTCCAATCTTCGGTCGAGAGTTCGATTCTCTCACTCCGCTCCATTAATTAAAGGAAACAAATATGTCACACGGCGGCAAAGGCAGCAAGGCTCGGCCATTTAGCGTGTCCCAAAAAGAGTATGACTCTCGCTGGGACGCTATATTTGGTAGAGATTTGAAAGAAGAAAAACAAGAAGATACTAGTGTACTAGAAGCATACAATGATGAGAGATTGGTTTCTAAATTTGATAAACTAAAAGAAGAAAATTAAAATGTTACATCTAATTCAAAGTCTCAGCGATAAATTTGTCGACTTGATCAGTCAAGATCCAGTGCGTCCACACATTCCCCGGACAGAACGTGTCGGTGCAAACAAAGATATTTTTGTGACTAGAGACGAGAATGATAATGTGCAAGCAATTACCTGTGTCAGTTATCAACTAACTGTGCCTTGTTCTGAATCTGAATTATTTGAAACCTGCAATGAACCACAAGTCGCTGTATTTTATACCATTTGGAGTTATGCACCGGGCGCAGGGAAAAAATTAATCTTTAATGCAGTAAAACATATCAAAGAAAATCAAAAAACAATTAATAGATTTGTAACGTTAAGTCCAAAGACTGATATGGCTAGGAAATTCCATATTAAAAATGGAGCAATAGTTTTTAGGGATAACGCAGAATCTGTTAACTACGAATACTTAAATAACGAAGTCGACAATTAAGTAAATATATATTCGGAGTGTAGCACAGCCTGGTAGTGCGCCTGGTTTGGGACCAGGAGGTCCAAGGTTCGAATCCTTGTACTCCGACCAAGTTTAAGAGCAATTTAAATAAATATCGTTATGTCCTACAAACGAATCATCAATAATGCTCTTGCATCTAACACGCAGTACTTGCCATATGTACAACTCAGTGCCACAGCACTGGTTCTACTCTATGCATTCCTTTTACCGCAGGTTGGTCTACTGTGGTTACTAAGTGTGCTGATGTATGTGGGCATAGGCGGCCTTGGTATCAGCATTGGCTTTCATAGATTATTAACACATAAAAGTTTTAAGACCAGTAAATTCTGGGAATACTTTTGTGCCACTTGGGGAGCGTTGGCATTTACAGGCAGTGCCATTGGCTGGGTTGGTATGCACAGAGATCATCACAAATACAGTGACAAGCCAGGCGACCCACATAGTCCCATGGTCAGTGGTCCCAAGATGTTGGTAGCTGCCTATGACTATGAGCCAAACAAATGGAAAATACGACACTTGATTTTTGACAAGTATCATATCTTTATGCACAAGTGGTACTTTGGTCTGTTATTATTATGGACAATATTCTGGGCTGTTATAGATCCCGTGTTGGCCATGCACGTTGTTATTATCCCTGCGGTGTTCAGCGTATGGAGCAGTACTATCAGCAACTATACAAATCATAAGTGGGGATATAAGAATTTCCAAACCAGCGATAACAGTCGAAATCTTTGGATTAATGCAATACTAACCTTTGGTGAAGGTTGGCATAATAACCATCATGCTCGTCCTGGTAACTATGACTTTGGAAGTGGCACCAGTGGCAAGTGGTGGGAATTTGATCCTGCGGCCAGAGTCATTGAATTAATTAGACGATGATATTTGGATCCACAAGTAGAAATATAAATCTACTAACTATTTTTGTTTTTATTAACAGCATAGTTGGATTGTTTTTTGTTGATTATACATTAAGCAACATACTAATCATGTTGACAAGTTTTTATGTTTTGAACATCCTGGGAGTATGGATGACATTTCATAGATATTATAGTCATAAAAGTTTTGCACTGAACCCTGTGCTTAAATGGTTGTTCTCTGTTATTGCTTTATTAACAGGTCGCGGCAGTATTTTAGGCTGGGTCTATTTACATAGATTGCATCATGCATACAGTGACCAAGACAAAGACCCGCATAGCCCGCATAATTTAGGATATAAATTGTTTGGCTTTGGACATATGAAACAACAAGAAGGTGAAATGAAGATATTCTTGGTTAAAGAATTAATGACACCGGCCCAATTGTTTATACATAAATGGTACATGATTTTATTACTATTCGTAATTTCTATATTAGCTTTAATAGATCTACAATTATTTTATTGGGCTTGGCTAGTGCCTGCAATGCTAATACAACTTAGTACCAGCAATTTTAATTATTTTGGTCACAAATTTGGTTATCGTAATTACGAAACAAAAGACCATAGTAGAAATAATGCATGGCTTTGGCCCATTATACTAGGCGAAGCATGGCACAATAATCATCACGGCGACGCAAAGAATCCCAGCACAACATATAAATTCTGGGAAATAGATCCTTTGACATGGGTAATTAAACTAGTATGTACAAAGTAAAAGAATACAATAAATTAACCAAATCAGAACTACAACATTTTTGGGACACTATAGAATCAGAATGTCAAAAAGATACCAGTCCTGCCATGGTCAATATGCACAGCAAAACTTGGCGAAATGAAAATAATACTCTGCGCTATATATTAGAAGTAGAAAATAAATTCGATCACGGTAAATACTTTGTGTTGTTTGACGATAAATTACCAGTGGCCAGCGGCGGCGTTTACTTCAGTGAATGGACCGAAGATATTGCAATGGCAGGTATCAGAACATGGGCACATACTGAACATAGAAACAAATTATTAGTTGCCGAATACATTCTCCCTGCATGTAAGGCATGGGCAGTTAAAAACAAATGTAAATTTATTACATTGACATTTAATGATTATAATAAAAATTTAATCAAAGTATGTATTAGAACTCGTGCCGGAGAAAGTGCTACTAGAATTTCTGGCCGAACTCCGCGACGATTATTCTATAATGGCGCGACAGTACTTGACTTTCCATTAGAAATCAACTATACTAAGCAATGGCTGATATACGAAAAGTTGGACAGTGAATTTTTATTTAATTGGGAAGAATTCAAATGGCAGGACAAGATAAAGATAGTGAAGAGAAAGCTAGGTTAAACTCTAGTCCAGACCGGAATACCTTCCAACGTAATAATTATCTTGCACGTAGAATAGCAGAAGGCAAGCAAAACGATCCTAACACTATTGCTATGTTAGAATACTTTGATGAAATTCCAGACTTAATGGCTACTAAAGAAGCCCAAGACGCTTGGTGTGAAAATAACATGGAGTATGATCTACGCAGTACTACTTGGATCTGCGATAAAGTAAAAAGCGACGATGTCTACGCACAAAACTTATATGCTGCCATGTGCAACAATGACTTTCAGCGCAATGACATGTTGCCCATTCTAAAGGGCCAAACTTGGGGCTGTAGTTGGAGATATGCCGGTGGCATTGTAGCAGACATGAAAGAACAAGGTGATTACATCGACTGGTACTGTAGTGGTATTAAAAATGCTGGTCCGATAGAACAAAGTGAATGGGATATTTTAACTTTAGAAGAACAACAACGATACAAGGAAACAGAAGCCTATGTATCGGAAAGTGTAGTCACTGACGAGATTCGCAGTGACTTGAAGAAACTAGGTTGGCTAGTTTTGGAAGACAACAACGAGGATATATAATGGCTAGAATTACCAGTGAAAAGGCTGCATTGGCAGTGGGAAATAGATTTGATCTAGTGTTAATCGCTAGTCAACGTGCTCGCGAATTAAAGCGAGGCTCCGTGCCCAAAGTTTCAAGTAAAAATAGCGCGGCTGTGACAGCACTGCGTGAAATTGAAGAGGGACACATCGGTCGTGATTATTTAAAACGTATTAGATAATCAAATACATCTTCTGATGACATGAACGTCTACATAAATATTGTATGAGATCATCGGAAGATAAAGAATTACTAGTGTCTAGATTCGCTGACACGATCTATGTAGAAGAATTTCTCCAGAGTGAAGAAATCCAGTATCTAGTCGAATTGTTTAATAACTCAAACGACAAAATTTATAAGAACACAGGTCCTGTGACTTGTAATTCTATTATGAAAGATTCTATTTTAGAATCTATAGTAGAAAGACTCGTGCCTTTAATTGGCGATTTTAAGATTTATTCTGCGTCATTTTTTAATGTAAAGTTTCCGCATATCATACACAATGATGATAAGAAGTCATTTCCTTTGACTTATAAAGCAATTACACTGCCATTGAAATTAGAGTATTCTGCGGAAACTACAGATACAGAATTACCCAGCCTGTGTATCTTTGATCAGTATTACTTGGAAGGCCCAAGTAAATTTTTTAATGGCGACAATAATATTCCCACATATTATAATCAACAAATCTACGAATACTCACAAGTACAAAACAAATCCTTGACCGGTATCAGTGCAACTGACATGCAGAAATATCTAACTCATATAAAACCAAATTGGTTGCATGGACTTAGTCTAAATTCAATTCATATATGGAAGCCAGGGTCTGCAATTATATTCGATGCATTAAAGCTTCATTGTGCCAGCGACTTCAGGCAGCACAGCATTGTCAGCAAACTGGGTATCAGTATTTTTACATACACTGATTAATTTTACAAAAATAAAATTTTACTGTCATTGACATTTTTCACGGCATCTTCGTAATCCTGGAATACTTGTATGTTGGTAAGGTCGAATAAAAGACTTGTTCTTTTACCCACATAATTATCCACTGCATGTATAGCTGAATTGTTAATTAGATACCATTTGTTAAGATCAAATCTATATCGATTTGTTTCTGTCAATTCACTTTTTTCAAACATTCTAGCAGCCACAGCATTGTTGGCATCCTTTTGTTTGTAAAATACAGTGTCAGCCGCGCCTTCGACTACATAGATTATACTCATTTTTCTAAAGGTATCAGTGTGCGGTGGCAGTTCATCGACACTTCGTTGCAACGTAATATGTTTTAAAAATTTTCTATTAATTTCATGACCACAAAAAATCTCATCAAGGAAATTCATATGTTCGGGCCATTTCTGCAATTGATATGATCCAGGCATTTCAACTACAAAATCATCCTGCATCATGCTTTTGCCCTGTTCTATTCTTTTGAACTTTTTTCCATAATTCTTGTACTGTTCGTAATGCTTGATTATTTTTTCAGAGATTTCTTGTCCCAATGACGGCCAGGTTAACTCAATGGCATTATTCATATAAATCAATGTCCGTGTTTGAGATTTGCAATCAATTTAGATACATTATCAGTGGTAAATGGTACGTTGATGATTAGATGTATGCTGTCATCGACCCAACTGATTGTTCTATGTGTTCGTCTAGTGTTAATATAATAAGCACGACCTTCTTCAATTTGCAGTTTAGTGTCTTGTCCAATTATCCAATCATATTGATAGGTCTTGCAATTTTTTAAAAATACAGCTATTCTAAATGTCTCTCTGGGTAATTCGGGATGGTCTCGATGTGGAGGGAAATAGCCTCCCATGTTGCTTTTTACTAAAAACGTTCTGCCCAATGGGGAGAATGTATCCAGCAAAGGATGCAGACAGGGACAATTTTTATACACTGCCGTAGGATGAGAAAATTCTCGTTCAAATACTTTTCTGTCGGCTGCATAACTAGCCTGTGCTTGGCTGGGATTATCTTGATGTGTTTTTTCGGGAAGATTAGTAACGGCTAATCCTTTCCGGTTATTCGATCTATCTGATCTCGGTAGATAATCTACCCAATCATTGTCAAATTTAGAAATTTCACTGTTGAATTTATTAGTACTAATAAAAAAGTCCAGTGGTTCAAAATCTCCCAGTGTTAATAAGGACAGTTCATCAGAGATTGTTTCTTGATTGACCTTTGTACTGTCATATTGCGGCGGCCTTTTGACATTGTGTTTTTTGCCTACTATAATATTTTCATTCATATTATAATTTATTGTCGCTGTTCTTAAAAACATCATAATAGAATCAGGAAACTATGTTTTCAAAATCTAATAAAAATATTCTAAGACACATGAAGAAATACACTTTCTTGAATAAGTAAGTGTATGCACAAAGAATTTAAATCAGCTTATCCCAAATTTAATAAACTGCGTGGGCAGTTGATGAATTTAGCGTCTGAAGTTGGAAACTGGGAAACAAATCTAGACAGCCAAATAGCAATTCAAACCGATGACCCCGGTACAGACAATTGGTATGCTGGTATTGGCAATGCCAAAGGCAAAGATAGATTTTGGGAACATTCATTCTGTCATTTGCAGCCTAGTCTAAAAGGCACTCCTGTAGATGAATATCTACAATGGTTAGATATTTCAGTATATCGTGCTAGAATTATGCTGTCTCGAGGAAAAAGTTCTTATAGTGTACACCGAGACTTTAGTCCTAGACTGCATTTACCATTGAAAACAAATACACAATGTAATTTTTTAATTACAGATCCATTGACATTTTTTCATTTGCCCGCAGACGGAACAACAACTTGGGTAGATACAAGAAATTTTCATACTTTTTTAAATGGCAGCGATGAATATAGATTTCATCTAGTGATGATAGTAAAGGAATAATATGATTACAATTACAGGTAATGTAGACAATAAAGTTGCAAATATATTGCAAGAAGAGGGTAATCCTAATATTAGCCTTAGGGTGTTTGTACAAGGTGGAGGCTGTAGTGGTATGCAATACGGTTTTACTCTAGAAACCGAACAGAATGAAGATGACTTTGTTATAGAACAACAGGGCGTCAAGTATCTCGTTGACGCAATGAGTATGCAGTACTTACAAGGTGCAACCATCGATTACAAAGAAGACATTGAAGGTTCAAACTTTGTAATTCAAAATCCCAATGCAGAAACTAGCTGTGGTTGCGGAAGTAGCTTTGGCGTATGATGGTCAGTAAAATCACTGAAGCAGTGATCTACGAAAGTCCGGATGGCGGAGAAACAATCTACGTCAGGGAATCAGGAAACAGTCAACGACAACTTCACGTACAAAGTCCGCGAGCAGTTAATCTTCATGAACAACTAAAAGAAGATAAACTTTGGGGCGATATTCGCAGAACTGCCAAAACCAATCCTGCATTAAAACACGCATTAGACGAAGCTGTTCTAATCTACACTTTATCAAAATAATTGACATAAAATCTCTATTGTAGTATAATATATCATTATCACTGGAGTAATCTATGAGTATGCATCTACATCACCCTAGCCTTAGCTATAATGGCAAGAAAAAGGGCAAGGTAAAGTTTGCCAGTGCGGCGGCAAAACACAAGGCGGAACAATTGGACAAAGAATGGAAAGAATTACAGGCCAAATGGGGACTAGACGCAGAAGAAAAAAAGCGTCGACGTGCAATGAGTGCCGCTCCTTTGGATTATAAACTGTCTGCGCCTGCGGGCAGGGAAACGCAAAAGATTGCCAGTCGTGACACTGGACAAAGTGGTGTAGGAACTTATAAAGCATCACCGCAATACACTGGTACAAAAGTTTTAGGAATCGGCACAATGCATAAATCAAATGCTGTTCCAATTTTCAGTGACGAAGAAGCCATAGCAATTTCAACAATGCGCCGATAAATAAAGTAAAAGGAAATATAAATGACTTATGTCGTAACAGAAAATTGTATTAAGTGCAAACACACCGATTGCGTGACCGTTTGTCCAGTGGATTGCTTCTATGAAGGACCAAACTTTCTAGTAATTAATCCCGACGAATGTATTGATTGTGCAGTATGTGTACCGGAATGTCCCATTGATGCGATTTATGCTGACACTGATCTGCCAGAAGATCAAAAAGTTTTTATAGAATGGAACAAAGAATTAAGTAAATCTTGGAAAAGAATTACTAAACAAAAACCAGCCCTACCTGATCACGAGGCATGGAATGGTAAACCAAATAAACGTGATTTACTAGAAAGGTAATTAAAATGGAATACGCAGTTTATAGAAGTGCCAGTGAAATTAACTCAGCCATGGGCCGTGTCTATGGACACATGAGTTTGGCTGTTATTATATCGATGTTTGTAAGTTATTTTGTGGGTTCGAGCCCTGAACTATTGCAGTTCTTCTTTACGGGTGTACTGAAATGGATTGTAATTTTTGCACCATTGGTGGCAATCTTTGCAATTAGTTTTGCCATGGAAAAGGCAAACAAGCAGGGTGCTCAACTCATGCTCTACAGTTTTTCAGCATTAATGGGTTTAAGTTTTGCTACAATCTTTGCAGTGTTTACCATGGGCAGTATCGTAAGTGCATTCATGGGAGCGGCAATTTTGTTTGGGGTAATGAGCGCATATGGATACTTTACAAAACGTAGTTTAGACAGCATGGGACAGTTTATGTTCATTGGTTTAATTGCCATTGTCATTGCCAGCATTGTTAATATCTTTATTGGCAGCACAGTTTTGCAAACAGTTATTAGTGCATTGGCAATTATTATCTTTCTAGGATTAACTGCCTATGACACACAAAAGATTCGAGAAGAAGTTAGTTACGAAACTAACGGAGTTGCTGAAGTGCGTGGTGCGCTAACGTTGTATATGGATTTCATTAACTTGTTTCTTAATTTATTAAATTTATTTGGAGATAGAAAATGACATTAGCACTGAAAAAAGGACAGACTGTAGATCTAGGGGTTGTATATAGAATTAACCCAAGTGGGCTTCATGAAAGCGTGAGTATCAAAGATTTGTTCGAAGGTAAAAGATTATTGGTATTCATGGGACCGGCACCATTTAGTAAACTTGATACTAAACAAGCCATTGACTATGAAAGTGCCAGTACTAAAATTCTTTCACATGGTATAGACGGAATCATTGGACTTTATGTGCAAGATGCGTTTGTAATGAAAAAATTCCAAGAACATGTTGAAGAAGTTGCCAAAACATCCAATGTTCAATTTTATGGCGACGGTGATGGTTTCTTCGTTAAAGCAAACAATTTATCACATGACTTTACCTTCGAAGGACTGAGTACAAGATCCGGACGGTGGGCGTTTGTAATCGACAATGGTGTAATTGAATATGTCACTGTTGACGATTTTTCTTTACTGGAAACAACCAGCGCAGATAGCATGTTACAGCATCTAAATGAAGCCTAAGTTTCAAAAATTATATAACAACATCGCCCACGAAGTAGCCAAAATGAGTCATGCTCGTAGGCTACAAGTGGGTGCAGTTATTGTTAAAGACGATAGAGTTATTAGTATGGGCTACAACGGTATGCCCGCAGGTTGGGATAACAACTGTGAAAGTGAAGAAACAGAATTCAATCTTGTTACCAAAACTAGAACAGGCACAGGTAAACTAACAACAAGACCAGAGGTATTACATGCAGAATCAAATGCTATTGCAAAATTGGCGAAGTCTAATGACAGTGGTGATGGCGCTGACATATTTGTTACTCACGCTCCTTGTATGGAATGTGCCAAACTTATTTTTCAGTCAGGTATTAGTAGTGTGTATTATAGCCAAGACTATAGAGATGATGCGGGAATCAAATTCCTTAAAATCAGTGGAGTAGAGGTAATTAAACATGACGAATAAATGGACAATTACACTGGAAGAAGCAGAAGACGGCAGCGGTGACTTGGTTATGCCACTGCCGCAGGATCTACTCGACGGAGCAGGCTGGCAGGAAGGCGACACGCTTAACTGGACAGATCTGGGCAACGGTTCTTGGAGTTTGACAAAACAAGTGCCCGATGTTACAATAGAAGAAGAGGAAGCATGGCGCGACCTCGAACGTAAACAACCAAAGGCTTGACATGGCAGACATTATGGTGGACATCGAAACCCTTGCCACCACTCCTAATTCGGTGGTAATTACCATAGGGGCAATTCGCTTTGATCCTTTTGCCGACGACCGTGACAGCTACGAAGGCGATGAAATACTAATGGATACATTTTATCGTAGAATTGATCCTGAGAGTTTTACTTGGCCCAGTGCTCACATCGACGACAACACACTAGCTTGGTGGGCAAAGCAAAAACCAGAAGTACAACACGAAGCATTTACAGACGATGATAGACATCCTATTCAAGAAGTCATGCTAGACTTTCATCGTTGGTGCGGCGGCTATCAAAATATGTGGGCCAATGGTCCTGCATTTGATATTGTCATATTAGAGGAGGTGTGCAAGCAACTTAAACGAGGTGCGCCTTGGCAGTATTGGCAAGTAAAAGATACTAGAACAGTGTATGGTTTGGTTGAACACGAACGTCCCAATCCTAGACTGCATCATGCCGCTTGGGACTGTTGGAGTCAAATTGTCGCACTACAAAGTTGTTTTAGAAACTTAAATATAACAAAATATCCAGAGAGAAAATAATGGAAACAAGCGGAAAAGATACACTGAGTTGGTTACATGGCTTAGAAGACTTTTTAAAATTTACAGACAGAGATGACGCAGTAGAATATGTGCATCATTATCTAAACTTAAATTATTCAGATGACCCGCTGAATACTGTTAAAAAATTAATAGTCTCTGCCAAGGAAAAAGTCAGCGAAGAAGATTTCCCAAAAGTATTAACATTTGTACTAAAAGCATTTAAAGCAATTTCAACTGATAGTGACGAAAATATTGATGTTGACGAATGGGCTAAAATAGCTAAAATTATGTTCCCAGATGAGAAGATATTTTTTCAACTGCATAGATATTTTAGGCACGAACAAAGTAGTTCAGATGTTATATCAGATGCATTTAGTCGCGGACAAATACAAAGTAAACTCTGGCTTGCAGAAGAACTATATAAGATAAAAACTAATCACGAACACGTATTGGTACTGGCAGGCTGGTTGGGGCAATTTAAATCAATATATGTTAAAAAATTAACCTATAGCAAAATGAGATTTGTAGACATGGATCGTCTAAGTTGCGAAATCGGTGATAGTGTTTTTAACTTATACGATTTAGAAAACTATAAAGTCAAAAGTGCATGTGCAGATATTAACAATATGACATTGCACAAAAATGGCTATGAATTAGATTTAGAAAATTTCACAAACGGTAAAGTTCTTAAAGAAAAATTCTTACCAGACCTTATAATTAATACCAGTGCAGAACACATGGATGATACTTGGTTTAATCAAATTAGATTTAAAGAATTCGAAAACAATCCCATTGTTGCTATTCAAAGCAACAATTTATTCGATATACCCGAGCACATTAATTGTGTGCATGGCATCGATCATATGAAGAAGAAGTTTCCAATGAAAGAAATTTTATTCGAAGGCGAACTTCAATTAAAAGGGTACAAAAGAGTCATGCTAATCGGCAGACCTTAATGCAATCTCAGCGGCCTTGGCGTCATTCCCGCTTTACAAACTCTGCCGTCTATGCTATAATACAACATAGGAGAAAACATGGCAAAATATTATTCAACAAAACACTATGGACATAACATTGGTCTAAGTGCCGTATTTAGACAACCCAATGCAGATCACAGTCACTGTCATCTGTTGCATGGTTACAGTCTAGCGTTTACATTTACGTTTGGCTGTGATACATTAGACAACAAAAACTGGGCAGTGGACTTTGGTGGCCTTAAACAGCTCAAAGCATGGCTGGAAGATCATTTTGATCACAAGGTAGCATTAGATAAATCTGATCCGCATCTGGCCAAGTTTCAAGAACTAGAAGCACTGGATCTAGCAGAGATTAGAATATTTGATGGGGTGGGTGCAGAGAAGTTTGCAGAACACGCTTTTAATTTTGCTGACGCACTGATCCGTGAAAAGACCAACAATCGTTGCTATTGTGTTAGGGTAGAATGTGCAGAGCACGGTGCTAACAGTGCTACCTACGAAGGTTAAGGAATTGGACACAAGAATATGAACAAACCAATGAAAGACATTGACCGCATGGGTGATGCCATGGTGGCTGTGTTTCACAAACTGGCCCTTTTTGGTATTGGCGCCGCCACAGTATGGGCCGCAGGTTGGACCTTTGTGGAACTATTTGCCAAGCATCATGCCAGTGTAACTGATTTACTCTTGATGTTTATCTATTTAGAAATCGGTGCTATGGTAGGTATCTACTTTAGAACTAATCACATGCCTGTGCGTTTTCTGCTGTATATTGCTATTACAGCGTTGACTAGACACATGGTGGATATCATGAGTCACTTACCTATTCGGATAGATGAAATGATAGCAGTAGCCGGCAGCACATTTGTAATAGCAGTGAGTGTGATGATTGTGAGATACACCAGTGCTCGATTTCCTAGTGATAAAAAGGAAGAAGAAGTATGAATAGTCTAGAACGTATCTGGGCCAGGGCAACTGGTCATCTAATGGGCGAGTCTGATCATGATCGCCCGGATGTGCCAATCCTTACACTACGTGAAGCAAGACTTGCACTGTTCTTAAAAACGTTTTGGGTAGTGATCCACGTCGTTACCTGCTTGTTCATTATAGCAAATACTATTCGTCATTGGTAACACAATGCGGACATTCACAGTCGGGACAGGTATCACAGTCACAGCCTGTGCCGCAATGATGTTTACAACTACAGGCTAGACATTTACAAGCGGAGGTATACCGCTTGTAAGAATCATAGTCGTCCATGTACTGTTCCATTATAGGTCTGCTTCGAATAACTCGATACATTCATTCCAGTGATGAATACGATCAGCTAGACCCAGTGTACCGCCATTGATGCGTTTAGATAATAAAACTACGTCGCCTTTGTCGCAGATATCGTTTAAACGATTCTTGTGCCAGAACCAGCAGGCACTTAGAACTGCGTATTCTGGTTCACAGACTAGATCTGGATTTTGTACCAGGCAGTCATCACCAAACAAGTCTTTACTACATTGTGTGTAATTTGCACGACCTGTGAGTTGAACTAGACCACGACCGCGGAATTTAAATCCGTCGCCACTGGCTTCGTTGCCGTTGCCCATGCGGTTAGCATAGACTCTGTTGGCAATCATTTCTGGTTTTCTTGCGTAGGGTTTAGCTGTGTTTAAATCTGGAAAGTATTTTTTAAATGTTCCTACTAGACCCTTGTCACTGTAGTTTAAGTTTTCTACTAATGCTGTAAAGTCTGCGCTTTCGTGTTGACATTGACTGATAAAACCAGCAACACGGGCCGGCGTAACAATGGCAAATTGTGGTAGTTGATTGCATAAACCCTCGTACCACTCGTTGGGGTTTTTATTTTTCTTAATGCATTTTGCCAGCATCTCGGCAGTGAATTCAAAGGTAAAGTCCATGATTGTCTCCTATATGAATATTTACCTTTTCACAATCAAACTAAATTTATGTCAAGTCGACTCGTTTAACTATGTCTTCAAATGCAGGTCGAGGGTATACTTTTTCTACATTAAGTGGAGAAAACGGAATTCGTTTAAAACGGTCGATTCTAGGGTCAAAATAATTATGCCAAGTTTGTTGATCTTTACCGTAGCCCACTCCCATGATAAATCTAAAATCTAATGCTCGAGGATCGTTATCTATTTTAAAAATTTCACTTGCTCTATCAAAATTGTGATCGATATTTTGACACATACCCGTTTGTATTCCTTTATTGGCTAATGCAAGCATTATATAAGCAGAGAATATTCCAATTTCTATATTTTCTGTTCGTGTCTGTCCACCAGCGATGTCATTGGTTCTACGTTTTCCTGCTCCAAAGCCATTGAGCTTTCCACGATTTGATTCGGTTTCGTAGCGTACTTCCAAGTCACCAACCCATCTAGCACTAAAACCCAGTAACCAAGGTGCAAGTACTTGTGGATTTCCAGGATCTTCTTCCATGGTCAAATGACCGTTTCGTTGACATATGGTCATTATTTCTTTTCTAATAGCAGGGTCATTATTTCTTAACAAGTGTACTTGATATGGAAATTGCAGATTCTTACTTGGAATATGCTGATATACTTCTTGTAATGCCGACAATATTGTACTTTCTTCGGGTACAGTATCGTCCCAAGCAAATGTTGTATGCCTGGCTGTTATTAATGGGATCCAATCCATGAAAGCTCCTTGTTAACAATATTTACCTAAAATCAATAACTAAACTCAAAATTAAATAAATAGTACTATAATTTGGGAGTACGATATGAGTTGGTTTAATAGACGTCCACATATTAAAGAGCCTGAAAAGACACACGCACACAGAACCACTAGTCCTATACTAGAGGAAAACAAAAAGAAGGCCGCTGAGGCTGGACCAAATTCAAAGCCTAAAAAGGCTAAAAAGGAATAATCATGGGATTTTTTAAAAGTGTAGGTAAAGCATTTAAATCTGCTGGTAATACAGTAACAAACACAGTAACTAGTACAGTTAATACCGTAAGTAATACAGGCAGTAATGTAATTAATACTGTAATCAAAGAAACACCTAAAGCAATTAATGTAGCTGGACAACAGATTACTGATGGTGCAGGTAAGCTAACTAGTCAAGCTGAACAGCTTGCAAGAAACTCAATCAACACAGTTCACGGTATCGGAGTTAGTGCCGCTGGACAAGCTAAAATTGGTTATGCTCGTCATGGTGCATGGACAGCTGGCGTAGCCGAAGCTGCTCTTAATGACATGGATGCTGGTGGTAAGTTAGCCATTAGAGCCATGGAACAAGGCGCCCGAGCAGGTGTTTATGGTGTTGCTCGTGGTGGTGAACTTCTTGCCGAATGGGTGCAAGCAAATTACTGCCAAATCGGTGTCAGTATTGCATTAGGTACAGTATTTGCGGCATTACTATACCGTCCAGAACCAAGCAGTCAAGCAACTACAGTGGCCGCAACTGCCCCACTGAGCTCAACAGCTATTTTGTATTTGGCAGCTAAAGAAACAGTAGGTGCTGTAGCATTAGGCACAGCCTGTGATTTAACAGCACAAGCATTTGTAGAATTAATTTGGATGGCTCCAGATGTACGTAAAGCAATTGGCGAAGCTAATAAGAAAATCTTAACTGATGCTATTGCTTTTACATTGTGTAAGTCATTTGATGTAGCCGCAGGTGCTATGATCGTTCCACAAAGTTGTGCGGCAGTTGTTGCAGGTGTTGTAACAACATTAGTAGCACAGTTAGCCTGTGAGCAGACATTACCAAATGGTGCTCGTGAGTGGGCTACAATGGGCGCAAGTGGACTATAAAAGGAAAAATAATCATGAAACCATTTAGTAAAAAACCAGCAGCCGGCAGTAAGCCAACGATCGGCGGCGACAGTGTTAAACCAACTACTAAACCAGAGAATAAACTGGAAGTAGGATTCAGTACAGGCGGTGGTCAAATCACTGCTGAACAAACAGAAAAAGTAGGTATAGCTGGTGGAGTATCTACTAGCACAACAGTGGGCGGTGTAGATATAACAGCACAAGCCGGCGGCGAAATGCATGCCAGCGCAGGCGCCCAAGTAACTGGTACGTATGCTGCCGCAACTGCTGAAGTTGGTGCAAGTGCTGGTGCAAGTGTAGTATCAACTAAACAAGTTGGTGGTGCAACATTGACAAATGAAACAGCCGTGGGTGCTCAAGTAAATGCCAGTGGCAACGCCAGTGGTGGTTGGGATGGTCGTAATGCCAGCGCAACAGCAGAAGTTCAAGGCGGAGCCAGTGTAAGTGCTAGTTCAACCAACAGCGTGTCAGGTGGTGGTGTAACATATACCAATGAAGCACATGCAGGTGCCTCTGCAGAACTTTATGCAGGCGGAACTGTTCAAGCTGGCAAAGATGGTGCCAGTGGCAAAGCAGGTGCTGAAGTTGGCGCCAGTGTAGGCGTTGGTGGAAGTCATGGCATATATGATAAAAATGGCAACGGAATACAATCTGGTGCTGAAGTCAGTGTTGGAGCACAAGCAGGTGCTGTAGTTGAAGCCGGCGCAACAATGAACAATGGTGTTGTCACTCTTGGTGGCACAGGTGAAGTTGCGCTAATTGGAGGTGTTGAGTTTAATGCCAGCGTCAGCGTTGACACTAAGCCAGCACAAAAAGGTATCAAGAACGTAGTCAAAGACGCAACCAAAGTAGCCCTAAAGATAGCTAACGACAAAGTAACTACTGAAGCGGCAAAGATCCTTGCTGGAGATCCAGTTGCCATTGCTCAAAATCAAGCTAACCTAGAACGTATTGCTAAAGAACAAGCCGCTGCCGCCAAGGCAGAAGCTGACCGTGTTGCCGCAGTGGCCAAGGCAGAAGCTGACCGTGTTGCCGCAGTGGCCAAAGCAGAAGCTGAACGTGTAGCCGCTGAAGCCGCACGTATTGCTCAAGAACAGGCTGCTGCCGCACAGCGTGAAGCAGAACGTGTTGCCGCAGCCGCAGCCGCTGAAGCTCAGAGAGTGGCAGATGCCGCTAAGAGCACAGCTAATACTGTAGCTGACGGTGCTAAAAAAGTAGGTAGTACTATTAGTAGCGGTGCTAAGAAGTTCTTCAGTGACAGCAGACTAAAAGAGAATGTTGTTAAAGTCGGCGAAGTTCATGGCATTAATGTCTACAATTACAACTACCTAGGTAGCGCAGTAGTTCAACGTGGCGTAATGGCACAAGAGCTATTGGGCACAGATTACGCTGATGCAGTTGAAATGCAAGACAATGGTTTCTACAAAGTAGACTACGACTTATTACCTGAGTTACACTAATGACTGAAGTAGTTACGCTGACCAAATGTGAATATCTTGTTGGGGAACTTGAAGAAGATCTCCAGCCTCTGGTTGACATGGTCATGCGTAACTACGATCAAGGTCGTAACATGGCCCAAGACCCAGAAGATATTAGAGCAGAGGATATTAGAATAGAATTCACTCCACAGGTTCAACGCATAGTAAAAACATTATGCGATGAATGGAAAACAGCATTTGGACAAGAAATAGAATCATGCTGGCAAGAAAAGCCAGGGCAAGATCCTAACCAAGCCTTTTGGGCAGTGGTTCACGAACGTAATGAATCTACCAATCTTCACAGTCATGAGTCAGCGCACGATTATGAACACGGCGCACATGTCAGTGCGGCATTTTGGATTCAAGTCCCACAAGATAGCGGAGACTTTGTGTTTCAATATCATAAAAATCCTTACTTGCTTATGCAACAAACAATTAAAGCACAGGCAGGTAAGTTTTTAATGTTTGACAGCACGATGCCACATCATGTTACTAAAAATCGCAGCGATGGATTACGCATTGTTATTAGTATGAATTTTAAATTTAAAGAGGAAGAATAATGGAAAAAAGTCAACTATTGTTGTTCGCTCAAATAGCAAATATAACATACGATGTTCCTGACATTGCTAAACCCAAATTTAACACATTAGGATACACTATTGTCGATTTTTTCGACATTGACAATGCACAGGCATACTTACTCAAGGGCATTGATGGCATTCACGTTTTAAGTTTCAGAGGCACTGAGGTCACTGAGTCATCAGACATCTTGGCTGACTTGCAGTTTGGTAAAAACATTGAAGCCATTGGTGGCAAAATTCACGTGGGTTTTAAAACTGAAATCAACAAGTTGTGGCCCACATTAGAAAAAGCTGTTGCTGGCATTGACAGTCTATATGTCACTGGACACAGTTTGGGTGCCGCAATGGCCACCATTGCCGCAGGCAGAATGCAGTCCAAGGTGCTAGCACTGGTAACGTTTGGATCACCAAAAGTGGGTAACAAGGAATATGTCAACTGTTTAACAGTTACACATTACAGAGTACAAAACAACTGCGACGCTGTTACCAAGGTTCCGTTTAGTTTGATGGGATTTACACATCACGGAACTCACGTATACATGGATTATCACGGTGAGTTTAAAAACCTAACACCGTGGCAGCAGGTAAAAGACATGGCTCGTAGTAGAGCAAAAGCATTGGCCAAGTGGCAGAAATTCCTTGGCGCATATGATCACTTGATGGCAAACTATATTGCCAAATTAGAAAAAACAGGAGAAAAATAAAATGGCTTTAATTGATTCAGTATTAAACTTAGTAAACAAAACACCAAAGGATCCGGATGCTCCAAAGCCTCCAGTGGGATCACGCAGTGAACGTGAAGCTAAATTAAAAGACAAAGCAGGTATGGTTATTAGCATATTTGCATTGTTACTAGCAGTCAATGCATGGTACGGTGGCAAGTTAGGCAGCACAGTGTTAAACAATACACTGGGTGCTAATAACACATGGGCACAATATCAAGCTAAGGCAGGTCGCGGTGTCACTTACGAAATTGCCGCAAAGACCGCAACTGATCCAAAACTACGTGCAGAATTTCAAGCTGAAAAAGAACGCATGGATGCAGACAAGAAAGAACTTGCTGTTAAAGCAAGAGAAATGGAAGCAGTTCGTGAAGAAGCTAAAAAATCTAGTCCATGGATTGGTTATGCAAGCACAGCCTATCAGTTGGCAATCGTTGTATTGTCAGCAAGTATTTTAGCAGTTAGTGTAGCTATGTTTTGGGGTAGCTTCTTTGTTGCAGGTGTTGGCATGCTATTAAGTGCCCAGGGTCTGTGGTTGTGGATGTAATAAAAAATACATTATATTAAACATAAATATAACATTATGAAAAAACTAATCACCCTACTATTCGTACTGGTTTCCTCACTAGTCCAGGCACAGATGCCAGGTTCCACAGTACCCCTATCCGCAGATATTGCCGCAATCAAGAAAGCCAACGTTCTTGTCGTAGCAATGACCAAAAAAGATGTTCCTCCTTTCTTCTCTGGAGAAGGCGATAATATTCGAGGTCTTGACGTTGAGATTGCTCAACGAATTGGTGTCCTACTTGGAGTGCCAGTACAGTTCAGACGCGATGCAGAAAGTTTTGCTGAAGTTGTTGAACAAGTTAGAGAAGGCAAAGCTGACATTGCTGTTAGTAAATTATCCGTAACTGGTCCACGTTTACAAGTTGTTAGATTCAGTGATCCTTATATTAAACTAAGACAAAGTTTGGTTATTAATCGTTTATGGTTAAGTCAAAACAGTCAGGGCAAAGAAGTTTATCAAGTGATTAGAAATTTTAATGGTAAGATTAGTTTTATTCGCAACTCAAGTTATGATACATTTGCTCGTATCAATTTCCCTAACGCTGTATTCCTTCCTGAAGATAAATGGGATGTAATCATTGACAAAGTCACACGTGGCGATATTGCTGCCGCTTACCGTGATGAATTTGAAATCAAGAAAATTTCTTTTGAAAAGCCAGACGCCGCAATTAGCACTAAGACCATTACAATCTCGGACAGCGTAGATAACATTGCCGTTGCAGTAAATCCAAAAGCAATTCAATTGTTAAGCGTTGTTAATCACGTCATTAAAAATGAATACAATAACATTGACACTAAAAAGTTAATGGATAGATACAAAGCAGAAAAGAAATAAGGACTTAACATGACAACAGCACATTTAAAAAGTTTCCTGACTAGTCCTTGGACTATTTTAGGATCAATCATCGTAGGTATTTTAAGCGGAGTGTATGCTCCTGAGTTCAGCATAGGCCTTGACAGTATTGGCAGCATCTATATTAGTTTGTTGAAGGTAGTTGTACTGCCATTCTTGTTAGCAACTATTCTAGTTGGTATCATTGGCTTACTACAAAAAGAAGGCAGTCAAACTTTAATTCGCAGAATTATTATTGGTTTTGTCAGCAGTATGTTTATTGCCGCAGTTATTGGAGTAGGTACAGTTGTTATCACAGGCAGTGAAATGACTCCTGAAAAGAAAACACAACTTGGTGTTTTAGTCAATGACAAAGACAGTGGCACTGATTTGAACATCACTCTTAAAGAACCAATGCCAGTGGCAGCAGAAGTTAGTGCTGGTAAAATGGCAGAAAAGTTTATCCCAGAAAACATTTTCAACACATTAAACAATGGTGAGAGTTTAAAGATCGTTATCTTCTGTTTAATCTTTGGTGTAGCATTAGGACACTTAAAAACCGAGGGTCAACGTATGTTGGTTGAAGTTCTAAAGAGCGTTCAACAAGCAAGTATTAGTATTTTTAAATTCCTAAATTACTTCCTACCAATTGCACTATTAGCCATGATTTCATCACAGGTGGGTAAAGTTGGCGTTGGTATTTTTATGACTATGTTTGACTTTGTATTCCAACAAGCAATTGGTGGATTCTTAGTGATTGCTCTAGGTACAGTAGTAATTTGGATGCGTAGTGGATTGAGCCTTGCCACTGTTATCCGTGAAACTAAAGAAACATTAATTGTTGCTGTGAGTTCACGTAGTAGTCTAGCTTGTATCCCATATGCACAAGAAGCACTACACAAGTTGAAGTTCGACAAAGGTGGAGTTGAACTAACTGTTCCACTAAGTTTCACTGTTAACCGTATTGGTAGTATTGTTTACTATGCTATTGCCACAGTGTTTATTGCCAACATCTATGATGCACCATTAGGCTTGACAGGACTAGCAGTTGTATTGTTTGGTAGCATTTTAGCAGGATTAGCAAGTGCAGGTACAACAGGTATCTTAACGGTGGCCACAGTAGCAGTTGTCTGTGACTTGTTAAAACTACCCAGCGAAGCTGTATTAGTATTATTGATTGCAGTTGATCCACTAATGGACATGATTCGCACAGCAAGTCACGTACATGGAAATGTCGCAGTAACAGCATTCGTCTGTGACAAAGAACAAGAAGATGGACAAACTTAAAGACTTTCTTTTAAGTTTATTGACATACATAGGCGAAAGTCCATTTCGCCTATTTACTGTTGTGTTCCTGTGTATATTAGGATTCGGTGGCTGGATTGTTTATTCTGAAAAGGATAACTTCATGGCCAGCTACCGTGCTCAGCAGGCATTGCCCAAGATGAATGGTCAGTATGAAGAAGCATATAATTTCTTGTTGAAGCACACAGACATAGAACTTGTGTCTATCATGGAAGTCAACACATTAATAAACACAAGAAAAATTGTGTTCTTGGCCACACGCAATGGCGGAAAGATTAAAGAACACAATGGATTAGACGTTGGGCTGTTTAGTAAAAACTATGACAACAACAATGATGTCATAGGACTAATGTCCGGTAAAATTCCTTGTAGTCCATATCTTAAGCCGCAGAGTCTCATTGGCTTTACTTATAAAGAAGCTGGTGTAAATTATATGTGTCGTATTAGTGTACCAGCAGAGCCTGGTGTATTCATAGGACAAATCAGTGTAGGTTGGAAAGAACAGCCCAGTGATGTAGAAGCGGCACAAACAGCATTAATCATTGCTTCTGCGTTATTATTTAAAAAATGAGACTTCCTACTGTCATAGCTGTTGGCATTTTGATAATCATTGTATTTTTTATACTATGAAACGCCTAGGCATACTTGGTGGAATGGGGCCGGCTGCATCTGCAGAGTTTGTTAATAGACTAATTAAAAAAACTCCCGCAACCTGCGATCAAGAACATATTCCATTTGTTCTTTGGAATGAACCTCGAATACCAGATCGTAGTACCAGTATACGATCTGGAGATAATTTGCCATTGCATTGGTTACAAGGTGGTGTTAGAGGATTGATGAATGCAGGATGTAGTTATATTGTCATACCTTGTAACTCGGCACACTTCTGGTACTCACAGCTTTCTGAGATAAGTGTACCTATTTTACACATTGTAGATAGCGTTGCAGAAGAATTAAAAAGTTTAAATCTTTCAGGTAAAAATATAGGTATCTTAGGTACGCAAGGCACAATAGAATCTGGGTTATATCAAACTAGATTAAATGATCAGGGATGGAATTGCATCGTCCCATCTAAAGAAGAAATGTCGACATTGGTGCAACCTGCTATTAATTTGATTAAAAGCGGCGAACTTGAACAGTCACATCCAATGTTTATGTCTGTGGTAGATAGTTTGATAGCACGTGGTGCTCAAGCAGTGGTATTGGGTTGTACTGAAATACCATTGGCAGTCAAGGAAGACAACCATAATGGTATTCCATTAATCAACAGTATAGACAGCTTGGTCAAAGCGGCCATTAAAGAAAGAAGTAGGCCTTAAAAGTTATTTGTTGGCCAATGGATTGTCGATGGCTTTTTGTATCTTACTATCAACTTCTCTTTTCAGCGTTTCGACTTCACGATTAATTTCTCTACGTGCCGCAGTAAATTCACTGTTGATTTCTTTACGAGTTGATTCCATGTCCCTGCGAATAGCATTGGCTTCATTTCTTGCTCGCTCTAGATCTTCACGAACTGCTTTACGCATGTCACGCATTTCACTTTCAGTTTCACGCTGTGCAGTTTTCACACTGCGCTCTACCTGTTCTGTAACTGTTTCGTTGCGACGAATGTCATTCTTCAAGTCAGTTTTAATGTCACGTGTATAGTCAGCACCCTTTTGACTGTTTTCTTCTATGACTGCTAGTCGCTTGTCAAAACCACTTAGGTCTGGTGCAGAGTAATCAGCAATCTTTTTCTTCATGCCTTGATAGTCCTTGTATACTTCAAAGGTACCATAAAGTCCACCTAGTATAGATGACACTAGTGTAAATGCCACCATTAGTTTTGCTGGTGTAAATTCGTAACCACCAATGCTGATAACAGTGTCCTTGCTGGCATATTTTTTTACAGCCGCTTCAGCGTCTTCGATCTTTGCGTTAACATCTTTAATCTCTTCTGTCATTTTGATTCTCCTAATATTAATTCCAGCCTTCTGGCCATTTTGATTTGTTTGTTTTTTGATTTGCTAACATAGCAATCCATAGTTTACGTACAGCAAGGTCATGCTTCATACGTTCTAATTGATCCATGGAGTTATCGTAATAAAACATATAGTAAAACGATATGCCAAAACTAAATCCTAACATAAAATAAGCAATATAATCCATATTAATTTCCCAACTTGTATTGTTGATCAACCATTTCTTGGTGTTTAGCATCACTGCCACTGGTTAATCCACGCAACACTCTTGCGTTGTCGACTGTCTTATTATCTTTGTAAATTGCTTCTGGCTTATAAAAAGGAACATCACGTAGCGTTACGATACTATACACTTCATAACCTTTTGGCGTCATTGCCATGGCAGCAATGTCAACACTGCCAGCTAGCTCATTGGGTAATACATTTTTCTTAACTGTGTCCATTTGTTGCTCCATTTGAAATGAAGCAACATTAACACGTTGTTCAATGATATCATTTAATACAGTGCCACGGGTCATTGCTGTCTGTGTAGTTTGGAAGCTCTGCGATTCTTGCTCTATTCTGCTTTCAAACTTAAACTCCTGTCTTGGCTGTATCATTTGTATTGGAGCAGAACTAATAGCTACTCCATTAAACTGAGAATTTAAAGATACGCCGGGAGAGTATCTTTGTATAGAATTTGATGTTAATGAATATATTGAACTATCGCCGACTCCGTCTACACGTTGAATGTTTGTTGTATCCACAGTTACAGTCTGCGAAGAAGATGCAGATGATGTTAAAGCCTGCAAAGTCATAACATTAGGACCTTGTAATGTCATTACTGATACACCAGTGCCACCTTGTTGCTGTCTAGTGCCTTGTTGCATTGTAGTTGATGTTAGAGTCTGGCTTGCTTGACTGCTGTCTGAACTTAATGCATTTGCTTGTTCAACTACCTGATTGGCCTGTGCTTGTGCAGACGCACTTGATGTTGTTACAACTTGTTGGGCGTTAGCCACAGCACTGGTCTGCGTTGCTCTATCCGCTGCCTGCACTCTACTAACTACACTCATTGCTAAACTTAAATTACCTCCACCAGATTTGCCGCCGCTTTCTTGACGCTGGCCCGGACCAGAAGCAGGCGATGATGGTGTTGACGACGGACTATTGCTTTGAGCAACTTGTTGCTGTGAACCTGGACCTGCTGTTGGTGTGCTACCTGGAGGTTCAGAACCCGCCGTTGCTGTTGCTTGCTGACTACTAGGTCCTGGTCCAGATGCATTAAAAGAACCATCGGTGGGTCCTTGCCCAGGACCATTGTTATCCATGGGAGAAGTTCCTGAAGGACTCGAAGACATAGTAGCCATAGTAGGAGATGAAGTTGTAGTTGCAGGTGCTAAACTCTTGGCCATTGCGGCGCCATATCCACTGCATGATGCGTTGTATAATGGATTAGTATTACAGGGATCCACTGTGTATATTAAACTTGCTGAAAAGTTTCCTAATGAAGAACCTGTGCCTGAAGCATTACCATAAAGTCTTAGATTGCCAAGGGCAGTCTGATTTAAACTGCTGGGCAGTAGGTATTGACCATTTACTGATCCGCTGGTGCCATCACCTGTTAAATTATGATTCTTTGAAACTATTGTTTGGTTATTGCTATTAGTCAATAGTGCGGTTGCATTTACACTGGCAGGAATGTTCATGTACCAACTACAAGATCCATCTTGATTAGTAGCAGTACAGCCCGACCAACTTTGCCCTACATTATAATCAAAGCCATAGTTAAAGCCGTGTACCATTGCACCCGAGCCGCCATTTTTTAATGCAGTATTAATAGCAACCATTTGGTTCATTGAAGTGCCCCAAGCATCGGGATTAGGCAATACATTGTTGCTGGTCACTATGCTGTTAAACCCGGAACAATTCGAACTGTATGCAGGGTTATTGGCACAAGGATCGATGCGATATTTTAAACTAAAACTAACACCGAAGATTTCCGGACCATAAGGACCTGCCCATCCATTAGTGTCGCGTCCTACGAAACCCACTTGCGCTGTGCTCAGTGCTGAAGCAACATATGGTGTAGCAAATGTTTCACTGAAGTTAAAGTTAGTCCAGTTATATCTTCTATTTGTTTGGCTACTATAATCATAGTTGGCAATTTGATTGCCAGCAGAATCTTTTAATTTTACATAAGCGGCAAGATAGTCTTGTTGTCCATTGTCCCAACCGTTGCCGTTCTTAGCAGTAAAACCAAAATTGAATCCGCTGAGTTGTAATCCTGTGCCGCCTGCGGCCAGGGCTCGATTAATGTTAATGACTTGATTTAAGTCTACTTGACCATACGAGAAATGAATCTGCCCGTTGGGTAGCACATTAGGATTTGGTCCACAATTGCCAGGGCCACCTGGTTGCCAACAAGTCAATGAATTAACATATACCCCATTATTCCATTTACTTGTTGTATCCGTAGCTGTGCCAGTAGAATTAATTAGATTCCCTGTAGTGGTATCTGTTTGAGCATTACTTGAAAGCGTTGTGAACGAGAATGCCAAGCAAAGCGCCAATGCCAACTTTCTTGTAAGTTTCATCTATTTTTTCCTCTTGAAGTTTTGGTAACTTTTCTGGATTTGCTTCCCAAGCTGCCTTGGCCTGTTCACCAATCTTGCCTTCATATGGGCAAGGAGTACCTGCGGCTAACATAGCATCAAATACTCTACGGTCTTGACACATAGTAGCTACAGCGGCAACTTTCATACCCATGTCATACAGTGTTTTAGATAATTTTAAACGTTCGCAATTTAAATCGCGAGTAACACCACCTGCACCAACACCAAAGATCTGTGTTTGTACACTACCACTAGTACCTGTGCTACATAAGTCGGCATTACCACCACTCATCATTGCAGGAGCAACCGCAGTTGGAGGAGGTTGAATTACCTTTTGAGTTATGGTTGTTTCATTGATATTACGATTAGTCATCTCACCGCTTTGAATGTTTTGATTAACCATTGTACCACTGTTGATGTTAGTGTTAGTATTATTACTTGTACTTGCACTGGTACTATTGTTGATATTTCTGTTCGTCATATCACCAGTTTGGATATTACGATTAGTCATGTCACCTGTGTTAACGTTAGTATTTGTATTGGCATTTGTACTTGTACTAGTGCTAGTATTAATGTTACGATTAGTCATGTCACCTGTGTTAATGTTGTTATTTGTATTTGTACTGGTGCTTGTATTAGAATTGATATTACGAACAGTCTGATCACCATAATTATAGTTTGTGTTGCTATTGGTGTTGTTACTTGTCGATGTGCTAGTATTAATGTTACGATTAGTCATGTCACCAGTGTTGATGTTATTGTTGGTATTTGTACTTGTAGATACATTGTTGTTATTGTTGGTCATCGTACCTGTGTTAACGTTGTTATTGTTATAAGTCATTGTGCCACTGTTGACGTTGTTGTTGTTATTGGTCATTGTGCCACTGTTGACGTTGTTGTTGTTATTGGTTAATGTACCAGTGGTAACATTGTTATTATTGTTGGTATTTGTACTGGTACTACCAACAGTGGTTTGATTAATATTGGTAATTGTACCAGTATTATTGTTATTAGTGTTCACTGTACTAACGCTGTTACTAGTACTATTAGTGTCAACTAATGTTTTTGAATCGTAACTGCCTTGATTAATAACTCCAGTGGTACCAGTGGTTGTACCGCCAGCAGTGCTTGATGTACTGGTTGTTTGTGCTGATACAGAAATTGCAATGGCTATCAAAGCAAAGGTAACAAGTGTTCTTTTCATGATATTACTCCTATACCATTTAATGGCTTTTTAGTATTTAAAACAATATGCGGTCGAGTAAAGTACTATTAAAACTAATTGCGTATAATGGTTATACTGACTTATTTTATAAATACATTATGAAACATATTTTAATTTTTCTAACTTCTATGGTGGCTGTTACAGCATCGGCGCAACTGGCAACCACAAAAAAAGAAGTTTACTGCGATAAAACTGAAACAATGATTTCAGTTTTAAAAGGACGAGACTATGAAGAATCGCCCATTTGGTTCGGCACAGAAAAGGATAGTAAAGCATCAAACTATTCATTGTTTGTTAATCAAGAAACCAAAACTTGGACTATAATCCAATTCAACAAAGAAACAGCCTGTGTTCTTGGCGCCGGAGAAGGTTTCAGCATGCCTTCCAAAAAATCATACACTTAACCATTTAACTTGACAGTTAAGCCATTAAGTGCTATTATAACGAATGTATCGTAATAGGTACGTAATTAACTAACCGCGTAAAAGGAGGAGACTTATGATACGCATCATGAAAATCATTGCTACTTTTGTAGGACTGATGCTGGTAGTTTTTGTAGCAAGATATGCATATGACTACAAAGTAACGTCACTGAAAGCAGCCCAAAATTTAAATCCCAGTGAGATCACTGCCGAAGTTCGCAATACTCAACTCGACTGTTTGACTAGAAACATTTACTACGAAGCAGGACACGAACCTTTTGAAGGTAAAGTTGCAGTGGCACAGGTTACTATTAATCGTGCTGAAAGTGGAAAATTTCCCAGTGATATCTGCAAAGTTGTTTACCAAAAAGACAATGCCATGGGACTGTGCCAATTTAGTTGGTACTGCAATGGCGATGTAAGAAAACCTAAAAACATGGCCGCTTATCGTGAAAGCGAGATTGTTGCAAAACAAGTTTTACTGGAAAAATTTAGACTACCCAGTCTAAAACACGCTCTTTACTTTCACGGAACATATATCAATCCGGGATGGAAGAAAGAAAAAGTAGCCACTATCGGCAATCATATATTTTACAAGTAAGAAAGACTGAAATGAACTTTATCGAAAAAATCAACGAGTTTACAAATAACTCAGCTAAAACGCTGAAAGAACAATTAGTAACTGTTAGTGCAGAAACATTAGGATGGGTGGCTGTTATCCTTATACACTTGGCTACCATTCCCACGTTAATTGCTATTTTAACGGGGCTTACTGAAAAGACTCCACCAGTTGATTTGGTATTATTAGCCTGGGCAGGATTGTTTTTGTTTTTTGTTAAAGCAACTATCAGCAAAGATATTTTAAATATTGTTACAATTGGCTTTGGATTTTTTATTCAAGCATGTATAATGGCACTTATCATTTTTAAATGATCAAGTTGGTTGTCAAGACACTGAGAGTAGGGGATGTAGAAGACCCGGACATATATCTGGGTGCAGTTGCACACGACTGGTTACAGACCGATCATGGTAAGTATGTTAAAGAGAAAGCAAAAGATTTGACGTACCACCAAATGCTTCCTGGTGCTGACTACTATTATGGATATCAATATAATATTACAGCAGTGTTTGAAGATGAAGAAGCAGTGATATATAAATTAAAATTTGGCGATGTCAAGTAATCCCACTGCACATTATAACAGTTCTAAGCTATGTTGGGAAGTATGGATAGAAGAAGCACAGGGCGACCGCGTTGCTAAGGTGCTCAAATCAGCTAACACGGCACATAGAATGTTGAAAGAACAAGGTTATAGATTTGTAGATGCAAAATTAGGTGTCATGGATATGCCTATACTTTTGATCACCGACTACGAGTATTATGTAGACAACGAATCAGATATGATAGAGTGGTGCAGAGAAAGTAATATTCGATTTAATAATACTGGTATGATTCTGGAATTTGGTAGCAAAGAAGAAAAGATGATGTTTATGTTGCGGTGGAGTTAATGTTTGATCCCATTGGCAATGTTGCTAGAAAGATAAAAATGGCACCTTGGACGATTTGGTTTGCTTGGCATCCAGTTTACACCGTCGATAATGAACGTGTTTGGGGTAAGCGGATTTATCGCAGAAAAATCAACACCTATGTTGATCACGATGATTGGTCACGATACGAATATGGCAACATGTTCGATATATTAAAACGATGAATGAATTAGAGCAAGAATACACCGCAGGGTTTACTACTAATGTCGAAAGTGAATTGACAGGCAAAGGCTTGAATGAAAACACTGTCAGACTTATCAGTGCTAAGAACAATGAACCTAATTGGCTACTAGAGTTTAGACTCGGTGCGTTAGATAAACTTAGTTCTATGAAGGAGCCAGATTGGGCCGAGTTAAAATACACACGCCCAGACTATGATAACATTTACTATCACAGTCGTCCTAAGAAACAATTTAAAAGTTTAGATGAAGTCCCGCAGGAGATTTTAGATGACTTTGAACGTCTAGGTATCCCATTACATGAACGTGCTAAACTTGCAGGTGTAGCAGTTGATGCTGTGTTTGACAGTGTCAGTATTGGCACAACATACAAAGCTAAACTAGCAGAAGAAGGAATTATCTTTTGCAGTTTTACAGAAGCAGTACAAGATCATCCAGAACTAGTTAAAGAATATTTAGGCTCAGTTGTACCTCAAGGTGACAATTGGTTTGCCTGTATCAACTCCGCAGTGTTCAGTGATGGCAGTTTTGTATATATTCCAGAAGGTAAACGATGCCCTTTGGAGTTAAGCACTTATTTTAGAATTAATAGTGCAGGTAGCGGTCAGTTCGAACGCACCTTAATTATAGCAGACAAGGATAGTTATGTATCTTACTTGGAAGGATGTACAGCACCCCAACGTGACGAGAATCAGTTACATGCCGCAGTCGTCGAACTTATTACCCTTGATAGGGCAGAGATTAAATATTCAACTGTACAAAATTGGTACCCAGGCAACGAACACGGGGTCGGTGGCGTTTACAACTTTGTCACAAAACGTGCCCACTGTCGTGGAGTTAAAAGTAGAGTTAGTTGGACTCAGGTGGAAACAGGATCAGCCATTACCTGGAAGTACCCAAGTTGCATACTGCAAGGGGAAGGGAGTACCGGAGAGTTTTACTCAGTGGCCGTTACCAAAGGTCATCAACAAGCTGACACTGGTACAAAAATGATTCACATCGGTGCTAATACTCGCAGTAAAATTATCAGCAAAGGTATTAGCATAGGTAACAGCACCATGACTTATCGTGGACTTGTGCGAATGAATCCAGGTGCTAAAAATGCTCGTAACTACACGCAATGCGATAGTTTGATGATTGGCGACAACAGTCGTAGCAATACTGTTCCTTACACAGATTGCAGAAACGATTCGGCGCAAATTGAGCATGAAGCAACAACAGGCAGAGTAAGTGATGAAGAATTATATTATCTAGCCACTAGAGGATTAGATCCTGAGCAGGCAGCAAGTGCCATTGTCAACGGCTTTTGCCGTAGTGTATTAAACACATTGCCTTTAGAATTTGCGGCGGAAGCGAATAAATTACTAGCAGTAACCATGGAAGGAAGCATAGGATGAACTTAGAAGAGATTAAACAATTGGTAGAAACAAACAAGGTAGTACTGTTTATGAAAGGTACGCCACAATTTCCAGAATGCGGATTCAGTCAGCAGGCCACAAAAATTTTACGAGCTTGTAATGTTGAACAATTTGAAAGTCGCAATGTTTTAGCCGACAATGCTTTGAGATCAAACATCAAACAATTCAGCAATTGGCCCACTGTTCCACAATTATATATCAAGGGCGAATTCATTGGCGGTAGTGATATTATGATGGAAATGTACCAAGCTGGCGAACTGGAAGTTTTATTAAATGATTAAAGTAAGCAATCTATCAGCAAGTATCAGCGATAAACAAATTTTAAACAATATTAGTTTTACAGTAGAGCCAGGGGAATGTTTGTTGATCACAGGACCAAACGGCAGTGGTAAATCGACCTTGCTACATACTATTATGGGTAGACCAGATATTAATGCCACAGGCAGTATTAAAATTCTCAGTGGAGAAATAATTGACATGCTTTGTCATGATCGTAGTCAAGCAGGAGTATTCATGGCGCATCAAAGTCCTCCTGCCATTGATGGCATTAATACTATGACATTGTTTAAAGAAATACAAAAAGTGCAAAACGTTGCAGGTAGTACCGGTGAATTAATCAAACTTACTAAGTCATTATTTAAATGGATTGGCTTGCCCGAAGGTTGGGAGAAAAGACAGTTCAATAATGGTGCCAGCGGTGGCGAGCGTAAAAAGAATGAACTCACACAGGCCGTATATCTACAAGGCAAAACACAAGTCTTACTATTGGACGAACCCGACAGCGGATTAGAACAAAGCAGCCGTCAAAAAATAATTGATTTAATTCAAGAAACTAAAAATCGACGTGGATGTGTATTGTTAGTCACACATGATAAAGAACTACAAGAATTATATGGTGCTAACAAATTGGATTTAAGTAATGCGTAAAGTATATTTAGATGCCGACAATTTGGATTTAGTATTAGTTCCTACACGACCCGAGTATGAATTTGTATTCATTCAGACTGAAGGTAAATGTATTGCTAACATCAAACTAAAACCTTTTCCCGATACAAAATTTAAAGTTAAGATTTATATCTACGCAGAAGGCGTCAGTGAAGTAGATTGTGTTTGTACATTAGATGTACCTAAAGATGTCAGCGGAGTTGAAACAGATATTCAAATTCGCAGTTGGCCTTTTGATAAGAGTAAAATTAAAGCTCGTCCTGAAATGTTTATTGCTAATAGTAATATTATTGCTAATCATGGAAATGCTCTAGGAACATTAAAACCCGAGGATAATTATTATCTTGCCAGTAGAGGTATCACTGATTACAAAGAATTAGTTAAACAAAGTTTATTAAATGCGTGAATATTTTCCTTTCTTCAAACGTAGACAAGATATAATTTATCTTGACAGTGCAGCCACAAGTCAAACATTGTACACCGTTGTCGAAGATATGCAAGACTTTATGTTGAGTAATAAAAGCAATGCACATCGAAGCGGCAATAGCATGGGCACTTATGTTGACCAACAATATCAATCTAGCAAAGAACTCATAGGTAAATGGTTAAACATTAACAAACCCGAACAGCGTATTGTGTTTAACAGTGGCACGACACAGGGATTGAATGATGCCGCGTCAATGATTATGAGTGCAATGTCATCCGGTGTAGTATTTGTTGGCATTGATAGTCATCACAGTTTAATCTTGCCCTGGACACAGTCTGGTAATGCTAAATGGCGAGTTGTTTTCATTGAGTTAGACAAAGATGGCCGTTTAGATTTAAATGATTTAAAAACAAAAATTAAAGCAGAACCAATGGCCGTGGCAAAAGTCATTGCTGTAAATGCTGTTAGCAATGTCCTTGGACTGGTCAACGATTTAGATGGAATTAAAAAGATTGCCCTGGATGTTGCGGCAGTGAGTGTAATTGACGCTAGTCAAATCGTTAGTAAGCGTAGAATAGACATCAGTGGATTCGACTTTGTTGCTTGGAGTTGGCACAAAGTTTACGGACCTATGGGCCTGGGATGTTTGCTGATAGATCCAGTGTGGCTAAATTTCAATCCAGTACGTCCGGGCGGCGGCACAGTTACCAGTGTAAGCGTGGATTCAGTGACTTGGCAAACCAATGCCGGCAAGTTTGAAAGTGGTACACAGAATCTTGCGGCTATTTGCACACTGCCTAAACTCGTTAATTGGTTAATCGAACATCACGATGAAATAGAATCTCATGATATCGGACTTGCTAGAATTACCAACGACCACATATCCTTGGCACAATTTACTCCGGCTAGTCGAACAGACTCCGGACTAATCTGCTTAGATCCGGTTGTTGGCGAAGTAGAAGATTATACAATGATGCTGGATGCCAAGAACATTATGATTCGCAGTGGAAAATTGTGTGCAGAACCACTGATAGCACAAATTAGTAACAATGGCCTGTTAAGACTTAGTTGGGCTTGTTATACTACCAGACAAGAAATAGAACAAGCATTTGACAGCCTAGGGGAGATACATGCAAGACTTTCAAAACATGTTTAAAGATTTATTTGAATTAGATGATGCCATGGACAAGTACGAATGGATCATCGACTACGGCGCAGGCACTGTGGGTCTAGCACACAAATATCACACAGACCAAACATTGGTAAAAGGCTGTACTAGTCCGTTATGGTTAGCCAGGGAAGAATCGGGACGTATTGCCGCATGGGGTAAGAGTAGTATTGTTAATGGCATGGCTTGTATGATCTGTGATTGGTATAATCAAGCCAGTGAACGACAACAACTGGATTTTAGTTTAAATACTCTTACAGACATCGGACTTGCGCCACTACTGAGTATGGGACGACAAAATGGTGTTGCTAACTTAATAGCAAAGATTAAAACATTATGAACGAACAAATTGAACAAGGTATTATCGCTGGTTTAAAAACAGTATATGATCCAGAAATCCCAGTGAATATCTATGATTTGGGATTGATTTATAAAATTGATGTTGATGATGTCAGTGTTGAAATTTTAATGACACTGACATCAGCATTTTGTCCCAGTGCAGAAGAAATTCCAGCACAGGTGCAGGTTGTAGTAGAAAATGCTCTCGAAGAGTTAAATACTACGAGAACTATTTCAGTAGAAGTAGTGTTTGATCCTCCGTGGACTCCTGACAGAGTATCCGAAGAGGCAAGATTAGAAATGGGAATGTACGATTATGATCAAGAAAATTCTAGCCTGGATCACTGGCAAGAGTGATACAGCAGTGGCAGAAGCCGCTCCTTATAAGGTCGAAGCACAACCTGCAATGACAAATGTTGCTATTGGCACTGAAGCCGTGTATGTTGCTCCAGAAGCAGTTGCTCCAGCCGAAGTAGTACAAATGGCAATTGAAACTGCTCCAGTTACAGTTAAAGCAAAATATAAAAAAGCCGACTTGACTAAAATGACCAAAGCTGAACTAATGGAACTTATTACTAAGCATGGTGTCGAAGTTAAAGCACGTAGCACTAAAGAAGAATTAGTAACAGTACTAGCAAAAGTATGATAGTTCTTACTGTCACCGACGAAGCCAAGAAGCATATTATTGACATGTTGGATCGGTCCAACATGCCCGCAGTTCGGCTTGGTTTAGAGGCTCAGGGTTGTAACGGATACATGTATACCTGGACACCTATTTCTGATGCCTACGGTGAAGTAATAGAGCTTGACGACACTCATAGTATAGTGTACAATAAGTCTATTGTGCCGCATATCATAGACAGCGTAGTAGAGATTGAAAAAACTGGATTTAATTCTAGATTAGTTTTGAACAATCCCAACGTTGCTTATGCATGTGGTTGCGGCGAAAGCGTGAACTTTAAAAATGACTGAACCTGATTTAAACAAACAATTAAATGATTTGATTGAACGTGAACGTGAGATTCTTAAAAAGATGAACGTTGCACGCCGTGCAGGTGCCAGTGAAGGTATCATCAGTCAGCTGACATATATGTTAGACGAAGTGCAATTTGCACAACAAGACATTAGAGCCAAGCAGGCTGCTGGCACAGGCAAAGACAATGATTTTGGTAGTTTTATCAGCATCGGATAATGTTAGACAATAAAGGTAATATGTACGTTGAAGAAGATGACATCATTGAATTAATGCTGTTGAATAGACAAGCAAAAATTCTTCCTCGAAATGTTCAAAGTTTTAAAATATTTGAATCAACTTGTAAATCGTATGGAATTAAAAATCCATTCGAGTTAGACAGTTCCACAGAAGATATAACTTGGAATATGCCCGAAGAGTATCGCAGACTCGATATTAGACAACATATAGAATCTAACTATACGTTGAGTAATATGCAGTTGGCAAGAGTTAATTTAGAATTAGATGAATTTGAAAAAAGAAACTTAACTGATCTATTAAGATTTTTAGTTTATTTTATCGACACAGTAAGAAAAAACAATATTGTCTATGGTGTCGGCCGAGGTAGTAGTATTGCAAGTTATGTATTATATTTACTTAAAGTGCATCGTATAGATAGCATTAAATATAATTTAGATATCAAGGAATTTTTAAAATGAGTAATCATAGAACAGCCAGAGGTAGAGAATTTAATATGCAAGGTTTTGTCTCAGATAAAGGACAGACAACTGCTGTTGGGAACTCTAATAGAAATGCTCAGGGAGATTTACTAGGCCGAGGAGGCAAAATTGTTGCCAATTCGAAAGAAATAACAAACGCTGTTTATAATAATAACAAAAGACCGGCCAGTAAAACAGTGAAGATTAATCCCATGGAGCAGGAAATCAGCCGCAAGGATATCGTAGGCGCTGATGGTGTTGGCCGTGTTGAAATAACATATGCAGACGGCAGTGTAGAGATTCAAACTAAAGAAGATGCTGTTGCGCCTTCTAAGCCATTAGATTTTGATTTTAACAATATTAGCAAGGAACTATAATGAAGGTTAGACCATTACCAGGTAATATTTTTGCCGTACTAGAACAGGGCGAACGTGTGACTAAAGGCGGTATCGTACTCAAAGACGATAACGGTAAAATGGAAGGTATTCGCCCTCGCTGGGGCCGAGTATGGCAAGTAGCAGAAGACATCACAGACGTCAAAGTCGATGACTGGATTCTCTGCGAACACGGACGTTGGACTATGACCATTGAAATTAAAGATGAGCATGGTGAAAAGTTTAAATTCCAAAAGATTGATCCAAACGGCATCCTTATGGTATCAGATCATAAGCCTGATGACATGATGTTTGGTGAAGGATTTGATACGAGCAGTCCTGCTCACCGAGCCGAAGACTTTGGCGCAAGATAAGTCTTGACATTCGTCAGGGCTTAGTATATAATAATACTATGACTACACAAAACTATCTCTGGGTTGAGAAATATAGACCTGCCTCCATTAAAGACTATGTTTGGATTAATCCCAGCCAAAAACTCATGGTCGAAGGCTGGGTTAAAGACAAAAGCATTCCGCATTTGCTATTAAGCGGACCTCCAGGCACAGGTAAAACTACACTGGCCAAAGTTCTATGCAATGAACTAGAAGTACAAAAAGCAGATATTATGTTTATTAATGCCAGTCACGAAACTGGTGTTGATAACCTGCGTGATAAAGTTGGTAACTTTTGTCGTAGTATGAGCTTTGGCGACTTCCGTGTTATTATTCTTGACGAAGCAGACTATCTAAGTCCTAGTGCTCAGGGTGTGTTGCGTGGTATGTTAGAGCAGTACAGTAATGTGGCACGTTTCATTCTAACTTGCAATTTGCCACACAAGATCATGCCAGCGTTGCACAGTCGTTGTCAAGGGTTTAGTTTTAACAACTTGGATGAAACAGACTTTACAGTACGACTGGGACAGATTCTTGCTGATGAAGGCTGTGACTTTGATGTTGATACATTGACAAGTTTTGTCAAAGCAACATATCCGGATCTGCGTAAAGCAATTAACACAGCACAACAATACAGCAGAAGTGGTAAATTGGAAATGCCAGTGGCTGGACAGGGCACAGATAGCAGTGAATGGAAGTTGGAAGCCATTGCGCTGTTCCAAAACGGAAAAGTTAGACAAGCACGTGAAATGATCTGTAAAAAGATTACGTTGGAAGAATACGAAGAAGTTTACAAGTTCTTGTATCGTAATTTAGCGTTCTGGGGTGATGATGAAGACACACAAGACGCTGCCATTATCATCATTAAAGAAGGCATGGTGAATCATAGTTTGTGTGCTGACCCTGAAATCAATTTAAGTGCTACTATTGTCAAACTAGACCGAATGCGCCGCGGATTATAAAGTAAAGTGGACTACCCCAAGTTAACTATTACTTACAATTTACTCTTCACCGTAAATCTTTAATACCTCAGCTACTGCGGCGTGACGTTCTACGTCACATCGCTCGAATTCTACTACACCAATCATCTTACTCGATGATTTCTTTAGGCGAGCAGTAAAATCTCTTAATCCGTTTTCTTCAAAACCGCGATCGTGCTGGGCCAAGTCGCCCGTTGCAAAGATTCTACTTTCATTGCCAATACGTGTCAAAAGCATTTTCATTTGACTTGGTGTAGCGTTCTGCATTTCGTCTGCTAGAATGATTGATTTTTTAAATGTTCTTCCCCTCATGTAGGCTAAAGGAGCTACCTCGATTACATTCTCCTCGATCATATTCTCTATGTATTTCGGAGCCCAATATTCTTCGAATACGTCGAATATAGGTCGAGTCCACGGAGCCATCTTTTCGATTAATGTGCCAGGCAAAAAGCCGTGTTGTTCGTCAACGCTGACTGCTGGTCTTGTAATAATAATCTTTTCAATTCTGCCAGCTTTTAGTTCGCGAATAGCCATCATACAAGCTAATAGAGTCTTACCCGTTCCGGCAGGACCCACTGCAAATACAATACTTTTTCGTTGATCTTCTAACAGCGCAAGGTAGTCTTCTTGTCTAATATTCTTAGGCAGGATTTCTACTTGTCTACTACGTTCCTTGCGGAACTTTTCAATGTGCAGAACAGATGCGTGTTCTTGTGGTTGAACACGTTTTTGTCTTTGTTTCGTCATTCTAATACCTCCAATTTGGATTTGATTAGTTAGACTTGGGGTTAGTTTGTCCACAAAAGTATTTAACCTATATCATAGTTTTGGTTGGTTTATATGTTTAAAAACGGTAAATACTAGAACTAGGAATACTTATGTCATTAATAACAAAAAGCACTTATCTAAGAGGCCCAAAGGGTGATATCGGATTACAAGGTCCAAGGGGTGAACGTGGTTTATCCGGTGTCCCAGGTCCACAAGGCCCACAGGGGGAAACAGCCGCGCCCGCTAGCACCGACGATATATTAGAAGGCTTTAATAATCTATTTTTTACCAACCAAAGAACAGATGCTAGAGTCACGCTTGGTATTAATAATTTAATTAATAGTGCTCCTAATTCATTAGACACATTGAATGAATTGGCCGCTGCTTTAAACAATGATTCAAATTTCGGCAGCACAGTTGTAACTAGTATAGCAGGAAAATTGTCTATTGCAGGCGGCACAATGACCGGTTCATTGATATTAAATGCTGATCCGACCAGCAATTTAGGTGCCGCTACAAAACAATATGTAGATCAAGCAACAAGTAACATTGTTACTAGTTATAATGATTTAACTGATAAGCCGACACTATTTTCGGGTAGTTACGCTGACTTAACTAACCCGCCGATTATACCAGCCGCACAAGTACAAAGTGATTGGACCCAAGCAAATACTGCGGCATTAGATTATATCAAGAACAAACCAACATTGTTTAGTGGTCCAAAAGGCGACAAAGGGGATACTGGCGAACAAGGGCCTGCCGGACCTAAAGGGGATATTGGCGAAAGAGGATTAAAGGGAGATACCGGTGATAGAGGACTTCCTGGAGCCAAAGGTGACACTGGAGAACGAGGATTAAAAGGCGATACGGGTCCAGAAGGTACAACAGACTATAATAATTTGTTAAATAAACCAATATTGGCCACTGTAGCAACTAGTGGTAGTTATACTGACTTAACAAATAAACCTGTAATTCCATCTGATATTAATCAACTAAATGATATAGATGACTTATTAAATTTAGGCGCAAGTAACTGGAGTGATATCGATTTTGATGGTGGCACTGATTTCGAAAGCAGTGGATCCGATTCTGAAGATTATGGTAGCTCTGAATTAATAACAGCTGGTGGTGAATTTGACGGAGATCCCGTCGGCACTGGAACTACGGGTGAACAAGGACCTGCTGGACCAAAAGGCGATAAGGGAGATACCGGCGAACAAGGACTTCCTGGAGCAGATGGCGCACAAGGCCCTAAAGGGGATACTGGCGATACAGGAGCCAAAGGCGACACAGGTGATACCGGCGAGCAAGGCCCCAAGGGTGATACAGGCGCACAAGGACTTCCTGGAGCAGATGGCGCACAAGGCATACCCGGAGCCAAAGGCGATACTGGGCCTGCTGGTGCTCAAGGGCCGCAAGGCATTCAAGGACCTGCCGGAGCAAAGGGTGATACTGGCGATACAGGCGCACAAGGTATTCAAGGTGTAAAAGGCGACACAGGAGACACTGGACCAGTTGCAGCCGCAAATTTAACTGGTACAACATTGGCCAGCGGTGTAACTGCCAGTAGTTTAACTTCAGTAGGCACACTGTCATCCTTGGCCGTGAGCGGTGTTAGTCTATTAGGCGGATATTCACAAGTGACCAATTATTACTCAGAATTGGGGGTCAAATATTTGGGTGCCGGTACCCAACATGGTATAACTCTGCAACCGACCAATGATAACACTACTGCCATTAACTTCCTTAATGCGGCTGGCACAAACATTGGTAGTATTACGCAAACGGCATCAACAGTTAAATTTGTAGGTGATGGTAGCCAACTTTCGAAAGTCGCTACACAAACAACAGGGTCTTGGACATTATCACCTGGCGCTAACACAGTGAGTCTTACAGTACCGATAAATGGTACTTACTCAATATGGGTTAGAGGAAATATTCCAAATGGTATTGTTACATATACTGCTACAGCGGTTGTTACAAATACCAATGTACCAGTAATAGGCAGTAGTTATGGTTGGTATTATGCAGCCGGTAATGCATTGGTGCTTACAGCAATACCTACGCAGTTTGTTGGAACTGTGAACACTATTAGTAATGCTGTAGTTAGTACTACGACTGCCAATGTATTTACATTTGGTATTACTAACAATAGCGGAGCCAGTCAAATTGTAAATTGGGGTTATACAACTCTTTAATATCAGTATCGAGAGACTGATTTAATGAAACACGGAATTTAAGCTAAATACTACTATGATTGATATCGACACAATATACACAACTTTAGACGATGTTTACGGCAGCGAAAACGTGCTAGACATTCTCGTTGAATTTGAACGTATCTTTGACCAACTTGACCTCTATGTATTCAAGAACTGGATCAAGGGTGAAATCGTTGAAGGTCCGAAAATTGACCGCTACTGGATCACAGTAACACTAATGTATCCCTACAAAATGATGCCGGATCCCGCTGGTGCAGAACGCTTAATGGATCGTGGCTGTAAAGTTTGGTACGGACAAGATACACTACAACACGTTGCTAATATTAAAGGTCCAGAAAGCTACGAAACAGATGAAGAAGGACAGTTAGAGCCAAAGTTAATTAAGAGTCCAGTATGGACAGTTAAAGTAACTATGCCACGACACTTTGTCGATGAGATCCAAACAAACAAAGTCGAAGCAGGTGATCAGACCATTGACATGGATGAAGTAACCAGTGCCTACGACGAAAACTTAAATGATGCCGAAGTAGCAAAAGGTAATGCCGCAGATGAAACACAACAAGCCCCTCAGTGAAAGCCTATTCGAAGACGACCTTAAATGGTTAGTCGACGATAGTGTTCTCATTGACATGCACAAAACTAAATTAGGTGCCAACAAAGATTATATCGTATTGGCCATTATCGTCAATGACAGAACTCCTGCACATGATCTAGCAAGTTTTATTGAAAACTCTGTCTACGATTTTGAAGATGTAGAAGTCAGTAGTGCCACTGATACAAAAGGTCGTTATTTGATCTATGTCGAATTGAATAGAGATTCTGGTGCATTTAAAACTATCAACGGTATATTAAATGACAGTAAAAAATTAACAGGCATTGAAGATTGGAAATTTAAAGGCATGGGAATGTCTAACATGGTTCCCTTTGATGAAGAAACTTTTAATTCTTCTATCATAGTTGACCCCATTGAATATGATCGACTTCATCCCGAAGTTGAAGAAACTGCCGAAGAAGAACCAAGCACAGAAGCTGAACCCAGCGAAGAAGAAATCGAACAAGAAGCAGTAAGAGAATCTATCAAAAATAGATTAAAATTTTTAATGAGTTATTAATTAATGAGCAAAGAAGAAACAATTAAACTTGAAGGACAAGTTATAGAATGTTTGCCAAACGCAACATTCAGAGTTAAGTTAAACAACACACAGACAGTTATCACAGCAGTGATCAGTGGCAAGATTAGAAAACATAATATCAATATTTTAAATCTTGATAGAGTGGAAGTAGAAATGAGCCCCTACGATTTAACTAAAGGCAGAATTACCTTTAGATTCAAAGGATAAATTTATGTGGATATTTGAATGGTTGCCAGATGCAGTAACTCATACTATATTTTTAGTAGGAGCAGTTGGCGTATTTGCTGGCTTTGTTTTAACATTCATTCCGTTTGTTAAGCAATACAAAATAGCAATACAAATTGCCAGTATCTTTATATTTGCTCTAGGTGTTTACTTGGAAGGCGGATTGGCCGACAACAAAGAATGGACTGCAAAAGTCAAAGAATTAGAATTAAAAATTGCAGTTGCTGAAGAGAAAAGCAAAACTGCCAATGTTGTTGTCGAAGAAAAGATTGTTACAAAAACTCAAATCGTCAAACAAAAGGGCAAGGACATTATTCAATATATTGACAGAGAAGTTGTTAAAAACAACGATGTTGTCAAATATGTCGAGAACTGCCCTGTTCCAAAATCAATCATTGACGCTCACAATCAAGCCGCTACAATGAATCAAGGAGACAGAAAATGAAATACCTAGTATTAAGTTTAGCTATTTTATTATCTGCTTGTTCAACCGTGGTTCCGGTCAAGCAAAAGTTTCCAGAAGCTCCGGCAAAACTAATGACCAAATGCCCAAATCTAAAAACAGTTGAAGGTGATAAAGTGTCAATCACCGACATGCTCAAAGTAGTAGTCGAAAACTATTCTACATATTACCAATGTGCAGTTGTCACAGACGGTTGGCAGGAATGGTATCAAATACAAAAGATTATTTCCGATCAAGCTGCCAAATAATAGCACTGAATTAACGTTTCGATGTATTAAATAGTTGACAATGCATTAACTATTTGTTATACTAATCGTAACACTACTTTTCTGTGCTATTTAAGGATTATTATGGAAGACAATCAACACCACTCAATCAATGAGATTTTAGAACAAGCATTTAAACTTGCTCTACATCGTGAACATGAATACGTTACACTAGAGCATTTGACTATTGTACTTCTAGAAAACGAAGAAATTCGAGAATACTGTAAGATAATGAATTCGAAAGCGGATTTAATTATCGATGACCTAACAGAATTTTTAAGTGGGCAAGATTATCTAGTAGTCGCCGGTTTAACTCGCCCACGTAAAACACAGACATTAGAGCGAGCATTTAATCGTGCATTTACACAGGCCATCTTTAATGGTCGTGCAGGTATTGCTCCCCAAGACATGTTATTGAGTATTCTCAGTGAACGTAATAGCCATGCCTGCTATTACTTGGCACAGCATAATGTTAGTAAAGAAGCATTCTTAGAAGTACTAGGAAAAAATGCAAAGCAAGAAACCAAAGTTAAAAATAGTGCTGAAAAGGTTTTAAATGATTTTTGCATTAACTTAAATGAGGAAGCAAAAAATCTAAAGATTGATCCATTAATTGGACGTAATCGTGAAGTTGAAAAACTTACACAGATTCTTGCTCGTCGTAAAAAGAGAAATGCTATTCTAGTAGGCGAACCCGGCGTGGGTAAGACTGCTATTGTAGAAGGTCTTGCTCGTAAGATTCATGAGAAAACTGTGCCGCACACACTCAAAGATTGTATAATTTACAGCCTGGACATGGGCGCATTAATGGCGGGCACAAAATATCGAGGTGATTTTGAAGAACGTGTTAAACAAGTTATCGATGCATTAGAAGCCCGCACAGATGTAATCTTATTCATTGATGAAATTCACTCAATGGTAGGCGCTGGTGCCGCAGGAAATAGTAACACAGACATGGCTAACTTGCTTAAACCAGCATTAACTCGCGGCAAAGTACAGATTGTTGGTGCAACTACCTACGAAGAATATCGCGAAACAATTGAACCAGAACGTGCTCTTGCTCGTCGCTTCACTAAACTAGATGTTGAAGAAATGTCAGCTGAAGATTGCAAGAACATGCTTCACTGCATCATGCCCGAATATGAAAAATATCACGACATTGATGTTGAAAGTGATGCCATTGATGCAGTGGTCGATTTAACTGTTGAACACATGCATGACAAGTTCTTACCCGATAAAGCCATTGATATTTTAGACAGTGCCATGGCTAAAATAAAAGTCGACAGTAGAGAAACTTTGGTAACATTATTTCATGTCAAACAAGAAATCAGTGCTCAAGCCAAAGTTCCCATGGAACAACTTAATACTCAAATTGAACCAATGAACTTGGATTATGAATCACAGATTAAACGGTTTGTGTTCGGACAAGATCAAGCTGTGGAAAAATTACTGGACAGTGTATATATTGCCAAGGCTGGTTTGAAAGACTTGACTAAACCAATGGGCAGTTATTTGTTTGTGGGACCAACCGGTGTTGGTAAAACAGAACTTGCAAATCAACTTGCATCCAGCTTGGGTATGCATCTTCTTCGCTATGACATGAGCGAGTACATGGAAAGTCATAAGGTTGCCAGTTTAATCGGGGCGCCGCCGGGCTATGTTGGCTATGGCGAAGGTGGAACAGGTGCAGGTAAACTCATCAATGATTTAGAAGAACATCCCAGTTCAGTGCTGTTATTAGACGAAGTTGAAAAGGCTCATCCAGATGTTCTTAATATTTTGTTGGGCGTCATGGACAATGGCATGCTTACCAGTAGTGGCGGTAAAACTGTGAGTTGCCGTAATTTGATTCTTATCATGACCAGTAACTTAGGTGCCAGAGATGGAGAACGAAATAAAATTGGTTTCAATAACAGCATCAATGGCACAGCCAGCCTCGAAGCAGTTAATAAACACTTTACTCCAGAATTCCGTAATCGTTTAGATGCTATTATAGAATTTAACAGACTCACAACTGAACAAATTACACCAATCGCCATTAAGTTTGTCAATGAGCTCAACGATCTATTGGCTGCTAAAAATATCACACTTACATTGAATAATTCAGCATTGGATCGTTTAGTAGCAGAAGGCTTTGACGAAAAAATGGGTGCTCGTCCTATGAAGCGTTTAATTGCAGATAAAATTAAAAAGCCTTTAAGTAAGCGCATTGTCTTTGAAAATCTCAGCAACTGTAGCTTGGTAGTTTCGCACAATGGTGTTGATTATGAACTTATCAATACCTAAATTCGTCAAGCAATTTTCTATTGAAAGGAAATACTATAAAAAGTACTTCTATAAAATAGTTCTCAAAGTTGACGAAAGTAAATCCAGAGTTCCTAGGATAAGTCGTCCGTACGGATTTACTGCATTATATGCCGCACGTTTAGATCTTTTAAAAGAAATTACCGCATTGCCAATTCAAGATGCTGATTGTAAAATTCGCAGTGAAAGTAAATGGGTCAGCGTGTTTACCAATGACACTGAATTCATTGAATTATTATTTAAGGACTTGGGACATCGTATCGCTGAATACCATAGACCTGTCAGTGATGTTCATAAAAATGTTATAGATCAAAATCGACGGATTCGAGTTAGAAAACGGCTATTCGAAAATGACTTCAAATATAAAGTTTATTTTACTCAAGACTGGAAGTACAGAACAGACGGGTACGTTGATGTTAAAAATTGGTTGTATGGATTAGATAATACTAATGGTGTTCGTTGGGAAGTCAATAAAACACTAAGACAATATTTTGATAGTATTCCGGGATATAAGGGTTATACGGCAGCAATTTATTTAAATGAATCAGAAGACTTGATGGTGTGTCAAATGCGCTTTCACAGCGAGATTCAATACATCGAAGAAGCCGTGCTTATTGGCAGTTTGTAAGCTGATTTTCGTAGAAATACCAAAAGGTGTAATTTCGGTTACACCTTTTCTTTTGACTAAATACTGTAACGGAGAATAAAATGGCAAAGATCCAAGAAGAACTAATTGTTATTAAACTTAGCAAACTACACAAAGATAGTCAAACACAGACTTCTAACCTAGCCGGCGACGATGTTGTTATCGGATTAGAAGCGGTTGTACAGGAATTGGTGGGCACAGATGTAATTGTAGAGGTTATACAAGACAATGAATAATACCACTGTAGCAACATTAATGTTGGGCGACGAAGAAGTCGATCAACTCAGCGATCCACTGCGTGGCGATGGTTATTATGGCTATAGGGACGGCAGTCAAACAATAGCAGTTACTTTTAATAATTTTATAGGTAGAATTCAAATCGAAGCAACATTGGAGATTAATCCAACTGAACAAGATTGGTTCCCAGTTTGGATGAATCGCGCAACTCCATACAAACAATATTCAGCCGCTACCAACGGAACTGAAAGCTTCAGTGTTCGAGGTAATTTTGTTTTGATACGATTTAGAAAAATGCGTAGTTATTTAAGCGGCACGTCATCAGTAGGTGATATTACTAAAGTAATGTTGAGTATTTAAAATATGGCAATATATATCGATGATATTGGGCAAGGCGAACTTCCCTTACAAATTAACAATCCACAGGACGGTGAAAGCCTAATATGGAGTGAAGAACTTGGCGCTTATATTAACGCACCCGGTGGAGGAGCCAGTACTGAGCAGATACAAGACACTGTGGCAGATATGCTAGAAGTTGATCCAGATGGCAGTCAAGTGAATCTGCGTCTAGTCACTAACTATGATGATGCAACAGGTAAATTAGTATTCAACGTTGTTGCAGACGGCTCGGGTGGCAATGGCGGCGGCAGTTCATCCTCACTGGTGGTCAAAGAAAATGGCACTACTATTGGTTCTGCATCGATACTAAACTTTGTAAACTCAACGGTAACATTGGCTGGTTCGACAGCAACAATTACAGGTGATACTGGCGATGTTACAACTCCTGAATTTATCAACAATATCATTACTGCATACCTAACTCCTAATCCATTTGGATATGCAACAGAAAACTATGTCAATCAGCGTTTAAGTTCATATAATTTAGAAGATTTAGCAGACACGTATGTAACTGGTGTTACAGACGGTCAAGCACTTGTTTGGAATCAAACAAATTTAAGATGGCAACCAGGTAATATAGGTTCTGGTGGCGGCTCATATACATTACCAACAGCAACAACAAGTATACTGGGCGGTGTAAAAGTTGACGGTTCAACTATTACCATCAGCAATGGTGTCATTACTGCGGTTGGCGGTGGCAATGGTATTGATGTAACAGCGTTAGGTGCATACTTAACTACAAACGGTTATGCTACCCAAACTTATGTAAACAATCAAATCAGCAACATCGTTGATGGTGCTCCGACATTATTAAACACATTAAACGAATTAGCAGAGGCACTTGCTAATAATCCAAACTTTGCCGCAGATGTATTATTGAAAACTGGCGGAACAATGACCGGCGCATTGACATTATCGGGTGCTCCTACAGTAGACTTACATGCCGCAACTAAGAAATATGTTGATGACAAATTTACAGTAAATGCGTCTACATCAGTTAGTCCTAGCTTTGCCCAAACAGTTGCTAATCAAGTATCATTGGGCCAACTATCCAATGTAAATTTAAGTAGCATAAGTGCTGGACAGATTTTAGGTTTTGATGGTACAAATTTTGTACCAGTTGCTAATAGTGGGGCCAAAGGTGATACAGGTAGTCAAGGTCCAGCTGGACCAGCAGGTTTATCAATCAGTGCTGCCACAGTAACTCTAGCAGGTCGTTTACAGTTAACACTAAGTGATAACACAGTAGTTGATGCTGGCAATGTGTCTGGTATCAAAAGTGCCGCAGTAAATGGCAGCGGCGAATTAATTTTAACAAAACAAGATAACACAACTGTCAACGCTGGTAGCGTAGTTGGTCCACAGGGTCCACAGGGTGTTATAGGTAATACAGGTGCCAAAGGTGATACGGGTAGTCAAGGTCCTGCCGGTCTTGCAGTTACTGGAGCCGCTGTCAATGGCAGTGGCAGACTAATAATTACACGTTCAGATAGTTCGATTATCGATGCTGGCGCCGTAATTGGTCCCAAAGGCGATACAGGCACTACTGGTGACACGGGTGCCAAAGGCGATACAGGTACCACTGGGGCTGATGGAGTTGGCATTAGCTCAGCCGTAGTAAATGGCAGCGGCCGACTAATTATTACAAAAACAGATAGCTCGACTGTCGACGCAGGTAGTGTAGTTGGACCACAAGGACAACAAGGTACCACTGGTAACACAGGTGCTCCGGGCGCAAAAGGCGATCAGGGTATAAGTGTAGCACAGGCAGTAGTTGACAGTGGCAATTTAATTATTACATTAGATGATGCCAGTCAACTTAATGCTGGTAGTGTAGTTGGACCACAGGGACCGCAAGGCAGTCAGGGACCCGCAGGTCGGAGTGTAGCTGATGGTGGTGTAGTTGTTGATGCCAGTGGTTATTTACAGGTTACATTAACAGACGGTACAACAATTAATGCAGGTTATATAGTCGGCCCACAAGGTAGTACAGGACCAAAAGGCGACACTGGTTCTACGGGCGCCAAAGGCGATACAGGCAACACGGGCGCCAAAGGCGACACAGGAACAAGCTATAGTGTTAATAATAAATCAGGTAGTGTACAAATTTATGGTATAGGCAACACCACTCAACCTGGTTATGATTTAGAAGTTGATTTAGCTAACAAAGCAAATAAATGGACAACAGCCCGTACACTTACACTAAGCGGTAAAGTTACTGGTTTAACAAGTTTCGATGGTAGTGGCAACATTACCATGACAACGGCACTAAATGCTGTAACATCCAGTGATATCGGTGAAGGAACTAGATTATATTATACTGATGCCAGAGCAAGAACGGCATTAAGTTCTATCAGTGACAGTAATATTACCAGCTTGATCAGCTATGATGATACAACTGGTCAAATTAAATATCGTGCTAATACGAGTTATATCACTGAAGGCAGTAACTTATACTTTACTAATACTCGTGCAGATGCTCGTGCAGATGTTCGTATTGGGGCAAGCAGTATCAATGCATTATTAGACGTTGACACAGCTACAACTGCTCCAACAAATGGACAAGTATTAACATGGACAGGCAGTGCATGGACTCCGAGTAGTGTTGCAGGTGGATCAGGTGCTGTATCCAGCGTTAACGCAAAAACTGGAGTTGTTGTATTAAACACAGACGATGTCAGTGAAGGTTCAACTAATCAGTACTTTACTAACACACGCTGGGATAACAGATTAGCGGCAAAAACAACCGATAACTTAAATCAAGGTACAACAAACAAATATTTTACTGATGCACTTGCACGTAATGCACTGGCAGCTGGCGCAGGTTTAAGTTATAATAGTAGTACTGGTACATTTAGTTTAAACACCAGCACCGACAATGTCACAGAAGGTAGCTCAAACTTATACTATACAACTGCACGTTTTGATACACGACTAGGACAAAGTAACTTAAATGCATTTGCTGACGTTGCTAATACAACGCCTACTACAGGACAAGCACTTGCTTGGAATGGCAGCGCATGGGCTCCAACAACTATTAGTTCTGGCGGCGGAGGCGGCGGAAGTAGTAGTTCTGGCGTATTCAGAGCTGCCGTGCAAGTTGAATATGATGCAAGTGGTAACTTGGCAAGTGTCAGCGTATTAAATGGTGGCATCAGTGCTGTTATTGCTACTGCAACTTCCACTGTGGCCACAGTTACATTTACATTCACAGGCAGTGTGTGTGCTCCATTAAATACACAAGTATATGCTTATCAAAGGTCCACTAATACGTATGTTGCAACTGCGGTGACTAGTAGCTTTACGGCAGGTAGAACACTTGCTGGCGGTGGAACAAGTGGTAGCCCAAGTGCATTCAGTGCATTTGATCCAGCAGTTAACACAATGACCATTGGATTGACTAAAGGTATTACTGGCGCTAGCGCAGGCGTAGGACAAACAACTCATTGCGTGGTACAATTCTTGCTGAGCAGTGTATAAGGGTAAAAAATGACAATTAATGCTTGGAAAACTAATTTTATAGGATTAAACAAGCCAGCTAAAGTACTTTCGGGTACTGCGGATTCTGTAGTATCACTGAGTTCATGGCCATATGCTAACAGCAGTGACGATCCTTATTGGAGCGGTGGTGCTAACCCACAATACTACCGCTGGCAAGTTTCTTTCACTGTTGCAGAAAGAACGCACGGTAGTAATTTAACTCGTACACCTTTTAGATTTGATGCTCAAGACATCGAAGTAGGTGACTTTGTTGCAGGAGCCTCGGACGGTAAAGTTCTGCAAATTATGAGTGTTATATCCAAAACAAACAGCGAAGTTGTTGCTATTGTCGAGGATAGACTTCGTTATAACACATTTAGAGATCCAAACGGTCTAGGCATTTTTAACGCACCAGGTCCTGTAATCTTCTTCCAAATCAATGAACTAGGATTCCCAATGTTGGATCCTATTCCAGGAGATGCAGCCGCTGACTTCTTTACCAACGTAATGAGTAGGTTCCAATACATGAACCCATTAACTAATTACTTGTTGGAACAGGCTAATCATAATTTTGAACAAGGTGATGCAATCTGTATCGAAGATGGTGTATTTTCATTAAGCAATGAAGACAACATTGGCAGATTTATTGGTACTGTAGTGTTTCCTGGCCCAGGACCAGATCAATTTATTCTACGACCAGCCAATGGTATCATTGACTTTGTTCCAGGGCTTCCTGGCAACGTGGGAGATTATATCTATCCTAGTTTAAATGGCACAGGCGATTTAACAACCAACGATAACAGTCGACGTCCAATTTACATGAAGATTGCTGATGCTATTACAACATCGACAACTGGTTCAGGCATAGACCCTACTGGTGCAGATGGTGACATAGTTGAAATTAATAGAGTTCAAGTTACATTGTCCAGCGGCAGTGGAACATATAATGTAGAAGATGCTGTTACGTTAATTAATGCACAAACAGCCGAACATAAAGTTACCGCAGTTAAAGTTGGTGCTGCCACTGAAGTTGTCAGTGACATAGCTGGTCAAGGCAGTGCCTATGGTATTATTGCCGGCTACACTCCTTTCAGCGCAAGTATCAACGGTGTAACAGTTAACTTCACAACAACTACCAGTGGTAGTGCAGCCTACGGCGATCCAGTTGTAGCTGATACCAACGACATGGTCTTTGACATTAATGCTGCCAAGATCACAGACATTGTTGCCAGTGTAGTCAACGGCAGCGATATTAAACTACGCCACAATGCAGGTGGCGCAATTACTATTGTAAATATTACACCAGATGTAAATGGTAATAACTTTGCTGGTACAAATTCTTTATCTAGTTTGCCAGAAAGCACACCTGCAAACACAACAACTTCTGCACTGCGATTAATGCGCTTGGATGGCGGTCCGTTAACTATACGAGACTTTGCTGGTTCATTTTTAGACACAGCAGGTGTGTTAAGCGGACAAAACGGTCGTTATGCACTGGGCTTAAACATTGAACAAGGTCTACGTTCTAGTGGCACTGCGGTGGTTGCAAATATCATGGCACGTAATGCATTAAATGCATTGGTCGGAGATAATTGCTATGTCATAGACGATGGCAATGGTGACTGGGCTACATTTACCTATGATGGACAACAATGGATTAAAGTCGGTGGCGAGCGAAGTGTTGCAACAGATGCAAGAACATTAGTATTAGATGTAGATTTAAGTACAACAACAGGCACACAGAGTATTGGGTTTATCACAGCAGACAGAACTGTTATTGGTGTTAGAGTATTGGTAACTACCACTGCTCTTTCAGATGCAGAAGTTACTGTAGGAACTAGAGCGAACACTTCGGCATTTGCACAGCCAAGAGATAGTATATTATCAGAAATTGGTCAGTATACTACTAACCCAGATTACAGAACAACAGCCTACACAGAAGTCGTAGCAGAAATTACTAATCCAACACCAGGTGCTGGACAGTTTACAATTATATTAACATACGTATAAGGATTTAATTATGCCAAAAATGGAAGAAGACGATATTATTGACACGGGTAGATTGCCGCAAATTGCCGCAACTAGAAGCCCGCCCGGACCAGAGAGTTCATTTGGCGGAGGATACTCAAGTGGCTCTAACTTTTCATCAAGCGGTGGTTCATTTGGTCCGGCAGCACCAAGTAACTTTGCATCAGCACCAGTTAACAATACCAGCGGACAGGCCGCAGGTGCAATGCATGCCGGTGGTGAATCCACAGTAAAGCTAGACAAAGATGCACAAGATTGGATCAACAAAAAATGGCGTCCAGTCATGGGCTGGATCTATATGCTGACATGTACCATGGACTTTGTTATATTTCCAATCTTATGGAGTTTGTTACAAGCTCTAAGCAAAGGTAGTGTAACAAGTCAATGGCAACCATTAACACTACAAGGTGCTGGATTATATCACATTGCCATGGGTGCTGTTCTTGGTATTGCGGCCTACGGTCGTACCAAAGAAAAAGTCGAAGGCAAAGCGTAAGTAGTTAACTATGATTATAGATGAATTTGACCACTACTTTAGATTATGCTTGGATAGAAAACTCTCAAGTGAAGAAGCCCGAGCATATCTAATGGTGGTCAATGAACTTGCTGATGTCGAACCAGATGATAACGACACTGTAATGGTCTATCATTTGGACGACAACGAAGGTGATGGCAATCCACATTGCTATGATGTTAGATTAGCCACAAGCATAGACGCAGAGCAGGGAGACCAAATCCTTGCCAGTCTAGAAGAAATGTTCCCCAATGATGACTTTGACTGTGAAAGCAGTATGGAAACAATTGAAGAACAAAGTTACTTACATAATGCCGTCTTGGAACAATTAAGTAAAAAATTATTCTAAATAACGAGCATGCCTTTTAAATAGTAGATGCAACGAGTCTGCGAACTTCCAATTTCTTTTACATTTGATCGAGTTTTAAAATTCGGCGAATTAACCGGAGATAATGGACCCGTACATAGTATCGATGGTGTTGTACAAGGTGGCTTTATTTTGAGTATGCTACCGCAATGGTTAAAAGATACCAGTGATGGACAGCAATTTATCAAAGGTTCGAAACAAGCTGTGAGCATAATGTTAGATGTTAAATTTAGAAATAAATTAAAAGCAGACCAACCTGCCTTTGTACAATTCACATATACTCCCAATGCAAAATTTACCAAAATCAATTGGAAAGTTTATGACGTTGAACGAGAATATTGTAGCGGAACTTGGATAATTCATAAATCTTGACTTAAATTAAAGTTTAGTATATAATATACTATGACTAAACGAATTGGTTTTGCTTGCAAATGGATTGACCACCCAGAACAAGTCGATGGGATTAAACCCAAAGACAATGCTAAAAGATATAACACTGGAACAACTACTATAAGTTGGCTTAACCGCCAAACTCGTGAAGTAGCGGAACAAAAGTTATGGGACTTGATGGTTCAAAACTTAGAAGCTACAAAATTATTGGTAGAAAGAGTAGGACAACTTGAAGAAAATCTTAGGATGGTGCGCCTTGGCAGTGATCAGCTTCCTGCTTATACTGAACCCAGCTGGAGTTACTTCTGGCGGCGTAGAGATGTTATGGACTACTGTAGTAGAGTTTTTTCGAACATTGGCAATGTTGCTAGGACTAATAATGTACGCTTGTCTTTTCATCCTGGCCAGTTTTGTGTACTTGCTAGTGAAACTCCTGACATTGTTGATCGTAGTATAGAGGAGTTTGAATATCATGCAGATATGGTACGCTGGATGGGATACGGAAAGTCGTTCCAGGACTTTAAGATTAATGTACACATCGCCGGAAGACGTGGGCCTGCAGGCATTAGGCAGGCATATAAGCGTCTTAGTGTAGAAGCACGTAATTGCCTTACCATCGAGAATGATGAAATTTCTTGGGGCATAGAGGATAGTTTAGAATTAGTGGATACTTGTGCATTAGTACTTGACGTCCATCACCATTGGATTAAAACAGGAGAATACATTGAAAATACTGATGATCGTATTAAAAAGATTAGTGATAGTTGGCGCGGCGTTCGCCCTGTTATTCACTATAGTCTCAGTAGGGAAGATTATCTTGTCGAACACACCCCACATGAACGTCCCGCCTACCATGCGCTAATGGATAGTGGCTATAAGCGTGGCAAACTTAGAGCACACAGCGACTTCTATTGGAATGATGCTGTGAATACTTGGGCACTGACCCATAATTCGTGGGCCGATATCATGTGTGAAGCCAAGGGCAAAAACATTGCCAGCTTTAAACTTGCGAGCTTGTTAAATGACTGATGAACAAGCATTGGCATTATATCGTGCAATGGAGTCGGAGTTCGGTGAATTGCCCAACTTTGAACATTATCCACGACAATTCATTTACTATTACAAACTTTTCAAATTAATTCAAAAAAATGCAAAGCCTATTTGATATTTTTCAAACTCCTAAATCTGGGATAAAACCTACATTGCAAAATATTGTAGATACAATCTACAAAGACAGCACGCCGGCTCAGGGACCTTGGATCGCCGGAGGCATGGGTAGACAAATTGCATTAGGTGAAAGTAATTTTGCTGATATAGATATATGGTTTAGTAATCCCAAGAGCTATGAACAATGTATGCTTAGGTTAAATGATACATTTGGTAATTATATCTACGAAACATTTAGCAGTGACAATGCTAAAACGTATACAATAGATGATTATAAAGTACAATTGATTCGTAGAGCGTATTATACTAGTGTGGACGATGTATTTGCTAACTTTGACTTTACCTGCTGTCAAATTGCAGTAGATGAGAATTTAAAAGCCTATGGGCCTGGAATTGAAGATGCTAAAAATTACGTGCTTAAATTAAACAAATTAGACCGTCATGGCTTTCTAGCTAGATACGCAAAATATGCGGGCTACAGCTATGTCATGCCCGCAGACGAATTTTTAGATATTATCAACAACGAGGAAATCAACTATGAATTTGACCCAACGGCTCTTGGATACTGAACTTGGTCAAGCCGCACTGATCAGTAAACTCAGCGGTCGACCTGCATTAGTGTTTGACGATATATTTGCTTGGAACGGCAAAGTCTTAGATCGTGCCACAGCAGTTGTGGCTTTGTTAAAAGTTTACAATTTTGTGCCAGTCAGTGACGGTGTTAAAATGGCAACATTTGAAAGATATTCAAATAGATTTGATTCTATCAAAAACAGTGATTACTTCATTGATATTTGGTTTGAAGATACTCGCGATGCTGCCAAAGAAGCAAGAATTTGGTTTAATAAACTTTGCACAGCAATTAAAGGCGACGTTATGGAATTGCCCAAAGAATCTGTTAAACAAATTTTGGTTACATTGCACAGCTAATTAGTGACCAACCACTAATAAAGTATGAGAAAAATGTTGCACTGCCGCATAAATAATGTTATAATAAACAATGACGTCTAAGAAGAGTCATATTATTACTTGCTTACATTAAGGAGAAAATTATGTTTACAGTAGATGCAACAATAGACACCGTCCAAGGTGCAAAGAAACAATTCGTTAAGACTTTTGTACAAAACGAAACAGCGGCCACAGCAATGAATGAGTTCATTGATGCTCAAGCCGAATACACAAAGAAAGCTGCCAAAGTTGGCATTGATACATTCACAGTATTGGCCAGCGAAACAACTAAAGCCATGCAAAATGCCATGAAATTTGACTACAACAAGTTCGGTGAAGGCATTATGAAGGCTTACACAGCTAACACAAATAAGAAATAATTAGATTTCACTTCGTGACTAGTCCTTGCTAAATAACATATTAGCAAGGATTTTTTTATGAGATTTAGCGAACTTACAGAACAACAAACATTAGACGAATTCCAATTGAATCCAACTGGTGTATTGGCCAGCATTATTCGATGGAGTGTTGAAAATCCAGCTGTGCTAGCGGCATTAGGTATTGCCGCTGGAGGTGGTGCATTGGCATTGACCAGTGGCACAGCCGCACTGGGTCCATTAATGGCTGCTGTTACTTCTATTAATGCAGGCCAAGGCGCATTAGGTTTATATAGTTTAGATAAACTTAAAGAGTTAATTCAACAAAATCCCAGTCAAGCAGAAGGTTATATTAAAAAGTTAATTTACAAATATGTAGGCGACCAGTCTGACGTTCAAGAATTTGAAAAACTACACGCACAAACAGCTTATAAAAGTGAAACAAAATTTCGTTGGAGGGCAGAAGAATGGCCAGTGACAATGGACAAGAAAGCCGCTGAAAGTTATTTAGAAAAGCATGACAAATATTGGTTGGATACTTACAATCAAGAACAAGCGCAACAGTCGGCTCGTCCCACAGAAGGTGTGGCGGAAGGCAGTGGACGAGATTCATGGGACAGCAATATGCCAGGATATCAAGGCGACTACGGCGGTGCTGAAAACTGGGGGCGCAGAGAACGCGAAGACGACGAGCATCATGAAATTGATCGTAGAATGGAACAAGAGCGTGAACGTCAAAATACGCAGGGCACTTGGTATGTGAGAGTAGACGGGCGAGTTATTCCAAAATCTTACACAGGAAAATCTGCTGCCAATGCAGCGGCCTTGGAATTTAAAAAGCAGCCAGGCAACGAAAATAAACTTGTTATGCTTACAATGAGGGAACAATAAAATGCGTTTAGATGAATTCTTAGACAATGATGTTCCAGAAGTCGGAGACATCTTAGAAGTAGAAATAGGTGACGAAGTTGTCGAAACTGTGATCACTGCCATAGACAATGGCGATTATATCTGTGAAACAGACAATGACTCAGGTATGTCATTGTTAGAAGCAGAGTATCATGGTCGCCCAGTTAAGCTAGGCAAGCCAATGCAAGGCGATGTTAAGAAGTTTAAAGTTTATGTTAAAAATCCCAAAACAGGTAAAACTGTTAAAGTAAACTTTGGCGATCCTAATATGCGTATTAAGAAAAGTAATCCTGCACGTAGACGTAGTTTCAGAGCAAGACATAACTGTGCCAATCCCGGACCAAGAACTAAAGCACGTTATTGGAGTTGCCGTAAGTGGTAACTTTGTCAGATAATGTGTTTGAACAAGATGGCTATTGGAGAAATCCAGTGGCCAAATTACTTTATGAACCCACATACGAAGATATTGAATTGTTTGATCAAAATGGCTACGATTTAACTAAATTAGAACAGCTCTTTGCCTATGGCAATTATGTTAAACCTAAAAAGCAACGTGAACATAGATTTGCAATTAAAAAAGACTGGCACACACAGTTTACTAAACTAGAAGGCGCAGTTCTAAATCACAGCAGTTTATTTGAACGCAAAGCCTATGCTGATGCCGCATTGGAACAATTACAACACTGGGCAGAAAAACTTCCACTAATATATAAAGTTATATCAATGAGACCAAAATGGGGATTAGACTTCTCTATGGACTATGTAGATAGGCAGGGTAATGCTTTTGAAATATTACACTGGGAATGGGATAGTTTTAACTACGATGAAATATCTGCAATCAAACAAGAAATAGAACCTATATTACAAAATATCAATTGGGAAGATGCCGCGAATAAATTGATTAAATACAAAGAGAAATGGCACCATTTAGATTTCTTTGCACAAAGCGATTGGAAGTGCAATTATTTCGGAGTACCGAAAGAACGATTCAAAATGGTTATATGGAAATAAAATGAAAAGAATTATATCAATACTATTACTGTCTATATGCACAGTAGCAAGTGCTCAAACTGCACCTAAAGAAAAGCCAATGGTCATATATGACTGGAAAATAAACCGTGTTGTAGATGGCGACACTGTGGAAGTTGCCACACCTTGGGTACCGGATCCATTGGCCAAGAAAATGAGCATTCGTGTATTCGGCGTTGACACTCCAGAAAAAGGTCACAGAGCGTTATGCCCTAGTGAAGCACAACGAGGCGAAGCTGCCACAGCATTTACTAAGAAAGTTATCACTGAAAGTAAAACAGCCCGTGTAGCAGTATTAAGCTGGGACAAATACGGTGGCCGTATGCTGGGCGATATTATTTTAGATAATAATGTTAGCCTACGTGGTTTGTTGATCAAGAACGGCTTTGCCCGTGAATACTACGGTGAGGCCAAACAAAGCTGGTGCAACTAATGAACCCCAATGACTATCCAGTGTGGCCCGAAGATGATGGAACGGACACTAAAAGAAATCCTTACAGTCCTGTATGAAGGGCTTGCTTTGATAATACTATATGGCAATAATCCATCGTGGCATTACAAATTTAGAAGCTAAAATAAGAGAAACTCTGTCAGTGCCACAGAGTTTCTTTATGTTTAAAGGCGGAAGTGGCGGAGAATTTTTAACTCATCAACTTGATATTTTTTCCAATAAATTTAAAAATCAAAAATACGATCTAATTATAAACCAGGAAATTAATAGAACTGTACTAAAATACCCCGAATTTTATAATATAATAATTAGTTCGTGTCCTTCCGATACACCCAGTTATAATCCCAAAGAATATAATAAAATTGATATAGAAAGTTCGCTGGCTACAATTTTTAATCAACGCTATAATAAGCAACAATTAAATGACATACTCACTGAAGTTGATGAATATTTAAAGAACTGTAAAAATCCATTATTTAGATCGCACACAATTATAAATCAATATTTTAATAACAAAACTTATTATTTGTTTCAAGATAAACAAGTATGGTTTAAGTATGCAAATATACTGTGTTCATTAAAAAATACAATGGCTGTTGATATGATTAAACATCATCAAGAAACAGAGAAACACCGCAATAGTATAGAAATATTTAATATCGATGCTTATTTAGAAGAGATCGATAAATTAAATGTCAGCAGAATACCTTTACTAACCGTTATGTCTATTTTTAACCGGTATATTTCCAAAGAATTTAATTCTCCCCGTGAATTAATTAATTCAAGTGTTAAAGATTTATTCAACAAATATGAAAATAAATTATATGGCGACTACGAAAGTCACGTATTACAATGTAATTTTGTTTGCAATGAATTTTATAATTATAAACAAATTGATTTTTCAAAATGTTTTAACAAGGGCTATTTGGAAGATATATTTGAAATAAATTCAAATCAATTTTACTACTACTTTAGAATATGGCACGAAAAAAACTTAGAATTAATGTCTGCCCATGGTTTTGATTTTAAAGAATTTGTGGTTTAATTGTTTGTCATAGAATAAAGAATAAAGTTATTAAATAATATCATGAAATTACCTAAACGAATATTTTTTACTGGCGTACCAGGAAGTCGCTGGAGCGGTGTATCACAAATTATTGAACGACTAGACTCTTTTAATAAAACGGATCGCACACCTGAAAGATCATATGAACATGTTAGTTTTGCTGTGACCAATGGTTTTCTCGAGAATAAGAACCACAAGGGATCACACAAAGGTGCATATTTTGGTCCTGGCATGGAATTTGATGCAAAATTAGATGCCGACTATATAGATCGAGCCTGGGAAAAAGACAGTAAAGGTGTTAAATTAGTCAAGAGTCATCACTGGGCATATCAACTCAATGATATTAAAAAAGCATTTCCCGATGATTGGATTATAGTAGTTTTTAGAGACAGCACCGAAAGCTTTGACTGGTGGAAAACCACCGGTGGTTTCGAAATTAAATATCCCTGTTATGATGCTTATAAAGACGACGAAACCATGCGAAAAGAAATTGACGCACAGAACAAAGCTATTTTAGATTTTGTCCAAGAACATTCATTGACCCTTGAACCATTTTCTACTGCATGGGTAAAAGAAAATTTAGGCCGTAGTGTGGGAGACGTCGGTACTAAAGTATTTGATTCCACAATAGCAATATTAAAATGAAAAGGGATCATGTCTGGTATATCAAGTATGCCAGCGCCATTGTTATTCTCTGTGCAATGGTATTGCACGTCTTGGGAATCACACCCTGGAACAGCCTAGTGCAAATGATAGGCGCCACAGGCTGGATATATGTAGGCTATAAATGGCGGGAAAAAGCACTTATGCTTAATTTTATCCCGCAATTTTTTATTATTATTCCTGGCCTATTCTATCTTTATTACAAATAATTATTTTTTTGTATAAACAAAGTACAGTCTGTCGTTGGCGTCTTTCTTGAAAGCGTCTAGATTTAAATTGTACTTTTCAGCAAATTCACTGGCGATTTCAAAACTCCAATCAAATATGTCAACGTATGGACCTGTTTTGTGAGTAATACCGGGATTGGCACGTAGATAAAATTTTCCGCCCTGTTTTAACAAACTCACACAGTGACTAAATCGTGATTCAATTTCATCTTTGCTGTTAAAGTTAATACTACCCAGGGCCATGATGACATCATGACTCTCTGGTTTTACTTTATAGTCTAAGATATCTACTTCATAGTCAGCACAATTATTGTAGGGATCGATACCAATCAAATTCTGAATACGTCCCTTGAACGGATGATATCCACAACCCACATCCAACACTTTTTCTGGATTTAGTTTGTTGATTTCTTCTGCTAATTCCCAGCCAGTGTGCTCATAGTCACCTGTACGTGGTTTCCAAATCTCAGCAAAGAAACGATGTGTATAACGTTCATTTAAATCTGCGGTAATTGCTTTTAATGTACCGATATAATCACAGGGTAGACCTAATTCAATGTCCACTGTGTCTTTGAATTTTCGGTAGCGAGCTGGCGTCCAGGGCAAGTCCTGAACAATGGTATTTTCACCGATACTATCAGAAATTTTCTGATACTTGGGTAAATTAAATGCTAGTTGCAGATTTTTTTGCAAAAGGTTAAAAATTTTTGTATTCATAGTAAATTTTTTGATTATCCTTGATAAATAAAAGTTGTAATACAGTATATAGTGTCGAGATTCACTATTTTAATAATTAAAGGACATATTTTATGAAAAAAATATTAGCGATATTAGCTCTTGTTCCAGCACTGGCATTTGCCTGGGAACCAACTAAACCAGTTACCGTTATTGTCGGTAATACTCCAGGCGCTGGCAACGAAATGGCTTTCCGCAAGCTGGCAGAAATTGTACAAAAGACCAACCCAAAGTTTGTTTATGTTGTACAAAACATTCCTGGCGCAGACAGTGTCATTGCCAACAACAAGGTACTAGAAGCTGCCGCTGACGGCTACACAATCAATCTACCAAGCCACATGAGCAGTTATGTAACCAATGATATCTGGCAAAAAGACATTAAAAAATACAACTACGACAGCTTTGTAGATGTTCTGACCATGGGCAAAAGTCCACTAGTATTGGTAGCACATCCTAGTAGCGCAGTTAACACTCCGCAGGATTTTGTCAAGCTGATCTCCACAACTACCAAGCCTATCAATGTGGGCACAGGCGGTGGCGCACATCGTACTGCCTATGAATTCTTAATGGAAAAAGGCCGTGGTAATCGTGATCTAGTCAAGCCAATCAAATTCAATGGCCCACTGCCAACAGTGACCAGCGTGGCATCATTTCAACCTGGACAAGCAGGCACAGAGTTTGGTATCATGCCCATTGCAGTGGCCAAACCACTGGTAGACGCAGGCAAGGTAAAAGCCATTGGATTCACAGGCACACAGCGTATGGCACAATTTCCCAGCGTTCCATTACTACGTGATGTAGCGCCTGGCATTAACGTATATGCGGCATGGTCAATACAGTTGCCACCCAACACGGAGAAAGAAATTACTGCATGGTATCAAAAGACTTTTGCAGCCGCTGTTCGTAGTAAAGAATATGCAGAATGGCGTGAAGCACAAGTGGTATTTTATGCTGAAGATGAATTGACTCCTGCAGGATTGAAAAAGCACATGGATGAACTACGTTCAGCATTTATTCCTGTACTAAGTAAAATTGATTTAAGCAAGGAATAACTTTGAAATATATTTTCGTAGCCGGGGCTCCAGGAAGTAAATGGAGCTCCGTAGTTAAAAACATTTACTACAGTGCAGACATCGATCGCAGTGATTATCGCGATGAGTGGACTTATTATCATGATGCCAGCGGTAAAACAGAACTCATGCACTTGGGTGCATATTTTGATCCTGGCATGGTAAGTTCACTGCCAGAAGATTTAACAACATTAAATCGCGAACAATTAGAATCTATATTTGAACAACCATTTCAATTTAAAGAATCCAAGGGTACGCGAATTATTAAAAGTCATGTGTTCTGCAATCACATTGAACATCTGCGAAAATTGTTTCCTGAAACTCCCATTGTAATTGTACATCGCAGTGATGATAGTTGCTTGGGCTGGTGGGTTAAATGTGGTCACTTTGATATCACTTATCCCGACTACTTTGAATATTACAAAGATTTAAAGAACATGGCTCAAATTATTAAAAGACAAAATGCAGATATTCTATCTGCATGGTGGAAATATCGTGGCCGAGTCGTTGTAGATAATTTACAGTTAGCACAAGCATTAAACATCACTGCGCCACCTAAAGAATACGCACAAGACTATGCAGTGTCAGATGTGCGTGTTATGGTAATATGAACAAGTATCATGTTAGATTCAATACCAAGCACACTGATGGGGTATTAGTCTGGCGCATATTTGAAAATGGTGTAGAACATTTGGCTTCAGATGTTCGCATCATCGGAGAAACATACACTGAGTGTACACAAGAGCATGGTGAAACTAAATGGAATATCAGTTGTCGTGGCAGAATGGTATGGGTTGATCAAGTTGCTGTTATTGTAACTGGAAAGGATTAATTAAAATGTCAAAGACTATGTTAATTATAACAGGACCGCAGGGTTCAGGCAATCACTTGTTCAGCAAAATATTTGCACTACACAAAGACGTCTATGGTTGGAATAAATTATTAGACACTTATTGGATAGCGCACAAAGATGAACCATTTGCTGAACACTGGAATAATCCTGAATTGTTGAAAACTTTTGATTGGAGTCAAAGTGATTATTACGTGACAAGTATTAGCTGTCCATATCACAATATAGATATTCCTACAATTCCCAATTACCAACAATTTATTGCCGGTTTACAAGAACTAAACATAGAAGTAAAAATAGCAATCATCGGACGTGATCAAAATATACTTAAAAGTCAACAACAGAGAATTAGAAATAGAGTGTCATTAAATGATTTTCTAGATCAATTAAATTATCTTAACACTTTAGATCCTATATATCTAAGTCAAGAATTATTGTACTTGTACAAAGAACATTATGTTACTAACATGGCTAAATTATTAGCGTTCCCCGTAAATGGCAATGATTCAAGGATTGCAGAGATACTTAAATCTGATGCAAATAGTAAATACATTAACGACATTGAAATTCAAGAACTGGATAAATTTGTCAGAAAGGTCAGTTTTATAAAATGAAAAGTAGCTGGGACACAACCAAAGAAAAAAGTAGTTATCACTTTGACGATCAATTCGCACATGACGAACGCTTTGATACAGTAATAAATTTAGGACAGATCAAGCCTTGTTGGGATCTAGAACTCCAAGAGATTATTGCCACAGCAAAACCTGCAACATGGCGCACTCGAGGATATAAAGGCGAGGGTGTAGAAGCTCCACGTGAAGATCAAATTGCCGAAGAATATGATTTAACTCGAATAGGCATGGATGCAGACGTAACTATTACACACTTAAATTGGGCTATACCTCCTGTGTTACGTCAAATTACAGAATTGTTTGCATTAGATGATGTCATGGAACGTATTCACGTACAAATGCCCGGCGAAGTTTGGAATCGACATTTAGACAAATTGCAAAAATGGTGCCCAGAAGATCCCAGCAAAATATTGCGAGTTATGATTCAATTAACTGATTGGCAACCAGGGCAGTTCTGGGAATACGGAAACTATCATCATAACAAATGGCGTGCCGGTGAAGTTACTACATTCGACTGGGCAAATGTTCCGCATGGCACAGCAAATTCAGGACATAGTCCTAGAGTAACATTTCAACTAACAGGTGTAAAAACTGTTAAAACTGAAGAATTTTTAAATATATTAAAACAACAAGAATATAAATTATGACACAACGTATATTAATCATGGGTTTGCCTGGCGCAGGTAAAACTTATTTGGCTCAAGCACTTAAACAATACCTCGAAACCAACGGTGATTTATTAAAAGTTAATCCCGGTCGAGTAATGAACTACGAAGGGATACCGGATCCTAATTTTATGCGAGTGGGAGTAGATTGGTTTAATGCTGATGATATTCGTAAAAAATACAACGACTGGGACTTTAGTAAAGAAGGTCGCATACGTCAAAGTTTACGTATGTTCCAATTTGCCATAGAATGCACAGGCGAGTTTGTTATCTGTGATTTTGTTGCACCATTGGTTGAAATGCGTAATAACTTTAAAGCAGACTGGACTATCTGGGTCGATACAATTGACAAAGGCCGTTACGAAGATACCAACAAAGCATTTACGCCGCCCGAAGTATATGACTTTCGTATAACTGAACAAAACGCTGAAAAGTGGGCAGAGTTTATCGGAGAGCACATTTTATCTAATCGTAGACGTCCTGAGTTTGATTGGAAAAAAGAAACTGTACAAATGCTGGGCCGTTGGCAACCATGGCATGATGGACATCGTGCGCTGTTTGAACGTTTGTTGGCTAAGACCGGACAAGTAATTATTCAAGTGCGTGATGTACAAGGTTGGCAGGGCAGCAATCCCTTTGAAGTAGAAAAAGTCAAAGGCTTTATCCGTCGTGATTTAGATCCACTGTATCAAGGGCAATATGAAATACAAGTTGTTCCTAATATCGTACACATTGGCTGGGGTCGTGGTGTGGGTTACACTGCCGGTGAAGAGACTTTTGACAAAAGCATAACTGATATCAGTGCCACTAAAATACGCAAAGAACTCGGACTTGACTGATCAATATACTGAATACGGAGAAAAATTAATGAACTTTGATAAAAATTCCTACGAGTTATGGAATAGTTTGAAAACCGCCGATCCGGTTCCTTATAATGGATTTAACGGTCTCTATGAATTTTGTAAAGCAACAAGTTTATACAATTTTGACAAGAGTGTACCTGTGGAGTATGAGCCACCTTTGGTTGTTCCTATATGTCAATTTCGCGGTGACTGGATCGAAGAGATTCGAACAATGACTGAGCAGACATTTCCTGCTACTTTTGACTATCGTTCTGAATCTCGCAGAGATAATAATAACACCATGGAGTACAATGATTTTAAACGATGGGGTTACAATGTTGACGGCGAAGGATCATATACTATATTAAACAGAACTCGACATGCTAAATTAACACCAACCTTGCAAAAAATGGCAGATGTTTTTAAATTTACTCATCCTGCACACACTGGCCGAGCAGCACTGCCAGAATATGGCGGAGCAGGTCCTAATATTAAATTTGACGTACAAAAGCCAGGACAAATGTTTTACTGGCACTTGGACAACTTTGGCGGAATTTTAAAACAACAAAGAGATGACTACAACAAATTTGCTGAATGTGACTACGATCAAAGAAAATTAATGCGTGTTATTATTTTTTTAGAAGATCAACAAGAAGGTCAAGTATGGAAACAGGGCGACGAGTTTCTTACTTGGAAAAAGGGCGATTGTATCACTTGGCCATGGCGAGATATTCCACACGGAACAGCAAATTTCAGTCACGGTAATAGACCAACGCTTAACGTTACTGGCAGAGTTACCGAAGAAACTCTCGAGTTTTTAAAAACTTGTCCGAAGATTATTGAGGTTTAAATGTCAACATTAAACAATGATATTTCTAATTTCTTTCATGTAGATGAAGAAAAAAGAAAAAGAAAAGAACTACAGGGCAAAGAATTTTCAAAAGGAAAAATACACAAGTATGAAAAATGTGGCACGGAAACTATAGAATTTGTAAACAGCCTCAATCCTTTATTAGTATTGGATCTGGGCTGTGGCGATAATCAATATAAAAATTTTATAAAAAATTTAATTGGAATTGATTTAGTAAATGACGCAGCCGACATTAAGACAGACATTTCTGTAATTCCGTTTGATGATAACTCTGCTGATGTTGTTCTATGTTTTGGAAGTATTAATTTTGGTGATAGATCTGTTATACAAAAACAATTACTAGAAGTAACTAGAGTTCTTAAACAAGGTGGGTATGCTATATTTCGTGGAAACATGAAAGATCACAATGACATCAAAGATATGTATTATGGATGGAATGCAGAAAAAATTGCAGCTTGGACTGAAGAACTAAATATGACATTACATGAAGGACCTGTGCAGATTACAAGAACAAATCGTCAAGGTGAAAAAGATCTTGATTGGACTGATCGAGCGGCAAAACGTAGTAACACTGAAAAAAGAACTCCTCATAGACTATTTTGGATATGGAAAAAATAACAGAATAGTCTGTGTAAAGATTTCAATGAACACTCTACCTTAGGACCTTTGCGTTATAAGAGTGTAGGCGGCTGCTGCCTAAAATGTAAGTTACGCCAGACTTCATTTAAAGTGAGCATTAATTTTGGATATTATGTTTACAGAAAAAGTTACTTGGGTGCATCACTGGAGTGATCGCACATTTAGTTTTAAATGCACTCGCAGTACAGCATTTAGATTTGTTGCCGGAGAATTTGCCATGATTGGTTTAATCATCGATGGCAAGAGAGTTGTCAGGGCTTATAGTATTGTTAGTCCTCCTTGGAGTGAGGAACTGGAATTTCTTAGTATTAAAATACAAGACGGTGAATTAACCAGCAAACTACAGCACATAGAAGTTGGCAGTGAAGTTGTTGTCATGCCCAAATGCACTGGTACATTAGTCAACAGCGCATTAACACAGGGAGGAGAATTATGGATGCTGGCCACAGGCACAGGGCTTGCTCCTTTCATGAGTTTGATCAGAGATTTAGAAACACTAGAATCGTGGACGAAGATTCATATTGTCCATAGTACTAGACATTCCTCAGATTTAGCGTATAACGCAGACTTAGTAACAGCATTTAAAGATCACCCTCAGGACGGCGAATTGCATGACTTGGTTGATTCTGTGTTAGAATATCATCCTATACTTACAGGGCAGAGTGAACCCAGAATCGGCTATCAACTAGCCACAGGCATGCTAAAGATTAACACTGACATAGACAAAATAATGTTATGCGGCAATTTAGAATTTAATCATCAAGTTAGTGATTGGTGCAAAGCTCGGGGTATGACAGAAGGAAGTCTCCGTGAGCCAGGAACATTTGTAGTAGAAAGAGCATTTGTAGAAAAATGAAGACAGCAATCGTAGTTAATGGAATTTGTAGGCAGACATTAGTAGCTTCGATGTCATGGGACATATTTCCTTTTGAAACCGATTGGTATCTTAGTACTTGGGATTATACGCAAGAAACATATTTTCCAGAAGTTACTTTAAGCAAAAAAGAAATTGATAATATTAGACATTTATTTAAACATATAGAAATAAACGACTATGAAGAATACTTCACAACGTGTATACTTAGTGGGCGTGTTAATCCAATGTTTCGAAGTTTTAAATTATTAGATTCTATTAGAAATACTATTTTATCGCAGGGTTATGAACGTGTTATAGTATTCCGGCCTGATCTATATTTACAAGCACTGGAAATATTAGATGACAGTGATTTCGACGTCAGTAATAATACTGTTAAAATTTTAGGATCACATGCTCCGGACGACTATTACAGTATAAGAAAACAAAAATCAGATGATTTATTTTTTGCAATGCCAATTCATATTTTTGAAAAATATGCTAATTTAGATTTTGTAAAAGATATGGATAGAAAATTTAAATATTCAGGTGATATACACAAATTTACATATCATTTCTTTACTTCATTGGCAACTAAAGTAGAACCTATAACAAAAATGAAATCCGCATTAGTTAGAAAAGAAGCAGAAAATTACTATATTCAACATAACAACATAGATTTTGATAAAATTGCAGATATTTTTATAGAAGTATATATTAATAAAGATTTAAAAGGTATAGGTAAATTTTGGAATCAATTCAATAAGATAGTAATTCAAAGACCCGACATGGATAAAATTAAAATATCACAAGACACTGGTGGAATTTTGAAATTAAGGAAACAATGAAAACATTGATATTAGTAGCCCTCCCAGAGGAATTAGATAAAAATTTAGTAGACTGCCCTGTTGTTTATACAGGTGTTGGTGTATCAAATGCCGCCATGCATGCCACACTGGCGATAATGCAACATAGACCTAACTTAGTTATCAACTACGGCAGTGCTGGCAGTTTAAAAGGTATCACAGGATTAAACAGTGTCACTAGTGTTTGTCAACGGGACGCTGATTGTAGTCCACTGCGGGAACGTGGATATATGCTGGGTGAGAATGTACTTTACTATCACAGCCAAGAAGTTGGCGTAAGAGTAGGCTCGGGAAATAACTTTGTCACAGATCCAGATCAATGGACACTAGATCATTGTGACTTAGTTGACATGGAATTATGGAGTATTGCCAAAGTCTGCGAACATGTTAAAATACCATGGATCAGCCGTAAATGGGTCAGCGATAATGCTGACGGAGAAGCTGGCGCTACCTGGGAAGATTCTCTTCTAGCAGGACAAACAGAATTCATCCACTGGTTTAAAAATTCCAAATTTGCTAAATAGTAATATAAAGTTTGGAGACAAGTATGACTATACAATACATTGCAGGACCCAGAGGCTTACAAGGCCCTACAGGACCAAGAGGCTCTCAAGGTTCAAGAGGACCGCAGGGAATTCCTGGACATTCAGGCCAAGTAGGTCCACGTGGACCTAGAGGATTTCAAGGAGCTGTTATAGAGACAGACGGTGGTTCAGCATCATCAATATTCTCAACAAGTGATATACAATTAGATGGGGGCAACGCAAATGGCTAATAAAATGCAAATTAGAAGAGACACAGGGGCAAACTGGACTAGTACAAATCCAACACTGAGTCAAGGCGAAATGGGCTATGAATTGAACACTGGTAAACTTAAAATCGGCAACGGTGTCGATGCTTGGGTAGATTTAGATTACTTTGATGATCAAAATGGTAGTTACAATGATTTGCGTGACTTGCCTTTCTCCGATCCACCAAACGTCAGCGACATTGCCAACGCTGCCAGTGAAACATATGTTAACAATGCTATCACAGCATTAAAAGCAGGTGCAGGAAGTGCATTAGATACATTAAACGAACTTGCAACAGCATTGGGTAATGACGCTAATTTTAGTGCAACAATGACTACACAATTAGCTTTAAAAGCAAATAGTTCATCTTTATCTGTGGTTGCTACCAGCGGCGCATACAGTGACTTATTAAACAAGCCAGTATTGTTTGACGGTGCTTATAACAGCTTAACCGGCAAGCCAACGCTATTCAGTGGTGACTATGACGACTTGTCAAACAAACCTGTGTTATTTGACAGCGATTACGATAGTTTGTCAAATAAGCCTACACTATTCAGTGGTGACTATGACGACTTAACTGGCAAGCCTACACTATTCAGTGGTGACTATGATGACTTGACACACAAGCCAACATTGTTCAATGGACAATACACTAGCCTAACTGGCCGTCCTACTTTGGCAACCGTAGCCACAAGTGGTGCTTATGCTGATTTAAGTGGTGTTCCACGTATTCCAGTATACGCCGATGATACTGTAAGAAATGCCGCAATACCTAGTCCTGCACAAGGAATGATGGTATTAAGCAACAGCATATTACAAGTATGGAATGGTAGTACATGGTTAAACGTTTAATATAATTAAACAACAAGCCCACTAAGTGGGCTTTTTCACCACTTAAATTTGTTGACATTGTTATGATGTTAATGTATAATTCTAGTATACACATATGTTTGATTAGCGCGGGCTAATCCCTATTGAGGCTGTACAGGTTGTGCTGTGCCGTTGGATTCTTAGGTTGTGTACGTCAGGAACTAACGAAAGGTTCTAAAAGATTGCGGCTCTGTGAAAAAGATACATCCGCAGATATTTACAATTTCGCTGTATGGGATTGTGAAATCACCGCTGACAGTCAAATCTTGAGTAAGGGGTACAGGTCAACCGCCTCTGTTGCACTAGCAAATCTCATCAATACAGTATGAAAACAGAACTCACGAAATGTTTTTATTTTTTGCCGGGCAACGGCAAATTATGACTCGAATCTACGAAATATTAAACCAGTGTTAAATTACAATCCAAAACAATAAAGAGAATAGAAAATTGTTTCGAATACGTAGTATGAAGAAACAATGTGCGTAGCACATACTAAAATGCTTGTAATATATGGATAACTACGACTGGATAAATAATTCTATGTTAATAGAAGAAATAATCGACGAATATAGAGTAATGTCCAGACGTTACGATCCAACGGCTCACATTGACGACGGGAATCGTAACAAATCAAAATTCAAAAAAGTTAGTACTCCATTAACTGATTTCGAAGTACGTTATAGAGATAGTGGCAAATATCACGATTATTTTTTATACAGTAAAGAAACAGGTAAGTGCGTTGGTTTGTTTACTATTGAAGATAATAAAGGTAGATACAAAGGTGCTAAACCTGGCATACGAGCAGTTACACCGCATATGGCGTTGGCTCCTGAAGCACAACGACAAGGCATTAGTACACTGGCATATACCACTTTTTTACGTGGTGGACCATGGATATTTGTAACGGACGAACACACAAGAGCCGCATCAAAATTATGGGATAGTATTGCTACAGGAGATATTATTAGTTTTTACGTAGATGTTGTTACACAAGAAAAAGTTGATACTCCTGGTAATCATGGTCTTGATATAAGAGTGTTAGGTCCTAAAGACAGGTTCATAAAAGCAATTATGTAAAAGCACATACTAAGACTTGTAATATATAGATAGTTGTAACTATCAGATAAATATTCATAATTACAGGAGATCCTATGTCAGCAGATAACTTTGGCGCCTTAGGCGCAGACTTTTTTATAAAAACATTCAACAAAGGCTCGTTAATGAGCCAGTCAGATCTAGATCAACTCATTCAATATGTACAATTAACCACAACTATTATGGCCGTAGGAGAATTTACTCCTGGTGTGCAAGACAGTGTTTGGATGATTCTTGAACGTGTAGATGTGCCATCAGCACCAGGATACACAGTAACTAATAACACAGATGTTACAATGACTTCCGGTGGCATGGTAACTATAGATTCAATACCGTGGACAAAGGTAACAGGCAAGCCAACATTATTTACTGCCAATCAAACATTGAACACAAGTGACAGTGTATCATTTAATCGATTGACTGTCACAGGTGCTTCAGGCATCGAAGGTGGTGAAATAGAACTTGCTAAAGCACCAACCAGTACTCTTGCTGGAAATGTTGTTATTGATGTCTATGAGAATAAACTAAGATTTTTTGAAGGTGGTGGAAATGGCAGAGGATTCTACTTGGATCTTACAACAGGCGCCAATAATACCAGCACTAACATTATGTCTAGTGGCGGCGGAAGTGATCACGAAGCCTATGAAATTACTAACACAAGTCCAGAAGGCTCGACATATTCAGTTAGCGTAGGCACTGATGGTGTTGTTACTATGACTACTGCTCGTGGCGGCATTGAGTTCGGTGCCATGCCAGAAGTTGGCGGACCTTCACACTTACACATCATGCGTCCAGCAGGTCAAAATTCGTCAACTGATTTGTACTTTGGTGATGACTACAACTATGTTAAGATGCCAGGACTTTATGGATCAAATCCAACTACACAACAAGGTGTTGAAATTGGTTCCAGTCTCAACGAAGGCGCAGTAAGTGTATGGAAGTTTGGCACAGATGGTAACTTAACACTACCAGTCGGTGGAGACATTTTAGACAGCACCGGCACTAGTGTATTAGGTGGTGGAACTACATTGCCCACCGATGCCAGCGGCTACTTGGTCAATGACGGTGCTGGCAACTTGTCCTGGGCCGCAGGCGATGGCACATTCAGTGGTGACTACGATGATTTAACCAACAAGCCAACAATCCCTGCAGATGTCAGTGACTTAACTGATACTACTAGTCTATTAGGTGCAACTTGGCCAGTACTGAATACAATAGGTAGCGATGGTCCGCAAGATGTAGCCATTGGTTATAATGCTCACGAAACATTTAATCCAACTCTAGGAATGGGAACTGTGGCCATCGGTGCCCATGCTGGCAGAACTAGTCAAAGTGGAAATGGTGTAGCAATAGGTTGGCAAGCGGCTCAATTTAATCAAGGTACAAGTGGTGTAGCAATAGGCTATGCCGCTGGACAACAGGATCAAGGAGCCAACGCAATTGCCATTGGTCCGTTTGCTGGTAATCAATATCAAGGTGCTAATGCTATAGCTATTGGTAACAAGGCTGGCTACAATGGAAATGGCGTTGCTCAACCTGCTAACACTATTTTTATTAATGCCACAGGTTCTGAAATGGGAGGTGTTCCAGCACAAACAGATAGTTTTTATGTAAATCCAATTAGAAGTGATGACAGTCCAAGTAATGTATTATATTACAATACAACTACTAAAGAAATAACTCATGGTACAGCCCCAGGTGGCGTTACTTCTTATAACGATTTAACTGACAAGCCTGTATTGTTTGATGGCAACTACAATAGTCTAACTAACAAGCCAACATATAGAATAGCTGTGACAGGTAGTACAGGCGGTCCGTTTGGCTCGAACTTGCAAGCAGATTCGTTGGCACTGGCTGGTCTTAACCCCACTGAAAACATACCTTCAACCTATGGTGGCGATTTGATACTTCAAGGTGGTGTAGGTGGCGCCAACAACGACTTATACGGTGAAGTTAGAATCAAAAGCGGAACTATTGGTGCGAACTATGAATGGCACTTTACCACTGATAAGAAAATTAAACTACCAGCTGGTGGTGATATTGTTGACAGTACGGGTGCAAAAGCATTTGTTTCTTTGGCTACTCTCAAACAAGTTGTTGCGGCCAGTACAGACTTTGCTGATTTTCAAACTAGAATTGCAAACATGCAATGATATTAGCACAATGAAAAAGCCCCGCAAGGGGCTTTTTTACGACTATAATTTATATCAATTAAATGTATTATTTCTAATAAATACTAGTTATATATTGGAGTTAGTATGATATTAAATGAAGGCGGTAATGTATTTGCAGATGCTACGCCATTTGACCATAAAGACGTTCCTGTTATTCTAAAAACAATTAACGGCGCATTACAGGGCACTGGCATTACAGTTATACCAGTTGGCAGTGCTGCCACACCCAAGCATGGACATCAAAGTGGCGACATGGACGTACTAGCAGATGAAGCCGCAGTAATGTCTTATTTCAATGCCAAGGATGCTAAAACAGCACGTAAGGCATTAAATGATTATATTGCTCAACAAGGTCTGGCCACAGCACAAACAGGTATTAATGTTCATGTGAATGTTCCTGTGGGTCGAGCACATCACCAAGTCGACATCATGGTAACTGCCAATGCACCGCAGATTGCTAAATTTCATACACACGATATTCCAAAAGGCAGTCCTTATAAAGGTGTAAACAAACAATTATTAATGGCCATGCTGGCCAAAGACAAGGGCTATATGTGGAGTGCTTGGCAGGGATTATTTGCCCGTGATGGACTGGGTAAGAAAGCAGACTTTGTCACAGATGACTTAGCCAAGATAGCGGAGATTTTAACTGGCCGAAGTGATCCGGCAGTATTGGGTAGTGTTGAAAGTATATTGGCAGCATTACCACAACAACAGGCCGCAGAATTATTAGCACGTGGTCGAGCAGATGCTAACTGGAAAGAAGTTAAACAAGAAAGCAGAGTCGGTACTAACGAATGGTTCCGTAACATGTTAAACCGACTATGAGATTATTAGAACTAAAAGAATTATTAGAAGCCGTAGATCCTCGACTAGGGCGAGCATTTAATCACTTAGAGGATCTTGTATTCTTTTATGGCAGTCAAGGTACTATCGAAGCATTGGAACATTTAAAGGATATGAACACAGAGCAAGGTAGTAGTAGTGTTCGTATGAAGTGGGATGGTAATCCTCAAATATATTGGGGTCGTGAGAACGGTGTATTTGTTCCTCCGCATGGACATGCTCAATGGAGCAAAGGTGTTATGCCACAAAGCGGCGAAGATGTGGCCAAGTATATCATGAGCACAGGCAAAGCAGTTACTCCAGAAGAAGTTGCCGCACGTCAACAGTTTGCTGATAAATTTGCCGGCCTAGCACCATTGTTTGAACCTGGCACTCCTAAAGACTTGGATGGCAATAATACATTTTATGTATATGCCGATGCGTTATTTTTAAGCCCGCCAGAATTAAAGGACGGAGTATATACATTCTGTCCCAATCCCAAAAGCCAAACATGTTATCATGTACGAGCAGACAGTGAACTAGGTCGTAGAATTGCCAGTGCAGAAGTCATGGTTGTCGGACATGCTTATTTTACTGAACACGGTGCACCTGATTCAGCTCAAATTCCTATCAAAGACTTTACAATGTTTAATGCTAATCCTAGACTAATTGTATTGGGTCCAATATACAATGTAGCACCAGTTAAGGTTGATACTACAATGATTCAACAAGTAGAGAATCATATCAAGCAACATGCAAATAAAGTTGACGCATTCCTACAAGGTGTACCTGGATTAAGCGACTTAAAGCAGATCATTTATAACTATGTAAATCAAAGTGCCAAAGCAAAACAATTAGATAGTATCAGCACACAGCATTTCTTTCAATGGATGACTACTAAAGTTAGCGCACCAAAGCAGGCAAAGATCAAAGAATTAGATTCTGCACAGGGCAATGTATTAGAAGAGATATTTAAAATTGTTCGTGCTATACAAATATTAAAAGACAATGTCATTGACCAAATTGAGTCAGGACCCCGAGCAGATATCTGGGACACCAACGGCGAAGGTCGTGTGCGTTATGCAGATGGAAATAAACAATTCGGCAACGTGAAGTTTGTGCCAAGAAAGCGTTGGACACCACAATGAAAATAAACGAATTAGATACAGCAAAACCAAAGATCAATGCAAAGCAATTGCCTGGTTATGATAGTTCAAATCCATTACACTCTACTTGGAGTCGTGTATTCAGTAGACAAACATATGAAGCAAAAAGAAAAGGCTTTCCTGTAAATATAACAGCAGCCGATGCATGGGAAGTTATTAATAAACAAGGCTGGAAATGTGCTTTAACTGGAGTGGCGTTTGTTCCAGCAGGTGCTGCCAGTCCAAATCAAGCTAGTTTAGATAGAATAAATTCCAACCAAGGTTACATACATGGTAATATTCGCTATGTAACATATCGTGTAAATATGTTTAAGAAAGATTGGCCGGATGATGTATTTTTTGCTCTTTGTAAACAAATTGCGGCACACGTAGGATAAAAGAAATTATGAAAATAAATCAAGTATTAGTAGAATCAACGGCGGCAACAGTGGCATTTGCCTTTGGCAGATTTAATCCTGCACATCAAGGACACATAGAAGTATGGCGCACAGTGGAACAAGCTGGTGCAAATTGGTTTATTGGAACCAATGCTACTACTATTGGTCCTAATGACCCATTAACTTTCGAACAAAAGTCAGCTTGGATGGAAGAAATTTATCCTCCTATTGCTGGACATATTGTTCCTGAACAAACAGTATTGTCATTGGCAGCTTATATCTTTAAGAAGGTACGTAAAAATGAACGTGCCACAGTAGCATATATCACAGATGCCAATGACTGGGCTTGGAGTGGCAAGTTATTAAATCAATACAATGGTAAAGAAGGCGCACATGGCTATTACAAGTTTGCTGAAATTATTCATGTACCAAGTCCACGTGTAAGCAGTGCCACAGCATTGCGTGATGCGGCTCGTGCTGATGACAAGGTTGCTTTCTATCACGCCAGTGGTACTGATCCTAAAGCAAAAGTAGCCGGGTTAACATACTTTGACACAGTTAAACAAGCCTGCGAGAAATATCCCTTGCCAGTGAAAAAGTCTAAGAAGGTTAAAGAAGGTGTGGCGGAAGGCTTGAATGAATTTGCACCAAGCCCGGGCTTTGGCGGTGACGATGATGATGACAAGTATACTCCACAAGATTTTGGTAAACCTTTCAAGGCGAACTATTTGGGCCAGAATAAGTTTGAAGTATTTTGCCGCAAACCACAAGATCCAAGTAATGTGATTAAGCTAAATGCCGAAGTTCAGAAGTATGGACTAGAATGGGAAGAAAATTTTGGATTTTGGTTCTTAGACAGTCCTGGTGCTGTGTACCTTAGTTGGAAGTACGGAGAAATCCCATTACCTAAGGCTATTGATCAGGCTCGCAATCCAGGACATATTCATGATTTAGTTACAGACTATCTAACTAACTCACCACATGCAGCCGAAATACAAAAAATAGCAACAGAATATTTTGGCTTTACTATGGATGGTGACATGGATGAAGGCTTAGATGAACATATTGTCAAAGTTGCAGGCGGCTGGGAATTAAAATCTAAACACGGTGATAAGAACTTAGGCAAGTATCCTACAAAAGCTGGTGCTGAAAAACGTGAACGACAAGTTCAATACTTTAAGCACATGGGCGAAGACGAACAACAAACAGTGGCCAAGACTTGGGATCAAATGACAGCACAAGAAAAGATCAGCGGTGTTAAAGGTCGTACAGTATGGAATGAAAAGACACAGAGATATTACACAGTGTTTGATGTTCCAGTAAAACAGACCACAGACGAAGCAAGTTTAGCCACTATGCGTGATTACTTTGCTGGTGATAAAGACGCTCATGATCCTTTAGAAATTACAAAACAACGTTTGCATTTTAGTAAAGATAAAAATTTAAACCCAACAATTCACAAGAATTTTAGAAGCAAATGGGACTACGAACAATGGCTTAAACAAAATAAACTACAACAAATCTCAGATGCTAATGAATCTACAAACGACAAAGGTTGGTCACTAATAAATAAGAGTAAATCATAAAACTATGAAATACCTAGAACTAAAAGAACAACTACTCAACGAAATAAACATGAGCCCCAGTGCTCTACGTCGTGCTGCCAAAGATATCGGCGCCAAGGCAGGCATGGAATTTGAAATGATTGTTCCTGGTGCAAACCAAGGCGATGATGACTATGATGATGACTATCGCGAAACAGACTACGATCAAGATCAAAGCATAAACAGTATTCAAGATGCTTTTGATTTCTTCTATGACGGTGATTTTAATAGTCGCAGAGATGTAGAGAGACTTCGCGAAAAAATGCAGGAAGATTATATTGAATGGTTAGGTGAACACATCGACGATCGTTGGGCAACAGATAAAGAAGAAATGATCTATGATTGGTTACGATATAATGCCGCGCCCAGCGATGTATTTGGTATACTAGAAGTAGCTGCCAGCGCCAGCGGAGATTACCCCGATCCTTCTAAAGAAGATTATAGAAACGCAGCCGCCAAAGTAGTTGAAGATCAAATCAGTCCTTGGTATGATGATGCTCAAGAAGATTTCCGTGATAATTTCTACAGAGATGCTGACATGGAAAGCGAATGGTTGGAAAGTGCTGATATTAATACCATGCAAGATGTCGAAGTCAAGTACAACATGACTTGGCCGCATTACTTTACTCCCGAAAGAGAAACAGGAGGAGTTACCATAGAGGATGCCGCAGATAGTTTTAGTCGTGCCATTGGCAAAGAAGTACAGGCCAGCAATAACTATCACAGTCGTAGTATAACAAGACCCAGTGCCACAGAATTGCACTATGTTGTAGAACCCGACGGTAGTTTAGAAGCAGATGATGACGAAGATGGTGGCTTAGAATTTGTTAGCCCAGCATTGCCCATAGATGAACTATTAGATGACTTGAAAAAAGTTAAAGCCTGGGCAGACAAAACTGGCTGCTATACAAATGACAGTACGGGCTTACACATCAATGTTAGTGTTCCAAAATGGCAGGGCGACTTGCAAAATCTAGACTATGTTAAACTTGCTATTCTAATGGGCGATGAATATGTTTTAGAAAACTTTGGTCGCAGTGGTAATACATATGCAAAAAGCGCACTAAAGATTGTTAGAGATAATATTACACAGCGTCCAGAAGATGTCAAACGTTTGTTAGACACTATGAAAGAGCACTTAAACACCAGCGCCGCAAAATTAATACACAGTGGTAGTACAAACAAATATACCAGCGTTAATACCAAAGACGGTTACATAGAATTCCGTAGCCCAGGCGGCGATTGGTTAAACAGTAATTTTGATAAGATTGAAACAACATTGTTGCGTTTCGTTGTTGCCATGGATGCCGCAGTAGATGAAACAAAATACAAAGAAGAATATGCTAAAAAACTTTATAAGTTATTGGCCGGCAATGACAACGATGCTACTAACACAATGGCTTACTTTGCTAGATATGCCGCAGGTGAATTACCTCAGAGTGCATTGAAGAGTTTTATTAAACAAGCACAGTTTGAACGTAAGGCAGGCAAAGAACCCAATGGTAAGAAAATGTGGTATCGTGTTGACAAAGAAGGACGCGGTAAATCTGGCGCCAGTATTGAAGTTGTTGCTACATCAAAAGAAGAAGCATTAGAAAAAGCAGCCAGTGAATGGAGCCTAAAACTAAGTGCATTAACTGCGGCTGCCGTTTATCCAGTTCGCCCGTTTGATAACAACGCAGACAACTGGGAAGTATATAACAGTCGAACCGGTGAAGTCATTGGCACATTTAAGAGTGTAGATCCTGATGGAACAATGGATAACTATGACGCAACTGGTGACGATTATAGAAAATGGCGTTACAATAACGGCATTCCTACCACAGATCCAAGAAGCCTAGGCCATCGTCCTAGATTTGACAAGAACCGTTATGAATTGTTTAACTTAGATAGAAACAAAAAGTTAGACGAGCCAGTTCCTAGTAATGTTACTTCAGATGAACAAGCATTGACTTTCCTAGATGATTATATTAATCACGGTCCACATGGATTACAACCATTCCAAGCAAAACGTATGATTGGTGTTAGACGCTGGGGCGATAGCAATGCTGAACCAATACTAGCAAATCCAATTCGTGCCGCCGCAGGTACACCACAACCAGCTGGTAGTGTAGGACAAGACGTAACAAGTCCAACAGGACAATGGAAAGTTGTCGATGGCTTGGGCCGTGAATTGCACCGTTTCAGTCCAACTCCTAATACTCAAGCAAGAGCAAATGAACTTGGCGAATTATATGGCCGCGGCCTCAACGGCAACTACAGCGTTCTTCCAGTAGGGCGCAGTGATATTCAAGACATTGAGCCTGACTTAGAACTTGCTCGCAATCCTGGTCCTAGAACAGACAGACCTTTTGTTTGGAAGGTTCAAGGCAGTGATTCTCCATATCAAAGACAGGGTGTAGAAGTTGTTGCTAGTAGTGAATTCGAAGCAATGCAAAAAGCTAGACGTAGATGGAACTTGAATATAGGTCAAAGCACAGAACAACAATTCTTTACAGCCAACGGTTGGATAGCAACTCCTGTTCGTCCTGCTGAAGGGTCGAGTCCTGTACCAGGTAGCACAACAGACCTAGCACAACAACGTGCAACACCCGGTACGTTTACAGGTGCTTGGAAAGTAATGAATGTTGACACTGGACAAGAATTATATAGATTCAGCGGTATTGGTAATTCGCAGTCAGATGCTAATGGTGTCGCTTTACAATGGATAAGACAACATGCCCCGAACACAGACTTGGTACAAATTGAAGTTGTGCCTATAATGAGCTAATATGAGAGCTGATCAATTTGTTACAGGCTATGTCAGCCAAGATGTAAAAGTAGAAAGTAAATTCACTGACTACGAACTTGCTGTCATGGAGGGCGGCCTCAGTTTAGATAAACCTAAAAGTGCATTGCATCAAGCAGTCACCGAAGCATTTGACCAACCCTATAAAATACTTCGATGGGAAAACAGTGAGCATTATGGTGATGTAGACGCAATAGCACGATTAGATGACAACACCTTTCTAAGTATTATGTTCAACATGGAGTATGATGAAGAAGGTGAAGAAGTCATACAAGTAGAGTTCCATAGAAACAACAGCCAAGAAGTCACTGGCGACGGTGATGCTCAACGAGTATTTGCCACAGTATTGGCCGCTATCCAGCAATACATTAAAGAACACAATCCAAAACGATTGACATTTTCAGCCAGCAAAGAAGTGGAGCCTGACCAAAACCGTGAAAGTCGTGCCAAATTATACGACCGACTGGTACAGCGTTACGCTCGCACTTGGGGCTACAGGCCTTTCCGTGCAGACACTGGTAGCATAGTTAGATATGAGTTGAGCAGAATCAAACCAATACCACCAGTAAAAGAAAACTTTGTCAACTACCAAGGACTTAGACCACCTAAGAATGTTCCCGGTACGAACTTATTTCCTGGACAAGACATAGTGGGGCAAAGGGTTTATCATTGTACCAATAGGCTAGAAGCAATTAAGAAAAGTGGAGGACTAAAACCTCTGCGTGACGCCACAGGCGAACGGGAATATGGTCGGTTGAGCACAGATGAACATCCATTTATTCCTGTGATAGGCATTTGGTTTAGTGTGGGCAAACCAGACTGGCCCGGTAAACATTGTGTGAGTTTTGTTATAGAACCCACAGATCAAGTGTATGTGGCCTATGCTAACACCAAAGGCTTGAAACCGAATGTTGTATTAAATCCAATAGCATTAGACAGGCTTACTGTGGAAGGTCAGCAGGATGTAGCAGAGAATTTTGCAGATGGTAAGGTCAAAGGCAAAAGTCGTCCTGGACGTGTTAAACGCAGTGGTGCAAGCTGTGACGGAAGTGTCTCTGACCTAAGATCAAAAGCAAAAGATGCCAGTGGCGAACGTGCCAAAATGTATCACTGGTGTGCTAACATGAAAAGCGGCCGTGCTAAAAACGAATCTGAAATGTTAGAAGATTTAAACGTTATATGGAAAGATGTATTGGAAGCTGGCGTGTATAAAGGTTATCCCTGTACTAAAGACTGTAGCGGACATGCCGCAGGCGATCGTTGGGCAGATGCTAGAAATATAACTGACCCTAATCAATGTCCTTACAGTAATAACAGTTTCTGGGAAGGCTGTCTAGCGCATACCGATGAACAAGAATAACATATAAATATACTATTATGCGATTATTAGATCTTAAACTTACAGAAGCGGCACTTAGTGCAGGCGAACTGACAAAATACTTTGACTCTGAAACAGAGCCAACAAAGTGGAAACGTCTTAATGTTTTCTTAAACAAAGTTCTACAAAAAGAACCATTCGAATTAGTAGATGGCAGCACAGCATTAGTTAATACATCTGAATACAAACGTATAGCAGATATTTTTAATTTAGGAACTGTGCCAAGTAATTTTAAAGTTGACACAGACAAAGGCCCATTGGGTTTAAGTAAGTTTTTTAAATCAGCAGAACTGGGAGGCAAGGGTGCTGGCGGCGCCGGTTTGTCTAACAAAGGTGAAGTCAGTGAGGGTATTCTAGGTGCTAGTTTATTTGCTAAACTTATAGCAAGGACTCGTGGTAAGATTGATATTATCGGTGGTGATGACATTTGGAATGTTATTGACATGCTAAATCAAACACAGGAAGATCATTACGGTGTTAAAGTTAAAGATGCTAGTAAATCTGCTGTTAATGATAGTATTCAATATACATTAAAATTAAAACCTGGTCCATATGCAGACTTAATGGACGAAGCAAAACGAGCATTGTTAAGTGATGTAATTAACAGTGCAGTGGCTTATGCTAATAGTGCAGATGCTCAAGCATACTGTGAATATTTTTACTTAAATGGCAAGCCGGATATTATTCACGTTATTACAGACGGTATCAGCGGAAGCACTACTAAGAAATCTGACATCGAAGTTGTTGTCACAGATCCAAAAACTGGAAAACAAACACATCAACAACTTAACATTAGTCTTAAAGCAGGCAGTGATCAAATGGGACAAGTTGGTCAAGGTGATGTTGGCGAAGAATTTGATGCTCAGAAGAAACTATGGAACTCTTTTGGCATTGACATTGAATCAAGCAGAGCTGAATTTAATAAAGTATTAGAGAAAAAAGGTTTAATAGCAGCCATAGAATCTATCTATCGCGATGCCGCTACATTCCTTCAAGACTTGTTAGCAGGCAGCTTCGATGATGCCGAATACTTGTTCTTAAAAGACTTGGTAAAAGGCATTGACTACTTTGCTACATTAAACGACCCCACAGTCATTTTAGTTAGTCTAGAGCGCGGAACTTATGAAGTAATGAGTTTTGCTAACTTAGAAAAACAATTAACGAACATTGATTTAGATGCTAGTTATAACGAAAACTCTGCTACTCCACAAATAGAAATATTTGATAAAAACAGCGGCACTCAATTATTTAGAATTAGAACAAAACGTGAAACTAAAAAAGGCGGCGGTATTTATGTCCGTAATTATATTGAAAAAGGTCCTTTGTTAAAAGAGTTGACCAGCATCAAAAGATAATACGTTATATTGACACAAATTGGCATAAATAAACATATGAAAATAAAAGAACTTATCAGTGAAGACGGCAGCGTAGGCGGCATTAGCAGTGGCGCCATAGCTTCTGCTCCAGCCAGCAATTTGTTTGCTGTGCCAATGAAACGCAACATGGCAATGACTCGCAAGCGTCCTAAAAAGGAAGCCGAAGAGTTAAAAACTAAAAAAGATAAGTCTAATGTTTTAGAAAATGGAACTAATAATGGATAAACAAAGAGCACGCCAACTATATGAACTAGCAGATCGTTTAAGTAAGTTAGACGTCAATACTCTATCTGAACAACAACGTCAACAACGTAGTGCTATGATTGCTAAGTTGCAAGAAGAAGTTAAAACAATTAAAGAGTTTGCTCCTGACGATAGTTCAGGTGGTGAAGAAGATACATTACACAAATATGCTCGTATGTGGTATAATGGTAATGATGCCACACAACAACAAGTAGAACAAATCCTAGATCGTATGGGTTGGGGAATCGGCGAAATAGAATCAGAAGAGGGTGGCGCTTTTGTTGTACAAACGGGTGACGAAAATGGCAATAGTTATATTGGCTTTGCAGTCGCTGACTTGACAGAAGGTGTTGCTGATACTGCCAACGATCCTGGCGAATATGATCAAGAAGGCGATATGGCTCGACAAGATCTTGCCACTGCCGCTAATGCCGCAGAAGAATTACGCAGTATTTTAGACAGCGATGAGAACTTGCCAGAATGGGTTCAATCAAAGATTACTAAAGCAGTTGACTATTTAGATACTGTTCGTGATTATATGAAAAGCAAAGATCAAGATGTAACAGAAGCTTCACAGCGAGTTGATTCACTGGTCACTGACGCATTACGCATAATGCAAGGTCCAGAATTAAATGATGCTGTCAAAGCATTAAAGACTGTGCTTGGAGACAGAGAATACAATGGCCGTCGCGGCCATTATAATTTCTATGTTAGACAAATCATGGACATGCATAACCAACAAGGTGTAACTGAAACTAAAAAGCCAAGTCCAAAACTTACGCCGGTTAATATTAAAAAATCTGACCAAGTCAGCGAAGAAATAAATACAGAAGCATACGAAAGACTACAAAAGGTTTTCGCATTTAAGAATTACGAAAGTTAATTATGAAACTATTTGAACTATATCAACAAAATACCCTACAAGGTACTAATAACTTAAAACAGATCTCTGAAGCTGTGGCTAATAAGACTGGTGCAGTTATTACTGTAGGTAACACTCAAGTTAAACTGGGCATTAACAGTGCTAGGTACGTTCTTGGTTTATATGAAACCGCAGTTGCCAATGGCACCAGCGAACAATTCTTAGAAGGCCTGGCCAATCTAAATCCAACAATGGTCATGGAAAACGATAACACAATGCGTCACATTGTCGGCAAGTTCAAGCACGAAGTTAAAAACTTTGTAGCTGGTGGTGATATGAGCGATGACTTATATCATGCATTGTATGATTACTACAGCGACCACGGCGAAATGCCATATGGTACTATGAAAGGCCGAGATGGCGATCCCTATGAATGGGTTCACATGAGATTCGATCGTGATGTACATGATTACGTTGGCGGCAACAATCCAGATGTTCCTGCATTACCACAAGCAAACATGTCAATGATGCCACGTCAAGAAAGTATGTACGAATCTAAGAAAACAAAGATGAAAGAAGGATGGGACGAGATGATGGCCGCCGTTCGAGCCAGTGCTCAAGATGAAAGAGGTGCTACTGGTAAGTTTTCCAGATCAAAGAATCCTGACTCGGGCGGAACAGTTTATAGCCGCAAATATAATGCAGACACGGGCTACTCCATTGAGCCAACTAAAGATCCAGAAGGCAAATCTCCGGTCAAACGTAGCGTAGGCCGTCCTAATGCTGGAGTTACAGGCTCAGATGAAGCAGGAACTAAATTTGGTGATTATTCAAGCTGGTATCATAAATCTAAACGCACACACGGCGATCGTAAAATTGTTGGCGGCAGAACTGGTGCTATGGCAGTTATTGAAAAAGGTAAAAAATATCTAGTAGTAGGTAAGTGGGAAAACGACGAAGGTGTCATGTTTGATAAACCCAGTGAACTTGTTACTTTGGATGCATTGAAATCTTACAAAAGCGGTAAAGGCCGTCCAAAGAAAGTTCGTGAATGGATCGAAACTCTGCGTTTTGTTTCTGAAGGCGAAACAACTAAAACAGCAACTGGTATTAAACATAGTGCTAAAGGCAAATATGGTGCAGACGAAAACAAACCAGATGATAATGAGCAACTAGATAAAGCAGGCACTAACCGTAGAGAAAAAGCTATGGGTGTTAAGTGGGATCGCGAAAAGAAATGGGGCGGTGGCATTAAAGTTGAATCTACAGGTACAGACAAGTTTGTTGTATGGTATATGGTTGACGACAACAAATGGGACAAAAAAAGCACGTTTAACAACAAAGCCGACGCTGATGCATACATCAAAAAACTCGCAGACAAGGGCTACGACGACGATAACTTCGAAGTGCTTAAATCAGGCGCACACCCTGATGATGGTTACGAGAGCAAAAAGTAATGCGTATCTCTGAAATTCTTAGTGAAATGAAATGTTGGCCCGGCCATCGAAAAGTCGGCACACAACCTGGCACTGGCAAGAATAAAGGCAAGCGTGTCAACGACTGCGAAAAGATCAAAGAAGAATTAGATGATGATCAAAAGCGTGTAGGCCAAGTTGGCGGTGAAGAAAAAGCAAAGAGCATAGGCCAAGTACTTGCCAAACCTACTAAGCAACATCCTTTCAAAGGCCGCTTGGTTGGTGAATAACTAAACAATGACACATTGGCAAGAATACATTCGCAGTAGTTATGAATTGATTCTTGACGCAGAAGGTAAGACTGCTACTTACTTAAATGAACCACTAGAATACTATCTAGTCAGCTTAATGGCTAGATGGTTTGACAAGCCTAATATCCCCCCTGACACTCCTGTGGCAATACTAATGCTTACTGCCATGCAAAATCCTAGAAAAGAAAATTTATCAGAAGTAGCAGATATTTGTTTATTCTATGATAGCTTTAAAATAAAACAACGTAAATGGCCCACACCTAAATACTACAAAGACATGGGTACTACTGCGTATGGCATGGCCTATGTTGCCAGCAATGATAATGTATACAGTCAGTTAGAACTTAGCTTTGATATGTGTAGTAGGATTTTATCTAATACTATTAAACAAGTCTAACTATAGTATGAGTCAATTTTATATAAAAGCCTTTAAGTATTTAAGTATTAGTCAATAGAACTAAATATACTTATAGGATAACATATCATGGATGAATTAGTACAATCAATGAAAAAGGCACTGGCAGATACATTTGCCTTTTATTTAAAAGCACACGGCTTTCACTGGAATGTAGAAGGTCGTACATTTGCACAAGATCACGAATTGTTTGGCTCAATATATGAAGAAGTATATGGTAGTATTGATCGGTTCGCTGAAGAAATTCGTGCAATGGATGCATATGCTCCTGCCAGTTTTGTTCGCTTCAGTGAACTAACTAGCATTGAAGACGAAGTTAAAATTCTTAATGCCCAGGGTATGTTCGAGAAATTACTAGCAGATAACTCCGTTGTTTTAGCTAGTGTTGAACAAGCATACGCATTAGCCGAAGCAGCCGGTAATCATGGTCTAAGCAACTTCTTGGCAGAACGCCAAGATGCACATGCCAAACATGGTTGGATGTTGAGAGCTACACTAAAACAAAGATAAATGAATCCTACAATCAAAGAGTTAGTTCGGACTGAGCTAACTAAAAATCAAATCCTTGCCCTTGAGTCTTTTATCTCAGATCGGGGCGAGGAAATTTTCAAAAACAGCAACTTACTCAAAGTTATCAATCGCGGTGATTTTGATGCTGTGCCCAACGAATTGGCAAAATGGATCGTAGACAACGGAAGACGCTGTCCAGAACTTGCCGAACTTAGGCAAAAAGAAATATCCTTGTTTACCAAATAATGCTTGACTGATGATGCGTGATACTATATAATAGTATAACACATTTTATTAAGGAGTGTTTATGGAACCGCGTATGTTTTCTGGCGATGAAAAAGCCAAAATTAAAAAACTATTTGCTGAAGGCATTCAAGTCTTGAGTGAAGTTAATGCACTCAACGAAGGACTAACTGAAACTATCAAAGCCATTGCTGAAGAACTTGATATGAAACCCAGTGTACTTAAAAAAGCATTGCGTATCGCTTACAAAAATGAGTTTGCAAAAGAACAAGATGCATTCACTGAAGTAGAAGAAGTATTGCAAGTTGCAGGTCATCTTTGATTAAATTCCTAAAAGAACAAACTTGGCAATTCTGGTTTGAGTGGTTATGTACCGCCACTCTAATCTGGGGAGTTGCTCTGACCAGTTATAATGTTTATCCACTAAACATTTGGATCAGCGGCTTAGGCAATCTAGGCTGGTTTATTCTTGGTATACTATGGCGCAAATGGAGTTTGATTATTGTTCAACTTATAGTTACAATAATCTATGTTGCAGGAATATATAATATACTATGAGTTATGTCGACGCAGTTTATGTAAAAGATAAAGACCTTATCAATGTTGTAGAACGAGTTGATGGAGTTAGGAAGTTTAAAAGTTTCCCGGCTCATTATTTGTTTTACTATCAAGATAATAAAGGTCAGTACACGGGCATCGATGGTAAAAGATTGACCAAGGTTGCTGTGAATAATCACAAGGCCTTTGAAAAAGAAAAGCGTATCTATGGACATAAACAACTTTATGAAAGTGATATCAAACCCGTTAATCGTTGTTTGGAAACAAACTATCTAAACAGTGATGCTCCAAAAGTCAACAAGGCATTCTTCGACATTGAGGTTGCTTACAATAAGATCAAAGGCTTTGCTGATCCCAGTGATCCTTTTAATCCTATTACTGCTATTTCTGTACATTGCGGCTGGCTGGATAAATTAATTACGTTGGCAATTAAGCCAGACAAGATGGCGCAGGATCAAGCGGAAGCAATCGTTGCTAGATTTGATGACACTATTCTTTGCGACACTGAAGAAGAAATGTTAGACATGTTCCTGAGTCTGATTGAAGACGCTGACATTGTCAGTGGTTGGAACAGTGGCGGATATGACATTCCTTACACAGTGAATCGTGTTATCAAACTAATGGGTGCGGATCATAGTCGTAGATTTTGTCTGTGGAATGCCAAACCTAAAAAGCGTGAATATGAACGCTATGGCAAAATCAGTGCTACATACGATCTCATTGGTCGTGTTCATTTGGACTACCTCGACTTATATCGCAAGTTTACATACCACGAACTTCATACATATCGTCTTGACTATGTAGGTGAGATTGAATTAGGCGAAAATAAAATACAGTATGAAGGCACATTGGATCAACTGTACAACAATGACTTTGAAAAGTTCATTGCTTATAATAGACAAGATACTATGTTGTTGTTCAAGATGGATGCCAAGCTACAATACATTGATCTAGTTAATGTTTTGGCACATGCAAATACCGTTACGTTCCTTACTACAATGGGTGCGGTTGCAATGACTGACCAAGCTATTATCAACGAAGCTCATGGCAGAGGAGTAATGGTAATGGATCGTAAGCGTGGCGATGGAATTGAAACACAGGCCGCTGGTGCTTATGTTGCTTATCCAGAGAAAGGCGTTCATGATTGGATTGGCAGCATGGACTTGAACAGTCTGTATCCAAGTTTGATCCGTGCTCTTAATATGAGCCCAGAGACAATTATTGGACAGGTTCGACAACAACAAACTAAACCGGAAATTAAAGCGTGGTTAGACAGTGGTAATAGTTTTGCTGACTACTGGGATGGTAAGTTTGCTGTTCATGAGTACAATGAAATCTCTGCTAAGAACAAAGGTTATAATCTTGTCATAGACTGGGAGAATGGTACTAGCACAGAACTCAGTGCGGCAGAGGCATATGACTTGATTTACTTGCAGGGTAATCCTTGGATGCTAACTGCCAATGGTACAATCTTTACCTATGAGAATCAAGGTGTAATTCCTGGCTTGTTGACTCGGTGGTATGCCGAACGTAAAGAGCTACAGGCAAAGGCCAAAGAAGCATATGGCACTGACATGTTTGAGTACTGGGACAAACGACAGTTGGTCAAGAAGATTAATTTGAACAGCTTGTATGGTGCGTTGCTTAATGCAGGTAGTAGATTCTTTGATATTCGTCTTGGACAAAGTACAACATTACTAGGTCGTTGTGTTGCTCGACACATGGCAGCACAGGTCAATGCGGTATTCGATGGCGACTACAATCACAAAGGTCGAACTATTATCTACGGTGACACTGACAGTTGTTACTTCAGTGCGTATCCAGTGTTCAAAGGTCAAATTGATCGAGGTGAAATTGATTGGAGTCGTGATAAGATCATTGAACTCTATGACATGGTTGCCGATGAAGTCAATGCTACTTTTCCGCAGTTTATGAACACAGCTTTTAACTGCCCAACTAATTTGGGCGAGATTATCAAAGCTGGTCGAGAAGTAGTTGCCAGCAAAGGCCTGTTCATTACTAAAAAGCGTTATGCTGTTCTTATCTATGATAAAGAAGGTAAGCGCAAAGATAAAGATGGAAGCCTTGGCGAGATCAAAGCCATGGGTCTTGATTTGAAACGAGCTGATACACCAGAGTTCATGCAACGGTTCTTAGAAAAGATTTTGCTTATGGTTCTTAATGGACAGGACAAGCAAGACGTTGTTGATGCTATCAATGAATTCAGAACAGCATTTAAAGAACGTCCAGGTTGGGAGAAAGGTACACCCAAGCGTGTCAACAACTTGACCAAGCACACAGAAGTTTTTGAGAAAACTGGTAAGTGCGGAGTCGGACATGCCATGGCGGCTATCAATTGGAATAGGTTTAAGAAAGCGCACGGTGACCAAGCAAGTTTGGATATTACAGATGGTATGAAAGTTATTGTCTGTAAACTTAAATCCAATCCAATGGGTATTACAAGCATTGCTTATCCAATTGACGAAATGAGACTGCCAGAATGGTTCAAGGACATGCC
>Ga0209088_10000047_pt1 | contig 92973 bp, 76 predicted proteins | sample S_140625_EF_Meta_FD_187324 | JGI IMG/M metagenome (GOLD analysis project Ga0209088, IMG submission 187324) | Freshwater microbial communities from Lake Simoncouche, Canada to study carbon cycling - S_140625_EF_MetaG (SPAdes) (version 2) | ecosystem: Environmental > Aquatic > Freshwater > Lake ... | reverse complement strand
CTTTTAATGCCTGGGACGAATTTTGTTCCTGGGTGACTTCTACCGATAACCGTCTTTATGTTGGTTGGTTCGGTGTTCTGATGATTCCAACGTTGCTTGCTGCAACCACTTGCTTTATCATCGCATTCATCGGTGCTCCCCCTGTGGACATTGATGGCATTCGTGAACCTGTTTCTGGTTCATTAATGTACGGTAACAACATCATCTCTGGTGCTGTTGTTCCTTCTTCTAATGCTATTGGTCTTCACTTCTATCCTATCTGGGAAGCTGCTTCCTTAGATGAATGGTTGTATAACGGTGGTCCTTTTCAACTTGTTGTATTTCACTTCCTCATTGGCATCTACTGCTACATGGGTCGTGAATGGGAACTCTCATATCGTTTGGGTATGCGTCCTTGGATTATGGTTGCTTACTCAGCACCCGTTGCTGCCGCTTCTGCAGTATTCCTGGTATATCCTTTCGGACAAGGATCGTTCTCTGATGCTATGCCTCTTGGCATTTCTGGTACTTTTAACTATATGCTTGTCTTCCAAGCAGAACATAACATTCTGATGCACCCCTTCCACATGCTTGGAGTTGCTGGTGTCTTCGGTGGTTCATTGTTCTCTGCGATGCACGGAAGTTTAGTTACTTCTTCTTTGGTTCGTGAAACCACTGAAACTGAATCGCAGAATTATGGTTATAAGTTTGGACAAGAAGAAGAGACATACAACATCGTTGCTGCTCATGGTTATTTTGGTCGCCTTATTTTCCAATATGCGTCCTTTAATAACTCACGTTCACTGCACTTCTTCCTTGCTGCTTGGCCGGTTGTAGGTATCTGGTTCACCGCTCTTGGTGTATCCACGATGGCTTTTAACCTCAATTGGGGTTCCGTTTAAGTAATTAAACGGCAAACATCGGATGAATTGCTGGAAGTCCTCCATAAATGGATAATCAGCAGCCAAGTCTTAGATACATCTAAGAAAGGTTCAGAGACTACCTGAGGGATAGAGTTCCCTTAATAACAGGAATAAGCGTCCGACATCCTACGGGATGAAGATATAGTCCACTCCATAAGAATGGTAAACTTATGGGTCTAGTGCAATGGTTTTAATTTCAACCAGTCTATTGTTGATAATCAGAACAATGTAATTCCTACTTGGGCTGATATTCTTAATCGTGCTGGTCTTGGTCTTGAGGTAATGCATGAGCGTCAAGTTGTGCTTTGCGCTCTTTAAATCGGATGAATTGCTGGAAATCCTACGGGACAATCAGCAGCCAAGTCTCAGATACATCTGAGAAAGGTTCAGAGACTACCTGAGGAATAGAGTTTCCTTAATAACAGGTTTAAGCGTCCGACACCAGAAATGGTGATGATATAGTCCAATCCTGGTAGTAATACCAGATAGTTAAGAAAAGTTTAAGAATGCACATAACTTTCCTTTAGACCTTGCTACTGCTGAGACAACTCAAGTTGCTCTTACTGCACCTGCAATCGGTTGATAACCTTAGAGACCTCTTTACGAGGTCTCTTTTTTTATGGTATAATGGAGTTTAATATTTTATAAATAGTTAAAAGATTAAACACCATAATGAGAACCACTAAGATTTGTAGAACTTGCACCAAAGAACTTCCTACTTCTGATTTTAGAGAAGGTCGTAGGAGGTGTTTGAGGTGTGAGGAAAAAACTTATGCCGAAAACTGGTCCAGTAAAACGCATATTATCTGTAATAAGTGTAGTGTAGAAAAACAAATATCCGATTACTACAAAGGACATAAGAGATGTAAGAGTTGTTATAGTGAAACTTATAAAGATAAGAGACCTTCTTATAGTGAGAAGAAGGACTATATGTTGAAGTATACCTATGGTAAAGATTTTGGATTGGAGCAGTATGAAAATATCCTCCAAGAACAAAACGAAGTATGTGCTATTTGTTTTAATCCAAATACTAATGGTAGAAAGGATAGTAATAGTCTTTATGTAGACCACGACCATAAGACTGGACAAGTTCGTGGATTACTTTGTAGTAATTGTAATAGAATGTTAGGATTGGTTGGTGATAATATAAGTACATTAAGCAATGCAGTTAAATACTTACAAAAATGCTCCTCATCCTCCTGCTCTTCCAGTTATTCGGAGTGTTCCTCTTTCTAATGTCCCTATTATGATATCCTCACACACTCCATATAAACTCGCAGAAATTATTCACGATACTTGGCCCAACCTTTACAGACCGATGAAAAGGGAGTATAATAATCAAAAGACCTCAAAACATGAACAGGTATAATAGCGAAGATTACTTTTCTGTCATTGAGACTAGGACTGGTAGAAAAATTTTAGATTGTGGTGACGAACAAGATGCTCATGCAATGGTTGCATTTGACCCTACCAATCGGACAATCACGAGAAATAAGTTTTTGATGGGACCAGTGATTGATATAGAAATGCCGAAAGCACTTCCTACGAATGAGATAGTGCAAGGTGCTGTTAGTAGTTCTTGGCAACCTCCAATTTCAACTGGCGGAAATGGTGGCGGACCATTGCCTCAAATAAAATTGCCAGAAGGACAACAAGAACCTTTTAAAGTATAAGTATGTTGAATTTATCAATTCTTTTTTATGGAGTTGATTCTCCAATTAATAATCATGAGTATATCGTAGATGATATATTTGCAAATTATAAGGATATTAATTGTGAATATATTTCAATCGGACAAGAAGATCAATTCAACAAAACCTATGATGTTTTTGTTTATAACTGTACTGATACAAATCGTCAAAGTTATTTTGGAGTTCCGCCATCATATGAACAGACTAAAAAAGCAGTTCTTAAATTTAAACCAAAAATTATTATTCAATTGGCAGATGAATGTTGGGCGGAACATAATGAAATTCATAATTTGCTAGGAAATTTTTGCAATTTATTTCTAAAACAACACAGACATGAATCTCAACTCTCTTCATATACTGAAAATACAACTATAATACCACTGGGATATGTGAATGGATTTTATAATAGATCCACAAGAATAAAACCAATTGTAGATAGGAAGTATACTTGGACGTGGGTTGGAGTTTTGAAAAATGATCGCAGAGAAATGATCAATTGGTTTTGGAATATGTGGAAGAATGTTACTATTTGTAATGCATATATTCCTGGAAATGAAGTTTTTGATCTATATTCGGAATCTATTTTTGTTCCTTGTGGAAGGGGAAATTTTTCTTTAGATTGCTTTAGAAATTATGAGGCAACAATTGCTGGTGCAATACCGGTAATTGTTGGTCCAATGAATGAAATTGAATGGACTTATCAATTTGAAGAAACACCTCCATGGATTTATGCTGAAAGTTGGTGCGAAGCCACAAAAAAATGTCAAGATATACAATTTGATTTTGAAACACTTCAAAAAATGCAAAATGAAAATATTGCCTGGTGGAATAGAATGGTAAATTTTTTACAAAATAAAGTTTCTGAGGCATTAGAAAATCAATTGTGCGATTATTCTATGATATTTGGTAAAGTATTGGATGGGAAAAATACTATTCAAAAACCAATTTCTACCGTATATTATACTTAATTTTCACTATGAATCCCCGAAAGCATAAGCAATCTGAAAATTTTAAAAAGAAAAAGATGACTTATACTCCAGATGGATACCTAAAAGATCCCCCAGATGAAAAATGTCCATATTGTGGAAAGTCTGGCAGATCTTGTTCTTATGTAAATAGTTTAAGTCGTGCTTGGGCGAGAGACGCCTGTAAGAAAAAAAATGATAAACAAAATTAAACATTTCCTCGAAAGAGACTCTGATATCACTTACTATGATGAGTTTCACTACATATACATCACACTTAAAGAACTTATGGAAGTTATAGTAACAAAGAATAAATAACTATAAGTCGCAAATACTTATGGTTCCTCTACATTCGTTTAAGGACTACTTGTTTAATTTGGAAACAACGAGTAAAGCAGATGCAAAACGATTGTGGAGAAAAAATATAAAGGATCAATGGGAAAATAAGTGCGCCTATTGTGATTCTGAAGAAAATATCACACTAGATCACATTACTCCACAGTGTAAAGGTGGACTTGATATTAAGACAAACGTAGTTGCTTGTTGCCATTCTTGCAATCAGTCGAAGGGGCATGATCATTGGAAGTTATGGTATGTTCAGCAAGATTTTTATAATGAAGATAAATTTAATAAGATAGAAGAATGGATGAAACCTGAGGCACCTACTAATCTTTATGCTTATCGTCCAAGACGCAATAATGCGACTTGAATAAATAAATGAAAGGCAGTAAATACTGTCGATTTGGTAAATACCGAATGCGATAAATGTCAACTCCCATCAGGATTAAAAGATCTGTCGTACCTGGAAAAAGACCTACACCAGATCAACTCTTAAGTGCTGAATTAGCATATAATACTTACGACGGTGAACTGGTTGCTAAGAGAGAGCGTCCTGGTATCGGTACAGATATTATTCGTATTGGTGCGGGCACAACAGTTACTAATGTTATCTATGTCACAAGAGACGGAAACGACGCAAACACAGGACTCAAACTCGGAGACGCAAAAGCAACCATTAAAGGAGCAGTCTCAATTTCCTCCGCAGGAACTGTTATTAGAGTTAGTGCTGGACGTTATATAGAAAATAATCCAATTGAATTACCAGATCAAGTTAGTATTGTTGGGGATAGTTTAAGAGAAGTAGAAGTTCAACCCCAGAATATTAATTCGGACTTATTTTATGTTGGTACTGGATGCTATATTGCCGAAATGTCCTTTACTGTTCCTAGTGGATCGGTATCTAATGGTGGTGCAGCTGTAGCATTTAATCCAAATAATCAGAGATATATTGATCAATCTCCATATATTCAGAACTGTACTAATTTTATTCCTGGAAGCATAGGATTAAAAGTTAATGGTGATCATGCATTGGGTCCATTAAAGTCAATGGTTCTTGATTCTTATACTCAATATAATCAGGGTGGTATTGGTGCATCAATGACCAATGAGGGTTATGCCCAGTTGGTGTCTCTCTTTACAATTTGTGATGACATTGCAGTTTACTGTGGAACTGGTGGTGCATGTGATCTTACAAACTCTAACTCATCATTTGGTACTTATGGTCTCGTTGCTGATGGCACAAGTCCATTAAAATATATTGGAATTATTACAACTACTGCTGATGCAAATGCGGACACATTCGTATTAGATATATCAACACCAACTTTAAATATTACAAATGCTTCTTATAATAATGTTACTGGAATTCTGAAGGCATATACTTCAGTTCCTCACAACTTTTCTGTTGGAATGGGAGTAACTATTGCTGGACTTGGATTTACTTGCCCCTATGAACCAGGAATCAGATATTATCCAAGTGGCCAAAAGGGATATGTTTTTGACATTAAATCGGTTGCTCCTGGAAGATATATTGATGCAGGCAATTTAATCACATCAAATAGAACTGAAATCGTTGATAAATCTCTTGCAGCAATTGCAATCAATCATCCAGATTTTGTTTTTCCTGGAGATTCTGTAAATGATGTTTCTTATCGATATAAGGACTCTTATCGTTTAATTCAACAAAATAAGCAAGAAATTGTAGATAAATCACTTGCTTCTATTGCTGTTGGTTTTCCATCATCCTTTAGATTTCCCACGGACCCTGTTCCTTATAATCAAAATCGTTATTATGATGCTTCTCGTTTAATTCAAATCAATAAACAAGAAATTATTGATAAATCACTTGCTGTAGTTGCGATTGCTCATTCTGATTTTTATTTTCCTGGAGATTCTCAAACAAATAGTAGATCGAGATATTATGATGCGTATCGTTTAATTCAAAGAAACCGAGATGTGATTGTTGGAACTGCTTGGACCAATACTTATAATTCATATCCAAGTATTTCTGCAACTCAAGTAAAGTGTAAAAGAGATATTGGATTTTTTCTTGATGCAGTGTCTGCCGATGTCTTTACTGGTGGAAATAATTATGTAAAACAATTCACTTTACAATATTTTAATGGTGCAGGAAATCCAATTTCAAATGGATTAGTTGGTGAAACTGTCGAATCAATTTTTGCCTTCGAACAAGCAAGAAATTTAATGAAGAATGCAATAACAAATAATCTTGTTGGCGCTGGGTATTCTGATTTAACTCTTACTACTGGGCCTGCTAGAATAGGATCCGGAAGTCCATTCCCAGTTGCAAATACAAGTCCATTATCTTGTTCTGATGTGCAGGATAATATTGATACTTTAACAAGCATTGTTACTACTACAATTGGTGCAGGAAATACATCTTCATTACCAACAACAAATCTCGGTAGTTTTACCACTGGTGGAACAAAATGTGCTAGAGATATTGGATACTTGATTGATGCCCTTGCAACTGATGTATTTACTGGTGGTAATGCTTATGCAAAAGGATTTGTATTAAAGTATTTTGATAATTCTGGTAATCCAATTTCTAATGGATTAGTTGGTGAAACAAATGAATCAATCACTGCCTTCAATGCTGTAAGAGATTATGCTAAGAAAGCAGTATCAAATCAATTGAATTCTAAGAATCTTTTAGTTAGTGCTGGATTGTCAACTTATGTTGGTACTGGAAATACAATTACAGTTGATCAATCTGGAAATGAGAATGCATGTGCTGATGTTCAGAATAGTATTAATACTCTGGTTAGTATCATCACTACTGTAATTGGAATAGGAAATACAACTTCATTACCCACAACAAATCTTGGTATTTCTACAACAAATAAGTGTGCTAGAGATATTGGTTACTTTGTGGATGCTATCTCTACCGATTTGTTTACTGGTGGAAATTCTTATACAATTGGATTTACTAAACAATACTTTACTAGTGTTGGGTCTGCTACGACCGCACTTCTGGGTGAAGAATCTCAATCGATCTATGCATTTAATAGTGCTCGTGATTATGCTAAGAAGGCGATTACAAACCAATTAAATGTGAGGGATCTTACAATCACTGCAGATCCAAATCCAGGAATTGGAACTACCTCAAATACAAATCCATATTCCTGTACAAATGTAAGAGATTCAATTGATACTCTTGTTAGTATTTCAACTCAAGCAATTGGTGCTGGTAATCTAAACATTCTCAATAATATTACTATAAATCGTGGAACATTTTTGGCAGGTGAATCTAAGTGTAAAAGAGATCTTGGTTATATTGTTGATGCCGTTGCTTCTGATGTTAAAAACTATACAAATAAAAGTATTATTGCAGCAACAAAGTCATATTTTACAAGTTCGGGAACTCCAATTTCTAATGGATTAGTTGGTGAAACTGTGGAATCAATTACTGCATTTAATGCAGTTCGTGATTATTCTAAACTTGCAATTAACAATATGTTAAATGTGAAGGACTTGACTGTTGCTATAGATCCTCTAACTGGTTCTAATACGGATCCATTGTCTTGTTCTGATGTTAAATCAAATATTGATAATCTTGTTGGAATTCTGACTACATTTGTTGGTCAGGGAAGTTTGACTGGACTTCCATCAGTTTCAATGGCAAGTACTGTATTCACGATGAATGTTGGTATTGCAACTCAACCACATACTTATGTTCCTAATACTGGAACTGCTAAAATAAATGTAGTCCGACCATTTGATGGGCAAGTAGTTTATTTTGGGGATTTATATTCCACTGTTGGGAAAGTAACTGTGGGATTTGGTGGCACTGGATATATTACTACCCCAACAGTAACAATTTCGGAACCAGATACTTCTTGGGGAGTAGTGGCAACAGCAGTTGCAGTAATTAGTGGTGGATCGGTTACTGGATTTGAAATTGTATCAAATGGAAGAGGATATACTAAATCTCCAACAATAACAATTAGTTCCCCGAATATTGGAATAAATACAGCAACGGCAACAATTGAATTATTGCCTACTTACTATTCCATTTTGAGATCTACTCCAGTTTCTTCTGGAATTACTACGATTACCGTAAATGAAAATCTTCCTTATTCTGTAGGAGTTGGTACTGAGGTTCTTTTCTACAAGCAAAGTAGAGTATTAGCTTCTGGGCATTCTTTTGAATATATTGGATCTGGTAATGATATTGCAAGCGCTGTTCCATTGAGGGGAGGAGTTCCAATTCAAGATAATGAGACTGATTCTAGAAATGGTGGATTGGTAGTTTTTACATCTACTGATCAATCTGGTAATTTTAGAATTGGTGAAGGTGTTGCAATTAATCAACAAACTGGAACTATTTCTGGTAGATTTTATTCGAAGAGTTTGTTCTCTACTATGACACCATTTATTCTTGCACTCGGAGGTTAGTAAAAAATGGCATTAGCACTTAACGTATTTAAGACAATTACAAAAGTAGCACCAATAAATCCAGTTGGAATTTATACTGCCCCAATTGGATATACTGGCGTTGTTCTTCTGGCTCAGGCATCAAATGTAGACTCAAATACGCATACGATTTCTTTTTTTCATAAGAGAACTTTTGTTGGAATTGCTGTAACAACTGAAATTTTAAAAGATTTTCCAATTTCTGGTAATGATACTTCAAATCTTTTGCCAGGGAAATTGGTTCTTGAATCTGGTGATACACTTGTATTATCTGCAAGTGATGGAAGTAATATGAAATTCATTGCAAGTATTCTAGAAACACTCAACTAATACTCCAAAATGTCGCAATATCTCAGCGGTAGACAACAAAATCTTAAAGTAGGTATTAGTTCTTATACCGAAAATAAGACAGTTATTGAAGTAACTGGTAAAGTTGGCATTGGAACGACAAACGCTGGGGGGAGAAAATTATATGTCATTGGTGATACTGAAATAACCGGAGTTACTACACTTGCATCTTCTGGAGGTATTACGACTACTGGTGGAGATTTATACGTTGGTAGAGATTTATATATTTCCAATGATCTAACAGTTGATGAGTTTACTGCTAGAAATGGGAATATAACTGGTATTGGGAGTATTGTAAATCTTAAAGTAACATCAGGCATTATTACCAATATTACCGGTGTTGCTGGTACTATAACCAACCTTAATGTTACCTCTGGTATTGTAACCAATTTAACTGGTATTGCAGCTACTATAACCAACCTTAATGTTACCTCTGGTATCGTAACCAACCTGACTGGTATCGCTGGTACGATTACGAACCTTAATGTTACTTCAGGTATTGTAACCAATATTACTGGTGTAGCGGGTACGATTACGAACCTTAATGCTACATCAGGTATTATTACCAATATTACTGGTGTAGCAGCAACAATCACCAACCTTAATGTTACTTCAGGTATTGTAACCAACCTGACTGGTGTAGCGGGTACGATTACGAACCTTAATGTTACATCGGGTATTGTAACTAACCTGACTGGTATTGCTGGTACGATTACTAACCTTACAGTAACATCAGGTATTATTACCAATATTACTGGTGTAGCAGCAACAATCACCAACCTTAATGTTACTTCAGGTATTGTAACCAACCTGACTGGTGTAGCGGGTACGATTACGAACCTTACAGTAACATCGGGGATTATTACCAACCTGACTGGTGTAGCAGCAACAATCACCAACCTTAATGTTACTTCAGGTATTGTAACTAACCTGACTGGTGTAGCAGCAACAATCACCAACCTTAATGTCACATCGGGTATTGTAACTAACCTGACTGGTATCGCTGGTACGATTACTAACCTTACAGTAACATCGGGGATTATTACCAACCTGACTGGTGTAGCAGCAACAATTACTAATCTCAATGTTACATCTGGTATTATTACCAATATTACTGGTGTATCTGGTACTATTACGAATCTTAGTGGTACTAATTTAAATTATACTGGTATTGGTACTATAACCAATTTCAATGCAACTTCTGGAATAGTTACTAATATTACTGGTGTAGCAGCAACAATCACTAATCTTAATGTTACCTCAGGTATTATTACCAATATTACTGGTGTAGCGGGTACTATAACCAGTCTTAACGTTACCTCTGGTATCATTACCAATATTACTGGTATTGCTGGTACGATTACGAATCTCAATGTTACCTCTGGTATTGTAACTAATTTAACTGGTATTGCTGGTACTATAACCAACCTTAATGTTACTTCAGGTATCGTAACTAATCTAACTGGCATAGCGGTTACTATAACAAATCTGAATGCTACATCAGGTATTGTAACCAACCTGACTGGCATAGCGGGTACGATTACGAACCTTACAGTAATATCAGGTATCGTAACCAACTTAACTGGTATCGCAGGTACGATTACGAATCTGAATGTTACCTCAGGTATCATTACTAATATTACTGGTGTAGCAGGTACTATTACAAATCTTAATGTTACATCGGGTATTGTAACTAACTTGACTGGTGTAGCAGTCACAATTACCAGTCTTAATGTAACCTCAGGTATTGTAACCAACCTGACTGGTGTAGCGGCCACAATCACCAATCTTAGTGGTACTAATTTAAATTATACTGGTATTGGTACGATTGCCAATATTTCAAATACTAATATTAATTCTTCTGGTATTATAACTGCATCTAGATTTGATTCTACTATAGTATATGGAACTGCTCCAATTTCTGTTGCTTCATCTACATTAGTTTCAAATTTAAATGTTCAGTATTTGAATGATCAACCTGGGACTTTTTATCAAAATGCGTCTAATTTAAATGCTGGTACTGTATCTGCGGATAGATTACAGACTTCAAACAGTTTTACAGTTTTTGGTGATTTAAATATTACTGGAAGTGTTAGTGTTGGTGGTACTAATGCAATTTTTGCTGTTGCTTCATTACAAGTTAAAGATAAGGATATTATAATTGGTATTACTACTGATGCATTTGGAAATGATATTTCTACGGATAATACTGCAAATCATGGTGGCATTGCAATTGCAAGTACTGAAGGTTCTTGGTTAGTTCCATTAGGAAGAACTGGACTTAGTAGTCTTCCAAATACATATAAGCAATTTATGTGGGTTAAGGGGGGAACTTATGGTGTTGGTACAACCGATTCTTGGTTATCTAATCAGGCAATTGGAATTGGATCTACACTTGTACCAAATGGTGTTCGTTTAGCAGTTGGTGGGGTTCAGGTTACTGATACTCAAATTACTGCTATAACTGGTAGTTTTACTGATATCAGCAGTACTGTAGGAATTATCACTTACATTACCGGTGTTGCTGGTACTATTACTGATTTTAATGCAACAGTAGGTATCATTACTAATATTACTGGTGTAGCTGCCACAATCACCAATCTTAAAGTAACATCAGGTATTGTAACTAACCTTACTGGTATTGCTGCCACTATAACCAGTCTTAATGTTACATCGGGTATTGTAACCAACCTAACTGGTATTGCTGCCACTATAACCAGTCTTAATGTTACATCGGGTATTGTAACCAACCTGACTGGTATTGCCGGTACGATTACTAACCTTACCGTTACATCGGGTATTATTACCAATATTACCGGTGTGGCGGGTACTATAACCAACCTCACAGTAACCTCAGGCATCGTAACCAACTTTACTGGTATTGCTGGTACTATCACCAACCTCACAGTAACATCTGGTATTATAACCAACTTTACTGGTATTGCTGGTACGATTACCAACCTTAATGTTACATCAGGTATCATTACCAACTTTACTGGTATTGCTGGTACTATTACCAACCTTAATGTTACATCAGGTATCGTAACCAACCTGACTGGTATTGCTGGTACTATTACGAATCTTAATGTTACATCAGGTATCGTAACCAACCTGACTGGTATCGCTGGTACGATTACGAACCTTACCGTTACATCGGGTATTGTAACTAACTTAACTGGTATCGCTGGTACTATTACTAATCTTACAGTAACATCTGGTATCATTACCAATATTACTGGTATCGCTGGTACTATTACGAATCTCAATGTAACATCAGGTATCGTAACCAACCTGACTGGTGTAGCGGGTACGATTACCAACCTTACAGTAACCTCAGGTATCGTAACCAACTTAACTGGTATTGCTGGTACGATTACCAACCTTACAGTAACATCTGGGATTGTAACCAACCTTACTGGTATTGCTGCTACTATTACTAACCTTAATGTTACTTCAGGTATCATTACCAACTTTACTGGTATTGCCGGTACGATTACCAACCTTACAGTAACATCTGGTATTGTAACCAATATTACTGGTGTTGCAGCGACTATAACCAATCTTAATGTAATATCAGGTATCATTACCAATATTACTGGTATAGCAGCAACATTTACAAATTTAAATATTACTGGAATTGCTACTTTAGGAATTGCAACAGCAACTAATCTTTATGTTTCTGGAATTACAACTTCTAACGCATATTATATTGGTACAAGTCAAGTTATTAGTTCTTCAAGACAACTGCAAAACATTGCTTCTCTTGATGCTATAACCACGGAAACAATTGAAACGGCAATCGCTAATGCACCTAATACATTTACCGATCTCCAAGTTACTGGACTTTCCACATTTACTAACGGTCCAGTATTAATTAGTACTGGATCCTCAACAGGAACACTATCACAACCACTCCAAGTCACTGGTGGCGCTTTTGTAAGTGGTAATTTGGGAATAGGGTCCACAAATCCAACAACACCAATTCAAGTTGAGATATATGGTGTAAAAACAGGAGTTGGAACATTTTCAGCTTCTGTTGGTGTAAGTACTGATATTGACAGTTTTTCAATTTCCTCTATCAATTTTAGAACTGCAGAATATACCATTTATGTTCAATCTGCAAGTTCCATGCAGGCACAGAAGGTTCTTTTGATGCAAAATGGTACAACTGCATATTCTCAAGAATATGGAATTATGTTTGAACCAAGTTTGATAGTTTCAGTCGGAGCAACAGTTTCTTCTGGTATGTGTAAATTATTGTTTACTCCAGAAAGTGGTGTAAGTGGACTAGTAACTTATAGATTTAGTAGGGAGACAATGATTTGATATGGAAATAATTAATCCTAGTTTTAGATCATCTTTTCCTGTAGAAATAATTGAATATATTCCAGATCCAATTGATGAATATATTGTCATAGTTAACGATGAAAATGATTGGGAAGAAATTCATAATTATATTATTAATGAAAATGAAATTGATGGAATTCCAAATAGAAAAATAGAATGTGCAAATTTGCAGGAATTTTCATTAAGAACTGCGATATATTTAATTTCACAAGAAGAAGCATATATTTTAAGAACTCATGAAAAGATTGAAAGTGTTCAATTAAATCCTGATAAGTATCCACAACCACAATCAACGATGTTATTGCGATTTTATAACAATAAGGTCGCATTTAATAAACCAGTAATAACTGCATCTATTGGAAATGATTTTACGTCTATTACTTATAAAAATGGTGTGAGAGGCAATTGGTCACATTTATTTGTGAATACTCCAAGTAGTTTACCATTTCGTGGAGTTGGAATTGTCACAACTTCAAAAGTTGATTCTAAATTATCTTATAATCGTGATGGAACAAATGTCGATGCCGTAATCATTGATGAGGGTGTTGCTTATTTGCATCCCGAATTTTTGAAAGATGATGGAACAACAAGAGTTAAAGATGTTATACTTGATGGACCATATAAAGTAGATCCAACATACTTTGATACTAGAGGGCTAACGTATACAAAAACAGTAGATGGTGTAAATGTTGGAGTTGGGATTGCTACAACAGCAGCAAATGAATGGTGGACAAATACTTCGAAAAGATCTTCCCAATTCTTATCTTTAGGAACGTTATCTAGTTTAACTTCATTATACACACTTGAACATGTGTCTACTAAAACGCCAAATTCTAATGGAAATCAAATAGCCGGTGGGCATGGAACAGCATGTGCATCTCAAATAGGTGGAAAAACATTTGGTCTTGCTTTTAATTGTAATATATGGAATATAAGAATTGCTTTAAGTGGTGCAGGTGGATATCTAGATCCATTTACCGCACTTAATGTCTGTACTATTTTTCATAATGCAAAGAAAATTTCCCAAGGTGGAGATCCTGATCCAACCTTAATTAATAATAGTTATGGTTTATCCTTTTCTACTGGAAATACTTTTGGAACTACCTATACAATAGGATATCGAGGAAACACTCAAACTTATGTTGGAACTGGATTTGATGATACTCCACCAAGTAATTGTGGTAGTGCAAGAAATCATATGTACTTTACATATAATAACGGTTCTTTTGTAGGAACGACTGGATATTCTGGTTCTGGAAAATTTTTGGATACTCTTGTTTCAAATGCTTCCAATTCTGGTGCGGAGAATGCAATTGCTGCGGGATGTATTGTTGTAGCATCTGCTGGTAATGATAATCAAAAACTTTCTGATCCAACTGATGTTGATTATGGTAATTGGTATGATTTTAATACACAATTTATTAATAGAGTTGGTGGAGTTCAGAAAGGAGGTTCTGGTGATATTACCAATAATCAGGGATCAATACGTGTTGGTGCATTAGATTGTGCAGTTGAACCTTCTGGATCTAGACAAGGATCTACTGCCTTTTCTGTTCGTAGAGTTTGTTATTCCAATAATGGTCCAATGATTGATGTCTGGGCTCCTGCTGAAATGACCATGGCTGCTGGATACACTACAAATTATGAAGATTATTTTAGGTCCGATAATTCGTTTTTTCATGATACTTGGTTTAATGGAACTAGTGCTGCTGGACCAAATGCTTGTTCGGTTATTGCATTGTACTTGCAGAATAATAGATCATCAGATCAAAGTGCTACTCGTACCTGGTTGAAAACTGATGGAAGTGTGGCAATTAATTTATCTGATCCATTTTCAAATGTGAATGATGCAAATTATTGGTCAAGATCTTATAACTTTTCTACTGATAATCCAGATTTACCTGGAGATTCTTATAATCTTAGAGGAAATAGTAATTTGAGAGGCGCTACAAATAGAGTACTTTCAAACCCATTTAGACAAGTTGTACAAATATCCATATCCAATTCAACAGCACAATTTGCATCTGGTTCTAACCTTTCCTTTGAAGGTGTGAATATATCATTGGAATTGGAATGAGTAATCAAATAAATAACTAAAAAAGTATAATGGCAGATAAGGATTTTGGCGTAAAAAGGATTAGCTTAATCGGGGCATCTGGTACGCCAACAATTACTAGCCCTAATAACTTAAATATTAATGCAAATACTGTTGCAATTAGCACCAATATTAGTATTGGTGGACAGGTAAATTCTGATTTAAAAATTGGAAGTTCATTTTTTGTTGGTATTGGATCTACTGTACCAACAGTAAAACTTGATGTAATTGGAGATGGTAAGTTTACTGGAAATATAAATGCTAGTTCTATCTTAGGAACTGGATTAAATATTTCTGGCCTTGGTACAATTATCAACTTCAGTGCAACTTCTGGAATAGTTACTAATATTACCGGTGTAGCGGGTACTATAACCAACCTCACAGTAACATCTGGTATCATTACCAACTTTACTGGTGTAGCGGGCACAATCACCAATCTTAAAGTAACATCAGGTATTGTAACTAACCTGACTGGCATAGCAGCAACAATCACCAACCTTACCGTTACATCAGGTATTGTAACCAACCTGACTGGTATAGCAGCAACAATCACCAATCTTAAAGTAACATCAGGTATTGTAACTAACCTGACTGGTATTGCCGGTACGATTACTAACCTTACCGTTACATCGGGTATTATTACCAATATTACCGGTGTAGCGGGTACTATCACTAACCTTACAGTAACATCTGGTATTGTAACTAACCTAACTGGTGTAGCGGGTACTATCACTAACCTTAATGTTACATCGGGCATTGTAACCAACCTGACTGGTATTGCTGGTACTATTACGAATCTTAATGTTACATCGGGTATTGTAACTAATATTACTGTTTCCGGTATTTCTACATTAGGAGTTACCAGTACCACTGATTTAACAGTACAAAAACTTAATGTTTCTGGTATTTCTACCTTTGGTGGATTTGATGGAGTATTAATTAAATCTGAGAATGGATTGGGTATTGTAACATCTGCAAATATGGGTGTTGGTACTGTTTTCTATTATGGTGATGGATCCCAACTTACTGGTATTGGTACTGCTGCCCAGGCGCAGACTGTTAGTATTGAAGTTGATCTAAGTGATCAAACTACAAGCATAATTTTTGCAACAGATCCTACTGTTAGTATTGCAGCAACATTAAAAACTAATCCAAATTTAGTATTTAATGCTTCTGGATCTAGATTGGGTATTGGAACCACAAATCCAATAACAACTGTTTCTATTGGTGGAACTTTAAGTTTTACAAATAATAACATAAGAATTGGTGATAATACCACTGGATGTTCTATTACTTCTGGGGTTCATAACTTTTTTGCCGGTTCTGGAGCAGGAAGATATAATACTACTGGAAAATGGAATAATTTCTTTGGTGAATCTGCGGGATATTATAATACTACTGGATGTTACAATAATTTCTTTGGTAAAGAAGCAGGTAAAGGGCAATCTGGACAATCTAGTGGTAAACATAATAATATATTTGGTGCTGGTGCTGGAAAAACTATAACCTCTGGATCTTATAATAACTTTTTTGGATTTGGTGCGGGAGAAAATGCCACTACCGGTAAATATAATAATTTCTTTGGAATGTGGGCGGGTATTAATGTTGTTACTGGAAGATATAATAACTTTTTTGGTAAACATTCGGGATCCAATTCGAACGGATGGCATAATACTTTCTTTGGTACTCGTTCGGGATGCACTCAAACTGCTGGTGATAGAAACATTGCAATTGGATTTGAGGTTCAATTACCAGACACAACTGGTTCTGATCAATTAAAAATTGGTTCTGGAACTAATTCTTGGATTATTGGTAATAGTTTATTTAATGTTGGAATTGGTTCAACTAATCCATCATCTAAACTTTTTGTTGAAGGTGATGGTTACTTTACTGGAATTGTTACTTCTTCTGGTTTTTATGTTAATGGGGCATTAATTGGTGGTGGATCTATAACCGGTGCAGATATTGTAGGTACTGGATTAAGTATTTCTGGAATTGGTACAATAGGTGCATTTAATATTTCTTCTAGTACTATAAGAGCAAATAATTCTGGTATTATTACATTTTATGGTGATATCAATGGTTCTCCAGTAGCTCAAGGTAATTCTGTTGGTGTTGCTCTTACTGCTGAAAATGTTATTGGTGGCATTGCATCAGTTACTCAACTTCATGTTTCTGGAATTTCTACTCTTGGAATCACTAGTACTACCAGTTTAACTTCAAAACAGTTAAATGTTTCTGGCATCACTACCTTAGGAGTCACTAGTACCACTGATTTAACATCGCAGAAACTTAATGTTACTGGTATTGCTACGGTTGGTGTTGGATCTACTGGTATATTAATTAATGGTATTACTGGTATTATATCATCATCAAATCCTGGAATTACTACTGTTGTTTATTATGGTGATGGATCTAATCTGACGGGTAATATTCCAAGTATAATTTCAAATATTGATACTAATCAAACTTATTATCCTTTACTATCTCAAAATAATAGTGGAACGATTTCTAGCATTTCGGTATCATCTAATTCTATCGTATTCAATCCTGCTCTGAGTTATCTTGGCATTGGAACTACAAATCCAACTACAAATTTAGATGTATTTGGTAGTATTAAAGCATCCAATAACCTCAGTGTTTCTGGTATTGCTACGGTTGGTGTTGGATCTACTGGTATATTAATTGATGGTATTTTAGGTATTATAACATCATCAAATCCTGGAATTACTACTGTTGTTTATTATGGTGATGGTTCAAAACTAACTGGAATTGGGTCTGCGGCATCTGCTCAGAGTGTGGCTCTTTCAACAAATACAACAAATACATCAACAAGTATTGTATTTTCCCAAACACCAGATGCAAATCCCACTGCATCATTAAATTCAAATCCAAATCTAATCTTCAATGCTTCTACTTCAAGTTTGGGAATTGGGACCACAAATCCAACATCTAAACTCTGGGTTGGTGGTAGTGGTTATTTTATCGGTAGTGTTACTTCTGCTAATGGATTTTATGTTAATGGAGCATTAATTGGTAGTGGGACTATAAGTGGTTCGGATATTGCAGGAACTTCTTTAAATATTTCTGGTATTGCTACATTAGGTACAGTTAAGATTTCTTCCGGTACTATAAAAGCAACTACTGGTATCATTACTTATTATGGCGATGGATCTCAACTCACTAATCTTACTGCCAGTATTGGTGATTTATATGAATTGGATGACATTACTTCTGCAACTAATGGTTATAGTAATACTTTTGTCCCAAAATATAATTATAATACTGTTCTGATTGAAAATCCATTTAGATTATTGATTACTATAAATGGTGTTCTTCAATCTGCGTATATTCATAATAGTGAATATGTTTGGAATACTAGTTTATTGTGTACGAATGATGGATATACAATTGATTATGATGGGTATATTAAATTTACAGAATCACTTCCCGTAGGGACACAAGTTGTGATTAAAACCACTGTAGGATCTAATTCAATACTTCCAAGAAAATATCCATTCAAAGCATTGGACATAATGTTCTAGTTATAAATAAAGTAACACAAGTAAAACACATAAGATAGGGGATTTTTTTAAATGGCGAGAAAAGTATTACTTGAAACTGGTTATATATTTACTCCTGGTGGTAGTGGTAGTGGTTCAATCATAATTCCTCGTATTATTCCGAGAGAAAGAATAGTATTAATTACAAACGTAACAAATAATCAGGTAATCTATAATTTTAGTGATCCAAATTTGAGAGCAACTTCTTATAGTACATCATCAACGGCAGGAACAAATATAACTACTATATTATTGAATTATAATACAATTTCAATGAGTGCAACTGATAAGTTGCAAATTACCATTGATGAGTATGATGAGAAATTTACTCCTTCTGAAACTTATATTGATCCGGTAAATAAATTTCGTACATCAACAGCACAAGCACTGATTGATACTGACTTTGAGTATGGTACTCAAATCACCAAGTGGGAAAATCTTGGAATGGTTAATAATCGTCCATTTGCATTCCCATCTTCTGTGGGTATTGCAACAATCAATTCTATTACAATGGCCGCCAATCAAAAGGGAGTCGTTGTTGACCTCGTTTCTGGTAGTTCTCGTCCTGGAGTTGGAACTGCTATCTATGTTCAAGATTCTATTCTTAGCATCGCAAATGGAAATTATTTGGTAGAAACTACACCATCCGCAACCCAATTTACATATACTGCAAAGGCACAAAATAGTACGGGTATTACAAATATTTTTGATTCAAATAAAACAGGAATTTATAGTGGATCAACTTATGTAAGTTCTCAGATTCCTATCACTGGATTTACTGTTGGTGCAGGAATTGCAGTTACTGTAACCACAACAGATAGGCATGGACTTTCATTAGGTAATGAAATTGCAATTACAGGAACAACACAAACGGCAGTAAATGGTACATTTATTGTATCTAGCATTAATAGTCCAACAGTATTTACAATTTATACTCTCACTCCTCCTGGCGGAACTCCAACAGGGGGGTCACTTTTTGTACTTCCAGGAGCACAATTCCTACATCGCCCATTTGATGGTGGTATATTATTCAGTAGTAATGGAGCTTCTAATTTTGAACAGGCAATTCGCCAAACCAGAAGATATTTCCGTTATCAATCTGGAAAAGGTATTCAGGTAAGTTCTGGTACTATTTTAAAACCAAATATCCAAATTGATTCTATCACTTCTTCTGGGTTAAGTATAGGAAGTACAATTACAGTTCAAACAAAAGATATTCATAATATTCAATTTGTAACACCAGGAACAGAATTAGTTATTAGTGGAGCAAATGAAACTGGTTATAATGGTGCATTTATGGTATCTGGAGTGACTGGATATAATAGAGTTTCATTTGCTTCTACAGTTGGATTGAGTACAACTAAAGCAAGTGGAAATTATATCATGACAGTTAATAATTGGTATGGTTCTGCGACTAGATTGGGTGTTTTTGATCAACAAAATGGATTATTTTTTGAATATGATGGGCAAACTCTTTATGCAGTTCGCAGAAATTCTACATATCAACTTTCTGGTAAAGTTACTGTATCCCAAAATTCAAATACTGTATTCCAAACTGATGCAGCATTCCCAACTGCGTTTTCTAAGCAAATTAATGTTGGTGATTATATTGTTCTTCGTGGACAATCATATCGTGTAATTGATATTGAGAACGATACTCAATTAAGAATCAGTCCTGGATACAGGGGCGCAAGTTCGACGTTTGTAATTCCATCAAAAACTGTGGATACGAGAATTCCACAATCATCTTGGAATATTGATAAGTGTGATGGTACTGGACCTTCTGGATTCAATATTGATCTTAGCAAGATGCAAATGTTCTATATTGATTATTCTTGGTATGGTGCAGGTTTTGTTCGTTGGGGATTTAGAGGTCCAGATGGTAATGTGATTTATGTGCATAAACTAATCAATAATAATGTCAATACCGAAGCATATATGCGTTCTGGTAATCTTCCAGCACGTTATGAAACATCAACTATTCCTCCTGCAACTTATTTGACTTCCTCAATTGGACCAAGTGATACTACAATCAATGTTGGAAGTACATCTGGATTCCCAACAAGGGGGACATTGCTTATTCGTGATAATGCTTTTGGTTCTGGAAATTATGAATATGTAAATTATACTGGTATTTCTGGTTCATCGTTTACTGGGTTAACCAGGGCACGTCCTGGAGCAGTTACTCCTATTTCGGTGACACAGAACTCTAATGTGGCAACTGCAACTACAACAAATATTCAAATTGGTCAAAAAATAATTGGTAGTTCAATTCCTGAAGGAACTTTTGTAAGTTCAATTGGTTCTGGTACACTTACATTCAGTCAGTCGGCAACTGCAACACTTTCTGGTATTGCAGTAACATTTGCTCCGATGGGTGCAACATCTGGACAATCATTTACGACTTCTACAGTTTCACCAATTCCAGTTGAATTTGCATTCCCATCATATGCACCTTCAATTTCTCACTGGGGTACAAGTGTGATTATGGATGGAAGATTTGATGATGATAAATCATTGATCTTTACTTTTGGGCAGCAGACTACAACTAATCTTACTCCTGGTCAAACTAAAGCACTACTATCAATTCGTGTGGCACCATCGGCTGATAGTGGTGTTGCGGCGGCATTTGGACAAAGAGAATTGACGAATAGAATGCAGTTGGTTCTCCGTACTTTGGGTGTTTCGATTGCAGGTATTTCAACTGCAAACGTTCTGGTTAGGGCATTTTTGAATGGAATTCCGTCTAGTACAACAACTTGGACGAATGCTGTTGGTAATGTATCTGGAGTTCAAAACTCTAGTTTGGCACAAATTGCAGATTATGCTGGTGGAAATACTTCTGTAAATGGTGGTGAAGTTATTGCAGGATTCTTTGTTAATAGTACAAGTACATTAGACCTTTCTACCGTTAGAGATTTGGGAAATTCTATTCTTGGTGGTGGAGGAGTAAATTCCAATACTCAAATCTATCCAGATGGGCCTGATGTTCTTACAATTACTGCAACAAACTTGACTCCAGGTACAGGAGTAAATCTATTAACTCGCCTTTCTTGGACCGAAGCACAAGCATAATTTCTGTATAATCTTCAAAAACTATGGCAATCAATCAGTTTAGTCACAATTCAAACGAACCCTTAGAGGTTAAGGATTTAAATGTAAGTGGTACTGAAACCATTCAAAGTATAAGAATAGGTGTAGCATCTATTTCTTCATTGAGTGGAACTGACGTAACCTATAGTACTGGTAATTTCGGGGTTTTGAATGCTAATACTATAAATGCCAATGGTAATTTGAATATTAGTGGAGCAGTTTATGATAGAACTAATAGAACTGGAAATAGTGGGGAAATATTAGTATCTACAGGATCTGGTGTTACTTGGAGTACTGCTAATTCCATAACTATTGATGATGATAATTTAACTGCCACAAATGTATTTCCTACATTTGTAACTGTTTCGTCAGGAGTACAAACTAATGTAAGAGTTTCAAGTAAAAGATTTGTTTTTAATCCACTTCAGGGTAGAGTTGGCATCGGAACAAATACGCCGGCAGATAGTTTTCAAGTTGGTACTGGATTTACCGTATCTGATGATGGTACTGTAAAAGCATTGAAATATTTTGGTGATGGTAGTAATCTAAGTGGATTGGTTCCAAATAGTCTAGCAATATCTTCTGCAACAACACCACAATTCATTGGATTCTCAACAACTTCTTCTGGTGTTAATACTTCATTTTTTGCAAGTCCTACATTAGTTTTTACTCCTGGAAATTCTGGAGTTGGTTCATTGGGTATTGGAACCACAGTACCAACAAATACTCTACATGTTCAGGGTGATGTTAGAATTACTGGCGCTCTTATTGATAGATTAAACTCTACAGGAAACAATAAATTTCTTAAATCGACAGGAACTGGTATTGAATGGTCCGATTCTAGTGCGTCTGTTGGTGTTGCTACAACCAGTTCAACAGCAACACAATTCCTTACCTTTGTATTAGGAACGGGAAATACTTCTGTACTTGGAATTGGTACTGCGGGATCATTGAGTTTTCAACCTTCTACAAAAAGATTGGGCGTTACTTCAATATCTCTTGGTGGTTTATTTCTTGATAATGATGGTTTTGCCGGAAGCGCAAATCAGGCATTAAAAATAAGTGGAGATGGTACAAAGGTTGTTTGGGGTCCTGTTGTAGGTTCTGCTGCTGGTTTGGCAGCGACGGGACCAACTGGAACAGTTCAATTTAATGATAATGGGGCATTTGCTGGAGCATCATTCTTTAATTTTGATAAACTGACATTTAACGTTGGTATTGGAACTTCTACAAATATTACACAAAAATTAATCGTTCAAGGTAATGTTAATGTTAGTGGTGTTATTACTGCAAATCAATTTAGTGGTGATGGAAGTAAGATAACTGGTATTAATACTGGTGGAGCAGGAGGTTCTCCAGGTCAAGTTCAATTTAATAAATCTGGACTTACTTCTGGTGCGCAATATTTTCACTACAATGATTCCTTAGTTTCGGTTGGTATCGGTACATCTGCACCATCAGGTAGATTATCAATTGCTAACACTTCCACAGGAAACTCATTATTACTTGTTAATGATAACTTAAGTGATGGATCATTGTTCCGTGTAAATGATAATACTGGCAATCCATTGTTTGATGTGGATGCTGGTGGAACAATCATTATGCCCATCACTGGTAATGTTGGTATTGGTACTACAGTTATTTCTCCAACTAGTAAGTTGCAAGTTGCTGGTGGTGGTTCTTTTACTGGAGATATGCTTATTGGTGGCAATGCCACTGTTACTGGTATATTAACCGCTAGAGTTGCCGGAACAGTTACTGGTGCGGCAGGTACTTCAGGACAAATTCAAGTTAATGTTGGCGGTGCGTTTAGTGGAGCCAAATATTTCCATTATGATTCATCCACAGTTTCTGTTGGCATTGGTACATCTGCACCATCAGGTAGATTATCAATTGCTAACACTTCCACAGGAAACTCATTATTACTTGTTAATGATAACTTAAGTGATGGATCATTGTTCCGTGTAAATGATAATACTGGTAATCCATTATTTGATGTGGACGGTGGTGGAACCATCGTTATGCCGATCACTGGTAATGTTGGTATTGGTACTACAGTCTTGACACCAACTAGTAAGTTATATGTTGGTGGCAGCATGTTTGTTGATGGCAATGCTGTCATCACTGGTATACTAACTGCTAAGGTTGCCGGAACAGTTACTGGTGCAGCAGGTACTTCAGGACAAATTCAAGTTAATGTTGGCGGCGCTTTTACTGGAGCAAAATATTTTAATTATGATCCATCCACAGTTTCTGTTGGCATTGGTACATCTGCACCATCAGGTAGATTATCAATTGCCAATACATCTACCGGAGGATCATTATTACTTGTTAACGATAACTTAAGTGATGGAGCATTATTCCGTGTAGCGGATGCAAACGCTAATTTGTTATTAGATGTTGATGCTAGCGGCAATGTTGGTATATCTAGTGGCGGTGCTACTAGTAAATTACATGTTTTTGGTGATGCAATCATCACTGGTATACTAACTGCTAAGGTTGCCGGAACAGTTACTGGTGCAGCAGGTACTTCAGGACAAGTTCAAATTAATGTTGGTGGTGCTTTTACTGGAGGTAAATATTTTCATTATGAACCATCTACAATCTCAGTTGGTATTGGTACTTCTCTTCCAACTGGTAGATTATCAATTGCGAACACTTCTACAGGAAACTCATTGTTACTTGTTAATGATAACTTAAGTGATGGATCATTGTTCCGTGTAGCGGATTCAAACGCTAATGTATTATTTGATGTAGATAATTCTGGTACTATCATTATACCAATTGCAGGTAATCTTGGTATTGGATCTACTACATTTAATAATCCTACTAGTAAGTTAACTGTTGGTGGTGATGTTCTAGTTACTGGTATATTAACTGCTGTTGGATTTAGTAATATTAATTCCTCTGGTATTATTACTGCCAGAACAGAGTTGGATGTGGGTGTTGGTGGAACATTTGGGATCATAAATTCTACTGGACTTGGTATTGGAACTAATAATCCAACAGCAAAACTTCAAGTTGTTAGTGCTGCAAATACATCACTATTATTAGTTAATGATAACTTAAGTGATGGATCATTGTTCCGTGTAGCGGATTCTGCTGGAAGAATTCTATTTGATGTAGATTCTGGTGGATCAATTATATCTCCTGCTGCTAATAGGTTTGGAATAGGAACTTTCTATCCAGCACATTCTCTCCAAGTTGGTACTGGACAAACTGGATTTGTTGTAACTGGTGTAGGTTCTGTCGGTATTGGAACTGATAATCCAATTTATCCCCTTACTGTTGCTATTGGCACTGCTCCATCCCCAAATTTAAGTAATGTAATTGCAGACTTCACTACAAATACAAATAGTTTTTCTCAAATCAATACCAGAAACGCAAGTAATGGTGTCAATGCATCCACTGATATTATTGCTACTGCCAATAATGGAACTGATACTACAAATTTTATTGACTTAGGCATCAATAATAGTGGATATTCCTTTGTTGGTTGGACCATCAATGGTCCTTTAGATGGATACTTATATACATCAGACACAAACTTATCCATTGGTGCGGCACAAGTAAATAGGTATGTTTCATTATTTGCTGGCGGAACATTAGCATCAAATGAAAAATTAAGAGCTAATACTACTGGTGTGGGTATAGGAACCACAAATCCACAAGCAGCATTGCAAGTGGGTACTGCATTTACTGTTACTTCTACTGGTATTGTAAGCGCACTTACATATCATGGTGATGGTAGTAATTTAAAAAATATTACTGGTGCTGCTGGTGTAGCTAATGCTTCGGTAATAACATCTACTGCAACAACTCCACAATTTATTGGATTCTCATCAGTTTCTTCTGGTCTTAACACATCATTGTTTGTAAGTACCAATCTTGTTTATGTTCCTTCTGGAATTGGTTCATTGGGTATTGGAACCACAAATCCAACAACAACTGTTACGATTGGTGGAACTTTAAGTTTCCCAAATAATAACATAAAAATTGGTGATAACTCTACTGGATGTTCTATTACTTCTGGTACTCAAAATTTCTTTGCTGGTTGTGCAGCGGGGCGTCTCAATACTACAGGAAGATATAATAACTTCTTTGGTACATTTGCTGGTTGTTCAAATATTACTGGAATCAATAATAATTACTTTGGTGCTGTTGCTGGTAGATTTGCTACTTCTTCAAATAATAATTTCTTTGGTTTCTGTGCTGGAGCAAATGCTACTGGATCTTATAATAATATTTTTGGATTTAATGCTGGTTGTAACCTTACTTCAGGAGCACACAACTTCTTTGCAGGATGTGGAGCAGCTAGAGGTACTGGTGCAGTAATAAACACTGGTTGTAATAATATTGCAATCGGATCTAGTTCTGGATTACTATTAACCTCAGGAAGTAATAATACCTTCCTTGGTTGCTATTCTGGATGTAATAATACTACAGGATTCAATAATACCTTTATTGGATTTGGTGCTGGTAGAGGTTCTTCTGCAATAGCAGTTACTGGATCTAATAACATTGGCATTGGTACTTCTGCTGGTGCAAACTTAACTAGTGGATCTAGTAATAACTTCTTTGGTGCTTGTGCAGGACTATGTAATAATTCTGGAACTAATAATAACTTCTTTGGTCGTTATTCGGGTTGTAATAATACTACTGGACCTAATAATAACTTCTTCGGAATGTTTACGGGATGTTCTAATACTATTGGATCTAATAATAACTTCTTTGGTAATAGTTCAGGAACATCAAATATCTCTGGAAATAGTAATACCTTCTTTGGACAAAGTTCAGGTCGTGCTAATACTATTGGGTCTTATAATAACTTCTTTGGTTTTTATTCTGGACGTTGCAATACCACAGGAAGATATAATAACTTCTTTGGATTTTCTGCGGGTTGTAATAATACTACAGCATCTTCAAATACTTTTATAGGATTTAATGCAGGTAGAGGTGTAAGTGGTGCGATTACTGGATCTAATAATATTGGTATTGGTACTTCTGCTGGATCAAACTTAACTTCAGGTGTTGATAATACCTTCATTGGTCGTTATGCTGGATGTTCTAATACTACAGGAACTTCTAACGTTGCAATTGGAGTTTCTGCTGGACGTAATAATTTTAACGGCAATTTTAACAACTTTATTGGTGACGGTGCTGGTCGTTATAATACCAGTGGTTGTCATAATAACTTCTTCGGATCCATGGCAGGCGGCGGCGCCAGTGGTGGTAGTAATAACAGTGGCAACTATAATAACTTCTTTGGTGCTTGTGCAGGTCTATGTAATAATTCTGGAACATATAATAACTTCTTTGGTAAAGGTGCAGGACGTTGTAATACTTCTGGAAATAATAATACTTATTTTGGTGGTTGTGCAGGATTCTGCAATTCTACAAACTCTTCCAATACAATGATTGGTCAGTGTGCAGGATTCTTTAATAATGGTACTCATAACTTTTTTGTTGGATTGCAGGCGGGAAGAGATGTTAATCTTGCATCTCATAATGTATATTTTGGATCTCAGGCGGGGCAATCTAATACTAGTGGATCCAATAATGTTGCGATTGGGAATTTATCTGCATTTTCTGCTACTGCTGGAGACTTTAACACTTTCTTTGGTTTTGGTTCTGGAAGAAATAATACTGGATCTTTTAATACCTTTATTGGTTGCAATGCTGGATTCTGCAATACTTCTGGAACTCATAATATCTTTATTGGCGCTTATTCTGGATGTGGTGGTGCAGGTGGAATAACCGGTTCACACAATATTGGTATTGGAACTCAAACTGGTCGTTCCCTAACTTCTGGATGTCACAATACTTTCTTAGGTCGTTATGCGGGACGCAATACAACTGGAAGTTTTAATAATTTCGTTGGTGCTTATGCTGGATGTAATGCAACTAGTGGATCATGCAATATCTTTGAAGGATTTGGAGCAGGTAGAGGTATTGTTAACCCAGTTACTGGAAGTAGCAATATTGCAATCGGATCTAGTGCTGGCGCAAACCTAACTGGTGGAACTTATAATACTTTCTTTGGACGCCTAGCAGGATGTACCAATACTCTTGGTTCTTGTAATGTTATCATTGGTTGTAATGCTCAAGGATCATCTGCGACAGTATCTAATGAAGTTACTATTTCTAACGGAACTAATTTTGCTCGCTTCCAAGGAGCATCCTCTGCCTGGACATTTACTTCAGATCAACGTGATAAGACGAATATTCAAGATCTATCAATTGGTAGAGATTTCTTAAGAAATATTAAACCACGTAAGTTTGAATGGAATCATAGAAATAATGATAATGATAGAGGTAAAGAGGCATCAGGTTTCATTGCTCAGGAAGTTCTGGAAATAGTAGAACAATTTAATGTTCCTTATACAAATCTTGTTGATACAAATGATAAAAATCAATATACTCTTGGCACAACAAATCTAATTCCAATCATGGTCAATGCAATCAAAGAACTTGATTTTGAGAATAGAGAACTCAAGAATAGAATACTTGAAATTGAAAGACGTGTTGGAATTAGTAGTGGTAGTTGATTGACATATACATAAGATAGTTGTATAATTAATTTACTAGTGAAAGTATTATGGTAAGTTCTGGATTTTTTTCACAGACAAATACTTCAACAAATCCAAATCATTTGAGAAGTAAGAGATTTTATTTTATGGCAGGACTTCCAAGATCTGGAAGTACTTTGCTATCTTCGATTTTGAACCAAAATCCATTATTTTATTCTGGTCCATCAAGTCCTGTTCTTTCTACAATGTATGCCGTAGAAAATCATTTAGCAAATGATGAACTCTATCACGGATATCCAAAACCAGAACAGGCATCTTTAATCATTTCAAATATCATTCGTCAGTTTTATAGTGATGTTGATCAGGAAGTAATCATTGATAAGAATCGTGCTTGGTCTGTAAGAGTACCTTATATTGAAGGATATATTGGGCAACAGGCAAAAATCATTTGTCCTGTTCGTGATATTGATGAGATTCTAACATCAATGATTATGATGATTCGCAGAAATCCTTACAAAGAAGGCAATTCAAGAATCAATTTTATTGACGAACAACTTGTAAAATTGAATATTCCTTTGACTGATGATAATCGCTGTGAATATATTGCCGGCCCAAATGGTATTCTTGGGCAATCATTATCTGCAATTGTGGAAGGATTTAATCAAGAATTTGGTGATAGAATGCATTTTGTGGAATATCGGGATCTTGTTAAAAAATCAAAGCAAACACTTAAGAAATTGTATGAGTTTCTTGGTGAAGAATATTATGAACATGAATTTGATAACTTGCAGAATCAAAATCGTGAGCAAGATATGAATACTTATGGACTTGCAGATATGCACGAAGTACGTTCAAAACTCAAATCAACTGCCCCGAATCCATCAGAAGTTCTTTCTTCTTATGTGTTAAATAAATGTAATGGGATGGATATTTGGAGGCAGAAACAAACCGATGTTTCTATTCCAAAATATATTTCAACAAATTCAAATCAAATTAAAATTGTAACTTAAGGTAGAATAAAATGGCAACTAAGAAGAATACAATCACACATACTTGGACAGTTGAAAGACTCGTTCAATTGAATGATGGGTCTGGTGCAGTTACTTCTTTGGACTATAAGGTTAGAAGTACTGATGGAACTAATTCCTGTGATGCATACGGTTCTATTCAATTGGAAACAGAAAACATTGAAAACTTTGTTCCTTATGAATCTTTAAATGAGGAAACTGTTATTGGATGGGTAAAAGAAAAACTTGGAGAAAGTCTTGGTGGTCATGAAGTTAATAATGCCGCCTGGATTGATGCCGTTGCAAATCCTCCAGCACCTACAACTATTTCTACAGAACTTCCCTGGTAATCTCTGAGACTTTATAATGAAAGAAAAGTATAGTATTTTCCATGTTCAAGGTGGGTTGGGAAAGCATATTGCAGCATCTGCAGTAGCAAAGTGTATTAAAAACAATCATCCAAGCAGAAAACTCATTGTAGTTGCTGTTTATACTGATGTTTTTATGAATCTACCATTCGTGGATAGAGTCTATCAGTTGAATAATACCAATTATTTCTATCAAAATTATATTGAAAATCAAGATTCATTGATTTTTCATAATGAACCTTATTTTACGACAGATCATATTCATAAGAAACTTCCACTCATTCAAACATGGTGCAAGATGTATGGATTGGATTATAAGGGAGAAACTCCAGAATTAATTTTTAACCCATTACAAAAGAAAATTTCAAAAGATGTTTGGCTCAAGGATAAAAAACCAACAATGGTTATTCACACCAATGGTGGTTTAATTACTCCTGATGCAAAACCTTATATGTGGGCAAGAGATATGCCCTTTGATATTGCACAACAAATTGTAGATAAGTATCATAAAAAATATACAATTTATCAGGCAACTAAGATGAATTCACCAAAACTGATGAATACAATTCCAATTCAGTTTGATGAAGAAACTCAACTTTCTACATTGGAATTTTTGAGTTTAATTATTCATAGTGATAAAAGAGTATTGATTGATAGTTGTTTGCAACATGCGGCCGCCGCAATCAAACTTCCTTCTGTTGTTTTGTGGAATGGTACAAGTCCTAAAGTATTTGGATATGATATGCATACGAATATTGAAACAGTAAAACCTCATAACTTTAAGTTACCTGGTTCTTATTTGTTTGATTTTGATTTTAATGGATCTGAACATGAGTATCCATTCAATGAGAACGAAGATTTATTCGATATTGATAAAATCTTTGAGGCAATTGAAGCGCAATAAATTAGCATAAATACTGGAAAGATAATAAAATAATATGGGATTTATTGCAGGACCTCGTGTTACCACTGCTACTGGTGGAATAATAAATAATATTCCTGGTGCCGTTGTACACGCCTTTACTACTCCGGGAACTTTTACTTTTACACCCAGAGGGAATGGAACTGTTGATGTTCTCGTTGTTGGTGGTGGTGGAGGAGGAAGTGAAAATCTTGGTGCAAATGAAATTAGTGGTGGTGGGGGAGGTTCTGTCTTTTATCAGAGATTTGTTCCTGTTCTTTCTGGTGTTTCATATAGTCTAAATGTAGGTTTTACAGGTGCCGGAACTGTTGCTGGTACTGCAACTACTTTTAGATATAATGGTGGAACTATTACTGCTGGTGGTGGTTCCGGTGGTGTTCCTAGTAGTGCATCTTTTCCTGGAAATCCAAATCCTGTTGGTTCTGCTAGCGGCGGTAGTGGGGCTTTTCCTGGAAGAGGTGGTGCTGGGGGAATTGGAAATGGTAATCCCGGATTTGGATTTCCTGGTGGAAATGGTAGTGATACTTTTACTGGTGCTGGTGGAGGTGCCGGTGGAGCAGCTATTGACAATATTGGGGGTCAAGGATTGGCATATAGTATTACTGGAGTTTCTACTTTTTATGGCGGCGGCGGAGGAGGATTTGGAGGTGGTGGATCATTGCATCCAACGTCCAGTCCTTCAAACTTTGGATTGGGCGGTAGTGGAGGATCTGGAGCATTTTTTCCGGATGCAACACCTGGATGTATATTCATCAGATATTTAAATTGAGCAGATAAAATGGCATTTATTTCTGGATCAAGGGTGACGGCGATTGGTGGAAATGTTTCCCAAATTGAAGGTTATAATGTTCATACTTTCGATACTGTAGGACTGAATACCTTTGTAGCAAGAGGAAGTGGTTATGTTGAAGTTCTTGTAGTTGGTGGTGGTGCTGGCGGTTCCATTCAGTCTGGTGTAAGTGGTGGAGGCGGAGGAGGTTCTGTTTTATATCAAAGATTCATTCCAGTAACTGCCGGTGTTTCTTATCCAGTAATTGTTGGTGCTGGTGGAACTAATAGTAATTCTGGTCTTGGATTTGATAGTGTATTTAATCATGCTGAAGGAATTATTACTGCTTATGGTGGAGATGTTGGTATTGGTAGTTATGGTCTTTTACCAATAACTCCAAATTCATATACAAGAACAGTTGGACAAACGGTTATATTTAATTCCACTTCAATGTTGGCAAATGGGACTACATTATACTATGATATTGTTGGTGTGTCTACATCATCTTTTACTGATGGGATTTTAACTGGAGCAACAACTGTTTCTAATAGTGCAATTGTTCCAATCAGTAAAACAATAACTGGAACGGGAAATACATCCTTTAAGTTGAATTTGAGAGTAGATAGTAATAGTGGGCAAATTGTATCCACTTTACCTATTCCTGTTGTTATACCACAAGCAACATTTGTGTTCAGTTCAGTACCATCTACTATCAATGAAGGTGCTTCTGGTACATTTAATGTTACTACTGCAAATGTTGAGAATGGAACTACTTTATATTGGACTATAAACAATGGAACTACCGACTCTACAGACTTTGGCGCCACTTCGGGTTCCTTTACGATTACAAATAATGCCGGATCATTTAGTGTTCCTATAGCAACTAATTTAACTGCAGAAGGTGCAGAAACGTTTACTGTAAGTCTAAGAATTGATGGTACTTCTGGTACGGCAGTTGCCACTAGTAATTCGGTCACAATACCTGCTAAGACTTATGCGTTTAGTTCAGTACCATCCACAATACTTGAAGGTGCTTCTGGCACATTTAACGTTACAACCACTAACGTAACGAATGGAACCACATTATTCTGGACTGTAGAACATGGAACCACTAATTCTGCAGACTTTGGTGCCACTTCTGGTTCCTTTACGATTACCAGTAATGCTGGATCATTTAGCGTCCCGGTAGCAACTAATTTGTTTATAGAAGGCGCAGAAACATTCACTGTAAAAATCAGGTATCTAAGTATTACAGGAGAAGTAGTTGCTACCAGCGGTGCAGTTACACTACCTGCCAAGACTTATACATTCACAACTGCACCAACAGCTATAAATGAATCCACCGGTACATCAGGAAACTTTGTACTTACAACATTCAATGTAACAAATGGGACAACATTATTCTGGACAGTATTGAATGAAACTACAGTAGATGCTGACTTTGCATCCACTTCAGGATCCTTTACGATTACAAGTAATTCTGGTACATTCAGTGTTCCTATATCGACCGATGCAACACTTGAAGGTGCGGAAACATTTAGAGTGCAGGTTAGATATCAGAGTATTACTGGGGAAATAGTTGCTACTAGTACTTCAGTTACAGTATCTGCCGCAACAGTTACATTTAGCTCAGTACCATCTACTATCAATGAAGGTGCTTCTGGTACATTTAACGTTACTACTAATAGTATAAGTAATGGGCATATATTATTCTGGACTATAAACAATGGAACTACCGACTCTACAGACTTTGGTGCCACTTCGGGTTCCTTTACGATTACAAATAATGCTGGATCATTTAGTGTTCCTATAGCAACTAATTTGTTTATAGAAGGTGCAGAAACGTTTACAGTAAGTGTAAGGGATGGTAGTACTTCTGGTGCTGTTTATGCAACAAGTTCTACGGTCACAATACCTGCTAAGACTTATATATTCAGTTCTATTCCATCTACTATTAACGAAGGTGCTTCTGGTACATTTAATTTTACAACCACTAATGTAACTAATGGAACCACACTATTCTGGAATATTGTAAATGGAACTACAGTAAATGCTGACTTTGCATCCACTTCAGGATCCTTTACGATTACAAATAACGCTGGAACATTTAGTGTTCCTATAGCAACTAATTTGTTTGTAGAAGGTGCAGAAACATTTACTGTGCAGGTTAGATACCAAAGTATTAGTGGAGAACTAGTTGCTACCAGTGGTACAGTTACAATACCCGCCAAGACTTATATATTCAGTTCTATTCCATCTACAATACTTGAAGGTGCTTCTGGTACATTTAATGTTACAACTACGAATGTAACGAATGGAACCACATTATTCTGGACTATTGATAATATAAGTACTGTAGATGCCGACTTTGCATCCACTTCAGGATCCTTTACGATTACAAGTAACGCTGGATCATTTAGTGTCCCTGTAGCGACTAATTTAACTACAGAAGGTGCGGAAACATTTAGAGTTCAGATTAGATATCAAAGTATTACTGGAGAAATAGTCGCTAGCAGTGCCTCTGTTACATTACCTGCTAAGACTTATGCATTCACAACTACACCAACCGCTATAAATGAATCCACCGGTACATCAGGAAACTTTGTACTTACAACATTCAATGTGGCAAATGGAACTACATTGTTCTGGACAGTATTAAATGGAACTACAGTAGATGCTGACTTTGCATCCACTTCAGGATCCTTTACAATTACAAGTAATTCTGGCACATTTAGTGTTCCCATAGCAACCGATGCAACACTTGAAGGTGCGGAAACATTTAGTGTTCAGGCGAGGTATCAAAGCATTACTGGAGAAGTAGTTGCTACTAGTTCTTCGGTTACCATATCTGCCGCCACGGTTACTTTTGGTTCCATTCCATCTAATATTAATGAAGGTGCTTCTGGTACATTTAACGTTACTACCAATAGTATAAGTAATGGTTATACATTATTCTGGACTATAAATCACATAACCACCGACTCTTCAGACTTTACATCTAATTCTGGTTCCTTTACGATTACGGGTAATGCTGGATCTTTTAATGTTCCTGTAGCAAATGATTTATTAAATGACAGTGCAGAAACATTCACTGTAAGTGTGAGAGATGGTAGTACTTCTGGTGCTGTTTATGCTACCAGTGCTTCTGTTACAATTAATGATCGGACATTTTTAACTACGGCATCCACAACTGCAATTCAGGAAGGTACATCAGTCATATTTACCACAAATGCGGCATATGCAGATGGTACTATACTTTATTATGATATTACTGGTTCAGCAGGAATTACTGCTGCAGATTTTACTAGAAATTCATTAACTGGTACATATAACGTTCTTTCTGGATTTGCAAGTACGACAATTACTGCAACTTCCGATGGATCTAGTGAAGGTTTAGAAACATTCCAATTAAATATACGAACAGGTCCAACAGGGCCTTATATTTCTACAAGTCCTACAGTTACAATCAGTGATACTCCTATTATCAATAGTCGTGCTTTATGGACAACAAATGCCACGATTGGTCAAAATGCAATTCTTAGAGGAACTTCAAATACATTATACTCATTAGCAGTAATTGCTGATCCATCCACAGTAAAATCAATCAAATTCCCAGTAACTTGGCCAAGTAGTTCCTTCGTGTCAAATGGTCAAAATCAAATCACACCATTTACGATGGGAGCATCAGATTATAGTATTATGAGTGATGTTAGTTATATATTTGGAACCGGAAGTTTTGGTGTATCGCCAATTAGTGGAGCATCCGAATCATGTTGTGATTCTTATGGTATGAATTTTGGTGGAATAACTATATTCAGTGCTTCTGGCAGCAGATCAAATACATATCAAAAAATAACTGGATTTAGTGGATCATTTACTTCAAATTCTGGAAACGTTACTTTTAGTACTGATGGTAGTGTTAATGGTGGTAATGGATTAGTCGGAGCAGCTGGAACTTTCTATCTAAGTTAAACTGTACTAAATATTTAAAAAATAGATAATTATGAATGTTGATCCATTAGAAGAATTGAGAAAATTTAAATATGCTGCATATCAAGTCGTTAAAGCAGCACTTGATGGTGATTCATTATTTGTATCTCCAGAAATTCAACAACAACGTCTTAATATTTGCAAATCTTGTGAATTTTATAATGAATCTCAAGTTACGTGTAATTATAATCAATATAATTGCCATTTAGATTCTATGACAAGATCTAGTTTAAAATCTTGTCCAATTAGTAAATGGAAATATTCTAACGTAGACTGGGTAAATTCAAAATACGAAGAAATCATACAAGCACTTTATTCTGGATTGGGCGAAGAGATGAGCGATGATAATTTTCATTCTTGGTTAGAATCATTATAGAGGTATTAGTAAGTCATGGCATTTATTTCTGGCGGAAAATTGGAAAATGCAACTGGTGGAACGATTAGTACTATTGGAGGATATAAAGTTCATACTTTTGATACTGTAGGACTTAATACATTTACACCAACTACAAATGGACTTATTGAAGTTCTTGTAGTTGGTGGTGGTGCTGCTGGTTCTGCTCAAACTGGTGGTAGCGGTGGTGGAGGAGGAGGTTCTGTTTTATATACGAAAGTAGTTAGGGTAAGTGCTGGTGTTGCTTATACAATGAATGTTGGTGCTGGTGGAATTAATGGCAATCTTGGAACTGATAGTGTTATAAATCTTCCTACAGGAACTGTTACTGCATTTTCTGGAGATGTTGGTATTGGTAGTTTTGGAAAAACTATATTCAGTTCAGTACCATCTAGTATCAATGAAGGTGCTTCTGGTACATTTAACGTTACTACTGATAAAATACCAAACGGAACTACATTATTCTGGACTATTAATCATATAGGTACTGTAAATGTTGACTTTGATGCCATTTCTGGTTCTTTTGTAGTCAATAATGATGCTGGAACATTCAGTGTTCCTATAGCACATGATCAATTAATTGATGGATCAGAAACATTTACTGTAAGTATAAGATCTGATAGTCCTAGTGGTACTATTTTGAGTACAAGTCCTGTAGTTAGTATTGTTGATAGAACTCTTGTTACTACAGCATCTCAAACTATATTTCAAGAAGGTCAGTCAGTTACCTTTACAACACAGGCGCAAGGATTTGCTAACGGTACTACACTTTATTATGATATTATTGGTTCTGCAGGAATTACTGCTGCTGATTTTACAAGTAATTCATTGAGTGGTACATATACAGTTTCTGCTGGTGTTGCTAGTACGACACTTACTGCAAGTATTGATGCTGTGGAAAATCCTGAGGAAACATTCCGGTTGGGCGTTAAGACAAGTGCTGGTGGATCTATTCTTGCTTATAGTCCTACTATTACTATTAGTGAAAAATTTGATTCGTTTACTTTTACGAATGCTGGTCTTGCTGGATTTGCTGGACCAACATTGGCAAACTTACTATCTTCATATAATACTACATTATATCCTTGGTTATTGAATACTAATAAATTTAATGTGGTAACACAAGGTCTTCAACTTTGGACTGTTCCAATTGATGGGTATTATACATTTACTGTTGCCGGAGCTTCTGGAGGAAACACTGGTAGTCTTGGTGGAACTGGACGTAAATTTACAACCAATCCAATTTTATTAACTAGAACACATATTATTCGTATCGTTGCTGGACAAGTTGGGCAGACTACAATTGATTCGGTAGGAGCAGGTGGTGGTGGTGGAAGTGTAGTATACAATGAAACTACTAGTTCTTTAATTGCAATTGCTGGTGGTGGTGGCGGCGCCGGATTAAATAATGGAGGAGTACCTGCACCAAGTTCTACTTCTGGTGCTTCTGGTCTATTAGGTCCTGGATCTGTTATTGGAAATGGAGGATCTGGCGGAAGTGCTGGGGGTCAAGGCGGGCCCAGCGTTTGTGGTTTCTCTGCTGCTGGATGGAATGAAGATGGGGTGCTGGGTAATTCAGGATGCGGTAGAATTAGTGACTTTAATGCAAAATCTTTGAGTGGTCCTGCAATAGGTGGAGATAATGAAAATACAGTTGGTTCAGGTGGATTTGGTGGTGGAGGAGGAGGTGCAACAGGTAATGGTTATGGTGGTGGAGGAGGGGGATTTTCTGGTGGTGGCGGCGGCGGTTTCCCAGGCGGCGGTGGCGGCGGTGGCGGCGGATCATTCTCTAGCAATGGTCAAAACACTATTACTACGAATACTGGAGGAGGTTCTGTTGTTGTAACTTATATTCAATAATTTATAAGAGGAATATAAATAATTGAAAATTAAAGGATAATAATTATGCCTGGTTCTGGTGGTGGAGGAAATAATTAAGTCGTGGCATTTATCTCTGGCGGAAAAATAAATCGTGCAACTGGTGGAACGATTAGTACTATTGGGGGTCATATACTTCATACTTTTAATACTGTAGGACTCAATACTTTTATACCAACTACAGATGGAACCATAGAAGTTCTTGTAGTTGGTGGTGGTGGTGCTGGTTCTGCTCAAACTGGTGGTAGCGGTGGTGGAGGAGGAGGTTCTGTTTTATATCAAAAACTGATTAAAGTGAATGCTGGTGTTGCTTATACAATGAATGTTGGTGCTGGTGGAACTAATGGTAATCTTGGAACTGATAGTGTTATAAATCTTCCTAACCAAATTATTACTGCACTTGCCGGAGATGTTGGTATTGGTAGTTTTGGAAAAACTATATTCAGTTCAGTACCATCTAGTATCAATGAAGGTGCTTCTGGTACATTTAACGTTACCACTGATAAAATACCAAACGGAACTACTTTATATTGGACTATAAACAATGGAACTACATTAGATAATGATTTTGGTGCCACTTCGGGTTCCTTTACGATTACAAGTAACGCTGGATCATTTAGTGTTCCTGTAGCAACTAATTTAACTGCAGAAGGTGCAGAAACGTTTACCGTAAGTGTAAGAGGTATTGGTATTAGTGGAAATGTTCTCGCAACAAGTTCTACAGTTACAATACCTGCTAAGACTTATGCGTTTAGTTCAGTACCATCCACAATACTTGAAGGTGCTTCTGGCACATTTAACGTTACAACCACTAACGTAACGAATGGAACCACATTATTCTGGACTGTAGAACATGGAACCACTAATTCTGCAGACTTTGGTGCCACTTCCGGTTCATTTACAATCAATAGTAATTCTGGAACATTCAGTGTTCCTATAGCAACTAATTTGTTTATAGAAGGTGCAGAAACATTTACGGTAAAAATCAGGTATCTAAGTATTACAGGAGAAGTAGTTGCTACCAGTTCTACGGTTACAATACCTGCTAAGACTTATACGTTCAGTTTAGTACCATCTAGTATTAATGAAGGCGCTTCTGGTACATTTAACTTTACAACATTTAATATACCAAACGGAACCACATTATTCTGGACTATCGATAATATAAGTACTGTAGATTCTGATTTTATTGCTACTTCGGGTTCATTTACAATCAATAATAATGCTGGAACATTTAATGTTTCCATAGCAACTGATGCATTAGTTGATGCTGCAGAAACCTTTAGAGTGCAGGTTAGATACCAAAGTATTGATGGACAAATAGTTGCCAGCAGTTCTATAGTTGCAATTAATAATACAACACTTACAACCGTAGTATCTAAAAATACTGTTGAAGAAGGTCAGTCAGTCACATTTACAACAAATGCCACAGAATTTCCTAATGGTACTACACTTTATTATGATATTATTGGTTCTGCAGGAATTACCTCTACCGATTTTACAAGTAATTCTCTAAGTGGTATATATACAGTTTCTTCTGGTTTTGCTAGTACAACACTTACCCTAGTTGATGATGGCATTACTGATCAAGAAACATTCCAGTTAGGTGTTAAGACAAGTGCTGGTGGACCTATTCTTACTTATAGTCCTATTGTTACTACTTTGGATGTATTGTATCCATTTACTTCGTTTAATTTTAGTAGTGCAGGAATTGCTGGGACAGCTGGGCCATCTTTAGCAACTCTTAAAACATTTTATAATACTTCATCATTTCCTTGGATAGACAATACAAATTATTTTAATTCTACTGATGGAATTCAGTTGTGGACTGTTCCTGTAACTGGTACTTACAGAATAACTGCGGCAGGAGGTAGAGGTGGGCAAGGAAATTCTGGTACTCCTGGACTTGGTGCTATAATGCAAGGTGATTTTAGCTTAGTTATCAATCAAAAAATAAAAATAGCTGTTGGACAAACTGCTTCAAGTACTGGTTTTGGTGGTGGTGGAGGGGGAACATTTGTTGTAAACAATACTGTAGGAGCAGCAACAACTTCTGACATATTAGTAATTGCTGGTGGTGGTGGAAGTAGTGCTGGATCTGGAGGTCCTTCACAACCACAATTTACTAATGCAACTTTATCAGATCCAGCAAATAGTTCTGCTTCATGGACTCAGTTTTTAACTGATAATAATGGTGGAACTGGTGGAAATGGTGGAGGATCATTTGGAGGTCAGGGTGGTGGAGGAGGATTTTTAACAAATGGTGCAAACGCCGAGGGCATAGGGGGTAAATCTTTTCTTAATGGTTTGGCAGGTGGACCTAATCCAGGTTTTGGCCAGGCGGGATCTTTTGGTGGTGGAGGGTCAACCCGACAGTTTGGCGCCGGAGGGGGAGGATTTTCTGGCGGCGGCGGTTCGGGACAATCAAGTGCCGGTGGAAATGGTGGGGGCGGATCTTCTCTTAATAATGGATCCAATCAATCCAATTCTATTGGTAATGGTAGTAGTGGATTTGTTATTATTGTAAAACTTTGATAAATAATTAAAAATTAAGGATAATAATTATGCCTGGTTCTGGTGGTGGAGGAAACAATAACGCACGAGTTACAAATACTGGAGGATCTGGTCCCAATCAAATTGGAATAGGTTTTTCTGGTGGAGATAGTGCTGTTGGTAATGGATGTGGCGGTGGTGGCGGTGCCGGTGACTATGGACAACCAAGTACCAATACTTCGGGTGGTGCTGGTGGAGTAGGAGTAGTTTATGCCATTACTGGAGTTGCTACCGTTTATGGTAGTGGCGGCGGTGGAGCAAACGCAACTGGTACTAGTTTTGCATCTCCTGGTGGTGGTACTTATGGTACAGGTGGACATGGTTTAGGTGGCGCAGGAACTCCTGGTGTTGTTATTATTAGATATCCAGCATAAATAAAGGAAAAAAGAAATATGTCATTATTATTAGGAGCAAAAATAACTTCGGCAACTGGGGGTACTATTAGTAGTATCACTGGTTATACTGTTCATACTTTTTCATTATCAGGTACTTTTACTCCAAATGGAAGTGGTCCTATAGAAGTTCTTGTTGTTGGTGGTGGTGGCGGTGGTGGAGTAGTGACGGCGCCTCAACAGGATGCTGGCGGTGGTGGAGGAGGTGCTACAATTTATCAAAAATTTGTACCAGTTATTTCTGGTGTTGCATATACAATGTCTATAGGTGCTGGAGGTCTTCCTGGTGGTTTGCCTAGTACTGGTGTTCCGGGTGGAATAACAACTTGTACTTATAATGGTGGTGCAATTTCTGCCACTGGTGGTGGCGGCGGCGGAAGAATTCCCGGCAATCCTGGAGCGTCTTCGCCACTTGCATCTGGAGGCGGTGGTGCATTTGGTGGCAGTGGTGGTTCAGGTGCTGGTATTATAGGATATGGATTTCCAGGAGGTCCTGGGGGTGCCCCTGGTTCTGGTGCTGGCGGCGGTGCTGGTGGTGGTACAACTACCTTGGCTGGTGTGGGAGTATCTTATAGTATTACTGGTTCTCCAGTATTTTATGGTGGTGGTGGTGGCGCCACTGCCGGTGCTCTACACCCCACTTCTTCCCCAACAAACTTTGGTTTAGGTGGTTCTTCTAATGGTCTAGGTAATTTTGGCGGAACCAATGGCGTTATAATTATCCGTTACCCTTCATAAAATTATGACCATATACGTAGGACCAAGAATAGTTACGGCAACTGGCGGAACAATTAATACCATTAGTGGATATACCATTCATACTTTTACATCATCAGGTAATTTTGTAGCAAGAGGAAGTGGGATTATTGATGTTCTTGTAGTTGGTGGCGGCGGCGGACAGGCGTTCTTTAGTAATTGGGCTAGCGGTGGAGGAGGTGGAGGTTCTACTATCTATGCAAAAAATATACCAATTGTTTCTGGAGTATCGTATCCATTTGTTGTTGGTCCTGGATCTAGTGGTGCAGCAACAAATGGAACTTCAAGTGTTTTAAATTATAATGGTGGAAGTATTACTGCCGTGGGCGGTGGAGGAGGAGGTCAATCGGCCAACCCGATTGGTACTGTTGGCAATTCGGTTCCTAATGGTAGTGGTGGCGGTGGTGGCAGTGGACCTGATGGTGGTCGTCCCGGTGGTACGGGTGCTAATATTATTGGACTGGGATTTCCTGGCGGAAACGCTATATCAAATTGGGGCGGTGGTGGAGGTGGTGCTGGTGGGGCTGGTAGTCCTGCACCAGGTTCCACCGGTGGACCTGGAGGGGCGGGAGTACTTTATAGTATTACCGGATCTCCAGTATCTTATGGTGGTGGCGGTGGCGGTGGTGGCCCTGGCGCCCTTGGTTCCTTACATCCCACTTCTTCTCCAACAAACTTTGGTTTGGGTGGTACTTCGGGAACTAGTCCTTCTCCTGGCGGTGTTCCTGGAAATCCTGGCGTCATCATTGTTAGATATATAACTTAAAAAAACCATGGCAATCATCGTAGGAAATAGAATATCAAACATAACAAATTCTACTACAGTTAAGACTGATTATAGTGGATACGTTGTTCATACTTTTAGTACTCCTGGTGCAACAACATTCAGTGTAACGGGATCTGGAACTGTTATAGATGTTCTGGTAGTTGGTGGTGGCGGAGGGGGGGGACTCAACCCTCGAACTAATTGGGCTGGTGGTGGCGGAGCAGGAGCTACTTTATATTCAAAAAATATTCCACTAGTTGCCGGTGTTTCTTATCCAATAATTATTGGTGCAGGGGGACTTGGGCCTTTTTCTGGTGCAGCTACTACTTTTACTTATAATGGTGGAAGTATTACTGCACAGGGGGGTGGTTTTGGTAGCCCTGGCCCTGGTAACTCCGGAGGCCCTAGCCCTCAAGCTTCTGGTGGTGCTGGCAACCCCGCCGGCACTGGTGCTAATGTTATAGGACTTGGATTTCCTGGCCAGGTGGCGGGTGGGCCCGGCAATCCAGGCGGCGGTGGCGGTGCTGGAAGTGCTGGAGGTTCTTTTCTTCAAGGTGTAGGTGGACAGGGAGTACCCTATACAATCACTGGTAGTCCTATTTTTTATAGTGGAGGCGGTAGTGGAGGGCAACCTCTCCATCCAACTTCTTTCCCAACAATGTTTGGTTTAGGTGGTAGTACTGCTACATCAACGCCAGGAGCTGCCGGAAATCCGGGTTGTGTAATTATTAGATATATAGGTTAAAAAACTATGGAAAACACAGAACAAACGCCAGAATACCTTTGGCACGAACTTACAACTTCTTGGAAAACACAAGAAGAAATTGTTCAGTATGAACTAGAACAACAACAAGAACTTGAGAGGCAACAACAAGAAGAATCACAAGCAATTTATGAGTATCAACTTCCAAGATTATTTGTACACATTGGAGAAGATGGATCTGTCCTGAACACGATTTCTGCAAGTCGTGAGTTTATGGATACGAAACCTTATGGCGATACAATTTATATTGAAAATACTGATGAAATCAAAAATCAACCAGGAATTGGTGGGACTTATGATGAAACATTAACTGCATTTATTGCACCAAAACCTTATCCTTCTTGGATTTTGAATGAAGAAACTTGTGAATGGGAATCACCCGTACCAAAACCCACAACTTGACATATGAGTTATAATCCTATATAATTATTGAAAATATTATTATTTTTATATGGCAGGTACATCAGTTTGGTATTCCACTATAATGCCAAAAGAAATTGTTGAGTTGATTGAAAAAGATTTAAATCAACTCGATGGTAATTTCCAACAGGCGACAACATTTGGTGGACTTACCTTAGATAAAAGGGATAGTAGAACTTCCTGGTTGCCCTCAAGTCATTGGGCAACAGGACTTTGTTATCATTATGTTCTTCGTGCAAATCGTGAAAACTTTTTGTATGATGTTACTGGGTTTGATGGGGAAGCAATGCAATATACTTCTTATGAGAAAGGTGAATATTATGGTTGGCACAATGATGCAAGTATTGAAGTTTCTTACAAACCCACAGAAAATAAACAAGAAAATTTTGTAATTACGAATTCTGAACAAATTCGAAAACTCTCATTTATTCTACAACTTTCAGACCCTGATGATTATGAGGGTGGTGAAGTTCAGTTGATGAATGGTGATGGAAGATCCTACTTTGTTCCAAAGACCAGAGGAACTGTAATCGTATTTGATAGTAGAACTCAACATCGTGTGAAGAAAGTTATTTCTGGTCATCGCAAATCACTAATTGGTTGGGTGGTAGGTCCTAGGTGGAAATGAGTAATAAAGTAGAATGGTCTGTAATTGAGATGCCAAATCTCATTGATGCATCTCAACTTTATGAGGATGTTCCTTGGGAAAGAGGAATGTATCGTTATGATGGTCCTGGAAGAGTTTCTGTAGAACCAAATGAGGCACAAGTTTCTGGTAGTTTGGCACGATATAATCATCCCAAATTCAAAGAAGCACACTATGAAATTATGCAAGTGATTGAGGATACGATTGGTGAACGATTGTATCCCACCTATTATTATGATCGATTTTATTTTAAAGGTCATGAACTTACAAAGCATACTGATAGACCTTCTTGTGAGATCAGTATTACTGTAAATATAAGTCAAAATTTAGATTATGAGTGGCCAATTATGTTTGAGCGCCCTGATGGAGAACCACCTCTTTCATGTACTATGAAACCAGGAGATGGAGCACTCTATAAGGGATGTATTCTTCCACATTGGAGGGAACCGATGAAAGGAAATAAAGATAGTTATTATCATCAAGTATTCTTTCATTATGTAAGAAGAAATGGTCATTGTGTCCAATATGCTTATGACCGAGGAAATTAATTTATAGGAGAAAACCAATGATTAAAGAAATTAGAAAGTTTCAAATTAGAAACATTCAAGGATATCTAACTGCTATTCGTGAGGTTGATGGAGAAGAAAATCTCTATGAGGCAGATTTTGTTTTTGATACGGCCGTAGATATTTGTTCCATTAATGGACAAGATCTTGTAGATTATATGGAAAGCCTAAATTTGGAATGGAGACTTATTACTGAATGAAAATTGCAATTATTGGAAAAGGAACAAGTGCCATTATTAGTGCATTAGTTTGCATTCAAAATGGTCACCAAGTTGAAATTCATTATGATCCAGATAAACCAGCACTGAATGTTGGAGAATCTACAACACCTCATATTGGTGAATTACTTACAAGTATTTTAGATATTTGTATTGGTGATCTAAGAGATAATGGTATTGTCTCTTTTAAAAATGGAATTAAATTTATTAATTGGGGTTATGGTAAATCTGATTATTTTAGGCATCATTTCAACAATAACTCAGATGCTTTTCAGTTTGAAAGTTCAATCTTTAATGGATTCATTCATCAAAAACTAGAAGAAGTTGGTGTTAAGTATCATCCAAAGAAAATTTCAGAATATCGTATTGAAAACGATAAGGTTTATATCAATGGACACGAATACGATTTCATCATTTCTTGTAGTGGATGGTCTAATGATAATGATTATGTGAAACCACTTTTTGAAACTGTGAATAGTGCCATTCTTTATACTGAGAATGAAGTAGATGATCCTACATATACTTTGCATCGTGCCACAGAGCATGGTTGGCAATTCGGTCTTCCATTTCCAGACAGAAATCTAACTAAATGTGGGTATCTATTTAATAAGAAATTCCATAATAAAGAAGAAGTACAAAAACTTCTTGGAAAAGAAGATTGTAAAACCATCGATTGGACACCAAAATATGCCAAGAAGATGATTGCAAATAAGTATGCTGCAAATAATGGCAATCGTCTGATGTTCCTGGAACCATTGCAAGCACTATCATTATTTTATTATGTTAGATATGCTCAACATATTTGTAAGTTTTTGGAAGATAGAACGCTAGAAAGTTTTGAATATGCAAATCAACTTTACTATCAAGAATTATTTGATTATCAAATTTCATTGGCATTTCATTATTCTTATGGTTCAAAGTTTGATAGTATCTTCTGGCAAGATGTTCATGCCAGAGCAAAAGACTTTATGAATATTCATCCAAGACTTTCTGAAGAATCTTTATCTTATGCCTACAATTATGCAAGTAAGTATAGGACAAATAATTTCTTAAATATTGGAGTATTTTGTTATCAAGATTTTCGAGCAATTCATTCTGGAATGACTGGAATGCCAATGACGGAATTTACTAAAAATGTTTGTGTTCATGGATTCTGAAAATGACCATTTGGAATTTATTTTCAACTCCAATATATTCAAATATATTTGAATATACGGACCTAGATACAATTCAGAAAGAAATTAAAGATGCAATTGATCTTGTAAAATCTAATAATGATATTGTAAGCTCAAATTATTTTCATTCCGAACATGATCCATTAAATACAAAAGTTTATGGTAACATAACAACTTCTAAATTTTTAAATGAATATAGTTGTTCGGAATTAGTACAGAAAATATCAGAAAATGTAAATCAGTATTTTTCCAATATTGGCATAAAAGGCCCTATTAATCTTAATATAAAAAATTCTTGGGTAACATTTTCAGATAGGGGAAATTATACACAAACTCATCATCATCAGAGTTGTGATATTTCTGGAATTTATTATTATAAAACTAGTGGAAAGGATGGGAATTTGTATTTTAGAACTCCAACAAAATATATGGAGATCTCTAATATATTCAGTAGATCTTCATCCGATTATTCCAGTCAAGATTATGAAATTACACCAGTTACCGGAATGATAATATTATTTCCCAGTTGGTTGGATCATGGTGTGCGAAGCAATTCTTCCGATAGTGAAAGAATAAGTATATCTTTTAATATAAATTCTTTGGATTAAAATGAACTGGATAGAATACTGGAATAATAATGATATCGATAATCTACCATGGGAAACATATATTCCCGATAAAAATTTGGTATCATTTTTTTCTTCCAATAACATAAAATTTAAAACTGCAATTGATATTGGATGTGGTCTTGGTACTAATTCCTTATGGATGGCTAGTCAAGGTATTAAAGTTACTGGGATTGATATATCTGAAAGAGCAATTGATACTGCTAAAAGTAATTTGAAGAATAAAAATCTTCAAGTTGATTTTGATGTAATGAATTTTTTGGAAAATAATACATTATCCGACAATTATTATGATCTTGTTTTTGATCGGGGATGTATTCATGGAATGAATTACGGTGACATTGAAAAATTTGCTTATGAGGTAAGTAGAATCATATCACCAAGTGGGTTATGGTTAAGTATTATTGGATCGTATGATGGTAAAGAAGTATATTGTGGTCCACCAAGAAGGACTTGTTCTGAAATGATTTCATTTATAGAACCACACATGAAAATTGTAAACTTATGCTCTACTACTATGGAAATATCTAATAATGTAACTGTTGATGCATGGGTTTTGGTGAGTAAAAAGAGAATACTTGACATTTGATTCAAAATCCCTTATAATATCAAGGTCTTCAAAATCCTTGTATCTTTGGGAATGAAGATCCTTTCTGTGGTGGGAAAGGTCGGTTGGTGGTATAACGAGAGGGGAGAAATCTCCTCTTTTTTCTTATATAAATTACTTTAGATATTAAACAATTATGAATTTCACAGTTTATTCGAAACAAGATTGCCCACATTGTTATAAAGTCAAACAAGTTCTAGAGTTGACAGGAAATAACTTTGTAATGTATACTTTGGGAGAAGACTTTACCAAAGAAGAGTTCTATTCTGAGTTTGGTGAAGGTTCTACTTTCCCACAGGTTCTTTGTGATGATCAAAAACTTGGTGGATGCACTGATACTGTTAAGTTTTTGAAAGAGAAGCAAGTTGTCTAATAGGAACATAAATAACTCTGAGAACCACGGTATAAATCGTGGAGTCGAACTCATTCTCACGGGAGGAAAGAGAAAAAAGACCTATCCATTTCATATTATTTTTGAGAAGATGATTTGTTTTCTGAATCGAGAAATCATCATTCATTTTCAATTTTCTTTTGAGTCAAGGAAACGCACTAAATTCCCGGAGAAAAAAAATGTTAGCAGTTAGTCTAGTCCTAGGTTCATTTCTAACCGTTTTGTTTCTAATAGTGGGCCTCATCGGTGGTTGGGTAGCAAGAGAATATATGATGAACTATCGTGAAGTTCCAATGCCACATCCAGAAATGTTTGATTCGCAGGGAAATCTGATTCCTGATGAAGTCATTGCATTTCGTTTTGAAAGTGATTTTGGATACGATGATGAGGATGATGAGGAATAAATTGTACAATTAATAAAAATTTTTTGACATGACCGTAACAAAAACTAAAGCAACGACCAAAAAGGTAGAAACAGTACCTGAAGATCTTCCTTCAAATCCTTTTTCTTTTGAAGTTTTGAATCTTGTATCTAAACAACGTTCAAATGCAAAAAAGGTAGAACTACTGAAAAGATATGAAGACCCTTCTTTGAAGGCAATTTTTATTTGGAATTTTGATGAAAGTATTACTTCTGTTCTTCCAGAAGGTGAAGTTCCTTATGCAGCAACAAGTGAGCAAAATTCTTTCAGTGGTACACTCTCTGAAAAGATTAATGATGCCGTTGATAAGATGAGTGAACTTGGTTCTAATTCATTAGGTTCTCAAGATCAGGGAAGATCTTCAATTCGTAAAGAATATCAGAAGTTTTATAATTTTATCAAAGGTGGTAATGATGGACTGAGTTCTCTTCGTAGAGAAAGTATGTTTATCAACATTCTTCAAGGTCTTCATCCTCTAGAAGCAGAAATTCTGTGTCTTGTGAAGGATAAGAAACTTGCAACAAAATATAAGATTACAAAAGAAATTGTTTCTGAAGCATATCCGGATATCCAATGGGGTAATCGAGGATAAATTTAATTTTTAATCATGAGGAATAAATTTGGAAAATATAACCAAAACTAATACAATGGCGGAAGAAAAGGAAAAAACATCTAGTAAAGAGAATAAACCTGAAGTCTGGTCTAATCAAGAAAGAGAAATCTCTAGGTCTCGTTATGGGTGTGAAATTCTACAAGAACGGTGTACAAGACAGGATGCAAAGAATAAACAACTACCTCTTGATTCTCATCTAGTTACTTATGAAATTGATGGTAATGTATTTCATGACATCATCAAAACGAGTAAGAAAGTTGGTATTTTTGATATGTACTATGATAAATTCGGTGATTGTCTTAAATCTATTGAGTGGACTGAGGGTAGTGTAAATCCTAGACTTTGGGGATATAAACCACCTCAACCTAAGAAGAGAAAGTGATTTTAAAGGTACTGGAAGATCTTTCCGGTACTTTTTTGTTTATGGGCAATTTTATAAATAACTAAAAAGACGAAAAAAATGAAATCGTTTAATCAGTTTTTAAATGAATGCTATTTGAGTGAAGAGGAGGTGCAAGGTAGATTACTTACAAATAGGGGAACTGCTCAGAATTTTAGAAATCCTAAAAGAATTCCATTTACTGGAACTGATCCTACACCAACACCAGCATCCAGAAGATTACCTGCCGGATCTCCTGAAGGGCCAAGAACATCTCCTGGACAAATGGAGATTCCAGAACCAAAAACAACTAAAGTACCTGGATCTGATGTTAGGGGTGAAACTGGAAAAGGTGGTGCATTGGCATTACGACCAAAATCTTCTAGTGCATTAACAACAACACCAAAATCTGGTGCATTGGCAACTACATCAAAATCTTCTAATGCATTAGCAACAATACCAAAATCTGGTAATCTTGCAAATAAATCTTCATCATCAGTTGTGGATACATCAGTTAAACCAGTAGATGTGAAAGTTCTTAATGAACCTAAGGGCAAATTACCTTCTGGTAGTAAACCAAAAGCACTTCCTTCAGGTGCCTCTTCTGCTGCGAAGGAAGCAGAAAAGGCGGCCGCCAAAACAGCAACAAAATCTGTAGGAAAAGGTATTCTTAGGGGTGCTGGAAAACTTATCGGACCTGCTTCTGCCGCACTTGATGTTGCTGATGAAAGATCAAAAGGATCTGGATGGGCAAGATCATTGGCAAAAGGTGCTGTGGTTGCCGCTGGTGGTGCTCTTGGTGGTGCAGGAGGAAGCGTTGCTGGTCCAGTTGGAACAGTTGGTGGTGCTGTAGGTGGATCTATGGCAGCATCAAAGGCATTTGATGTTGCTGCTGGTGCAAATGCAAAAGAAAGAAGAGCAATTGCAACTGCTAATCGTCAAGGTCAGGCGGGTGGAGCAATCAAAGGTATTGGTGGTAAGACTACTTTCGATACCAAAAAGAATACCATTACGAGTGGAGGAAAAACTGCTCAGTTAGGTAAGACTTCTGTTGTTACTAATCCTAAAACTGGCAAACAAGAAGTTGGTAATCTTGCATATAAAGATGGTAAGGCAGTTTATAAGAGATCAGATACTAAGAGTCTGGCGCAGACATCCTCCAATCCATTAGAAAGAATTGGTAGATCTTTATTTGCTGGTGCTTATAAGCAATCTGATGCTGCGAATGCCGCTAAGAAACTTAATCAGGCACGTCAATCTGATACTGCTCGCAATAAGGCATTAGGAGTCAAGATGCTTCCCGGCAAATAAAATTGCAATCGTTGACTGGGAAACCAGTGGAAGTACCAATACGGGAAGCAACGCACCAATACCCACAAAGTAAAGGAGCATCTCTTATGAAAAACAACTGGCAACTTATTTTAATCAAAAAACAAAAAGAAAAAGAACAACGCAAACACCAAGCAAAACTAGCAATGGCAATGCGCTGATTATCTGGAGGGATTGATTCCCTCCTTTTTTTGTGCTAAAATAAACTGAAACATTTTTAACCCATGAACAAAGACAAACTAAAATTGATTGTTCGAAATATGGAACTTCTTGTTGATTCTTTGAAGGCAGAAATTTATTCTGATGTATCGTCATATCGATATGATGATATTAAACCAAGAGAAGCGGATTATGACGAAATCTTTGAGGATGACGATGACTAAAAAAGCAAAACAATTAGTGAAGTTGCTTGAGAAACTTACAAAGCAGGATCATTTATATTCTGGTGAGAAAATTAAAGAAATGAAAGGACAATTGCGAGTTGTAAAAGAAGAACTTGCACAAATCGAAGCAAAATACTCAAAAGGATTTGGAAAAAAATGACTGTAAAATTGATTAGTATTACACCAGATGCAGAAAAAACAATGGCATTTATTGCGAGAGTTTCTAATCCTGCGAATCAGGACAACCAAAACTATTCCAAGTTGCTTGCTTATTGCATTAAGCATAATCATTGGTCTGTGTTTGAGCAGTCTTCTATGACTCTGGAGATTGAGACCACTCGTGGTATTGCGGCACAGATTCTGCGTCACCGTAGTTTCACATTTCAAGAGTTCAGTCAACGCTATGCTGACACGAATTTGATTGCTGAGGATATTCCTCTACCAGAACTTCGTAGGCAAGACACAAAGAACCGTCAGAACTCCACAGATGACCTTCCAGTGGATCTTAAGATTGAACTCTACTCCAAGATCCAAGATCACTTTGATGCTGCTCAGAACCTCTACAAGGAACTCTTAGAGGCAGATGTGGCAAAGGAATGTGCAAGGTTTGTATTGCCACTGGCAGTTCCCACACGGATTTATATGACGGGTTCTTGCAGGTCGTGGATAACCTACATTGCTCTCAGAGAAAAATCGGGAACTCAGAAAGAACATATGGATATTGCCAAATCCTGTAAAGCAGTATTTGGAGAACAATTTCCTACTTGCTATGAAGCACTTGGTGGTTCTGATGAGTGGAGCATCTAAATAAAGTCATATAAAATGGAGATTTAATTTTGGCAATTTATCCGATTATTCATAAAGAAACTGGCGAGACTAAAGTGATTGAAATGAGTGTTCATGACATCACTCAGTGGTATCAGGACAATCCCGAATGGCAAAGAGATTGGTCGCAAGGATGTGCGACTCCGGGAGAAGTTGGAGATTGGCGTAATAAGTTGGTTTCCAAACATCCAGGATGGAACGAAGTTCTAGGCAATGCAAGCAAAGCTCCCAAATCAAAAGTCAAAAAAATCTAAACTACTAATATGGCAAGAAGAAAAAGAGCAAATGAACAACAAACCGGTCCAGATCTTGCTGGCCGCCAACCAAAAAGAAAAAAAGCACTGGGAAATGAATATCTTTTAGATATTGAACCCTTAACAGACAATCAAAGAAAACTTTTTGATGCATATGCCGAAGGTAAACATGTAGTTGCCTACGGATGTGCAGGAACCGGTAAAACATTCATTACTCTTTATAATGCTCTTCGTGAAGTTCTTGATGAAAGAACTCCTTATGAGAAAATCTATCTGGTTCGTTCTTTAGTTGCCACCAGAGAGATTGGATTCCTTCCTGGTTCTTATGAGGATAAGTCGGACATCTACCAAATTCCTTATAAGAATATGGTGAAGTATATGTTCCAGATGCCTTCTGATGCTGAGTTCGAGATGCTCTATGGTAATCTCAAATCTCAGGAAACAATTAAGTTCTGGAGCACATCATTCTTAAGAGGTACTACTCTTGATAACGCAATTGTGATCGTAGATGAATTTCAAAATTGTACATCACATGAACTGGACTCGATCATTACTCGTGTTGGTGAGAACTCTAAGATTATGTTTTGTGGAGATGCTACTCAGTCGGATTTGCAGAAATCTAATGAGCGTAATGGAATTGTTGATTTTATGAGCATCTTGCGTAAAATGCCATCTATTGATATAATAGAGTTTGGTGTTGATGATATTGTCCGCTCTGGACTTGTCAAAGAATACATCCTTGCAAAAATAGAAGCAGGTTTTTGATGTTCAATCATGTTGATTTGATTCTCCCGAAACTTGATCGGGAGACTATAGATGGTATTCGATATTATAAAGTTCCTGATGAAGAAGAACTTCTCCGACTGGTCTCGATTACTTCGGTGACCAGTCATTTCAATAAAGAAATCTTTGTTAAATGGCGCAAAAGGATTGGTGATGAGGAGGCGGAGAAGATTACTAAGGCAGCTACTGCTCGTGGTACGGATATGCATTCTCTTACGGAGAACTATCTTAAAAATCAAGATTTACCGTCTGTTCCGCCGTTGCCGGATTTTCTTTTTAAGATTGCTAAAGCGGAACTCAATCGTATAAATAATATTCACGCTCTTGAAGGTTCCCTATATAGTAAGCAATTAGGTATTGCGGGAACAGTCGATTGTATTGCAGAATACAATGGAGAATTGGCAATTATCGACTTTAAGACTTCTAAAAAACCAAAACCACGAGAGTGGATTGAACATTATTTTGTTCAGTGTATGGCATATGGTTGTATGTTATACGAAATTACTGGTATAATGGTAAAGAAATTAGTCATTATTATGGCTTGTGAAAATGGAGAATGTGTAGTTTATGAAGAATACGACAAAGGAAAGTACATCAAATTGCTCTCCGAATATATTAGAACATTTGTTAGAGATAAATTGGAACTCTATGGAACCAAATAAAGAATTAGAACAGGCAATAGAGGATAAGTTTCTAACTCCTTCCAAGTTTTCTCTAGAGATAGAGAAGATTGTTGTGGATGAGAATATGAATTACATTGATGCTATTGTTCATTATTGTGAGATTAATAAGATCGAGGTAGATTCTATTACGAAACTAGTATCAAAACCCCTCAAAGAAAGATTGAAGTATGATGCTATCAATCTTAATTTTATGAAAAAAACGTCGAGGGCAAAACTTCCCCTATGAGTCCTTTTGAGTGTTATCAACATTATCTTTCTCTCAAAAGTCATTTTACAAATCCAAAATACGATTTCTTTAAATATGGTGGGAAGTCTAGAGCAACTCTGACTTCCTTCAACAAACGTAAGGATAAGTATTGGTTTGAAAAAAGTTCAAGAAAGTACTCTGATAAGGAAATTGTAGATTTTCTTGTATCAAATTTTGTTTCCACAGATAATCCCCAAAACTTATGGATCGGAGAAATTATAAATTCTGGAGAAAGAACATACGTCGAGTGGATGAAACGACGGCAGAGTTTGACCTACTTGTTCAAAGAACAATCGGAAGAATTGTTCTCGGAGATAAAATTAGAAGATGCTTTCAACTGTTCGAAAGGTCATCCACCAATTCTAAAAAAATTCCTGAGTGGGAAGATTGGTATTGAAACTCTGGTGATTTATGATATAATATTCATGTTTGGTGATGTGTTTGATAAAAAACTTCTGGATCCTGTATGGGAAACAGTAAGTTTAAAAATTAAGAAGTACAAACCATTTCTAAATATTGATAAGTTTCAGTACAAAAAACTTCTACGGGAAATAGTAAATGAGTAAATTCTTTGACTCTGAGTTGATTCAAGATGAACTTGAAGAAATTAATGAACTTCAAAAGTTCATTTACGGGAGTATCCTGTCTTTTGGTTCTATGACTCGTGAAGATAAACTGGAACATATTGATAAACTGTCTTTGTTGTTAGAAAAGCAACGCATCATGTACACAAGACTTTCTCTTTCTGATGACTCACAAGCAGTTGAGATGAAAGAGAATCTACGCAAATCTGTGGCTCTGATGGGATTCCCACCAGACACAGATATGAACGTACTGTTCAATAGTATGACTAAAACAATTGAATCTCTCAAACAATTTATTGACAAGTGAGATCATTTTTGTTATAATATCCAAGTAAATCCAAAACACCCAATTTACACAACGAATCCAAATGTCTTTTTCTGATCTTAAGAAACAATCCAAACTTGGTTCCCTGACCGCAAAACTGGTCAAGGAAGTCGAAAAAATGAATAATACCACATCATCTGGTGATGATCGTGTATGGAAACTTGAATGCGATAAGAGCGGCAACGGTTATGCCGTCATTCGTTTCCTTCCTGCTCCTAACGGCGAAGATCTGCCGTTTGTTAAGTTGTATTCTCATGCCTTCCAAGGTTCTGGTGGTTGGTACATTGAAAACTCTCTCACCACTCTGAACCAAAAAGATCCAGTTTCGGAAATGAATTCTGAACTGTGGAACAATGGTACAGATGCTGGTAAGGAAATTGCCCGTAAGCAGAAGCGTAAACTGACTTATGTAAGCAACATCTATGTGGTCAAAGATCCTGCCAATCCTGATAATGAAGGTAAAGTATTCCTTTATAAGTTTGGTAAGAAAATCTTTGATAAGATCACTGCCGCAATGCAACCTGAGTTTGAGGATGAGACTCCTATCGATCCTTTTGACTTCTGGCAGGGTGCTAACTTCAAACTGAAGGCAAAGAACGTTGCCGGTTATCGCAACTATGATTCCAGTGAGTTTGCCGCACAAGGTGCTATGCTCGACGATGATGATGCGATGGAAGCAGTGTGGAAGAAGCAGTATTCTCTTGCAGAACTTGTTGCACCTGATCAGTTCAAGTCTTATGATGAACTGAAGAAGCGTCTTGATTATGTGCTTGGTAACAAGGGTGCTCGTCGTCAAGATCCCGAAGTTGCCGATGAGGAATCAACTTCTCGTGGTTCGGTTCGTGAACTCGATGAAGATCTTCGTACAGAACTGAAGAATCTTGCTCCCACTAAGTCTTCTTCTTATGATGAGGATGAGGACGATGATACTCTGAGTTACTTTGCAAAACTTGCCGAGTGATAAGAGCGGGGAGGGAAACCTCCCCTTTTTTATGGCATTGTGACTCTAGTGTTCTCGGTACGAATTAGAGTCTTGTCAACATATTGTGAAGACTTATCATAATACATAATTCTTCTCATATCGTTTAGATATTGTTGAAGATAACCTTTCTTTAAAATATAAATTGATCTTTTCTTATTATTTTTAAGAACTTCGTATTCATAATTACTGATACCAACAACAGGATTTAATGTTGCTCTATAATCATTAGGATTTTGAATTGTAAAATTTGAATCGACAACATTACCAGCAGGAAGAATCAAACGACCTTGTGAATCTTTAACTTCTCTAGTCTCATAATGGTGAATTGAGTTTAAGTTTTCTCCATAAATGTCTTCGGTATAATCATAAACATCTCTGTCGGATAGCGGCCATTCGTTTCTTACGTTTACAATTCCTGCAGTTAGAATCACAACCCAATCTAAATCTGCTCTACCATAAAATTCTTCTGCAACAGTGTCTGGACGAGCACCATCAGGAATTTGGTACTTGTTAAAGAGTGTAAAAACATTTTGTAAGTCATCACGAAGTTTGATTCTACGAAATAAATTCTTAGCACGAACATATGAATCAGAAGAATTTCTGTCTGAAAAAGGTGATTGATATTCTAAGTCTGGTAGTTCTCTAAAGTATCCCATTAGTATCCTACTCCAATATCATTCGAATCATCATAATCACTAAAGTAAACTGGATTCAATTCTTGAAATGATAGTGTAAGTTTCATATGAACAGGTGTTGCATCTTCATAAGTTGCATAAGCACCAGATGCAGTATAGTCAACTGCCATATTTGTCAATGCACATGGTTTAAATGAATGTAAGAATGGATGTTTTTTATTCCCACTTTTATATTCTAGTTGAAATACATTTGGAGAATCAATAAACAATCCAGCACCAGCACCACTTGAGGTTCTGGCGGCCATTGATTTTTTAAATGCTCTTATAATATTCTTAACAGATCCTGCTTCTGTTTCATCTCTTGGTGCAAGATTAAATGAAAAATTAAATGATCTCAACGTAACTCCTTTGAATAGGAGTTCCATATTTGGATTAAGAACTTTACCTTCTGATCTGGAAAGAAGACCTTCTGCACTTACATTCGCATTAAGGGAATTGGCTGCCTTTGCTGCAAAATAACTGGTAACTAAATCTTGTCCATTTCCGCTTGTGGCAACATTTTTTATTGCTGATGTAATATCTTTAAATCCTTTTTCAGGATCTCCTGCTATAGCCTGCTGTGCCCCACCAACTAGTCCCGCAGCTAATGGATTTAAACTATCATCACCCCAATCAACCATATTACTATCACTAATTCCTTGTGGCATGGGAAGAAGAATCTGATACAATGAATTCTTTAAATTCAAACTTGGACCTAATGCCTCAGTGGAAGTTCTTTGAATAAGATTTGATGGATTTGTACTTACACCTGGAGGGGCATACTTGACGACAAGAATCTGCAGATAATCATCCGAAGCATTTATTTTTTTTAGTGGATATCTGAGAGTTTCCGCCATTTAGATTTTCTAACTATTTAGACTATGTTGACATCTTTTTCATATATGGTACATCATGAAGATAATCAAATTCTTCACCTCTTTGAACTCTATGAAATGAACTTTCAACTCCTTCCCAAACATAATTTCTATGATCGGGCCAATGAACATTATATCCTTTGAATCCTGATAAACTAATTGATTCAACCATTAATAATGGATGTTGATCATATCGAATTCCTGGTGTTTTTGCTGTATAAACAAATGTGTATATATTTCCTGGTCTTGGATATTTTTCAGTATCATCAAAAACTTCCCGAATAACTGCCATAATTTCATCTGCGGTATCAATTCCTTGCGAAATTCTTTGCATCATCATTTCAACTCTGCTTAATTTTTTAGTTGGCGGAGCAGAGTTTTGATAATCTCTATCAGATTTTATGATCGAGATTAATTTTTCTTTTGTTAATTTGTCATAATTTCCAGTAGATCCTTGCCCAGAATCTGTCTTATAATATATGGTATATTCTTTTGCAATATCAACTAATTCATTTTTAGTATATTGTTCTAATGATTTTTCGTATCCTGTGAGTGCCATTATTTGATACCTAAGTGATCTTCTGTGAGAATTTTAAACTCATATCCTCTATCAGCACACCATTCTTTTGCTACCTTCCACTTTGCCTGATTCTTTGCATACTCAACCACTTCGTAAATATATCCTTTTGTCTTTCTTTTTTGTGGAATTGGTTCTACTGTTTGTTTTTTGGGTTTAATTTCTATGATACATTTTTTAATTTCACCACTACTTTCCCTTACTTTAATATAAAAATCTGGAAAATATCTATGAATCTTATTATCGATGGGAGATCTATATGGCAATGCAATTTCTTCACTTCCCCATTCAAGAATATTTTCATTAAGATCACAATACTTCATAAACTTGCGTTCCCACAAAGACCTATAAATAATGTTACTATGATCTCCTCGGTACTTCTGGGGATTAGTTGGTTGATATTTTCCCTTATATGACATACATACAGTACATAAGACCTTAACAGTATTTAGAGTGTCCATAGCACGTCCTCGCAGAATATCAGAAATTAAACCACTTTTTGGTAATCTGGCACAAACCAGTCATTATCAAGTAATTTTTGGGGGATTGCAACCCCCTCTTCAAACTCACTTATCTTTGAGAGGTGTTGATTGGAGATTTGTTGTTGAAGATGCTGGATTGTTGTGCTCTTCTGCATCATTGCCAGGTAGTTCTCTTGGAACTGCTGATATTGTTGGTGATGTTACGGGTGTCACTGAGAAGATGGCTCATACTAGAATATTTACTCCAATTGATTTAACATTTTATGTTGATAAAGAATATAAAATGATTAAATTTTTAGAACATTGGATAGAATTTATTGCTAGCGGATCTAGATCAATTTCTATCGATAAGGGATATTTTTTCAGGATGAAGTATCCTGCAGATTATAAGACAGATGCAACTAGAATTTTGAAGTTTGACCGTGATTATAATAATGAGATTGAATATAATTTTGTCGGATTATTTCCAACATCAATGTATTCTCCAACGATAGCATACAATGATTCTCAAGTATTGACCGTAACCGCATCATTTAGTTATGAAAGATATGTTTGCGGTTCTATTAGAAGTTTGGATGTAAGTTACCTAAGAGATAATAATAAGAAACCTCAAAATATAACAGCATCGAATTATGCAGATGCATCCAATAATAATGGTAGACTTGCAACTGGAAGAGATGAATTAATGTGGAGAAATCTTAATCAGGGTACTGGAAGATTGGATGATCCAAGACCTAGAGGAATTGGTGGACCTATTAATAATGTTAATGACATCAATACTGCCAATGCTGGTAGAAGTTCATCTAATCGTTCCAATTCATCAACATCTAAAAACGTTAGTGGATGGTTTACTGTAACATAAATAAAAGCACCTGAATTCTATAGGTTATTATGCCTTTACCAAAGATTGCGACTCCAATTTATGAGTTGGAAATTCCATCATTAAAGAAAAAGATTAGATATAGGCCATTTTTAGTTAAAGAAGAAAAGATCCTCATCATTGCAATGGAGAGTGAGGATAGTAAGCAAATTGCAAATGCAGTTAAGACAGTAATTTCTAACTGTATTTTAAGTAAAGGAATTAAGATTGATGATCTTGCCACATTTGACATTGAATATTTGTTCCTTAATATTCGTGGCAAGTCAGTTGGTGAGACTGTTGATGTACTAATTACTTGTCCAGATGATGGTGTGACAAAAGTTCCTGTCAGCATTAATTTGGATGAGATTATGGTACAAGATCAGGAAGGACATTCGAGAGATATTAAGTTGGATGATACTTTGACTATGAGAATGAAATATCCTTCTATGGCAGAATTCATTAAGAACAATTTTAATAGTGGAGAGGGAATTGGTGTTAATGAATCTTTTGACTTGATTTGTGCTTGTATTGACCAAGTGTATTCTGAAGAAGAGTCATGGGTTGGAAGTGAATGCTCTAAAAAAGAACTTTCCGAATTTGTTGAGCAATTAAGTTCCAAGCAATTTAAGGAAATTGAGAAGTTTTTTGAAACGATGCCAAAACTTTCTCATCTTATTCAAATTAAAAATCCTAATACTGGTGTCGAAAGTGAAGTCGTATTGGAGGGACTTCCATCTTTTTTCGTGTAAGTATGGCGCACAATGATCTTGCGTCATACTTTAGAACTAATTTTTCCTTGATGCAACACCATAAATGGTCATTAACAGAAATTAATGATATGATTCCTTGGGAAAAGGAAGTTTATATTACATTATTGCAACAGTACATTGAAGAAGAAAATCTTAAAAATCAGCAGTCAAGTTAAAATATTATCTCCGTTTTATTTTAATTTTTCAACTTTTATGATATCTTTATGTTTTTTTCTATTTCCCATGTAAATACTATGAATATTACCAACATTATAACCGTTTTCCTTTGCCCAAATGGATAATCCACATATCGTAATTGTATTTCCAGTTGTGTAGGTAAGTTTCCACCAGTTAGATGAATGGTGCTTTTCACCTCTTCTTGATTTACTCATCTTTTCTCTAGTTTCTGGTGAGGAGGACTTACCATAATTATGATTTTTGTCTCCCTTTTGTGCATCACCTATTTTTCTTTTGTGTTCTTCTGAAAGAACTTTATTTTTATTTAAATTTCTTAAATTTTCCTTGAATTCTAATGAACGAATAGCACCACTACATCCATCTCCACCATCAGTCATATTGTGTAAAATACCTGTTCCCAAATCTTTTCTACCAAACACAGAAATCATATAGATTTCGTGTCTAAATGCTTCTTCTTCAGTAAGATTTTGTTTTAATAGTATTATTCTTAATTTATCATTTGGTGGTTTTATACCTTTCCTTCTTTTTTCATATGCCCTATTATCTTTTCCTTTACCTATGTAGTAGGGAGTTCTATCTTCCCGCAAATATGCGTAAGTATAATACATTTCTACTCTATTGAACCGCAATATTATTTATATTAAAAAGGGGAGATTTTCACTCCCCCCCTGCGAATGCGGTTCAACAGGTATTTCTATTTATGAACATAAATATTCTTGACTGAAGAAGAAAATCTCAAGAATCAACAATCCTAATGGCTGTTATAGCATCGCCACTTTCTAATTCTCTTGCAGGTATTAATCAGAGTACCGTATCGGGAAGTATTTTTGGTGGTGGAAATAAAGTTGATCCACAAACGGAATCTGCAATAAACGCAAATACTTCTGCAGTAGCATCCCTGCAGAAACAAGTAAACCAATTATCACAAACTAATGCACAAATACTTTCTAATCTAACTCAGATTGGAAGTTTTCAGGCGCAAGTAGATAGTGTTAGACTTCAATTGAATGGAATTAGTGATACGTTACAATCGGTTGCAACAATCACTGCAAGTGAAAGTGCATTAGAAAAGCAGAAGGATCTCTATGAACAAGAGAAGCAAAAGAGATTAGCAGAATCTGGAGCACGAGGAGGACAAGAAGGTTTATTAGAAACTAAAATTCAGAGTGCCTTATCAGAACCAGTAAAGCGTATTGGTGATAAGGTATCATTTGGTTTCAATAATTTGATGAGTTTTGTAATGACACTTCTTGGTGGATGGTTAACCACTCAAGGAATTAATGTCTTAAAGGCACTTCAAGATGGCAATACGAAGAAACTAAATGAAATTAAAGATTCTGTAATTAAAACTCTACTAATTGCGGGTGGTGTATTTACTATTATCAATGTTGGTATAGTTAAAGTTATTAGTACTATTACTGGACTTGTCGGAAAGATTGGAAAATTTTTAGTTGGTGGATTAATTATTAAACCATTTCAGGCAGTCATGCGTGGATTGGGGGGTGCTTTACCTGGTAGAACTCCAACACCACCTAAAGGTACAGGACCTAAAGGACCAAAAGTAGGAGGAGGAATAGGAGGTACTATTTCTAAAGGTGTAACTGTAATTTCTGGATTAATGAATTATTTCAATGGTGAAAATGTTGATGCCCTTTTAGCAATAGCAACTCTTCTTGGTCCAGGAAAATTTGTGAAATTGGCTGCCGGTGCGGGATTTCTTGCTGATGAAATAGCAGAAGCATTTGGTAGTAATTTATTCGGGGAAGATCCAAAAAAGAAAAAACAGGCAGAAGCAATTGCTAAGGTTGCAAAAGAAGAAGCACAAAAAAATAAAAAAAATAAACTTACATCATCTCCACTTAAAAAAGATGAACCACCAAAACCAGCAACTGCTAAACCTGCTCCAACAACTTCTATGACACCCCCTGCAAGTAATTTGCAGATCAATGCCCCAGAAACTCAAAAAACACCAGATACCCAAAAAGCATTAGAAACTCCAAAAGTACCAGAAACTCCAAAAGCACCAGATCCTGCAAAAGTAAAACAGTTTGAACAGGCATGGCAATATAAAAATAATCCTTTGGCAAGAGGAAGAATAGAAGGCGCTTGGAATAAAATGAGTTCTGAAGAAAAGCAGCAAGCAAAAGATTGGGCAACATCAAAAGGATATGATTGGAAAGAAATGAAATTACCTGATCCAGTAAATCAGACATCACCAGTTCCTTCTAAAGAGATGCCAAAAACGGCAGAAACTTCATCCAAACCTTCTACTACATCAACAACTACTCCAGCAGAAACTTCTTCAAAACCTTCTACACCAGAAATAACTCCAGCACAAACAACAAAAATGCAAACTGTTCCATTTAATATTGGACCAGAACCTGAACCAAAACCAAATGTAGTTTATGCTCCTTCCGGATCTTCTACTCCACAACAACAGCAACCACTGAGTACTGGTGCTGCTAGTGATGTTCCTTTTATTCCATCATCAAATACTGATAATTTCTATACATTATATTCACAAATTAATTATAATGTAGTGTTATAATATGGCAACAACATTAGCACCGGGAATTAATATTACTAATGTTTCAAAGGGGATGAATTCCCTTAATGCTGGATTGGGAAATTTAAAAAAGTCTTCAGATACTATAAAAACTGTAACTCTTAATAGAACTCGAATAAAAAGAGAATCTTTTGCCAGAGATAAAGTTCTTTCAAATATGAGAGAGGAAGCAATTCGAAGAAAAGATCAAGAAAGTATAATCGAAGCGTCTGGAATTGGTGGTGCAATGAGAAGAACTGCATCAGTTATTGGTGATAGTACAAAGGGATTTCTTGAGAGAATATTGGATTTTTCCTCCAGTCTTTTGATTGGTTGGTTACTTTATAATTTGCCAACAATTATGACGGCAATTGAAGATTTGATTACTAGAATTAAATCTTTATATGGATTACTGTCAGATTTTATGACAAATATTAAATATACATTTCAAAATTTTGGAAATCTTCTTTCTGGTGTATATCAGAATGTTACTCAATTTGATTTTACTGATCAATCAAAAAGAGTCCAAAGTGCTATGGACGATTTGAATGTTAATCTTGAAACAATGCGTGATCAATTCCTGCAAGGATTCGATATGCTTAGTAAACCTCTTGGAGAAGGTCCTGGAGAAGAATCAGTTCCAGAACTGAATACTGATTATACTCAACCTGGACCAACTAGTGGTGGTGATGTGTCTGGATATGGAACTAAAGAACAACAAGCATTATTAAAAACTATTAGATTTGCTGAAGGAACTGCAGGACCTACTGGATATAGTATGTTTTTTGGAGACAAATATGGAAAATCAAAATATGGAGATTTGACGAAACTAAGTGCCAATGAAGTTGAAAAATTAGTTACTAAATTCTTAAACGATCCGCAATCAAAGTTTGGTGGTGGTAGTTCTGCTGCTGTTGGTGCATATCAAATTATTGATATTACAGCGAAGGCACGATCTTTGGGAATGAATATGAATCGAAAATTTGATCAAAGTTTTCAAGATGAGATGGCACTTCGTCTCGCTGCTGCAAGAGGTGTAACTTCTGAGGTATTGAAAAGGGAAGGTCTTAGTGAAACAGTTATTAAAAAACTTTCTCCAGAATGGGCATCTTTTCCTGGAAATACTTATGGACAACCAACAAAAAGATCTCAAGACTTAAAATCAGTTTATCAATCTTCTTTAACTTCTCCCACAAAACCAACTGGAGTATCTGGAATATCTCAAAGTTCTTTACCACCATTACCCCCAACAAACACTTTACCTGGAAAACAGCATTATGGTGCTTCAAGACCGGGTAGAAAACATGCTGGTGTTGATTTTGATATTAGTGGACCAAATGCCAAGTTTTACAGTAGAATTGGGGGAGTTGTATATGGTGGACAATTTAGATATGGTGACGATGGATGGGCGACAGACATATACAATCAGCAACTTGGTGTATATGAAAGAATTGCTGAAGCTGCAAAAATAGTGGTTAAACCGGGTCAAACAATTAAACCCGGAGATTTAGTTGCAGTGGGGGAAAGTGGTACGGGAGTTATTCATTATGAAATTAGAAAAAAAGTTGATGGTGGATTTGAAAATACGGTAGATCCTATAGCATTTCTTAATAACCAAAAACCACAAATAGCAAAAGTTTCTCCAACAACTCCACCAGGACAAAATGTTCCTTCAGTGGCGCAAGATAGGAAAGGTCAACAAATTATAATTGCAGATAATCCTCAACAACCTCAACCTCAACAAGTTCTTGTAGGTGGTGGATCACAACCACAAATGATTCCTACTGAAAGTTCGTTAAATAGTCTTATTAAGAATCAAATACTTCTAGAGTTGGCGTACACATAATGGCAGCAATTAATAAGTCAATTTATGAGGAATTGATACTAGAATCAAATGATCAAAAGAGAACGATTGATATTAGACAAGGTACTGTGTCAATTGATTACTATGAGGATATTTTTTCACCAACAATTACCGCCAAGATTAGAGTAATTAATACTGGAGATTCAATTCAAGCACCAGATAAGGAAGGAAATCCTGATGGAGAAAGGCAATCAATTTATAATGGACTTCCTCTTCGTGGTGGAGAAAGAGTTTCATTAAAGATAAAAGGTAACTCTGATAAAAATCCAGGATTGGATTTTGCCACAAATCAAAAAGATTATCTTTATGTCTCAAGTATTACTGATATTGTATCCGAATCTCAAAGAGAAACATTTCTATTACACTTAACTTCAAGAGAAGCAATCACGAATGAAACTTCAAGAGTCGGAAAAAAATATCCTACAAGTTCAACAATTGATGCATCAGTAACAGATATTCTTAAAAACTATCTCAAGACTGAAAAGATTGGTAAAATTGATAAAACACAAAACAAATATGGATTTATTGGTAATCTAAGAAAACCATTCACAATCTTAGTATGGTTAGCATCAAAAGGAGTTCCTGCAGAAATTTCTGGAGATGCAACGGCAGGATTTGTATTTTATCAAACCAGAGAAGGATTTCAGTTTAGATCGATTGATAGTCTAATCTCACAAAAACCGGATGATATTCCAACGTATACTTATACACAGGTCAATGAATCTGGAACGACTAGAGATAACGATTTTGCAATTTTAAATTATAAGACAGAGAAGAATCAAAATTTAATTGAAAAATTGAGACTTGGTTCTTATGCAAGTTATCGTATGTTTTATAATCCACTAACATTTGAATTTACCGATCCTCAAAAAGGAACATTCACGACTGATGATTATGTGAGTGGTGTAAAGAATCTTGGACAACAACTTGAACTTCCCAAAATTTCCAATGATTCTAATATTGATCTTGGACACATTCCAACCAGATATTTAACTCAGGTACTCGATATTGGTACAATGGAAAAGGATGTTTCGACTGATGTGAATTCTGATCCTTTCAAATATCAATCTCAGGCAATTATGAGATACAATATGCTGTTTACACAAACTATGAGCATTGTTGTGGGATCAAATACGAATCTAAAAGCGGGAGATATTATTAAATGCAATTTCCCCAAAATTTCAAGAGGAGATAAGGAAGAATATGATAAGGAGCAAAGTGGTCTATATATGATAAAAGAATTGTGTCATCATTTTGATAGTGATGCATCTTATACTTCAATGAAATTGATTAGAGATACATTCGGAGCACATGGGACAAACGACAAGTAATGCAAGAATCCTCATTAAAAACTAATTTTCTAGGAAGAGACGGATTTCGTTGGTGGATTGGGCAGATTCCACCAGAGACTGCTCATGGTGGGCAAATTAATGGTGCAGGATGGGGAAATAGATTTAAGGTTCGTATTATGGGATATCATCCTTATGATCTTACCGAACTTCCAGATGAAGATTTGCCTTGGGCACAATGCTTACTTCCAACAACTTCAGGAACAGGCGCTGGAAATAATGCGACTAGTGTAAAGGTCTCTCCTGGTGATGTTGTTTTTGGATTTTTCTTAGATACTGATAATGCACAGACTCCCGTAATTATGGGATGTTTTGGAAGAACTTCACAGGTTCTTACTTCCAATAAACCAGGACCATTTCAACCATTTACTGGATATACTGATAAGGTTAAAAAACCAAACGGAACACTCAAACCTGATCAGTCAAGTGAGCAAAATGCTGAGTCTCAGAAATCTCCGAGACATGTATCTCCAGAACAAGCGCAAAATATTGGAGATGATGAAATCTCATATTATAGTGCAATCGGTGACAAGATTCAACTTGCAAATACTGTAAACAATACTGTTGTCAATAAAATCTCCACAGAAGTTGGCAATTTGCTGAATAAAGTTAAAGCACCTGCTATTTTTACTAATATCAAAAATGAGATCAATCGTGTAGTTGATAAAGTTCAGGCAATTACCAATGGATTAGTTGGTAATATGACCAATGGGTTATTTAAGCATCTGACAAAGTTATTAAGCAAAGGTTTAGATTTACTTTATAAATCCGTTTTTGCCAAAGTTTTGTCCGCAACATTAAATCCCGGCGCTGCTCATCTTGCTGGAGTGGCAGCACAAACTGTGATGGTTCAACCAGTTAATATATTACAAAAAGCAATGTCTTGTGTTTCTGGGGCAATTGTGAGTGGGTTAGGTAGTGTAATTAAGAAAATTCTTAATTCGGCAGTAGACAATGTTCAAAATTTTGTAAGTTGTGCTGCCAATCAATTTGCAGGATCACTGATTAATGATATTATTGGAAAAATAACCAGCGGATTGCAATCTGCCATTGGTGGAGTTCAAACACTTCTTAAATTCTTCTCTTCATTTAGTGTTGATGGATTTTTGAGAGGAGGTATTGATGCTATTAAGGGTCTTGTTGGGATGTTTGATTGTAATCAAAGTACTGGTAAGGCAAAAGGTATTGTTGAACAGTGGGTAATTGGGCAAGGACCATCGAATGTACCAGCACCCGATTTTGGGAAAATTTTGGAAAATGCAAATCTTGCTGGTGCAATAACATCTGGTAGTGGTATTTTAGGTGGAGTACAAAATATTGTTGGTGGAGTTGCCGGTGCGTTTAGTGCTGTAAATAATATACCCAATACACTTGGAGGATGTTATACTGGACCACCTACTTCATTTGGTGCTCCTACGGTTACCATTTTTGGTGGTGGGGGATCTGGTGCAACTGCAATTCCTTTAATGGGAGCAATTGTTGGATCAACTGGAAGTGTTATAGGCGCAAAATTAACTAATGGTGGTTCTGGATATGATTTCCCACCATTTGTAGAGATATCTGATAATTGTAATCAAGGTTATGGTGCTATAGCAAGAGCAACAATTAATGATGCTGGTGAAGTTGATTCAATTTATATTGTTTCTGAAGGTGAAAATTATCCAATTGGGGATGTATATGAAAATACATCAGTAACTAATAATTTAAATGATCCCCAAACTGGGTCACTTGTTGCTAGAAATTATATCGTTAAGAATATTCTAATTCAAAATCCAGGTCAAAATTATAGTCAAACTGATACTGCAACTGATCAATTTGGTAATGACTATTCAATTGAAGTCTTTGAAGGTTATATCAATAAGATTCAACCAATAAATATCAGTGGGAATGATATTACTACTACTAATAATAATACTACTATAGTCAATGATCTTCCTATAATTACTATTGAATCTGAAACTGGTTCTGGTGCTATATTGCGACCAATATTGGATATAGAACCTGCAGAATTCCAAGGTGAAGTAAAACAAGTAATCGATTGTGTGACATAAAATGGCAGAAAGACCTTTTGATAAACAAAACTGGCAGAATAGGAGTGTAACCAGTTTTGGTCCAAAATTCAGATTAGATATGAACAATCCCACAATGGGGTTGAATGGTACTGATGTCTATAATTTTTATGCAGTTACTGATAATAATGATGTTTGTATTACTGGATTAAGTGAAGGTGGGACATATAAAATTTACAATGATCATTCCATTGAAATTGTCGCAGGACAAAAAAGTCAATCAAACGGTGTAGATATTGTAATTAGTGGTAGAAATGGTGATGTTTGCATCACTGCAGAAAAGAATGGGAGAGTTAGAATTCGTGCTCAAAACATTATGATTGATGCAGATGAAGATGTAGATATTAAGGCGGGAAGAAATATTACATTAGATTCTGGTTCTGGTAGAGTTCTTATCAAAGGAAATAAAGTAGATTGTGATGCACTGGATGGAAATTTACTACCACCTGGTACTAGTTTTGGGGAGCAAGTTTTTTCTGGTTCTTTTGTTGGTGCTGATATAATTACGAAGACCTTTAGTGGTGGATTAACTTCAATTATAGGACTATAAAATGTCAGATATTTTAGTTACAGGTCAGGAAGCATATTTTAATGAAAACGTTACGTTTTTTAAAAATGTTTTCTTTAATTCCATAGATTCTCCTGTAGAATTTGGTGGAGCAGTTAATTTCCGTGGACCTGCAAATTTTTATGGAGACGTTAATTTTGATGGTGGGAGAATCAATAATTTAACAGTTCTTAAAAAATTATCTGTTGGTGCTGATGGAACTACACTAGTTGCAGATGCTGCTGCAGGTAAGGTTGGTATTGGAAGTCTTATTCCACAACAAAAATTAGATATTCTTGGAAATATAAAGATTAGCTCTCAAATATATGATGCTACAAATAGTCCAGGACCACTTGGGGGATTTCTTACAAAAGATAATGAGGGTATTAAATGGACTGCACTTGAACCATCATTTACTGAAGGTATATTTGTTTATAATGAAGGTGTTCTTGCTGGCGTACAATCATATAGAGGTCTTAACTTTAGAAATGTTAATGGTTCTGGAATTGCAATAGATCCAGTACAGGCAATTACAAATACATCCAATCCAAGTATTGCAGATGTTAATCTGTATAATTTTTGGGAAGTTGCTTCAGGAACATCCAATATCTATAGGAATTCTAATGTTGGAATCAATAATCCAGATCCAGTATATACTCTTGATGTAGTTGGAACGGTTAATATTGATGGAAATTTATATGTAGAACAATCTGCCGAATTTTATCGTACATTAAATGTTTATGGTGCTAGCAGAATTTATAATTCATTAAGTGTCGATTATGGTGTAACCATTGGTGAAACACTAAATGTAACTAAAAATGCTACAATTGAAGGTCTTCTTGACGTTAATGATGGTGCTATAATCGATAATATTAGAATTGGCATTTCTAATAATAATACAATTGATACTTCTACAGGAAGTTTAATACTTAATAGTGGTAATGGAACTATTATCATTGGGGATACTTTAGATGATTCTTTAAATATTGCTGGCAATACTACAATTTCTGGTCTTCTTGATGTCAATAGTGGCGCTACAATCGATAATATTAGAATTGGTATTGCCGATGATAATACTATTGATACCTCCACTGGTAATTTGCGAATTAATTCTGATGGTGGAACTACGACCATTGATGATCAATTAATTGTATCTGGAGCAACAACTCTCAATGATACATTGAATGTAAATCAAGCAACTTACCTAAATTCTTCATTGAATGTTTCTGGTATAACATCATTAACCTCATCATTATCTGTTGGTGGTAATGTAACATTTAATTCAACAACTAATTCCACAAATAAATCTACTGGTGCTCTTATAATCAAGGGTGGTGTTGGTATTGGAAGTAATTTGAATGTTGGTGGAAATACAAAAATTGGTGGAACATTAAAACTTGATTCTTCACTAATCGACATAAATGGCAGTACTGCTATTGGAAAAACTGATTATCGTTTAGCATCTGTAGGTACTGGTGTTTCGTGGAGACCTCCTGGCGTTCAAACAAAGAGATCCATATGGGTTACACTTAATGGTGATGATTCTAATAGTGGATTGTTGGAGGGTGATGCAAAAAGAACGATTGGTGCAGGTGCTTCCATAGCAGAACCTGGTGATACCATTATTGTTCGTTCCGGTGTTTATTACGAAAATAATCCCATCGGACTTAGAACTGATGTTTGCTTATCAGGTCAAGATCTAAGATTGGTTACTATTATTCCAAATAATCCAACCAAAGATGTTTTTCATGTGAGAAGAGGTTGTCTAATTGAAAATCTATCCTTTGCAGGATCAAATATCTCCGTTGCTCATACTGGCGCAGGGGCGGTTGCATTCCCCCCAATAAATCCATCACAATATGCTATAAGTGGATATATTGCTCCAGGACCAGCAACAGAAGGAGAAACTGGAAGATGGAAGAGTCCATACGTTCGGAACTGTACTAACTTCATGTCTAGAAGTATTGGTATGAAGATCAATGGTGATCATGCAACTGCTTCTACTATTGGAGCAAACTTGAAATGTATGGTTCTCGACTCATTTACACAATATAATGAGGCAGGAATTGGAGTCTCAATTACCAATAATGGATATGCGCAGTTAGTTTCACTATTCACAATTGCATCTGATATTGCGGTATATGTAGATTCTGGTGGACAATGTGATCTTACAAACTCCAATTCATCATTTGGTAATTATGGATTGTATGCAGTCGGGGTCGGAGCAACAGAATTTACTGGAAATGTTCTTACCGCAACAACCGAAGAAACTGATACAATTGTATTTACAAATGTGAGTGATGAATTCATTGATATAAGAAAACCTTATGATGGTCAGGCATTATTCTTTAAATTAAATCTTGCAGATTATAATACTGGACAGACTGGAATTACTAGTGCTCCAATGAAGCGATTATTAAAAATCGATGTTATTAATGGTGGATCTGGGTATAGTCAAGTATCTCCACCAGATGTTGCAATTTATGATATTAATACAAATGAAAATGTTCCATTGGGACCAGAAGGAATTATTGCAGAAGTTTCTTCAACTGTAGGTGATGATGGATCTATTACTGCAGTTGATGTTGTGAATGGTGGAAGAAATTACTTAGCAACACAGAATATAGGAGTCAAAATTAATGGTACTCCAACGAATGATTTAGTTGCCGTGATGGAATCGATTTATTATACAGTTCTGGAGGCAACTGAATCAACACTTGCTGTTGGTGCTAACGGAAGATATGCCGATGCAGTGAATTTAATTCTGGATAATCTTGATTTTATTGCAACGGAAGCAGTTGATAGAATGCTTGCTAACTTCCCCACATTTACTATTCCGGGAGGAAATTCGAAGTGTATTGCTGATGTTAAGTTAGTATTGAAGAAAATATGTCACAATCTCCAATTTGGTGGAAATGATAAGACTTATGATGCGGCCAAATATTATATTGACCATCCAGTACTTCTTGCTGGTGAGCAGAATGAATCAATCTATACGTATGAGAGAGCAAGAGATCTTGCAAAGTTAATCATAACAAACCAAACTATTACAAAACAAAATCCTTCCAGTAATACTTATACACAAGTTAAAAATCTTTCTCTGATTGCCGATTCTGGTACTGGATCTAATACATCTCCACTATCTTGCACAAATGTTCAAGATGCAATTAATACTTTAGTCGGAATCGTAACATTCGCAATTAATCCAACATCTCCATCTCTTCCATTAAACAGAACAGTTGGTGGAAATAATGTTGGTGTCACTACAGTTACATTCAATGAATTTGTACCTTATCTTGTGTCTGCCGGTACTGAATTTGAACTTAGAAGAATCAGTCGTATTCTTACCAGTGGACATTCTTTTGAATACATTGGTGCTGGTACGTCCATAAATAATTCAACTCCTCAAGGTGGTGGAGTACCAATAAAATCAAATGAAGTCGTTGCCTTGGATGGTGCTCAAATACCATATACAAGTACAGATCAACGAGGTAATTTTAATATTGGCGCTGGTATTCAAATTAACCAAACAACTGCTTCAATTACGGGAAGAGATTTCAGTAAAGCAATTCAGGCAGAAGTTACACCTCTAATTCTTGCATTAAGATAAAATGGCAGTAGCACCAGTCAATAAATTTATAACAATTGCAGTTCCAGTTGCTCCAGGAGAGCAAACAGTATATACTACACCAACTGGAGTATCTGCGATTGTCCTATTGGCACAAGTTGCTAATGTTGGTTTGACTACATATCCTACAATTACATTTACTCACAGAAGAAAAACAAATAAAACGGGAAATATTAGAGATATTAGAGTTTTAAAGGAAACGGAAATTCCCCCAAATGATAATTTGATGATTATTGATGGACGATTGGTACTTGAAAGAACTTCTTTAATTTCAGATTCTATTGTAATTGAAGGTTCCCAGGCGGGAATAGTGAGTATTACGGGGTGTTTATATGATAATAATACTGGAATTACAACAATTACTACTTTCAATCCACACAACTTTATTGTTGATGATCAAGTTACAATGAGTGGTTTAGCATTTACATGTTTTGGAAGTACTGGAATCACAACAACTATTTTCCCATCACCACAACAATCTTTTACTGTAACATCTATTATTGGTGATGTTGGTACATCTAAGACTTTTGTCACTAATTCCGGATCTATTGTCGGTATTGCTCATACATATGTGAGTGGTGGATTGGTTGCACCATTACAAATGGAATTCATTTGTAGTATTCTTGAAAATAGCATTGCATAATTATGGCAGATTATAAAACTGGAAGAAAAAAACTTAGACCATTTTCCGGTATTAATTCGGAAAGATATCGTTATTTGGGATTGGATGAGGTAGAACCAAATTTGGGATATCCTGGAGAAAAACCTATTCCAGCGTCACCAATATATTATAGTTTAGTTACGGTTGATAATGGGACAACTTATGATCGATATTGGAAAAATTTAGCTACTGGATCTCAAGGAACACAGGGAACTCAAGGAACTCAAGGAACTCAAGGAATTCAGGCAAATCAAGGAACACAAGGCCTCCAAGGATTGCAGGGGTTAAGTAATCAAGGAACTCAAGGACTTCAGGGTGATCAAGGAACTCAAGGACTTCAGGGAACTGGAAATCAAGGAACTCAAGGAACACAAGGACTTCAAGGTGATCAAGGAACACAAGGATTGCAAGGTTTAAGTAATCAGGGAACTCAAGGATTGCAGGGAAGGCAAGGAACTCAAGGTCTTCAGGGATTGCAAGGTTTAAGTAATCAGGGAACACAAGGCCTTCAGGCAACTCAAGGAACTCAAGGTCTTCAGGGATTGCAGGGAGCAGGAACTCAAGGATCTCAGGGAACACAAGGATTGCAAGGTTTAAGCAATCAGGGAACACAAGGCCTTCAAGGATTGCAAGGTGTTAGTAATCAAGGAACTCAAGCAACTCAAGGAACACAAGGACTTCAAGGTGATCAAGGAACACAAGGATTGCAAGGTTTAAGTAATCAGGGAACTCAAGGATTGCAGGGAAGGCAAGGAACTCAAGGTCTTCAGGGATTGCAAGGTTTAAGTAATCAAGGAATTCAAGGAACTCAAGGATTTCAAGGACTTCAAGGTGTATATGGAGCTCAAGGAATAATTGGAAAAGATGGTACTTCGGTTAGTATTGTTGGATTTGCAACTGATGTCAATGGTACTTATCCTGGTGGAGGTCCAAATGATCCTCAAGGATATTTAAATCATTATTTTCCATCATCAACATATGGTCAAGGTTCTGGAGTTATTAATGATGCTGATGGACATTTGTGGGTTTCTAATGGAGTAACACCTACTGCAACTTGGGTTGATGTTGGAGTTATTAGGGGTCCTCAAGGAATTCAAGGATTGCAGGGTTTAAGTAATCAAGGAACTCAAGGAACTCAAGGTCTTCAAGGATTGCAGGGGGGACAAGGAACTCAAGGAACTCAAGGACTTCAGGCAAACCAAGGAACTCAAGGACTTCAGGCAAACCAAGGAACTCAAGGACTTCAGGCAAACCAAGGAACTCAAGGAAATCAAGGACTTCAGGCAACTCAAGGAAATCAAGGACTTCAGGGTGGAGGAACTCAAGGATCTCAGGGTCTTCAAGCAACTCAAGGAACACAAGGATTACAAGGTTTAAGCAATCAAGGAACTCAAGGACTTCAGGGTGATCAAGGAACTCAAGGAAGGCAGGGACTTCAGGGTTTAAGTAATCAAGGAACTCAAGGCCTTCAAAGTGATCAAGGAACTCAAGGATTGCAGGGAAGGCAGGGAACTCAAGGAAATCAAGGATTGCAAGCAAATCAGGGAACTCAAGGATTACAATCAAATCAGGGAACTCAAGGAAGACAGGGACTTCAGGGGGATAAGGGAACTCAAGGACTTCAAGGTCTTCAGGGTGGTGGTGGAAATCAAGGAATGCAGGGTCTTCAAGGAGCATCTTCTCAAGGATCTCAAGGTATTCAAGGTCCTCTTTCCGATTTTCAAGGAACTCAGGGAAGTCAAGGAGTTCAAGGAAGACAAGGTACTCAAGGTATTCAAGGTCCTCTTTCCAATTTTCAAGGAACTCAAGGAACTCAAGGACTTCAAAATAATCAGGGAACTCAAGGAATGCAGGGGGGAGGATCTCAAGGATCTCAAGGTCTTCAAAGTGGCCAAGGAACTCAAGGACTTCAGGGAAGAGCAAACCAAGGAACTCAAGGACTTCAGGCAAACCAAGGAACTCAAGGACTTCAGGGCGATCAAGGAACTCAAGGATTGCAGGGAAGGCAGGGAACTCAAGGAAATCAAGGATTGCAAGCAAATCAGGGAACTCAAGGAACTCAAGGACTTCAGGCAAATCAGGGACTTCAGGGTTTAAGTAATCAAGGAACTCAAGGAATCCAAAGTAATCAGGGAACTCAGGGAATACAAGGTATTTTTGGACCAGCAACAATACCACCAGGTCAATCTGGTACTCCTGTTAATGTTTCAATCACGGATAATGGTAAATTTATTGCAGCTACCGGAACTGTAACTATTAATAATACTCTTATAACTGGTATGAATGTGGTCATATATAACAATAGTAGTTCTCCTATAACAATTGCAATGGGTACTGCAACTAATTTAAGACTTGCAGGAACAACTAAAGATGGTAACAGAACACTTCAAGGAAGAGGTCTTGCAACAGTATTGTGTACTAATTGGGTCTTTGGTACTACTTTTGAATATGTAATTTCCGGCGCCGGACTTCTTTAATATCTTATGACAATTCCATCAATAATGCTTGGATTTTTTAATTCAATAGGGCAACAGTCATTTACTACTCCAGGAACTTATACATTAGAGATTCCTCAGGGTGTTTTTGAAATTTACGCAGTTGCAGTTGGTGGAGGTGGCGGAGGAGGAGGAGGTAATGGATCTACGACAAGACAAGGAGGTGGAGGGGGGGCATTATCATTTTCAAATGGTATTCCGGTTTTTCCAGGAGAAATTTTAGATATTACTGTTGGATCTGGAGGAACAGGTGGTGCAAATGGTGCAAATGGTTTAGATGGTGGATCTAGTTTTATTAAAAGACAAGCAACAGTCTTAGTATTGGCAGAAGGTGGGTTTGGTGGATGGACTAGTACAACAACTGCAAATCCTGGAGGATCTTCTTCTGGTGGTGTTGGTAACACAAAATTTAGTGGTGGATCAGGTGGACAAGGTTGTGGTAATGGAAATAGTAGTTTCAGTTCTACTGGTGCTGGAGGAGGTTCTGCTGCTGGTTGGAATGCTAATGGCGGCAGTGGTGGAGCTGGACAGATTTCTGGTGTTCCACCATCATCAATTTTTGGTAGTACTAATCCCACAACATCAACTGGAGGAGCAGGAGGTGCTGTAGGAAGTCCTAGTGTAGTTTCTACTATATCTGGTGGAGGTGGAGGAGGAGTTTCAATCGCAACAGCATCATTAACCAATGGAACATTGAATACAAATTTTGGAAATGGTGGAGGTGGAGGATCTGGTGGTAGTTCGGGAAGTAATAGTACAACAATTGATGGTGGAAATGGGGGAAATTTTGGTGGTGGAGGTGGTTCGGGAAAAGTAGGTGGAGCGGGTGGAACTGGTGGATCAGGAGCAGTTAAGATTATTTGGGGATTGGGAAGATCTTATCCAATTACACAGACTTTAGATATCATCTAAATTGTGCTATAATAGATAGTATGTAAGAAATATTATTGTTTATTTCATGAATTTTGTTAAACTTGCATTGGAAAATGGTGGAAGTATTCATCCATTGATCATTCCTTCATCAGATTTAAAAGGTCCGGCACTTACAAATCCATCCATCTACAATGATGATGGCAAGATTCTTGTAAATCTTCGCAATATTAACTATACACTTTATCATTCTGAAAAGAAAAAATTTGAGCATCCTTGGGGACCATTAGTTTATATTCATCCAGAAAATGATCTTCGACTTCGTACATGGAACTATATGTGCGAAATGGATGAGGATATGCAATTCAAATCTCACCATCGTGTTGATACATCAAAATTTCCTGATAAAGAACTATGGGAATTTGTTGGATTGGAAGATGCACGTATTGTTCGTTGGGACGGAAAACTCTATATCTGTGGTGTAAGAAGAGATCTTGACACCATTGGTACTGGTAGAATGGAACTATCAGAAATAGAAATTACTGAAAATGGTGTAAAAGAAATTTCACAGTACCGTATTCCTGCTCCTGGTGACGATGGTGAGTATTGTAATAAAAATTGGATGCCAATTTTAGACATGCCATACCATTTTGTGAAGTGGACCAATGGAACAAATATTGTCAAATATGATATTGAAACAAACACTACGGTCTCTGTAATAGAAAAGGAATGGAAAGATCTTGGATGTGTTGATTTAAGGGGAGGATCTCAAGTTATCTCTATGGGGGATTATAGATTTGCTCTAACTCATGAAACATACCTTACTCGCAGTCCAGCAGATCGCAAGGATGGTACATATAAGCATCGTTTTATTGTTTGGGATAAAGATTGGAATATTGTAAAGGCATCCAGACAATTCTCCTTTTTAAATGCCGAGGTTGAATTTGCTGTTGGTATGTGTGAGTATGGTGATGATTATCTCATAACTTTTGGATTTCAGGATAATGCTGCATATCTTCTTCGTGCTCCTAAGAAATTTGTTGAAAATTATATTTTTGATAGGGAACGTCTTAATATTACTCCAACAGAATCAATTAATAATACATCTTTCAATTTTCCAAATTTAACTAATAAAAATAATCCAAGTTGGAAAGATATTCCTGGATGGGGGGATCATTCAGAACTCTTTTCCAAATATGTAAATGAATCTCCAATTACGGCAACATTTGTAGAAATTGGATCATTTATGGGAAGATCTTCATGTTGTATGGGACAATTAATTAAAAATTCTGGTAAAGATATTAAATTACATTGCATTGATACATTTGAAGGAAGTGATGAAATTTCCCATATTGATATGGTAAATCAACTCAATAAAAATAATTCAGATTTTTATAAAGAATTTCAAAAAAATATTGAATATTGTGAGGTTGATCATCTTATTAAATCAATTAAATCTAAAAGTTTAGATGCATGTAAATATTTTGAAGATGAAAGTATTGATATGATCTATATTGATGGGTCTCATGAATACCAAGATGTATTGGATGATATAAAATCTTGGTATCCTAAGCTTAAAAGTGGTGGAATTATGTATGGTGATGATTATCCTTATTTTGATGGAGTTAGAAGAGCTGTAGATGAATATTTTGGAGATAATAAATCCATAGTTCAATATGGCATTATTTGGGAGCATAGAAAACCATGAGTGTATCACTAATTTGTGCATGTAAAAATAGAAACGCACCTCTCAAAATATCCCTAACTTCATGGTTATTATTTCCCCAAATTTCGGAAATTATCATTGTTGATTGGAGTTCGGATGAATCATTAAATGATTTTACAAATTTAGATCCTAGAATTAAAATTATATCCGTACCAAATCAACAGTATTTTAATCAACCAGAACCACTCAATCTTGCAGCAAGTTTGGCGACGGGAGATTACATTCTGAAAGTAGATACTGATTATATTTTAAATCCATATTTTAATTTTTTTGATTTTTATAAAGTTGATAATACTTGCTTTGTTTGTGGAGAAAATGGATACACTCAACCGGAGATAAATCAAAGTCCATATTTCAAATATTTGAGAGGTCTTCTTTATGTTACTAGAGAAAACTTTTTAAAAATTGGAGGATTTAATGAGAATATTACCAAATATTATGCATATGAAGATGATGAAATTGATGATCGTTTAGAGTTACTTGGATTGGAAAAGAAGAAGGTATATTATAATCACAACATTATTCATATTCCACATCCAGATAAAAAACGTTTGGAAAACTTTGAGGCATATCATACTGATACTGAACTAACATCATATGTTTATAGCAGTTTATCAACGCAATTTAGTGGCGATGAACTTCAATGGCAGGCCGAATATGTTTTGGCACAAGAACATATTCAAAAGAACAAACAACAATGTCTTAGTGAAGATAATAATTATTATTTCCAATCAAAAATTAAATGGCATGTAACTCAAATTAGCAATCAACTTTACACTGCAGAAAAATCATGAATAAATTGCAAAATTTTCCAACAACATATTATATGTCTTTGGAAGAAAGTGTAGATCGCCAAAAAAATCTTACGGATCAATTTAAACAGTATGGAATAACACCAATTCCAGTTATTTCAAAGAGATTTTCAAAATCTGACGATAAAGTAACCGGAAAATATTTGCACCAATTAAATGATGGAACAAAAGGTTGCGCCATATCTCATCTTAAAGCAATTAAGGAGTGGTATGACACCACTGATGAAGATTATGCATTTTTCTGTGAGGATGATCTGAGTTTAGAAACAATTCAGTATTGGAATTTTACTTGGGAAGAATTCATGGATTCTCTTCCTGAAGATACTGAATGTGTTCAGTTATTAACTATTAGAGATGAATTTAAAACATTTTCAATACGTGAAAGATATTGGAATGATTGGGCAGTAACAGCATATATTCTTGGAAGAGACTATGCTAAAAGAATTATAGATACTTACATTAAGGATGATATTTTTCATTTAGAGATTCCAAACTCTGATGTAATGCCATTAATTGAAAACATTATATTCACATCGTTGGGTAAATGTTATACTGTACCGTTATTTGTAGAAAATATTGAATTTGATTCTACTTTTTCTAAAGATCAGGATGATGATGTAAATGAAGGGCAAAAAAATAATCATAAAGTTGCAAATGAAATTGTTTTAAATTATTGGAAAAATAAAATGAAAAAGTATAATGTTGTTGATTGTTTTACTTATTTTAATGAAAAAGAACTATTAGAACTTAGAGTAAATTTGTTAAAAGATTACGTTGATTTATTTGTAATTATCGATGGAAATTATACTCATAGTGCAAATCCAAAGCCATTTACATGTAAACAAGTTATTGAAGAACTCAATTTACCAAAAGATAAAATACATCTAATTGAATTGGATATGTCCGACGAATCTGTCGGTCCTCCAACTACAGATTATGATATTAGATTTTCTCCAAATGCGAAAGTTGGAAGTAGGGAAAGATTTCAAAGAGATGCTATCAAAGATATTTTAGATAAATTTGATGATGATACTGTTTTTATTATTAGTGATTGTGATGAAATTATCAATCCAAATAATATTAAATTTTTAAGTGATTTAGTTCGTCATAACTCTAAAATTTTTAAAATACCTTTAGTTTTTCTTGAAGGTAGGGCAGATTTGCGTGTTTATACTAAAGATGGAGATATAGAATTATGGGATAAATCTATGTTTATGTGTTTGAAAAAACATTTAGAACAAACTCCAGCTACTCATATTAGAAATGCTCAAGATGTCAAAATTTCATATGCAACTCAAAATAATCAAATATTAACAGACTTGGGATGGCACTTTTCTTGGATGCAATCTCCAGAAAATCGAGTTTATAAATTCAAATCATTTTGTCATGCTGAAGATAATCTAAAAATTCTTTTAAATAAAGATTATACAAAGGATGAGCATGTTGAATTTATGAAATCCTATGTTCCAAAAGAAGGTGAAATATCTCCTTGTGGAAATGTAAATCAAATATTGAAAAAATATCCTACAGAAAATCTTCCTGATATTATTTGGAATCTTCCAAGAGTTAAAAATTATCTGTTACCAGAAGAATATGAAATAAAAACAAACTTGGAATCTTTATTGGTTGATTACTCTTTGGATACTGAAAATCCTCTTAACAATTTTAATTTGGGTGTTTGGTATGAAAATGAAGGTCATACCGCACCAGCACTATCTTACTTTTTAAGATGTGCAGAAAGAGCAGAAGATAATAATCTTGCCTATGAGGCATTAATTCGTTCATCATATTGTTATGATAAGCAAGGAACTAGAGATGGGAGTGCAAAATCTCTTCTTGAACAGGCTCTTTGTCTAATGCCCAAAAGACCAGAAGCATATTTTCTTTTAAGTAGATTTTCAGAAAGAAGAGAATGGTGGCAAGATTGTTACATTTATGCGGATCAGGGTTTAATGTTTGCGGAGCATGAATCTTATCCTGCTCTTCGTACTGATGTAGAATATCCGGGCAAATATGCTCTACTTTTTGAAAAGGCGGTTTCTGGATATTGGTGGGGTAAAGATAAAGAATGTAAGGAAATATTTTTAGATCTTATACAAAATTATACATTATCGGCAATTTATAAAAACTTCGTTAAAGAAAATTTAAAAAGAATTGGAGTTGAAATTCCAAAAATTGATTATGACTGCGAACCAATTCCAGTAATTGGAGTTCCGATTGTTAATGGATTTCATTGGTTGCAAAGATTGGTTGACAGTATTGATTATCCCGTTAAAGAATTATGTGTAATTAATAATAATGGTAAAGGTGAATTGACTGAAGAATTGGACAATCTATCTAAAATTGATCATGAGTTCATAGAAAATATTAAAGTATGCCATCTTCCAGCAAACATTGGATGTTCTGGTGCCTGGAATTTGATTATTAAAACTCATATGATGGATCCTTATTGGTTAATGGCGAGTCATGACATTGCATTTTCTCCAGGATTTCTTAAAGAAATGGTTAAAATTCAATCTGAACATGATAATGTGGGAATCATAAAGGGAACTGAGGCACAATGGGATATGTTCTTACTCAAAGATTGGGTAGTTCAAAAATGTGGTCTATTTGATGAAAATTTTTATCCTGCATATGTTGAGGATTGTGATTATTATATCCGAACTCAAAAGGAAAATGTTTTGATTCATAATATGAATTTGCATTATCTTCACGGTGAAAAAGATTATAAAACAACAGGATCTCAAACTTGGAGAATTGACTCAAATTTAAAAGAAAAACTAAATTATGCTCATGACTCAAATCATTATTATATGGAAGAAAAGTGGGGGGATGCTTGGAGTGGTTATATAATAGATTCAAATGGAGTAAAGCATCATCATGCTATTTGGAATTATAAACCACATGAAAATCCATACAATAATCCATCTATTCCAATTACTTATACATCTTATGATTTGAAATTTGTTCGTAGAAAAAATTTGGGATTCTGATACCCCTTGACAACCTCCCCCGAATGCCCTATAATATCAAGGTAATCAATCAAAGACCACATGCCCACCGAAGAGTTCCTGTCCCGATGTGTCGTCGATACTCTTGCACGTAAATTTTACCTCTATTCAAGCGAAGGTTCGGAAAAGGTGGTAGAATGTGAAAGTATTGAGCAGTTTATGAGCGTACTGGAAGTAGTTCGTACACAGGTAAGTGATGATCGCCTTGCATATTCTAATCCCCTTTAAGAAATGGAAGTTTTTACAGTGGAAGAGTTTCAAGAAAGGTTCGATGAACTTATGGAAAGAGTTGAAAATGGAGAACATTTTGGTATCGTCAACGAAGATGGGCAGGCAGCAGTGATGATGCCCGCAGATGACGATCTCATACGAATACACACGGATCACGAAGAGGGAAGTTGAGTCAAGACCACACATAGGTCTTATAAGTTGCTTCAAGGCAACTTTTATGGGAGTATAGCTTAATGGTTAGAGCGGGCTCCTTATAAGGGCTTAGTCTGGGTTCAACTCCCAGTATTCCCATTCGCTGTTTGCGAATAGCGAATGCTCCTTTAGCTCTCTGGCGAAAGCACCGAACTCATAATTCGGCTAAGGTCGGTTCGATCCCGACAAGGAGCACTTGACCATTATGATTCTTTGAGTTATAATGGTCTCACAAGCGAGTATGGTGGAATCGGTAGACACACCAGACTTATGAAAATTGAGCCTCATTTGGGAAACCTTATGAGTGTAATTCCTCAAATTCGGTGAAACCTGTAAAATGGCAATACCGAGCCAAGCAAGAGAAATCTTGAAGGTGTAGAGACTAGACGGGGAACACCTAAACCTAAAGGTATGGTGAAGGTATAGTCCAGACCACAAACCGAAAGGGTAGTGAAAACTATAGTGGTAAGAAAATCTGTTGGGCATTGCTCGTGGGAGTTCAAGTCTCCCTACTCGCATAAAATAAATATAAGATATTGAAATACTAAAATGTCTTATCAAATCAGTCAAGCATACTGCTGGTACAATAAAGGTACGATGATTGTTAAGATGTACTTTATCAATCAAGTTCCTTTTACATTTGATGAACTACCGGATGGTCATTTGTATGATAAAGACCTATGTAGATTAGCAGATAAGCAAAGATCATTTGAACCAGAAGATTTATTCAAAAACTCTTTCTATTTGATAGATGAAGAGGCACACCCATTACTATTCGAGGTGGATTTAGAGAACCCACAAGACCTACCAGAAGACATTATGGAGTTTGATTGATAAAAATTGACTAACTAAATAAAACATAGAAATATTTTTAGAAGTCATAATACCATGCCCCTTAACAAATTAGATAATTTTATCAAGAATACAGAAGGTCGTATTCTTTATGTTTCGCCAAGTGATCTTGATTCTACTGATAGTATCACTAATCAAGGAAACTCTCTTGCACAACCCTTTAAGACGCTACAGAGGGCACTGTTAGAGGCAGGAAGATTCTCCTACGTTAAAGGAAATAATAACGATTATACTGAAAGAACTACCATCCTATTGATGCCTGGAGCGCATACAATTGATAATAGACCTGGTTTTGCTGTTTATAGTAGTGGTGGAACTGCAATTGCAAAGTCTCCTTCTGGTCAAACTTCCGCAGCTGTTGATACACTATCACTCACATTAGATTCTAACTTTGACTTAACACAAGACGACAATATTCTCTATAAATTTAATAGTATCTATGGTGGAGTTATTGTACCAAGAGGTACTTCTGTTGTTGGTCTTGACTTAAGAAAGACTAAACTACGTCCAAAATATGTTCCGAATCCAACTGATTCTACTGTTGGAAAATCTTCAATCTTTAAAATTACTGGTGCATGTTATTTCTGGCAGTTTTGTTTATTTGATGGTGATGAAACTGGATTAGTTTACACTGATCCTGCCGATTTTTCGAATAACAATCAATCAACACCAACGTTCTCTCATCACAAACTTACTTGCTTTGAGTATGCTGATGGTGTCAATAATGTAGGTTCATATGGACTTACTGATCTTGACATGTATTATAGTAAACTCTCAAATGCTTATAACTTTGCATCTGGTAGAGATATTGATGAGAAGTATCCATCAAATTCTCTTGGATTTGCAAAACAAAGACCTGAATGGGAAATTGTCGGTGCGTTTGCATCTGATCCAGTTCAAATTTCAAGTATTGAGTCTGGTCAAGGTGGAACTGCAAGTCCACAAATTACTGTCACAACAACTACTCCTCACAATTTTATCGAAGGAACTCCAATTAAGATTCGTGGAGTTGCTGTAACCGATTATAATGTTTCTGCAAAAGTTCAAGGTGTTATTAACAGTACAACATTTACATACTTGATTGAAAACATTAGAGTAAATGTGCCAACATCTCCGAGTGTAACTGGAGCAACGGCAACAATTGAGACTGATACTGTATCTGGTGCATCTCCATACGTCTTTAACATATCTTTGCGTTCCGTATGGGGTATGGCTGGAATGCACGCTGATGGCAGCAAAGCATCAGGTTTCCGTTCAATGGTTGTTGCACAATTTACCGGTGTATCTCTGCAGAAAGATGACCGTGCATTTGCAAAATATAATAAGACATCAAGATCTTATGAATCTATTGCTATAACTAGAACTTCTGCTTCTGAACTTTCTGGACAATCTTCTTCTACTACTTCAGGAACTGCATATCACCTAGATTCTGATGCAGTTTATAGATCTGGATGGGAAACGAGTCATATTAAGGCAAGTAATGATGCCTTTATTCAAATTGTATCCGTCTTTGCAATTGGTTTTACCAAGCACTTTGATTGCGAAACCGGTGGAGACATGAGTATTACAAACTCAAACTCTAACTTTGGACAAATTTCACTTAACTCTTCTGGGTTTAAGAAAGAAGCATTCGCAAAAGATGATAAGGCATATGTAACTTCGATTATTCCTCCAAGAGCAATTATATCAGAAGAAGCAAATGTTGACTGGATGGCATTGGATGTTGGAATTACGACAAATACTTCTATTAATCCAAGTGCAAATCGTCTTTATCTTTATGGATTTAATTCTCGTGATGATTATCCACCAGTTCTTACACAAGGATTTAGAATTGGTGCAAAAGTAAGTGATAAATTGTATTTCTTAGTAAACGGGACTGAGTATTCGGCAAATATTTTAATGTCTGATGGCACTGCAAATCCAACTACAAGTAGTGTAAAAGAATATTCAGTATCTTCTGTATCATCAAGTAAATTTACAATTGGAGCACATAAACTTAATACTGGTGAGAAAGTTATTATTCTGAGTGATGATGGCGATCTTCCAGAAAATATTGTAGAAAATACTGTTTATTATGTGATCACGCTTCCATTAGAACCAACAAAAATTCAGTTAGCATCTTCTGCATCCAATGCATCAACAGGCACTTCAATTACTGTTTATGCCGGAACTAATCTTAGAATTCTCAGCAGAGTATCTGATAAAAATGCTGGTGATGCTGGATCACCTGTTCAATATGATTCCACAAATAAGCAGTGGTTTATTCATACTGATGCAAGTAATGGCATTTACAATATATTAAATTCACTTGGTGTTGCAAATCTATCAGTAAGAACAGAACCTTCTTACTTTAAGAGAGCACAAGATTCTAGAAGTTTGGATGAAAAGATTTACAAAATTAGAGTTGTTATTCCAAAAGAAACTGTAAATTCCAAAAATCCAGAAAATAGTTTTATTATTCAACAATCAAGTTCCACTGGTTATAGGAATAATACAGATTTTAGTGCTTCTTCAATCACAAGAACAGATTATGATTATAACAGAAATCTGAGTTTAATTGCAAAGTGTTCTTATAATAGTGGGCCTAAAACTGTAACCGTTATTTCAGAACTTCCTCATAATCTTCAAGTAAATGATACTGTTATTATTAGATACGTAACTGACAGTACAAATACTTCTGGTGCAGATGATCTTGGATACAATGGAACCTTTACGGTTGCATCTATTGATAATGATATGACATTTACCTATGCACTACCTGCAATCAGAACTCCAGGAACATTTACCAATAATACAAGCAATAGAACAACACTATCCCCAAGATTTGAAAGAAATAATCTACAAACAAATCTTTATAATTATAGAAATGAAATAATTCAAGAATATATTGAAGGTATTCAGGATGGCATCTATCACATCTATGTTTTAAATGCCAATAATGCAGTTCCAGGAGAATTTTCTGGTCTGAAGTATAGTCAAACTGTTGTAGATCTTTATCCACAATTAGATAGAGACAATATTAATGATACTCCACAAAGCGCCAAAACTTTTGCAAAGAGATTTCCTCTTGGTGAAGTTGTAACTAACGATCTTAAGAAAAGTGTTACGAAGGAAGCAGTTGACACTTTCCTTACATCATTTGGTATTGGTCTTGATGTATCTACTGTTTCGAGTTCTCCCACAAGCGCAACAATTACATTCGCTAGAGAACATGGATTTGCTGGTATTATAACTTATTCTGGCATTATTGGTGGTAGTGGACATACACCAGGAACATATTATAACGTAAAACTCTTTAATACTGTCGGGCTTAGTGGTTGGAATGGTGCAACTGCAAAAGTAGTTGTATCTGGTGTTGGAAATTCGATCACATCAGTAGATATTATGTCTTCTGGTTCTGGATATTCCCCCAGTATTACACCTTCATTATTCTTCGATAATTCTCAAATTGGTGGCACAGTTGATGCATCAATTACAATCACCACCTCTGGTATCTCAACTTCAATTGGAAATGTTGTTCAGTTTACTGGTGCTGGCGCAACAACTTCTGATGGATATTACAGAATTACATCCATTCCTGCTAAAAATCAAATTTCAATTGCCAAAACTGCAGGTGATCCAATTATTACTACAGATCATTATGCATTTGTAGTGTCACCTTCGGTTAAGATTTCAACTAATACTGTAGTTGATTCTACTTCGGGTATTAGCACTTTTAATTGTATTTCTCCTCATGGATTAGTTACTGGAAATAGATTCAGAGTTATTGATTCAAGTAATAATAATCTTGGTGATTTTATTGTAGATACGAGAGTTGGAGTTAATACTTTTACGGCAATTACGAATAAAACTATTTCTGCAGCAAATGGTTATGTTCTAAAGCACGGATTATCTGCAAATAATGGAGTATCTGATTCTTCTGCAGAAAATTTGGCAGTAAGAGGTATTTCAATATTTGATGATGAGACTTTAATCGCCGTCGAATTTACAGATGCTACTCATATTAAAGTTAGTAGTACTTCTTCGGGAATTGTCAATAGATTCCCATTAGGATCTTATATTCAAATTGATGATGAAATCATGAGAATTGTAAGTAGCACTCTTGGTGGCACTTTCAATGATGAGATTACTGTAATTCGTGGTGCTCTGGCAACAAGACAAACAGATCATGATCGTGGATCAATCATTGCGAAGATTAAACCACTACCTGTGGAATTCAGAAGGCCTTCAATTGCACGTGCTTCTGGACATACTTTCGAATATCTTGGATATGGTCCTGGTAACTATTCGACTGGATTACCACAGGTACAAGTCAAAACTCTGACAGAAAGAGAAGACTTCCTTTCACAATCGCAAGAAAGATCTGCTGGTGTCGTTGTTTACACTGGAATGAACAGCAAGGGAGATTCGTTTGTTGGAAATCAAAAGAAATCATCAGCAACGGGTGAAGAAATTACATTCGATACTCCTATTCCAACAATTACTGGTGTAGATCCATCGAGATTGAGTGTAGTATTTGATGAAGCGACGATTAAAGAAAGACTTGTTGTTGAAGGAGGAAACTCAAATACTGTTCTTTCACAGTTTGATGGTCCTGTTACATTTAACAAAGAAGTTAAGATCAACGATCAAGTTACATTAACAAAACCAGCAAATTCAAATGCAACATTTACTTTAAAAATAAATGATGTAGAAGATTCTACCAGCGCAACAACTGGAGCATTAATTGTAAAGGGTGGTGTTGGAATTGCTAAAAATCTAAATGTGGGCGGAACTGCTACATTCACAGGACTTCTTGATGTTAATGGTGGAGCAACTATTGATAATATTAGAATTGGTGTTGCAAATGATAATACTATTGATACAAGTACTGGAAATTTAACGATTGATTCTGCCGGTGGTACTACAACTATTACTGATGCTTTAACAGTTACTGGAGCAACAACTCTTAGTAGTACTCTTGGAGTTACTGGTGCTACTACATTAAATAACAATTTAACTCAGACTTCTGGAACAACATCATTAAAAACTACTACAATTGATAATACGTTAAACGTATCAAATATTAGTGGGCATACTGTTACTGGTGGTTTAACTCTCAGTAGCAGTCTAGATGTAAGTGGAAGTACTACACTAAGAAGTGGTTTAACGGTCACAAGTGGTAGTACATCAATTAAAGGTCTATCTGTAGATGGAGAAATAACATGTACTGGTGATATTACTGCATTAACTTCCGATATTAGACTTAAAACTAATATTGAACCAATTGGAGATGCACTTAATAAAGTTTTAACTCTTAATGGATTTACCTACAATTTTAATGAAATTGCCGAAAAATTGGGTCTCGATTCCGCTATTAGACATTCTGGAGTTTCTGCACAAGAAGTTCAGGCAGTTCTTCCAGAAGTTATTTCTGCTGCCGGTATTGGTAAAGATTATATTGCGGTTAAGTATGATAAGATTGTTCCACTTCTGATTGAGGCAGTTAAGGAATTATCAAGAAAGGTTGATGAACTTCAACAAAAACTGAACGATAAATAACTAGAAATAGACTCAAAAGATGGCAAATTATAATAAGTCATTTAATTTTAGGAATGGAGTTCAAGTTGATAATGACAACTTTGTTGTAAATGCTAACGGTTTGGTTGGAATTGGAACAACAATTCCAACTGATTTTTTGGATGTATATGGAACTTCAAAGTTTAATAGTCCAATAAAAGGTACTGATATAACTTTAAGTGGACTGACTTCAACCACAAGATTGAGAGTTGGTATTGTTTCTATCACATCAGGTATTATAACTGCAATTAGTGGAATCATAACATACTATGGTGATGGTGGAAAACTTCTCAATTTGCCAACATCCCAATGGATAGATGTTGATAGTGGATTTGGATATACAAGTATATTTTCTAGAGGAAATGTTGGAATTGCAACAACATACCCAAGTTATACCTTTCAAATTGGCAATAATCCCAATACTAATTCTGGTGTTGGATTTAATTCTACTGGTGACATCAGAGCATCTGGTATTATAACTGCATATAGTTTTACTGGTTTTGGAACTGATTTGCAAGGAATTAATGCATCTAATATTAGTAATGGAACATTAAATAATTCTAGATTGCCCCAAAATATTAATGTTTCTGGTGTCATTACTGCATCTACAAATTTTAGTGGAAACTTAACTGGGAATGTAAATTCCACCGGACTTTCAACGTTCTCTGGTGGCATTATTGGTAATGTAACTGGCAATGTAAATTCTACCGGACTTTCAACGTTCTCTGGTGGGATTAGTGTTAGTAGTGTAAATTCTACTGGACTTTCAACGTTCTCTGGTGGCATTAGTGCTAGTAGTGTAAATTCTACTGGACTTTCAACATTCTCTGGTGGCATCGTTGGTAATGTAACCGGTAATGTAAATTCTACTGGACTTTCGACGTTCTCTGGTGGCATTGTTGGTAATGTAACCGGTATTGCTAGTACTGCAAGATCACTAATAGGAACTCCAGATATTATAGTTGGTGTTGTAACTGCAACTACATTTACAACAACCTCGGGAAGAATTGGAGTTGGAACTAATGCCCCAACATCAGATATTCAAATTATAAAAACTTCTGGTTCTTTATTGGAAATTATTTCCAATTCTGGACAAGCAAGAATTAGCATTGGTCAGTCCGTTGGTGTAGGACAAAGTTCTGGAATTATACGATTTGGAAGTCCTTCAAAGAATTTTGATATTATTAACAATGATACTGGAAATATTAATTTTTATTTACATGCTGGTTTTGATAGTGGTATAAACACCGGAAGATATGCCTGGTTATACGGTCAAGGCAATCTTGAACTTGCATCACTTACTTATGATGGCAATTTTGGTATAGGAAAAACAAATCCAGCAACAAAATTATATGTTAATGGTACTTCCACAGTCACTGGTATCGCTTCTTTTGAAAATAATGTAACAATTACTGGAACAATGACTGCCGGTACTGGTGTTAATCAAATTGTACTTGGTTCATCTAGTGGTGGAACTCTTAAAAATTTCAATTTAAATACTAATATCGGAATTACTACAATATCTCAACTTCATGTTTTTGGATTTGGATCTTCAGTTGGAATTGGAACATCGATTCCTGTTGCAGGATTGGATGCTGCAACTAAAAATGCACTATTTCTTCAAGTAGGTATTAATACAACTATTACAAATTCTACCACATCATTATTTGTAAATGGGACTAGTGCAATATCTAATAGACTTGGTATTGGAACAACTTCTCCAACTACTGAGGATGGTAATCTTCAAGTTTACGGTGGAAAAACAACTTTGAAAGGAAATCTGATTCTTTATCCTGGAATAAGTACTGATAATTTAACATATTTTAATCAGTTTGGATTGATTGGAATTGGTACTGATACTCCAGCTGGACCCCTTGATATGCGATTGGCAAACTTAACAAAGTCTATCAGGGGTGCTTTTTATCCACCAATAATGACAACTAGTGAAAGAATTATATTCACTAATAATGCAGCTATTGCTGGGGCAATCATTTATAATAGTTCAACCAATAACCATCAGGCTTGGGATGGAACTTCATGGGAACCAGTCGGTTTAACAGGATCTCCAGATATTAATGTTGGAATTATAAGTGCAACTAGATTGAAGGTTGGAACTGGAATTACTGCAAATTCTGGAATTGTCACTGCAATAAATGGATTCAATAGTGGTATTGGTACTGCAGTTCAAATTACAACAGTTGGTAATAAATTAATATTTACCGTTGTTGGTGTTGGTTCTACAAGCTTGACACTATCCTAAAATACTGCTAGAGTACCTTTGTCTGGTTTGAAGATGAGGCTTTAAGACACTTTAAGAACCGTCCACTCCACCCCCGTCACAGGGGGTTTTTTAGTGCTATAATGATTCGGTACACAACGAAACCGATGATTCTTCGTCCTCACCAAGAACGTGCTCACAGTGCTATGGAGCATCACAGCAAGGGTCAAGTGCTGATGACCACCGGTGGAGGTAAGACTCCAACCATGATTTTCGATGCTATCAGAGAGTTTTCCAATAGCATTCCTCAGACGATTGTGGTGGTAGCACCAAGAATCATGCTCGCAGAGCAGTTGTCTGCAGAGTTCTTGGAGCACATCACCGATGCTTCTGTGATGCACGTACACAGCGGTGAGACACATCATTATAGTACTACTAATCCCAATAAGATCTTCGCATGGAATTATCATGTGAATGGCCATAAACTGATCTTTACGACTTATCATTCACTGATTCAGATTGAGCGATCTGGTATTGATGTAAATACCATCTATTTTGATGAGGCACATAACTCAGTTCAACGTCATTTCTTTGAATCAACCAAGCATTTCAGTAATCATGCTCAGCGTTGCTATTTCTTTACTGCAACTCCAAAGCATTCTGCTGTTGCATCCAAACCTGGAATGAATGATGGATCAGTCTATGGTCAAGTCATTTGCCAGGTTTCTGCACCTGAACTGGTGAATGGTGGATATATTCTTCCTCCTCAAGTTCAAGTGCATTCTATGAGCGTTCATCGTGATAAGGAGTTTGCTGCAGAACGTGATTGCATGACTCTTCTTGATACGATTCTCAATGAAGATAACATGGAGAAGGTACTGGTGGCAGCACCAAATACTAAGGTTCTCATGCGAATGCTTGCAGAGACTGAATTCATGACAGAAGTACAGTCTCATGGTTATGATGTGATGTGGATTACTGCAAAGTACGGTGCATTCATCAACAATCAGAAGGTTGGTCGTGAGGTGTTCTTTGATACTCTGACTGAATGGGGTAAGGATTCTGAGAAGAAATTCATTCTTCTTCACTATTCCATTCTGAGTGAAGGTATCAACTGTCCTGGATTGACCTCCTGTGTGCTCATGAGGAACATGGACTACATTGCGATGGCACAGACCATCGGTCGTGTGATTCGACTTCATACAGAGGATGCTAGGCGTCTCTCAGAAGGGTCTCTGATTCCTGGACAGTTGAAGAACTATCACAAGGCATATGGATTCGTCCATGTTCCCGTCTATAGTAACACTGGCATTACAACCGCCAAAAAACTGCAGGCAGTCGTGGACACCATCTTTGTTCAAGGCGAGTCTGCAATCTCCACCATCAACAAGTAAAAATCATGAAACATCGTGTTCAGTGCTACGTTCAAGGCAATGTGTTCTATGTGGAATGCTATGCTCGTGATTATCAGGATGCAAAGCGAGTTGCAAAGTCTCAGTATCCGAATGCACAAATCCTCAATGTCAACGTTGTATTCCGATGAACATTCAGAAAGAAGGTATTCTTGATCCTAAACCAGGAGATCCGAATGGTTTTGTATCAAAAGATGGCGAATGGGCAGCAGTATGCTGGACTGGAAAAAAGTACATCATCATTTATAAAGGACAACAAGTTCATACTGCAAACAACTATAACTCCGCCAAGTCTTACATTCAAAAGGCGGCAAAAGGTGCATCAATTTCAACTTTGGATCAATTTTTATCTGATTAAATACACATAATGCGTTAATTCGATGACATCTTCCTACTACTTTTGGTTTTTTGCTTTTGCGGTAATTGCTTACTTTATCGTAACTGATAATAGTGTGGCATATGCCGTCACCTTAGTCTCTAAAATACTGAGGTTTCACTATGAAAAACAAAAGTGGTGGTTGCTTCACAATCCCGCTAATCCGATTGTAAAATGGTTAATGTGGCGTAGTTCCTTAAAAATTGCAAAGGAACTTGAAAAAGAATTCAAAAAGTGATATAATTAGTACTGTGTTTATTCACAAACATTATGTCTAGAACTCATCGCAATATTGAATGGATGCACAGCGGAGCACTTAGATTTCCGCACACATTCAATGAAATCCGTCAGTTAGATGGAATCTTACATGAAGAAGACTTGGAGGGTCTTCCAGTTTCTAAGGTAAATCACATGAAAGCAAGAGAGCATCAATTGCCGACTGCTTGGGATGATAATGTTGTTAGTGGTTATTATCAAGAAGATTATGAAGTCTAAACAGACACTTTAAAAACCGTCCACTGACCCTTGACTTTCGCAGTCAAGGGTCTTATAGTATGGGGGTAATCAAATAAAACCATGACTTACAACGCAACCATCAAGTTTTCCTACATCAACGACACCGAAACATCTCACAACAAGTATTTTCCCGAAATCGTTGATAAGCAAACTATCACGATTGAAGCACCTGCACAAGACTTGAATACTCATCAGTATTTTGAACTCTTCAAGAGTTTTCTTCGTGCTGTTGGATTTGATGAGTATGGCATTATGGATGGTGCTTGTCGTGTTGCATTTAATGATTGCAACAGGGAA
>Ga0209088_10000045_pt1 | contig 93648 bp, 96 predicted proteins | sample S_140625_EF_Meta_FD_187324 | JGI IMG/M metagenome (GOLD analysis project Ga0209088, IMG submission 187324) | Freshwater microbial communities from Lake Simoncouche, Canada to study carbon cycling - S_140625_EF_MetaG (SPAdes) (version 2) | ecosystem: Environmental > Aquatic > Freshwater > Lake ... | reverse complement strand
ACTTAATGCGGCAGTAATTGTACCAGCGGTAAAATTACCACTTGAGTCACGTGCTACGATAGCACTTGCTGTGTTAGCACTTGCGGCTGTTGTAGCTGAGTTACTTACTTTACCAGCTGTGCTGATTGTTGATAACTTGCTGTCAGCAATTGAACCAGCTAACATTGCATTTGTTACAGTACCAGTATCTGTTGTGTAAACACCGTTTGTTACAGTACCAGCATTACCGCTTACAGTACCAGTTACGTTACCAGTTACGTTACCTGTTAAGTTGGCTGTAATTGTACCAGCTGTAAAGTTACCACTGGCATCACGTGCTACAATAGCACTTGCTGTGTTAGCACTTGCGGCTGTTGTAGCTGAATTACTTACTTTACCGGCTGTTGAAATTGTTGACAGTTTAGTGTCAGCAATCGAACCTGCTAAGTCAGCATTTAAGATAGCACCAGTCAATGCTAATTTGCTGTAAGCAATGGCAGCACTTGCACTAATATCACCGTTAACAATAGTACCATCAGCAATCATTGTACTTGTAATTGTACCAGTATCTGTTGTGTAAACACCGTTTGTTACAGTACCTGCATTGCCACTTACGTTACCAGTTACTGTACCAGTTACGTTACCAGTTACGTTACCAGTTACGTTACCAGTTAATGCGGCAGTAATTGTACCAGCAGTAAAGTTACCACTTGCGTCACGTGCAACGATTGCACTTGCTGTGTTAGCACTTGCGGCTGTTGTAGCTGAATTGCTTACTTTACCAGCTGTGCTGATTGTTGATAATTTGCTATCAGCAATACTACCAGCTAACATTGCGTTTGTTACAGTACCTGTGTCTGTTGTATAAACACCATTAGTTACTGTTGCGGCGTTACCAGTTGTTGAACCAGAAGTACCAGTTACGTTACCAGTTACGTTACCAGTCAATGAGGCTGTAATTGTACCGGCTGTAAAGTTACCACTTGCATCACGTGCAACGATTGCACTAGCTGTGTTGGCATTTGTAGCAGTTGTAGCTGAGTTACTTACTTTACCAGCAGTGCTGATTGTTGCCAACGCACTATCAGGAACGCTTACTAAACGAGCATTTGGTAATGTACCGCTTGTGATGTTTGTAGCACTTGTTGTATCTGTTGTTGCAGATGTAGCTAAACCAGTGATCTTGCTAGTAGCAATACTACCAGCTAGCATTGTGTTTGTAACTGTACCTGTGTCACCAGTTGTAATTACAGTACCAGTTGTTGCTGGGAATGTAACTGTTGTTGTACCTGCCACTGCTGGAGATGCCAATGTTAATGTACCGCTTGTTGAACCACTGATTGCAATAGTAGAACCACTTAGATATAAGTTACGGAAACGGTGTGTAGCATCGCCCAAATCATATGTTAAGTCTGTGCTTGGAACCAAATGTCCACCAATTGTTGCGGCATTGATTGTTGGGCTCGTTAATGTTAAACCAGCAACTGTTGAGGCTGTAGCACCTAAACTAACGGCTGTGCTACCAATTGTAACACTACTGTTTGCTAACTTAGCATTTGTAACTGCACCTGTAGCAATTGTCAATGCTGTCGAACTACCTGTTGTACCTGTACCAGTTACATCACCAGTGAATGTTAAAGCACCGCTTGGGATAGAAACTGCTGTTGTTGAAACTGCTGTTACCAAACCTTTTCCGTTAACTGTGATAACTGGAATAGCTGTAGCTGAACCAAATGCACCAACGTTTGCGTTAACTGTAGCCAATGTAGCTGCCGCTGTTACGTTACCAGAACCATTGAATGATGGGCTAGTGTATGTAATGTCACCAGTGATAGCAATAGTTCTACCTGTTGCCAAAGCTGTTGCTGTATCAGCATTACCAGTCAATTGACCAGTAAAGCTTGAAGATGTGATACTTGCCATGCCAGCCAATGTACTAGTTGTTGAACCTAGTGTTAAGTCTGTTGAACCTAGTGTGGCCTTGCTATATGTTAATGAACTGTTAGGGATAGAACCTAAGTTAAATACACCAGTTGTACTGTTATAGCTAATACCTGTGTTACTTGTAACACTTACTGCGTTACGAGCGCGAGCTGTTGTGTGGTACAAGTTTGTTGTACCTTCAGCTAGGTCGTCTGTACCAACTGCCATTGGATAATAAACGGCACCGTTGTTAGTGAATGTCCACTTTGTAGAACCTTCGTTCCAACGTAACTGTACGTTTGCTTCATCACCACGCTCAACTTCAACACCAGCGTTTTGTGTAGGAGTACCTGTTGTATCGCTGTTTAATGTGATGATGTTGTCAGCCAAGCTGATTGTGTTTGACTCAACAGTTGTAGTTGTACCTTGAACTGTGAAGTTACCTGCTACTACAACACCTGCGGCTGTAACTGTCAATGCTGTTGAGCCATCAACGTTAACTTGAACAGAACCTGTACCTGTATCAACAACACTAATGTTACTGTTACCGGCTGCAATGCTACTTGTGCTTACTGCACCAACTGCATCGTCAACATACTTTTTAGTAGCGGCATCTGTGTTAGAACTTGGAGCACCTAAGTTGATGATCTTGTTGCTGTTCATGTGGACTGGGTTACCAAACTGAACATTTACACCGGCTGCATCAGTAATACGCTTACCACTGGCCATTTGCAATGTACCGTCAACGTTGATGTTTGTTGTACTTGAACCCAATTGTAAAACACCAGTACCAAGAGTTTTAATACGAATGTTTTCGTCTAGGTCAGCACTGAATGTAATTGTACCAGAATCGTCCTGTAGAACTTTCTGACCGTTAACATACAAAGAACCTGGACCAACGTAGATATCTTTCCACTGTTTTGTTGGGCTACCTAGGTCATATGTAACATCTGAACTAGGAATAATGCTACCAGTAATACCTAAACCACCTGTTAGTGTTAAACTAGCAAAAGTTGGGTTAGATGTTGTAGTAAGACCTTGAGTGGTGCTGATTGCACCAGTTGAACTGTTGTAGCTGATACCAGAACCTGCACTTAATGCGGCACGAGCACGAGCTTGTGTGAAATATAGGTTACTAGAACCTTCTGCAATGTTGTCAGATCCTAGAACAATTGCTCCAGTTTGACTGTTGACGCTTGTAACACCACCGATTTCAACTACGCTTGGTGTACCATTATCTTTCTTGATAAAAATTCTGCCATCATACGTATTGATAGCAACTTCGCCTAGTGCTAACTGAGCAGTCGTTGGGACTTTGCTTGGTGTAGAACTACGCTTTAAAATGATTGTATTGGCCATTTTGAGTATATACTCCCTTTTTTAGATTAGGTAAATTTCTCGAGATTACCTTTTCAATTGTTATTTACCTATATTGGTGATAAACGGGCTAAAACACGCATTTAGTATAGGTTGTAATAAAGTTGTAATTTTAGAAGTCAACAACATTTTTACTTCATTTTATAAACCAAATCTAGATTTTTGTCCATTATAATTAGATAAAACTTCGGCAGAGCTTAACCCACGGTTGTAAATTCGAGCAATAGCAATTTTTCCATCAAACGCACGTCTAGAAGGCGATCCTATGTTACACTGTTGCTGTCCAAGAGACCAATAACAATTAGACCAACTAATACTAGAAGACCAACCACTGGTATTGGTGCTTATTTTAGTTCCATTTTTATATACATCAACAGGATTTCCATTACTCCATGTCATTACTACATGGTCCCAACGATTACTTACCGTACAGCTTCCAGAAGGAGTGTTATAGCTTCCGGTTGCCCATCCACCGCCATTGCCAATTTGTGGATGAAAACAGTTTGGGCCGCCGCTGTGTGCAGAGCGGGTATCTGTGTTTAAGCTAGCGCCTGTAGTACCACCGTCTTGTTGAGAAGAAACAATAGCGCCAATTCCTTCGCTCATATAAGTCCCGGCCATACTTTCAATGTATACCCAAGCTTCTATCGAAAGTGCCGAAGTAGATTGGCCTGTAGGTATATTTGATCCAAAAGTTATATAATTAAGACTATCAGCTTCAAAGTCAAAATACTTTGCTAGGCCAGACCCACCAAATGTTGCGCCAGTAACAGTACCATTGCGTGTTCCTTGCAGGTCTGTAATTGATGTTCCTGAACCGTTGTAGGTTGATGGGTTAGAAAAATCATAATGCATAAACAAATCTGTTGTTAGATATGATCCAAATGCTGTAACTGGAAGACTAAAAGTTCTTGGACTATCTTGCAATTCTGCATCAGTGGCTACAATAGTAAAAGAATAACTAGTCTCAGATAATACTGAAGGTGCAGTGCCACTGATTAGGCCCGAGCTAGATAGTGTTAGACCCGATGGTAGACTACTTCCAGACTGTAATGAATAAGAAGTTGCAGATGTTGCACTTAATTGAAAACTATATGATTGTCCACTGGCGCCATTATTAAGTGAACTTGAAGTTACCCAACTTGGTGTCGCACTAAAAGTAATACCGTTTACTTTGGTTGCTGTGCCGCCATCAGAATTTGAAACATAAACTATATAAGTTCCTGCGTTAGAGGCCGGTAATTGTGCTCTTATTTCGTTTGAGTTCACAAATGTAGTACTTGTTGCACTGGTATTGTTAATTAAAACTGAACAACCTGATTTAAAACCAGTTCCATTTATTTTAATGTAACCACCAGCAATATCAACTGCTGTATCATCTAATACTGTGTAGCTACTGTCAGTGATCTGTATAGATACTATTCTAGGAAAAATAGCATCACTTGCTAATTTGGCAAAAGTTACAGCACCCGACACCAGTTTGTCAGATGATACTGAACTGTCTGCAGGCACAGTATTTGCACTTTTAGTAGTAGTAAAACTTATTGGCATTATAACTCCATTATCTTCCAACCGTATGTGGCATTACTGTAAACCAGGCCAAAACTTGATTGATTTGCGTCTATAATTAAATCATCTGTTTGTCCTTGAATTTTATGTCCATTTCTTAAAATTGTCAAACTGTACGACGAAAATGTTCCAGCTAAATCATTAAATCTTATTGTGTTGCCTAATGTGGCACTTGCTGGTAATGTTAATACAATTGCACCTGCTGATGTATCAACAAAATAACCTTTGCCTGCTAAACAAGTTGCATTTGCAGAAACAATTTCCCAAGTTAGGTAAGGAGACGGCTGTGAGTAATTGATAACACCTGTAGCGGTATTGTATTCTAATGACCCGCTTACACTAATTGCAGACCTTGCTCGTAAATTAGTAAAATATAAATTTGTTGCGCCTTCTGTAATTTCATCAGAATTATCTTTATTGTTGACAGAAGTATCCACATAAGATTTTGTTGCAATGACACTTGTATCAACTGCTATAGCACCATTGTTAATAGTAATGCCAGTGTCGGCAGAAAAATACGAACGAACATCGCTGGCACTAAGTCCTGTAGTAGATATAGTTTCCCAACTTGCAACAGATCCATTGGTTTTTAAGTACTTTCCAGCATTATTTGCTTGATTTGGCAAACCGTTAATAACATGCTCTGTAATTGTTTCTATCTGACCTGTTTCGTTTAATGCTATTTCTAAAGTTTTAGTTGAACTACCATATGTACCAGATAAATTAACTGGACCTATTCTACTTTCTTTGGCAAATACAATGTTAGAAATACCCGGAGTAATAATTCCAGTGCTAATTAATACCCAATTTGTTTTTTCATTTGTGTTGCCTTCTTCGACATATATTTTATTACCTGCACTAAGTTCGTAGCGAGAATCTGCATCAGATGATCTGGTTAATTTATTGTCTGATGATGACCATGTGTAAATTCCATTTTCCACAACACTGGCTTGTCCAGCAACAAGTACCCTATCTTTATCAGATAAAGTGACACCATCAATAACGGAAACGGTCCCCGATAAATTTATATTAGTCCGAACTGCTACCCTGACACTATCCTTATAGTCAGATACGGAACTTACAAAGTTTTTTCCACGAAAAATTGGCATTTTTTTAGCAACACTGTGCTTCTTAGCGATACTTTATTTAGCAGAAAAGGGCACGATTTTCATCGTGCCCTTTTTCTTATTAATCAGTTAAGATTAATATGTACCACCGTCGATCTGACTTCCTTCGTTTAGAATACCACCAGCACTTAAAGTGTTAGCGGCGCTTACACGAATAAAGATATAATCGTTAGTTTCTGGAGCGGCATCAAACACAACACTTGTCTCACCATTAGCTGTGCTAATTGTGTAAGAGTATGTAGGTGCTTGAATCAAACCGTTAATATACACAGATGTGTTATCAATACTTGTTACTTCAACTTGTAGGTTGAAAGAAGTTGTTGTACCATCACCAGTGAAGTTCTTTGTAACAGCTTGAACAGCAACGTTCTGAGGTACAAATTCACCTAAGAAGCTGTTCCAAACTAGTGTGTAGCCGTCTTGTAGAGCTTCTGTCTTGTTAACATCGCTTAGGTCACGGATACTTGCGGCACTAATACGACCGTCTGCACGAGCGTTAGTGTAGTATAAGTTTACTGCACCTTCGTCAATTGCATCAGTTGTTGGTGTTACAAATGTCAATGTACCAGTAGCATAACTTAAGATATTGCTATCGTCAGTTACTAGTGTCAATGAATTTTGAGCACGAGCTGATGTGAAGTATAAGTTTGTTGTACCTTCAGTAATATCATCTGAATCTAAAACAACTGTATGGTCTTGACCATTAACACTCCAAACAGCGGCTTGTGTGCTGATAATACCAGTGGCTGCATCATAATTAATGTTTGAACCATTGCTGATAGTGTTACGAGCACGAGCTGTTGTGAAGTACAAGTTGTTTGCACCTTCAACGATTTCATCTGTATCAACAGAATTTAATGTAAAGCTAAATTCACCAGTTGTACTATCATAGCTTAATGCATCTGTGTTGTCAGTTGTTAGACTGATAGCGGCACGAGCACGAGCATCTGTAAAGTACTTGTTTGATAAATCTTCAGCTACATCAGCTGTAGTTGGAGTAGCCATAGAGATAACACCAGTGGCGTTGTCATAACTAATTTTCCAACCGTTTGTACTGATAGCGGCACGGCTACGTGCATCAGTGTAGTACTTGTTAGTTGTACCTTCAGTGACTTCGTCTGTACTAATACCAGCTAAGCTGAAGTTAAATTCACCAGTTACTGGATCATAGCTTAATGTAGAGCTATCGCTTGTTGTCAAGCTGATTGCGTTACGAGCACGAGTTTGTGTAAAGTATACGTTACTAGTACCTTCGTTGATGTCATCTGAATCTAAAGTCTGACTACCACCTAAAGCAATAGTATAACCATTGATTGTAACATCGCTGTGTGACAAACTTGTATTTGGAATATTAGCTAGGCTAATGACACCAGTAGCTTGATCAAAAGCGGCACCAGTTGATGTATCAGCACTAAAGTGTGCGCGAGCATCAGCAGAGCTTGGACCTGTATAACTGAATTGACCTAGTGTACTGTCATAGCTGAAGTTACCATCACCACTTACCTTACGAGCACTTAGTTCGCCACGGATATTAGAAGCAGTAACTTTAGCAAATGTAAATGCACCAGTTGTGCTGTCATAGCTTAGGCTACCATGACCAGTACCACTGTTACCACCACTTAAAGCGGCACGGCTACGTGCATCAGTGTAGTATACATTTGTTGTACCTTCTGTTAATGCATCAGTTGTGTGGTTGCTGATGTCACTAACTGTACCAGTTACGTTACCAGTTACGTTACCAGTTACGTTACCTGTAACATTACCAGTTACGTTACCTGTAAGGTTACCAGTGAATGTAGGAGCTGTTAGTGAAGTTGTTACTTCTAAACCACCTGTGACTTTGATAGATTTGTTAAAGTCCCATGTGTTTGTACCACTTGCATAAGTGATAGTAGCATTAGCACCATCAATAGTAATACCAGCACCATTAGCTTGAGTAGCGTTTGCGGCACCTTTAGCCAATGTTAAGTTAATATCGTTGATTTCAACAGTGTTAGATTGAATAGATGTTAATGTACCTAAAACTGTCAAGTCACCGCTAACTGTCATGTCGTTGAAAGTAACGTTGTCAGTTGTACCAACTGCTTGACCAATTGAAATTACACCAGTTGTACTGTCATAACCAACACCAGTACCACCACTTACGCTGTTACGAGCGCGAGTTTGTGTGAAGTACATTGTACCAGAAGTTACTGTTGCACTTGGGTCTTCGGCTAAACCAGTTGTATCTTTACCAGCAAATGCTGAATCAAAACGAGCTTGTGTGAAGTACTGGTTTGTACCGCCTACTGCTTCAGCAATATCATCAGCATTCAATGTCTTGCTACCACCTAAAGAGATGTCGTAACCGTTAACTGTAACTTTACTGTTTGTTAAACTTGCATTTGGAATACTGCTTAAAGCAATTACACCAGTTGTGCTGTTATATGTTACACCAGTTGCACTTGTTGCGCTTAGGTGAGCACGAACTTCACTGGCGCTTGGACCTGTGTATGTGAATACACCAGTTGTGCTATCATACTGTAAATCACCATCACCGCTAGCACGATATGCGCTAACTGCTTGACGATAATCAGCATCATCTGGACCAACGTATGTAAATGTACCAGTTGTGTTATCATAGCTAAAGCTACCATCACCAGTAGTCTGGGCGGCACTTACTGCATTACGTGCGCGAGTTTGTGTGAAGTATAAGTTTGTACCTTCCGAAACATCAGTTGTACTTGGTGCAGTAATTTGAATTACACCAGTAGTACTGTTATAACTTAAATTTGTCCAACCACTTGTGCTAATTGCGGCGCGAGCGCGAGCTTGAGTAAAGTACAAGTTAGTTGTACCTTCAGCAACGTCGTCTGTATTCTGACTACCTAAACTGAATGTGAATAAACCAGTTGCACTATCATATGCTAAAACGTCAGTATTGTCTGATGTTAAACTGATAGCACCGGCTGCTCTTGAATTTGTAAAATATAAGTTTGTTGAACCTTCATTTACGCCATCAGTTGTTGGTGTTGAATAGCTGAAATCACCAGTTCCACTGTTGTAGCTAATGTCGCCACTTGCACTTACGGCAGCACGAGCACGAACATTTGTGAAGTATTGGTTTACTGCACCTTCATTGATAGCATCTGTAGTTGGCTTTACAAAAGTAAAACGACCTGTACCAGTGTTGTAACTTAGAACATTAGTGTCGTCGGTTGTTAAACTTACTGCACTAGATACACGAGCAGGTGTAAAGTATAAGTTTGTACTACCTTCGTTAATATCATCAGTGTCTAATACAACAGCATTAGTCTGACCATTAACACTCCAAACAGCAGCCTGTGTACTGATAATACCAGTGGCACTGTCATAGTCAATGTTTGTGCCGCCGCTTACGCTACTACGAGCACGAGCTGTTGTGAAATACTTGTTTGTTGCACCTTCAACAACTTTATCAGTGTCTGGAGTAGTGAAAGTGATTTCACCAGTAATAGCACTGTAAGAAAGAAGCGTACCATCATCACTGTTCATGCTGATGCTGTTACGAGCACGAGCTTGTGTAAAGTACAAGTTTGTTGAACCTTCTAAAATACCATCGCTTGTTGGATGTGTATATGTTAAAACACCAGTTGTGCTATTGTAATTTAAAACTGTAGTGTTATCGCTAGTTAATGACCAAGCACCACGAACGCGAGCGTCTGTATAGTATAGGTTAGTTGTACCTTCTAATACATCATCTGTACTGTAGATCATTTGACCGTCAATTTGATCATCAACGTATTTTTTTGTTGCGGCTTCAGTTGGAGCCTGTGGATCTTGGAACAAGTACAATGAACCTGTCATTGTATCACCGGAACGAGTTACCTTAGTTGCAATAGAGTTTGTTAATGTAGTAGCAAAGCTTTCGTCATTATTAATGGCAGAAGCTAATTCACCTAGTGTATCTAATAATGCTGGTGCTGAATTGATCAAGTCAGAAACTGCACTAGATACGAACGCTGTAGAAGCGATTTGTGTTGTATGTGTACCTGTAGTAGCTGTTGGGGCTGTTGGGGTACCGCGTAGGTCTACTGAGTTGATAATACTACTCGACCTGGCTTTAATTAATGGCATATTTTTATCCTCTTTTAAAAGTTTCTAATGAAACTTTGTTTTTTTTCGACTTTTTAAGTTTGGTGTCGACCAACTGAGAATAGTTTAGATAACCAACAACCAGTAGTTTTTCGTTATATCAACGCTACCGTTTGAGGCTGTTATTTTAATTTCATATCTACTCGGACTACTATTATTTGGTGCGGTACCAACAATATTGTTGCCACTGACAGATAACCAAGTTATGTCCGATTCACCTGCATAAGCAGGACCTAATGTTAGGCTTGTAACGTTATTTACACCAATTGGAAAATTGATGCTATCTCCGCCGGAAAAACTACCTATATAGGTAGCTGAAGTTGTCCAATAAGGTTTAGACGAACCATAATTAATTAATTTTTCATACACAAACTCGTTACCACTAGTATCTACTAATACTAAGTCTTGTGCAGTGCTCCAGAAAGCATCAGACATGCGTGATGTTTCAATCATAACTTGAATGGTTTCTGAAGTTGGATAATCTATCCTTGTAATTGCTCTACCGCCAATTTTGACGCCTGTTCCAAATGTAACATCTGTTGCAACAATAGAAATTGTTGTGTAATTGCTAATAATACTATAACTAATATTCCTAATACGCGGTCTAGGTCTATCACTGGCTGTAGTACTCTTTAAAATTTTTACCTGTATTCTATCACCAGATTCCGGTGCTTCATCAAATACAATAAAGTGCCCATCTACAATGGTGTAACTGTAAAATGGTTCTTGAGAAATACCATTGATACTTACAACTAATTCTTGCACAGAACTAACACTGGTAATTATATCAAAACTCAATGTTTGTCCATCCCCTGAAAACAAACGAGTAACAATATTCATTGCTATTGTCTGTGTTCTAAATTGCCCTAAGTTTGCATCATAAGCTACAATCTGACCATCTGATGGATTTGTTGTTGTAACATCAAGTAAGCTATCAAATGTAATCTGGTGCATTGCATTATCAACATACTCTTTGTTTGTTAACATCTGCCAGTTTGTTCCGTCAAAATATTCTGGTTTGGTTAAATCTGTTGCAAAACGAATGTAACCAGCAATACCAGTTGGGCGTTCAGTTTGATCGCCTGATGGTAAACCAATGGCACCTGATGCATTAACTTTTAGTACACCAGAGCTAGGTGTTAGTGACTCGTCAGAGTGATTGGTTTTAATTGACATTATGACTTACCAGCAATCTTTTCTTGGCTACGACCATATGCGGCTAAACCTAGAACAGCACCCATTGCAATGTGGTATAAACCAGCACCTTGCAATGTCAATGGACTCCACTGACTTGTTACTTGACCGCCTTGAACAGTTTGTAAAATACTCCACAATACTGGAAAAATAACAAAGTCTGTGGTACATGTAATCATGTAAATGAACGCCATCATTGGGCGCCATTTGCTATTAATAAAAGTGCCAAACTTATCGTCTGTTTCTAAAGTATTTGTAGCACCTTGAACTGCTACTTGTGCGGCAGCGTCAGCAACGGCTTTAGTTTTAGCCGCTTCATCAGCACTTGACCATCCGCCTGCGGCAACTCGTGCATCTACATTCATTTGAACTTTTGGACTTAGTGCATTAAATGCACCACTGTCATCATAATCTTCTAATTTTGGCATAATAGCTCTCCTGTACACTATTTACCAGTAAATCAATTTTTTGGTTTAAAAAGACCTTGTACTGTTTTTGAAATTTCGGCTACAAAATCATTGCCAGCAGTTGTTTCTGTCCATTTTCCAATGGGGCAGGATTCATTTGCTATTGTTACTTTTAAATTGACCAAACACCCACATCGAGCACACTGCTTGATTGTGCGTCTGTAATGCTCGCATCTTTGGCAATGCCCTGCTCGTTCTAATCGTGTTTTCATATCTGTGAACATACCATACTTAGTCAATGGAAAAGGGCAGTTACCTGCCCTTTTCATATCAAACTTAACTAACCTTTTAGGGATTAGATGAAGCTTAGGTTTGCACTATCGATAGCGATTGTGTTTACGTAGTCGGCAGCGTTACCTAAAGAAGACGCTGTGTTTGACAACTCAACATAACCGTAACGTGTCATGAATGACACTGTTGGTTCGAATGTTGCTGGATCTAAAACAACACCACTGCTCATCAATGGAATGTATGGGCAGTAGAATGCTGGAGCATCCATCTCGTTAGCACCTTTGTAACCAACTAGAACTGGACTTGCGTCGCCAGCGTAGTGATTTACATAAACGCGAACTGAGCTGTTTAATGTACCAACGAATTTTGTGTTTGTTGGTGCTTCAAATGTACCTTCTGTAGTACGAGCAAAAGCTGAAGTAGTAGCAGATTGTAGAATTGTTAAAGCTGTTGGGCTAACAACGATGTAGTTACCAGCACCACGACGTGTGCGAGCAGCGATGTCATTGGCAGCACGGTTAATCAACACAGCTAAAGCGGCGTGTTGGTCACCAACGAAGTTAGCTGTACCGCTAACTGCTGATTGGTCGTATGTACCATAAGCGGCACCGGCCAAGTTGATTAATGAACCAATAACTTCTTGGTCGATTTCAGCTGTAATTTCTTGAGCCAAAGCAGCCATGATTTCCGCTTCAACGTCAACACCGTGGATGGCTTGTGCGTCTTGAGCGGCTTCAAATGTCCAACGTGCGCTTAACTTACGTGATTTAGCTTCAACAGTCTCTTTCAAGATCTGAATGTTTAGCTTGTTACCACCAGTACCTTCTAGTGCGCTTGTTGCGGCAGCACGGCCTGTAGCGGCACCAGAATATTGTTGAGCAATGCTAAATGGGCTTAGAGCTTCATCATTAGTTGTAACAGCTTTACCGATGTTACCTTCAGCATATGAACCAGCACCTGTAGCGGCAGCTGAGTCTTGAGCATAACGTACACGTAGTGTGTGAATCTGGCTAACTGGACCTTGCATTGGCTGAACACCAACTAATTCGTTAGCGATTGTTGTTGGCATAACGCGACGAATAACTGGCAAAATAACCTTGTTTAAAACGCTAACGTTACCAGAAGCTGTAGCACCTGTAGTTGCTGTTTCTGTCAAATAACGCTTTGTGTTTTCTAAACAAACTTCCATAGTTGTTTTACGTTGACCTTGTAGGCCTTCTAAAAGGGCTTCTTTTGTAGCGGCCCAGTTTTTGTTTTCAAATAGAGCTTGTGACATTTTTATGTCTCCTAATTTAATCTTTAAATACCAGCGAGTTTACGTAGCTGGCGAATAGTTTCGTCAGCTTCGGCTGGAGCGGCAACAATCTCAGCTTGAGATTTATTACCAGTAATCACAGTCTTCTGCGATTGTTGTCCTTCAACTAATTGTTTCTTCTCACGACGAACTTCTTCGTTTAGGACAGATGGCAAGAATTTCTGGAACTGATCTTTTAGCTTAGATGTATCTGTGCTTTCAAGAAGTTCTTCCATAATGCCACGCTTGTCTTTCGACAACGGGGCACATAAATCTTGCATTACGCGAACTCGCTGTGCTTGATCTTCCGCAATGCGCTGACGACGAAGCGACTCGCTAATTTGTTGTTCTTTTTCTTCAAGTTTTGTATTAGCCTCTTTTAATTGACCTTGGATTTCGATGATTGATTTGTTAAGTTGGCTAACGGCTGTACCGTCTGCAAACTTAGATGCCATAAATTCTGCGGCAAAAGCTTCCATGATCTTGCGACCAAAATTGTTTTCTTTTGCTGTACGAATGTCTTCTTTTAGTTGTGACATTTCTTTCTTGAAAGATTCTGCAACTAATGCGTTTACCTTTTCGCTAGCTTTAGCAATAAAGGCTTTACGTGATTCTTCAATAGCCTTGCGGCCTTCTGCAACTAACTTAACACGAGCGCCAACAAGTGACTTGTGATCTTCGTGTAGTTCGCTTAGTTCAGCTGTTAATTTGCGTAAAGCAAATTCTTCTAACTGACCAATAGATGCTTTTTGTGATGCACGATCATTACGTAGTTCAGATACTTCTTTTGCAAGAGTTTCTGTAACTAATCTTTGTAATAAAGCGGCATCTTCTTTGATTTTAGCGGCATACTTAACACGTTGATCAACTGCTTGCTCACGTAGAGATTTTAATTCTACTGCGCCTGCATTGATTGTGTCTTGCATTAACTTATCCATAGCTTCGATAAGTTGGCCTTTATCATGTTCGTAACGTGAAGCAAATTCTTCACGTAGTTCAGCCGTAACTTCTTGACGGCTTTCAGCTAAGTGTTTTTCCCAAGCGGCGTTGATATTCTCACGCACCTCTTCGGATAAAACAGCACTGCCTAACATTTCTGTAAATTGACTCATGTTCTTTCCTCAGACTTATTTTAGATTCTGAATGAATCTACGCACTTCGTTTTCCAAGTGCTTTTGTGCGGACCTATCGTAGGTCGCCGCGTAGGCCACATCCATCAGAGCGGCTCGTCTACGACTGCCCATTACCTGTTCATAAATTGCTTTTGGATAAGCATCGGGTGCGCTTGGCTGTGCAACAATATCTACTGTGACAATTTCAAAACCAGAAACTTTTCCTGATTCATTAACTTCACCTGTTCCGCGGCTACTAACACCCAGACCTATTTTACTTTCAAGTAATGTTTTAATAATGTTACCCATTGGTGTTGGAACAAGTTTTAACTTGCCATATCCATTGTCACCTTCCATCCACATGTTAGTAATCATATGACTTACACGGTCAAGATTAATTTGTAAATCATCTGGATGGTCTGCTTCACCTAATACTGAGTAACCTTGATCTAGTCTAGACTTAATGCTCTCTACTGCTCGGCTAATTTCATTTACAGGGTAAACACGACCATTATGGTTTTGTTTAGCACCTTGAATGAAAATACCTGTCATATAGAGATCTTTACCGCCACTGGCTGACTCAGTTGACTCAACGACCATATTGGCCTGAGCAAAAGTTAAGTGTTCGCGTAGTGGCTGTAGTTTCATGATGGTTTAACCTCTTGGTAAGTCTGAAGGACTTGAACCAGCTTCACGACCTGGGGCTGTACCTGGCTTAGCTACTTTGCTAATTGCAGGTTTAGTTGTACCACCTAAGTCTTGTGCTTTTGGGGCTTTAGCAGGTGATGTACCACTTGCTACGCCCTCGGCAGCACCACCAGCAAAGTTAGTTGCTGGACGAGCCATCATTGGGTTTCTACTGGCTACTGGGCTACGTTTTTCATCAGCCTTGTCGCCATTATCTGGGTTAGAAACGCGAGTTAATTCGGCAGATTCGTCAATGCTTTCTGGCATTTCTTCTTCTGTTTCACCTTCTAATTCTTCACCAGACATTTCTGAATCGTGGTCACCTGTACCAGAAATCATTTCTTCAAATTCTGCTTTTAACTTGGCTAATGCTGATTCAACGTCTAACATTGCATCAGCAACGTCAGCTTCGTCTGCACCCATTTCAGCACCCATTTCAGCACCTAATTCACCGGCTTCTTCTTCACTGGCTTCAGGACCAAATTCTTCTGGGGAGGCTTCTTCGTCGCCTTCTTCTGTTAATTCGCTGTCAACTTCTTCGATAGCAGAATCAATCTGCTCGTCGTCTTCTAAAGCGATTTCATCAGCCATAATGTCTTCATAAACTTTACGACCAATGCCTACATAGTAATCATGTAACAAGGCGCTAGCTTTATCATCTTCTTTGTTAAGAAGGTGATCTAGTGCTTGTTCTAGAATTGTTTTGCTCATTGTTTTTTCTCCTTGCGCTAAGGGGTACAAATGTGTACCAATGCACCAATAAGTACTTACTATTGACGCACTAAAAACAACGTATAATGGCAGAAAAACAGGAGTTTTTTGTAAAAATCCTGTAATCTTTTTTTTAAATTTTAATTTATTTAGATAGATTCTGTAGGACGAGCATACATTTTACGAACAAGAGCTAGTCGTTGTTTGTTTTCATAGTCTCGTAAATCACGAATCTTTCTTAGACGATTCACATGCTCGAGTGTTAACCTTTTGCGTCGAAGGTCACCATAAAAGGCAACTTCAGGATCTATTTCATCCTCAACTTCGTCTTTGGCACCAATTAAGTCGTTGAATCTCATACTGCTATTTATGCAACAGGTGTAGTTTCGGATGTACCCAGTGCACCTACTTCAGGGAGTTCACCTTCTGCTGGAGATGTTTCTTGACCTAGGCCTTTGGTAGTATCTAGATCAGATTCATTTGGGCCTTTTAAGCCAGTAGCACCAAAGCCGGCCAATTCTTCACCTGTTGTAGCAGTTTTTTCATCAGCGTTTTCTTCTTTCCATAGACGCTCATTTTCTAAGATTTCATCATCATTTAAGCCCATAAACTTCTTCAACTTAAAGCGATGTGCCAAGTATGGAATTTCAGCAAGCTGTGTAAATGTCTGTGCTCTGGCGTTATTGACTTCAATTTCACGATATGCACTAAAGTTTTGTGGCTCTAATAAATCAATATCAAAGCTGGAACTGTCAATATTAACACCTCTATTCTTTAAGAATACTTTAAATTCTTTGTCAAAGAAAGGTGCAACTAGGCCTTGCAGTCTACGGCAATATTGGTTAAAACGGAACTCTTGAATCATTGCTGTTCCAAGCTTACCATCTGTATATTGTGCGGCAGTATCATCTGGGCCTGTTGGCAAATAGCTACTTGGAATACGTAAACCACGCAATAACTTGTTGGTAAAGAACTTTAAGTCGTCAATTTCACCTAGGCCTTGTCCACCTGGTAATACTTCAACTTTTGATCCACGACCGTCTGCTGTTTGGGCAAAGAAGAAGTCTTCTAGCATGCTTAAAGGGTTGTAACTTGCATCTAATGCTGTGCCACCGCCTGTGCGAGTTGGAATACGTCTTTGATGGATTTCGTTTTTGACACGTTCAACAAATGCCATAGCTTGGTGTGCTGGTAAATTACCTGTGTCAATATAAAACACACGACGTTCAGGGGCACGTTGTACACGATATATAATGATAGCATCTTCAAGCAATTCTTTCTGTTTGTAAATCTTGAATACGCTGTCTAATATACTACCACCAAATGGCCAACTTACATCTAAGCCTTCATTTAGTGTAACGTGAATAATGTCATTACCGTCAATGGCAACTTCGCCACCTTGTGAACCTGGTTTTGCATAATTTGATGGGTTTGAATATGGACCCATTGCACTTGTTGTAGCTGTACTTGCCAGTGTTTTTACACTTTCAATTGGCTTTGTTGCTACTTTAACAGCCAAATTGGGATGTATGTTTGCAATAACATATTGCTCAACTGCTCGACCATTTGCTTCGTTAATAACAGCACGTTTTACATCTGTTGGGTTTACCCAGTATAATTCAAATGTTTCTGGATCACGTAAGAAGAAATGATCTCCATACTTGATTGTACTACGGAATATACGGAAAATACGCTGATGCAGAGTATTGATAGCACACCATTTTTTCAATGATTCTTGTAAGATTGTGCTTTCACTGTCGGTTGGATCTTCTTTCCATAAAACTTGAAAAGGTAAGTTTGTTTTTGCATCAGCCTGTGTACAGAATTCTGCAATGGTATCAAGTGCGGCATTGACTTCACTGTCCATGTCCATTTGATCGTATTGAATGTATCGTTCAACTCGATTAGGCTGACCAGTATAAACTTCTTGTAGCCAGCTTGAAAATTTGGCTGATGAACCTGCACCAGCTCTACCTTGGGTTTGACTAAGATCCTCTGCTGGGTCCCAGATTTTAAAGTGTTTGCGCCATGACATAAACTTACTTACCTATTAAATTTAACTTAATCTTACCGGAGCAACTGATGGTCCAGATTTTGTATTGCCACGAATTGCTTGTAATTCGTTTTGTATATTTGACAAATAACTCATAACCTGAGTAACCATTTCAGGTGTCATTGAACTACCATTGGCTGCATTAGGACCAGCTATATTACCCAACCCGGCGTTGAAATTGCTAGATATTGCCGGGGAATTCATGTTAACTTGGCTAATTGAAGCCATGTTTTCTTTTAGTGTTTTTAGCTTAGAAACATCTAGTCCAGCAAGTCCAGTGTTAAGGGCAATAATACCATTACCAAAGTTTAACATTCCTTGTCCTAATGCGCTAATAGCATTAGCATAAGGAACAAATTCCATAATACGTTCTAACGGACTCTTGGCACCAAACAAGCTCATAATACCTGTTAAAATATTACCAGCTGTTGCGGCTGCCATACCTGCAGAAAATACAACTGCCCCTGCGCCCATGGCCGCTAAACCACCACCAATCTTAATAAGATTGTCCCCGTTTATATTATCAAATGCTTGTAAGCCTTCTGCAAAAGTTGGCAATGCTTTACCCATTAACCATGTTGCACCAGCAATACCTGCACCAATTAACGCAATACTTCCGCCTAATATTGCCGCACCCATTAAAATAGCCGGATTAGCAAATGCCTTTATTCCTATTGCTAAACCTTTTAGTATTCCAGAAGCGGCGCCACCTATACCTTTGCCTAATCCTGTTAATAAGTCGCCAATTCCTTTACCTAAACCACCAAGCATCTTGGCAATACCATCACCGCCGGCACCGCTACCGGCAGCAGTAGGTCCAGATTTCCAGCTGTCCATAGAACCAGGCAAAGGAATTTTGCTTCCCTTATCTGTGGCCTTTTCACCTAACTTGCCAAATATACCTCCAACTTTATCGCCTAAACCAAGACCTATCTTATCCATTAATTTTGGTAGCACCATAGCGCCAATACCACCCATAACCAATGGGGCAAGCATACCAGTTAAGCCAACAATTGCGGCTGTTAATCCTATTACTACACCTCTTAATGAATCAAGTGCGCCTTGTAGTTGATCCATTGATTGAATATTACTTGCTTCAGATGTTTTAAGCATCTTTTCCAACTCTTTAGAAGCCTTGGCATCACCGGCGGCTGCTTTGGCCTGTAAGTCTAACTTTTTAGCCAATGTAGAGGCAGCAACGCCTGTATCAAATAATCCTTCTTGTCCCTTGGCTCCAAGATTTTGACGTTGAGCACCAATGGCTTCAAATGAGCCACGTTGTTCAATCATACCTTGTTGCATGCCTTCAGCAGTTATTTTACCGCCACCGCTTGCTCTTGCTTGTTCAACTGCTCTGTTTACAGCATCAAGTGAAGCTTGCGATTCTGCATTGGTGTAAGTACCAGCAACACCACGTTCACCTTTAGCGAGTGCAAGTGCCATACGATTTAAATCATCTTCACTCCCTTGCACACCAGCAGCCTGTAATGAAGTTTTAATTTCCTGAGCACCTGTTACGCCTTGCAGTGCTGCCGCTTTACCTGCTGTACTTTTGTTAAAGTTTTCTACACTCTTTAAAATTTCTTTAGCACTTATACCAAATGTATTACTCAATGTTCTAGCTGAATCAACTGTTTTAGCGTATTGTTCGACTAATTTTCTTTGTGCATCTTGTTCATTTTTAGCATTCAATTGTACAGTAGATGCAATTGAACCCATTAAATTGGCTTGTTCTTCTTGACTTAATCCCATTGCCGCTGTAGATTTTGCGGCCTTGTTCATTGTACCAACTAGTTCATTACCTAGTGTTTTTCTCATCGTACTGCTTAATGTGTACGAACCCAAACGAAGACCACGTGATAATGCACTTAAATTTTCAACAGCTTCTTGACTATTTGATCCAAAGGCCTTGAATCCACCTTCACTTTGTTCAACAACTTTAATAAAACTATCGCCTAAGGCACTCATTAACTTTGCCTGCCGTATTGATCCAACTCTAAATGCACTCAGGTCAGCAAAACCTCCCATGTCGGCGGCACTTTTTGCAAAGTTTTCCATTGCACCAAGTGCAAAGCTTGCACCTGCGGCAAAACCGTAAATGGCTTTGCCTGCTCTACTTGAACTGCGATCAAATATATTTGCCAAACTACTAGTAGCATCACCTAAACTACCTTTCCCAGTGAGCATATCTTTACCAAGTCCAACTAACTGTTTTCTGGTATACTTCATGCTTTGTTCTAAATCACCCTGAGCACTGGTTAATTTTTCAGTTTGTTTAGTATGGTCTTTAAGTGCTTCGCTGTCTTCTTTGCCAAGTTTGATGCCAGCATCTTGCATTTTAGTCAAACGCTTGATTTTATCAGCATAAGCACGTTCTTCTGGTGTTTCTGGTACTTTAGCTTGTTTGCCACCTGTAGATCCGGGTGGTTTACTGCCACCCGGACCCCCTCGTCCCAGTGTTTCTGACAGAGCAGAGAGCTTTTTATAAAACTTATCTAACGATTCGTCAAATTCTCTTTGGTCAAAGTCTGCCATTTGGTCCTATCAGTTGTTAAAACGCCGTTAAATACATCATGTAATTTGGGTTTTTTATAAACCTATTTATCGGAAAGAATTAAGTATATGGATAATATGAACCCACTAACTCAGCCAATTAAAATGCCACAAGCGAATCCGTTGGCTCAATTTTATCGTAGACCAGGAACTTATGTTGATTTACCAAGTAAAGGAAAATACTACAAAGTTTTACCAAGACTGTCTGACACTGGCGAATTAGCAGTTTATCCAATGACTGCAAAAGATGAGTTGTTGCTTAAGAATCCAGATGCATTATTAAACGGTGAAGCACTAAAACAAGTCATTGCCAGCGTATGCCCAGATATTCCAAATGTAAATGAGATTCCTGCTCCAGACATTGATGTAATTTTAGTAGCAATGCGAATGACCAGTTATGGTGATGACATGAGTATTGACGTAAGACATGGATGCGAAGCCAGCGAAGGTCGCGGGCAACATGTTACAATTGGACTGGGTGGTGTATTAGGTACAAGTCGTACAATTCCCAATGACCTAGGTAAAGTTACACTAAGTTCAGGTGTACAGGTTCACCTAAAACCTTATACACTTGAAGCACAAAGTAAATTACTAAGAGTTCAGTTTATCACAATGCGTCAATTACAAGCCGCAGAAGCAGATGAAAAGGCTACAGTAGACCAGAAAGCCGCAATTGCCAACAAGGGCTACAATGAGTTAGTATTATTAAGCCAAGAAATGTTGTCACAAAGTATTGTCAATGTAGTGTTACCAGATGGATCAGAAGTAACAAATCAAGCACACATAGTTGAATGGGTTAAGAATCTTGACAGAGCAAGCAATGAAAGACTTGATCAAGAATTAAAACGTTTTGCAGAATATGGTATTACTCGAACAGTAAGTATCAAATGTGATCACTGTGGCGAAGATTTCACCAGTGACATGTTATTTGATCCAACAAGTTTTTTCGACAACGGCTCTTGACCTTGGGTCTTGATAGATCAGCAATTGCTCGATTTATCAATGGAATTGAAGAAGAGGCAAGAGCCTTAATCAAAGAAGTATCCACAATGAGTGTTTGGGGTAACATTAGTCCTGACACAATTTGGAACATGACTTACCTAGAACGATTAATCCTTAGTGAAACCATCAAGGAACATACAGAAACATTCTATGGTAAAAAGGGAATAGCTCGTAGATAATCATTTATTATCTTGGTAGAGCGAATACTTCGCTCTTGAATTTCGCATCGCTATCGCTCTTGCTCATTCAATTTATTTTAAACTACAATTATTTTTAGTTAACACGATAAAGTATAGTAGAAGCAAGTGATTAACATTATGATTACTTGACACTGATGATTCAGTCACACTTAGCCGTTTTACCGGCTAAGATAAAAAACTTGACACCGAAGTCCAAGCCACATTCAACTAAAGCAACTTGTTAAAGTTAGGGCGGTCACGCTGTACCCTTTTACGCTCATCTTATATGACGCTACTGCAAGGCCTAGTTAAAATCGCGTTTGCAGTATGTAGGTTGTAATAGTTCACCAGAGCCTACTCATTTTAGCTTTACTATACTAATCCCAGTTCTTTTCAAGCAATTGAACTTCGTCCTGTTAAGGATAGTGGGCGTTAGTCTCCGCTACTGCACGGAATTTCCTTCCCCAGCGCAACCCTAGTGCCTGGTTTTATGGGTGTCAACTTATATCGGCGACACATGCCTATCAGTAGTGATCTATTGTATGGATGAGTTAGTTGCTAACGGAGTGTGCGATTATCGCTGAGAGTGTCTACGTTGCGTAGTTATTAGCCAAAGAGGGAAAATATTAGTTAATTAGTTATCAAGAATGAGCCAAGGTTAAAACCCAATTATAGTTTGTTTATTATGTGTGAGCCATGTACACGAACCTGTATGTGTCCGTTGTAATAATCCATTGTTTCAAGCACTTTTCTATCAAATTGTTCTTTAGCTTCAAGATAAGAACACGCAGATTTTGATCGGCAATAGTGTAAAATTTCTCTGACAAAGTTATCTTGTCCAAGCAGTTCTATATCTTTGCTCAACTCGGGGCTAGAACCAAAATAGGTCAACCAGTCACTGTCAATTTTACTGCGAATTCGTTTCTTTTTTTTAACACCGTTCTTTTGTTTGACAACTTTATAGGTAGTCTTAGAGAACTTTGCTAATTTCTTACCAACATACTTCCGATTGTTGGTTTTGTTTGTAATCAAATAAACAAAACCAACACAATCTTCAGGTAATTCATTGACAATGGTACCTTGATAGTACCATGTCATATTATTTTGGAGTTGATAAAGCTTCTTTTTCGGCAGTAATCTCTTTACGGCGTTCTTTGATAGCTTTACTCATTTCCTGAAGTGCTTTGCGAGCACGAGCGGCTGCGGCCTTAACGCCCTTACCTGCAAACTTTTCGTTCTCTGCTTTATAAATTTCAAATTGTTCTAATAGTGAATTGTGATTTGCTGACATAATGTCTCCTTAGTTTATTTCGTTTACTTGCGTATCTGTGTCAAGCATGGTAAATCCATTTTCTTTGACAACCATGAGCACATGATTAACTCGACTTGCTAACTCATCTCTATGTGAGATAAGGAAAATGTTTCGATTCATTTCACGTCCCATGGATTTTAATACTGACATTGAGTGTTCAATGCCAACACTATCCATTCCAGAGTCAACTAACTCGTCAATAAACATCAAGTTCATTGGCTCTGTAAAACTTTCATAAACGTCTCGGAAACTCCAGCTTAGTGCTAAAATTAACCGATTACGTTCTCCCCTACTCAAATTGTCAAAGTCAAAACTTTGTCCCAATTGACTAATATCAACTTCCAAATCACTCTTGAAAGTAACTTGATGTGGCAATTGTAACTTATCCAAGTAGTAACTTAATCTGTGATTCAAATACGCAAGATTTTGTTCAATAATACGTTTTCGAACAAATGAGTCTTTACTTGTAAGCAATTTAAGCAAGAATTCTTGATGCTCAAGTAGCTTACTTACTCTGTTAATCTCGTCCCAGCTAACCTCTGCCAATGCAGTTTTCTTCATTGCTTCAATTTGGTCTTGATACGGATTTTCTTCTGCTCGCATTGTTTCTAATTGTTTGCGAATATTTTCTAGATTATTTTTATGAGCCGCGGCATCTTCAACATTTACATATTTGGTGCGTGGCCTATCACCTAGATTACCAATAGACTGAACCATAACATTTGCTTGAGCTAAGAATCCATGTTCTTCTTTAAGTGTGGCAACAGTTAAATCTGCATTAGCTTGTGAGTCAGCAACCATCTGGTCATGTTTTTCATCATGAACATTTTGACCACAACTTGGACATTGATGAGCCTTAATAGAAGCAAGGCTCCTTTGTGCAACACCAAGAGCATCTTGCAACTTTTTAACATTACTTTGTCTGTTGGCTAATTCTTTATTGGCTAACTTTAGGCGACTTTCGTTATCTTTGTATTGTACTAATGCCCTATGTGCTTCGAGCTCTGCTTCAATGTCAGTTGATTCTAATTCTTCAACAGCAGATACCATGGCCGCAATTTCATCATTGCGTTTTCTTGACCATACACCAGACCTACGTTCTAAATCATCGATACTAGATTGAACACGGGCGTTACTTTCTTGCAAGGCCTTAATCCTAGCATCTTCATCTCTAATCTGTTCTTTGCTAGATTTAATTTGGTCTTTAAGTACATCAGCCTTTTCACTCAGTTGAGTGATGCCAAGCAGTTCTTCAATGATATCTCGTTGTTCGCCACTCTTGAGACTTAAGAAAGGTTGTGTATAAGTGTTTAGTGCAATCAGATGTTTGAACATTTCAGCACTCATACCAACTACACGTTCAATAGCTTCTTGGGTAACACGATTTTCGCCAGCACCTTCATCTGTGCCAGCTTCGTTTACTTCCTGATCATCAACTATGAATCTTAGTAAGTTAGGCTTGCGACCACGTTCAATTCGATACTTGTTGCCATTCTTTTCAAATTCAACAGTGACTAACATGCCTTTTGTATTGGTCTTATTGATTAGATTTTCTTTGCGAATGTTTGTAAGTGCAGAACCATAAATGGCATAGCTAAGTGCATTAACCATTGTAGTTTTACCTACACCATTACGAGCACCATCCCCGCCAAGATCTAAGTTGTTACCAAGTACAAGTGTTAATCCATACTGGTTCATGCGTAAGCCCTGCGTTACATTGCCTACGCTCATGAAGTTTTTAATTGTTAGGTTGTTAAACTTAATCAAACTGTTAACCCTTGATAGATGTGTGTTAAAATTTGTTTATCAATAACATCAGAGTCAATTGCTTGAATCTGATTTAATACAATGGCATCAACTGATTCAAATTGAATTTCACCACCAGACCATTCTGTTGCATGTTCTTCCTTCTTACCTGGAATAAGACTTAGCTCGCGCATATTATATTTTTCGACCCATTGTTCTTTGATATAGCTTGCTTCTTCATAGCTAATATCTACGTCAATGGTAATTCGAGCAAATGTTTGACTATCAAACAATTCTTCGTTACGATCAATAGCCTGAGTAAGTGTTAATGTTCTAAACTTAGGAGCATTAGGCCAGGATCTAAAATTTGGCTCTCCGCCATGTTCTAAAAACATACAGCCGCGCTCGTCATCCCAGGCATCTGCGTAGTTGTGCGGGAACGGATTGCCCAAGTAAATAATGTTGCCTTTGCGTTGGCGCTTGTGGAAATGTCCACTAAACACAAGTTCCTGATTAGGAAAGTGTCCAGCGTTAAGTCCACCATGATCCGGCATCTCAACCATAGCGTTCATTTTAAAATGAGGTAGTTCAAAATGTCCAAATACATAGCGACTTTTTAATTTTGACATTTCTTCCCACTCATTGCCAACAAGCCAAGGAATAATAGTCATGTCACCAACTGTTAGGTGTTCGTCAACTAGAACAACATTATCCAAGTGTTTAGCAAATGGTAGTGAATTAATCTCACGCTTCTCGCGATAAGCCAAATCATGATTACCCATGATAATGTACACCTTTTCAAAGTTTTCTGAAAGGTACTTGACATTAGATGTTGTGTAGTTTAGTGTGCTTACATTAACAGTGGATCTGTTGTTGTGCCAATCTCCAAGAAAGATGCATGTTTCGGCACCTTCTTGCCTGGCTTCTTCTACCATCCACTTAATAAAGTTTTCACAGTCATCATTGTGAGCTCGGCTGTTGTTTCTTAAACCAAAATGGATATCTGTAAAGCACACGGCTTTCTTAAAAGGTTGTGTCATAACTGTTATTTTAGCATTTCTGCAAGTTGTTGTCTACAGCGAGTTAGTTCATCTTTGAGATAAAGACGTTTTTTCTTAAGGCTCTCAATGCGAAGATCCTCATAGAGTCCAGTCTTTTCAAGTGTATCAACTTCTTTGTCTAACTTTTCATGCGACTTTTCCAAGTGCATAATATGATGTTTTAAACTTTCTGAATGCATGGCTTATTCCCTTTTTAAGAATGGTTTTAGATCAGGCGGTACCCAACCTAGAGGTTTTAGCACCTTGCCATCGTCACGTTTACGAACCTTGCCTGTATCTTTGTCAATTTTAGCAAAGTTTGTTTTCATAACTTCTTTCCATCCGCCTTCGCCATCAAATCCTGCACTATGAATAGCACCTATTGTAACTACAAGAATATCTTCTAGTGCATCAAGTGTTTCTAATAGATCATTATTGTTAATTGCTTCTTTAAGTTCTTTAAATTCTTCATTGATTAAGTTAACATATAATTTAAATTGATCTTGATTAAACTCGCCTACAGTTTGATCGCAGGCCCGCATAAACTTTTCTTGGTCGCGAAACGGATTAGTCATTTACTGGTTCACTTTCTTCTATAATTAAGTCACCATCTCCGATGGTAGATACTGGTATGTCATCAGTTACAACATCTTTTAAGGCGTTCATTCTTTCCATCTCAGCTTGATATGTCATTGAACTTTCCATTTGGCGTGTCCACGAAGGCGTCTGGCCAGAATCTTGTAAGATGTCGTCGCGTATATCACGTTGACGTTTTTCAATATTCAAAATACGAGTAAAGCTGTTTGTTACTGCGGCAGTATAATAAGCAAAGGGATTCTGTGACTTGCCTTCATCGAACTGCAATGCAATCTGTGTAAGTTGAATAAGAGCTTGACCTCGCATTTCATCAACATAGCTATAACCACGCCAATTGCTACGTAGGCTATAACGTTCGCACAGTTTTAAGAACATGGCACCGAGGCGATTGGTAATTTGTCCATGATCAACACTAAACTCGCCTGTTGTCAAATCACCCGTCCAGTGACTACGCAACACTTCAATCCAGTTACCTTCAGCATCTTGTACAAAATGTTTAAAAGGAGGAAAGTTTACTTTGGATCGATGATCAGCAAGACTTTTGGGATTGTTTTTGCGACCTGGCTCTAATGGAATATGTTCCCATGTCATAACTCTCACTACTAAATCACTCAGTGGAATTTTTTTAGGATCTATTGCAAAATCGTCAGCCTTGGGTTTAGTACTGGCCTTACCATCCCATAATGCAAGTGCTTCCTGATAAACTTGTTGACTCAGCCTTGAGGCTCTGGCTTCTCGGGCCAAGTTAATGGCACCTTCGGGGCATGCTTTAGTTTTGCGATTATGAAAGGTTTTAAGGTCTGATGAAATATAATCATATTGTTGATATTTTTCATCTGCTCTCCAACAATAGGTCATTTTACTGCGATGAATCTCTAATAAAATGTCTTTGTTCTTTAGATAAATTGTTTTTGTTTTTTCTTCCATGTGAATCTCCTTGTTATTAGTTTAACATAATGTATTACTAAACGTCAACGGTTTACGGTAAAGTAGGTACATAACGGAAACGGTAAATACAAGTAGGAGAATCATAATGAAAATCACAGATTTAGCACCTCGTACAATTGCTATTTATGCTGGCCGTTTCCACCCGTTTCATATTGGGCATGGGGATGTGTTCCGCGAGTTGGCCGCTAAATTTGGCATCGCTAATACTTACGTTGCTACAAGTGGTAAGGTTGTGCCAGAGACAAGTCCATTTAGTTTTGCCGAAAAGCTTGTTATGATGCAGGCCGCAGGTATTCCAGTTGACCACGTTGTTGAAGAAACAGTACCATATTCACCAAGAGTAATACCAAGTAAACTGGGTTTAAATCCTGAAAAAGATATTTTGGTATTTGGCGTTGGGCAAAAAGATATGAATGAGGATCCGCGTTTTAGTTTTTCTCCATTGAAGGATGGGACTCCAAGTTATTTCCAACGCTACACTAAAAAGAATTTAATGCCATTCTCAGATAAAAAGAACGCTGACGGCACACGCAGTGGACATGGTTATGTTGTCCCTGTTAAAGATGTAAAGTTTACTATCTTAGGGAAAACAGTAAACAATGCTAGTAAGATTAGAGAATTATATCGTCAAAGTGACGATGAGAACAGATTAAAAATTATTGAAGAACTTTACCCACAAGGGCAACAGTTTTACAAAAAAATCAAACGCATCTTTGATTCAAAGTTAGGAGAATATGGTGGCTAATTTAGCATCTCCAGTAACAATTTCTTTTAAAGCACTTAGTGGCATGGGCACGGATGCTTCAGGTAAAAAGAATGGATATAGTGATCCTCGTTCTACTACCTATGCTGGCGATGCTGAAGTAGTAAGCTGGCCTAGTACTCCTAGAATTAGTCAAAGCATTGATGTAAATTATCAAACCTGGGAATTACAACATACCAATTATCAACCTAGTGCTTTTGGTAACAGATCAGTACCGGTGGTAACAATCACCGGTCCTTGGTTTAGTCGCAATACAGCAGAAGCTGTAAAAACATTAAGGTGTATTCATTTATTAAGAAGTGCAACCAGCATGTTCTACGGTCGTGGTGATTCTAAGAAAGGCACACCGCCACCAATTGGTAGATTAAGTGCTCATGGACTTTATAATAACACTCCAGTGGTTGTTAAAAACTTTCAATATGATTATCCAAACGATGTTGATTATATTACAGCAGAAGTATTTGGAGGCACACAAGCGGTGCCAGTATTGTTTGACATGAGTGTTTCGTTAATTGTTCAAATGAATATGATCGATGCAGTTAAAAATTATACACTTGCTGATTTTGTCAGTGGTACATTATTAGGGGATGGATATATCTGATGGCAACGACTGGTATTAATCAATATTCAAATACTCCTGTAACAGACTTTTATTTAGATGTTGCCAAGTTCCCAACAGCAACAGAGTTGTTAAGAAATAAAACACCAGAATACTTTACAGTAACACCAAGACACCAACACAGGCCCGATTTGTTAAGCTTTGACTTATATGGTAACAGCAACTATTGGTGGGTAATTGCATTGTTAAACAGAAACCAACTTCAAGATCCAGTTAGAGATTTACAAGCTGGAATGGTTATTAGAGTATTATCAAGTAACGACATTAGTGGAGTTATCTAATGGCACAGAAACCAACTTATAATGACAGTGTCGGCTTGCCAGATATTCATTATAACCCTTTACAAAACTATAACAACATTACGTATAACACTAGATTGACCATGATGCCATCTAGTGAATCAACAAAGTCTAGAACTGATAGGTCTTATGATTTTAAAAAAGGCATAACAATGTGGGAAACAGGAGGCACAGGCAGTGTGTTTCTTGAAGAGCTAACAATTGAAACAGTTGGCACAGGTAATGCAACACCCAACTATGCAATGCAGGATTTCCACAAATTTCAAGGGAAGTTAGTTGAACCTCTTGGCGGCAGATTTATCGAAGCTGTTAGTCTGGCAGCAATGGCTCTTGACTATCCTAATAACAGCGATGCTGTTTACCTATTAGAAATTTTCTTTACAGGTTATGATGGTGATGATCAACCGGTTGTTTGTAAATCATGGGAAGATGAAGAATTGGTATTCCGTTGGTATGTTAAACTTTTAAAGTTAAACATGTCCCTAAATTATCAAGGTAGTACGTATGATTTTGAAATGTTCCCAGATTTAGGTACAGCAAAACTATCTGATCATACAAATTTAGAACAAGGTTTTCGCATGGCAGGATATCCTAACAACATTGGCAAGTTCTGTTCTCAGTTAGAAGAAGCTCTAAATAAAAGAGAAGAAGAAAAAGTAAAATCAGGCATTCGTTGTTATCCGCACAAGTATAAAATTTCTGCACATAAAGAAATTGCTAATTTAAAATTTGATCATGGATTTGTCAGTGACCTATCACACTTATGGGGCATGAGGAAAGGCGAGATTCAAGTTGAGACTGGCACAACCATCCAAACATTTATATTAAGTTCAATGCCCAACAGTCAGGAAGTTCTAAAATTTTTACATCGTATTCCTGAAAAGAAAGACTATAACGATACTGATACAAAGCCTGGAACTATACATCTCCCTGCTAAAAATTTCAGTATCATATCAGGTTCCAAGGCCATTGAAAAAGATAAGAAGCCATTGTTTGATAACAAGTATGGTGGTGTTGTTCAAGAGATACACTATTTTATTACAACAAAAGAAGATGCTAAAAACATCATTAGTCCACAAGAATACATGGATGCACAAGATCCTGTCAACAGAGACAAGCGTGTTGATAACTGGATTAAAAAAGGCCTATTAAGAAAAGTGTACAAGTGGATATACACAGGTGAGAACATTGAAGTGGTCAACGCCGACATTAAAATTGATAACCTATGGCGTAATGTTCGTCCATTGTGGATTGATAGTGAAAGCGGTAAACCAATAGCCTCCACTGCATCTTCTAAGACAACAAAAGCAAAACCAGCAGGCAGTCAAAACTCCAAGGCATTAAAATGCGATGAAGTAAGACAAGTAAAACAGCTAGGTGATGGCAAAACACAATATTATGCAGAAGACATTCCTTTTAAGAAAGGTGACAAAGATTCAATATCAACTAAAAAAGGTTGGTGGCCACACATGCCAAAGTATTATCACATGAATACTAGTGTGGATCAAAATAGTCAGCAGGCTTCTGTGTATCAAGAAAGTGCTCAGGAATACAGCATTTACAGGCAGATTGGTAATAATCAGGCCACTGGTGGTAGTGATATGTTTACAATGAATATTGAAGTAGTTGGTGATCCTTATTGGCTATTTCAAATACCAGGCAAGCCAGGTAAACCGCCATGGGAAGAAGATGTTTGGGAATATGAAAAAGAACAGCTAACTGAAGATCAAATGGCAGAGAAAAGAAAGAAAACAGCCAGTCATAATTGGTTACCTTACATTTACTTTGAAGCTGTTGTACCTTCTGTTGATTGGACCGGTGAAGACCTAATGTCTCTTCGCAATGCAGATGCTATTACTGGTATATATTGTTCTAAGAAAGTTGTAAACAAATTTGTAAAAGGAAAGTTTACCACTAATCTCGAATGTTATAGAGAACAGTTATCAAATCCGTGGAGCGGAAAACCTGGAAAAGATTCTGGCAGTGAATCAGCTGGCAAAGGTGATGCCGCAGGTAAAGGACCCAGTAACGCTGGCCCGTTCCCTAGCGCAAATGCAAGTAATACAAGAGCAAGTCAAAACTATCCAGCAAATCCAAGTAATAATGTCCCACCAAGGCCAACAGATTCTAATAACTGGAAAGCACAACAGGTCTGGGATTCTAAATACGCAGGCGGTTGGAATGCTGACGGCACTAGCAAGAAACAAGGCAATTAAATGGAAGTAAATTCATCAGGATATAACCCTTCTGGCAGTTCAAAGCCAACAAATAAAAACTTTGGCATTTATCTTGGTAAGGTAAAGACAAATGTTGATGAAAAAGGTTTGGGCAGATTGCGTGTTTGGATTCCTCAGCTGAGTAACAGCAAAGAAGATGATGATACCAGTTGGTACACGGTTCGCTATTGTCCGCCATTTGCCGGCGCTGGGGATAGTAAAAAAGAAGCACAGGCAAACGATGCTGTAAAATTTCCTCAAACAAATCAAAGCTATGGTATGTGGATGGTTCCACCTGATAAAAACGTACAAGTTATATGTGGCTTTATTAATGGAGAAACACATCAGGGTATCTGGTGGAGTTGTTTACCTCAAGATGGACACACACATGCAATACCTGCGTTAGCCAGTGGCAGCACACACGAAGGCAAAGTACGTCCTTTAGCAGAACGCAATCGTTATAACACAACAGACAAACAAGTAGAAAACAGACCAGAACATCCAATGAGTCATATACTGTCTAAGCAAGGACTAGAAAATGACCTGCGTCGTGGACATATAAATGCCGGGCCTTTTAGAGCCAAAGACAAGAATACAGGCTATGCTTATGGTATACTAACACCAGGCCAACATCAGTTTGTCATGGACGATGGTTCCAATGGTGGCAGCGGTCAGATACGTTTGCGTACAAACAGCGGCAACATGATTATGATGGATAATGATGAAGGTTTTATCTACATGATCAATGCCAATGGTAGTGCATGGCTACAGCTTGACAAAGAAGGTAATGTTGATGTGTATGCTTCAGGAGATATCAGCTTTGCTGCCGAAAAAAGTATCAACTTACATGCTGGTAACAATGTTAACATTGAAGCGGCAAATAATATTAATATGTTGGCCACAAAGAATATTCAAGCGGAAGCGTGTGAAGTATTTAACGCAACTGGCACAACAGGTATGAAGCTGACAAGTAATCAGAATGTAAACATCTTGGCAGACAGCCAAATGAAGCTAACAGGCCAACGCATTGACTTAAATGGTCCACCAGCCGAAGCCGCAGATAAACCAGAAGAAAATTCTTTAATATCCAACAGAGATGTTGGTAAGAGTATTGGCAGTCGCGTACCAGAAGCGGAACCATATGGTGGACATGTAAGCAAAGGTGGCGAACAACCAACTACGCCAATTGGGGTAAGTGATGACAAGCTTGGCCAGCCTAATATCACTCCAGCGCCGTCGAGTTATGAGGATTTGCCACCGCCAACAGACACAAATGCTGTTGATTGTGTACCAGATCCTACACAGAATAGACTAAGCGAGGAAGGATTTACCGCTATGATGAGCCGTGAAGCTTATCGTGGTATGATGTATAGTGATTATCAAGGATACAGCGTTGGATACGGAACTCGTATTGATATTTTTGGTCCAGGTAATCCTGCAAGTAAACTAGATGACAATATTAAACAAGCCCTACTTGCTGGTCCCAGTGAAAAGGAAGCTAGAATGGCATGTCGTCAAATTGTTGATAGACACGTTACGCCACCTATTATCAAAACAATACAAAGCGAAAGTGCAGGTAAAAATGTGTGTATCACACAAGCACAAATTGATGCGCTAATTATGGCAGCATATGGTAATCCAGGCCAAGCAAACACAATGGCCAAACAGCTAGTTCAAAGTGCCGCCAGTCAGTCTGATGGTAAACCAACCAGAGCAGATATTGCTAAAATTTGGGCAAATTCCACATACTCTAACAGTTCAAATCAGCGTGACAGTGAAGCACGTTATGCTATGACTGGCAAACACAATCCAGATAGTCCTAACAAGAGCCCAGAGCAATTAATGCAACAGGGTATGAAATCAGATCAAAATGCTGTACTCAATGGCAAAGCTCGTAATCCACAAACTCCGTGGAGAGGCGGCTTAGGGAATGGTCCTCAAACTGGCAATCGCGTTGAAGCCGCCTACGGCCCACCAACCAGTCAGCAATTTGGCCAATATGAACGCAGTAGCTGGCTGAATACCGGACAAGTTCCATCTGGTTCCAAGCTTACAGCCCAACAATTACAAGACAAGTACGGCGCCCCTAATTGATATAACCCAGTTTAATAAAAGCTGGTAAATAGAGTTATGCCACTTTTTAAATCAAAATTTAAGGGATATAGTTCAATTGGGACAACATTCTTGTCTCCATCCCTTTACGACCTTGAATTAGCAAAACAAGATTTAATGAATCATTTCAATACTCGCAAAGGCGAAAGAGTAATGATGCCAGAATTTGGCAGTATTGTATGGGACTTATTATTTGACCCACTTGACAATAGCACAATTAATTTAATCGATGCAGATGTACGTAAAATTATTGCCAATGATCCGCGTTGGGCTCTGCAAAGTGTTTCAATATCAGAACAGCCCAACGCATTAAACATTGAAGTTGTTGCAACCTATGTTCCAACAAATCAAACAATAATATTACCAATTGAGTATAACAAAGGAACAACAACAGTATGAGCCAGACTCGTAGACTTGGTCAGCTATATGCTGCCGAAACATGGTTAAACAACTATCGTTATCTAGTAAATCCAGACTTTAAATCTTATGATTTTGAAAGCCTACGCACAGCTTTGTTGGGATACATTAAAACAAACTATCCCGAGGACTTCAATGACTTTATCAACAGCAGTGAGTATGTAGCAATTATTGACGTGCTTTCTTACCATGGTCAAAATATTGCCTTTCGTGGTGATTTAAATTTACGTGAAACATTTTTAGACACAGCTGAAGTTCGTGCCAATGTATTAAGCATTGCTCGTCAACTTGGTTATAAGCCATATCGTAATGGCAATGCCAATGGATTCATACGTGTTAGTGCAATTAGCACATCACAGAATTTATATGACAGTCAAGGTCAGAATTTAGCAGGGGAAACAATTGTATGGGCTGATCCATTAAATGCAGATTTTGCAGAACAATTTACTTTGATTTTTAACGAAGTATTGAATAAAGGAAATCCAGTTGGCCGCCCAGTTAGTAGCATTGTCAGCAATGGTGTAGTAAGAGAAATTTATCAAATTGATCAACCGATTGATCGTACCATGGTTGAAACATTTAACCTAAATGCTAGAAATAGTTCAACATACAGTTGTGAACTTGTTCCTGTTATGATTGATCCAGATTCTAAGTTGGCAATTGAAAGTGAACCGAATCCATACGGATACCTAACAACATTATTCAACAATGATGGCACTGGTTATATAAACCCAACCAATGGTTGGTTCTTCTTGTTCAAACAGGGTAATTTAAAATATGAAGATTATGTGTTAACTACAAAAGTAGAAAACCGTGTTATTGACCTAGCTGGATCTAATGTAAATGAAACTGACGTATGGGTACAAAGTATTGATGGTAATGGTGTTATTTTAGATACATGGACGCAGGTTCCAAGTACAGTTGGTAAAAATATTGCATTTAATGCAGTTGATAAAGACGTTAGAAAAATTTATGAAGTTATTACAAGAGAAAACGACTCTATATCAATTAAGTTTGGTGATGGCACCTTCTCAGAAATTCCAAGTGGGAACATTCGTATTTGGTACAGACAAAGTGCAAATGAGAATGTAGTAATTACCACACAAGATGTACAGGGATTACAGGTATCAGTTCGTTATGTTGATAGTACCGGTACAGAACAAGATTTACTTGCTACACTAGATTTGGTACAAATAGCATCTAGCACAGCAAGTGAATCACTAACGCAGATCAAAAACAGAGCAAGTCGTACTTCTGCAAGCCAGGATCGTATGATTACTGCAAGTGACTACAACATCTATCCAGAAGGTAGAGTTGGTGGCGTGGATAAAATTCAAGCAATCAATCGTGTACATGCTGGTCAAAGTTTGTATGCTGATGTCAATGATCCAACAGGAACATATCGTCCTGTTATTACATTTGCAGAAGACGGCTTCTTGTACACAACAGAAACAACTTACCAAGATACAATCAATGAAATTGTTGGATTAGAAGACATTATTAACTGGATTGAAAAATCATTGTTGAATCGCGGTACACATCAATTATACTATAAAAATCGTGAACCAAAGATGTATCCTAGGGTTACAGTTGCAGTAGGCCAACCCGACATTCGTTGGAAGAATATTGATTACACAACAGATTCTAGCCACGGTTATTTTTACTATGGCAATGATTTAAACAAAACACCAATTAGAATTGGCAAAGGTAGTGTTGTATTAGAACAGAGAAGTTTACGTAAAAATTCACTTATTAGCTTTGGCACCAAGTGGTCAAAGATTTTAGATGTTTATCGCGAAGGCTTTGGTCTTGCTGATAATAGTGGTACAAACACTGGTCTAAGAGCAAATGGATTAGGAGCAGTGTTTTTAGATGGCATTATACCCGATGGCGCCATTGCACAGGAATGGATTCCTAACCTAAGAACAATTTTTAATCCAAATGAAATCAATGAAATTACAGCTCGAATCAAAGCACAGCAGGCATTTGGATTAAAGTATGACAACAAGAAGGATCGTTGGTTTGTAATTACAGCAGACAATATTAATATTTCTGGTGACTTTGATCCAGAAATAATTGCACAATCGCAGGATGCTAGTTGGTTAATTCGTTTACAATTTAACAGTGGAATATGGGCATCATCAGTACGTAAAGACCAAACTGTATTTGGCAGTGTTAATCAATTGGATTTTCACAATCAAAGATTTGGTAGCGCATTGGACCAAACATCCAAGCGTGTTATTAAAGATTCAGTTAAGTTTTTAGCTGTAACTGAAGGTATTATTGCTGGTCAATACGAACTTGATGTTGCAGATTACATCCGTTTAGATGACGGACGTTATGATCCTAAACGTGTTGTTGTATTGTTACCTGGATTGTTAGAAGCACTAGTGCCTAAAGATCCTGACGTAATTTCAACACTAGTTGGTTTAACATCTACCAAAGATTTATTGTTAGCAAGAAAAGAATTTGTTGATGCACCTGGACAATTTACCTTGGTTCCTGTTACAACAAACGGAGATATTTCTGTAACAGGCAAGAAAGATTTAAAAGTACAATTCAATCACGTACCACTAAGAGATACTCGTGTTGATTCGTCAGCTTCAAACATCATTGACATGTATGTGTTAACAACAGCATTCAACCAAGCATTTAGAACGTGGATTGCCGCTGGTGCCAAAGATGGATCACGTCCGTTACCATTAACATCATTTAGCTTAGGTAATCAAATGTCCAGCATTAATCCATACAAGAGTGTTAGCGATACTATTGTGTACCACCCGGTAAACTACAAGATACTTTTTGGCAATGGTAGCGAGTTAAGATATCGCGTTAAGTTTCGTGTAACAAAAAGTGATGGAACAAGAATTAGCGACGCTGAAATTCGTAGTCGTGTAATTGCAAGCATCAACAGATACTTTGAAGTTGAAAATTGGGACTTTGGAGAAACATTTTACTTCACTGATTTAGCCAGCTGGGTACATAAAGACCTAGGCGGCATCATCAGTAGTATTGTTATGATTCCGTTGAACGGAAATTTAACACCAACTGATTTGTTCCAAATTCGTTGTGATAGTGATGAGTTGTTTATTAGTAGTGCAACTATTACAGATGTTGAAGTTATCACAAGTTCAGTATCACCAGTTATTGTATCGTAAGGCATAGCATGGAAAAAGATCCAAAAAAATTAAATCCTTTAGACGCGGGTAATAAAACATACCCAAATCAGTTAGATGGTAGCTTTGTTGCACCTAAGGTAACAGACATGTTGCCTACAATTTTTCGCACTGATACTAATAAAAAGTTAATTGGCGCACTAGCAGAAGATTTATTTCAACCCAGTTCAATGGAGGATTTAAATTTTTCAGTGGGGAAAAATACTAGTAAGACAGTTGTTAAAGAAAGTTTGCCGCATACTACAGCAAAGAGGCAATTAGAAGCGGGATTAATTTATTATGCCGATACTGGCCCTAAAACATTATTAGCAGATCAAATTGCTACAATATGGGACTTAAATAATCGCGAAAATGAATCTGCTGTTCCAGTCAGTGTATTAGATTTACCAATTGACCCAGACAAATTTATTAATTGGACAAACTACTACTGGGTTGAACAAGGCTTACCTGCGGCATATCTATCAGGGTCGTTGGAAGAATCTGTTAGCGTGGCAAATGATATTGTTGGTAAAACTTTTTATACATCTGTAATACAAAAAAGCGGTCAAAGGTTAGAATTAAAAAATGGCATGCGTATTGTTTTCCAAAACATTGCCGGCAATCAACAAATCAATGGTGATTTAACACTTGAAACATCAGCAACTGGCAATATTGAACAATTGCTTGATTTAGAATTTAGCGGTTACAACAAGTCAAAGATACAGGTATTCCTTGACAATGTGTTATTACAAACATCTAATTATGTAATCTTAGGTAATACTATTAAATGGAAAACTACTGTGCCTACCATTGGTAAGGCGTTACGTATTGTTTGCGTAGATTACTATCTAAATGATCCAGAATTGCCTGCACTTCGTCGCTGGCAAGTTTCTGGTGTAGGTTCAGTCAATGGCATTAAATTGCTTGGTCGCACACATCAATATACAAATACAGTATACAGCAATGCCGTACAAACATTATGGGACCAGACGGCCGTGCCATGGGACAGTGTTGAATGGGATGGCGCCGTTCGTGGCATTAATCAGAAGCATTATATTTGCATGGAAGTTGGAGCGGAAACTCGTTCTTCACACTCTCGTGTTAACGTTTGGTATCACTATGAGACCATCCAAGCCCTTGTTAATTTCTTAGAATTATCATTTGATGATGTTGCAGATCCTACAAACAAGGCAACAAGACCTATTGTAGAATTTGAAAACTCTCTGGAGTTGTACAATAACGGCGAAAAATTTACAACATGGCCTAACTTAGGATTAGATCCTGAAGTTGTGCAGCCATTGGCATTTGTCGGGCTACCTTTAAAGACCACAGGTTCTTTAAATTTAAATTCTAATTATGTTGAGCTAATGCTTTCTTTAAATTTAAATTCAGACTTGTTTGTTAAAATTAAATTTGGAGATAGGTACAAAATTGCAGTAGACAAAAATAGAATTTCAGTCGCTGATTACAACAGAATTAAAAATGAAGACAACAAGGTAATATATGAAATAGCCGGCGATAGGATTCAGTGGTTGGAAGGCCACGAACCAGATCCTACTCATGTAGTTGAAATCAATTACAGGGTTGAAGGAGTATTCTTAAAAGATCTACGTATTCTATGGTTAGGTTCTGGACAACATAAAAATAAAATTGTTACACTTTTTAATAATGGACAACGCATTACAGGATGGGATACAGAGATTCCAACCGACCTATCAACAGTTGTTGTTGATACACCATACGCAGAAAATAAGTTTTACTTAAAGGAATATCATTGGACAAACAGTCAAGCCGTATTGTCTAATTTTAGAAAAACATGGACAGAGTTGCCTCGCTTTGAAATCTACGATGCTAATCACGTTAAATTAAGTACTAACCCGGTTAAACCGCTTATTATTAATTCTACCATCATTGAACCAGTGACTGGTAATCTTTATGACAATGAGAGCGGTTATAATCTGTCTTTCTTGCCAAGTCAGTTCAATGATCTTTCACTAGATAACACAATACGGAATGCAATGTATGACATTGTATATTCGCATACATTACACAAGCAAGCATACTATGATGAAAATCGCACTACCAAAAACATTCGCGGTCCTTATTCTTTTAGACGCATAAGTGGTAATAATTTAAAAAACGAACTAAGCATTGGATATCGTCGTGCATGGTTTAAAATACGTAGTTGGGCACAACGAGTTGTCGATATCAATGGTGTAACTTTAATTCCAATTGATTCATCTATGTGGCCAACATATAACTGGGCATTAACATTAGATCAAGGCAATGCAACAGTTTGTTTTGCTGATGACTATTCAGCAGTGGTTGATAATTGTGCTGTAGCCGCCATTGGCGAAACAGTTACATTTACTAATTTTATTCCTGACCTATCTAACATCACAGTATTAGTAAAAACGCAATCGGGCAATGAATTTGAAATAACAACAGATGACAACGGCAACTTTAATTTTATTGTACCAGATGATGCTGGTAGTTTTATATCTGTTGAATTGGGGGACTTTGTTTTTAACATTCGTGTTATAAATGTAAAGAATGATCCACGAAATATTAAACTCAAATTGAATGGTTTGACTGTAGATTACTCCTTTGTTAAATCTGAAGATATTACTAGTTTATCATTGAATGGGGTTGGTAAATTAGAAATTGCTCACCAGGGCAATTTAACTTCACTAGACAGTGTATCTGCCATCCCGGGGGTTGAGCTAAACCCAGAACAAAATATTTCATTGGGTAACTTTACAGTCAGCAGATTAGTAAATGCAATGACTGCAAACATTAATGCTAACAAGATTTTTGACAATCAATCTTGGATAAGCAGTCCTCAATTGAAAGCGTTCAATGGCGCATTAATGGCTGATCACAGTTCAATGCGATCAGCTTGGTCCAGCGCAAGATTGGCCCCAACAATTCAAGATGCTGTAGTGGCTCGTTCACTTTCAGCATGGAGATGGTATAGAAAGTTTATATCCAAGATTGATTCTAATAATAACCTACTGTCCTTGACAAATGTTCAAATATTATTAGATAGAATATTAGAAGAATTGTTACTGGGCGTAACATACAGTTCTCCAGATGCCATTAGTGGTATGGCATTTAGTACTAACGCAATGACTTTGAGTGTTGAGTATGGTGATGGTTTAATTTCTCATTTTAATATCAACACAGGGGACGAAAATTTATATACAGGCGTGTATGGCAACGACCACATTTATGTTTATATCAATGACGTATTACAATTAAAAGATTCATACTCTATTGCAAATGGCCGTGTTACATTTGTTACTGCACCCGAAGATGGTTCTGAAGTTAAAATTTATCATGGCAATGCTTTGAATTTATTAACTGGTATTCCTGCTAGCCCAACAAAACTTGGATTGGCTAAATTATATCGTCCAGAAATTATTACAGAATCATGGGGTACTAATCAGCGTAGGTACATACTTCGACATGATGGTTCTAAAGTAAGCTTATTTGGCTCAGATGAAAGTGACATTAGAAATCAAATCTTATTAGAATTTGAAAATAGAGTATACACCGGTTGCATGCACGAACAATCTGTTAAAAAACGTTTAGAAACATACAATGCTAAACAGATTAGTGTTTTAGACACACAATCAAAAGCTCAACTTGCTTGGTATGCAATGAATAATCTTGATTTCCGAAATCGAGATGACTTTGACTCTACTAATCCATGGACATGGAATTATAATGGGGAAAGCTGGAGAGCAATATACAGAAGAATGTTTGGTACTGACCAACTACATTTGCGTCCATGGGAATCTTTGGGATTTGTTGTTAAACCAACTTGGTGGGACAGTGCATATTCATGGACTGACGGTACCAAGCGTAGAAGCTTAGAAAATGCATTACGTAATGGTATAGTAACTATTCCTGGTAACACAATAACTGTTAACCCGGTACTTTGCAGAAGATATGAAAATTTCCCCGTCAGTCAATTTGGTTTATTAATTGACCCAGCAGCCTGGTTGGGAAATTCGCCTGACGTAAGCGATGCTGAACAACCATGGGAAATTGGATCACTAGGACCTGCTGAATTGGCTTGGTTAAACAGTGCCGGCGGCCAATGGGCCAGTGTTATGCAAGTATTAGACAGTTACGAATACATAAGTGAATTTGTAGAGTCAACAATTGATCCATATGTTAATAACATTCCTACTAATAGTCCATTGGCCAAGGGCGACATCTCTTTTGCACCTAGTGAATTTTTTCAAAATAGGCCAGTAATTGGCATTGGTGCTTTATTATTTGAAGCATACAGGGAGTTTAATCTATTAGGGGAATCACCGCTTGAAGAATTAATGTCAGTAAACACCAGACTGGAATTTGGCCTGGGTGGATTTAGCGAAGGTAATATTTCATTGAAGATGTATTACACCAAGTACCAAAGTGGTAGTTATGTACCAACAGAAGATTTTTACATGATGTTAAATGATGGCGTACCTGTTGAAAAATTGCGCTATACTGCTGTAAGAATTGAAAAAGATGATGTTGGATTTAGAGTATATGGATTTGATCCAAGCAAGCGTTATTTTAAAATTTATAAGCCAGCACATTCAACTGAAAATGGATTCCCAAGTTCAAGAACAACTATTACCACAAGCAATGGCACTTTTATCGAATACCTAAAATGGATTCCAACTGAAGAAGCAGTGCCATATGGCTCATACATTGCCAACAAACAAGATTTGTTAACATTCTTAATGGGTCTTGGTGAATATCAAACTGCACAAGGCTTGATACTTGATGAAATTAACAGTCGTGGTACAATAACAAACTGGAAACAGGTTGCTCTTGACGCATTTGCCTGGATTGACGAAAACTGGTCAGACAGTCACTATTGCGTAGTTGGCCCAGTTACGTCCATTGGATTAAAGTTCCACCACGAACGTGGCACATTAGATAGATTAGATGCAGACCTTGGACGCACTGGTAAGATCTTATTCCAAAATGGTCGCTCTGCACTGGCCAGCGAGTTGTTAATTACTCGCGACTATGAAGAAAATACTGATAAAATTGTTCCGTTGAGTAATCAACAAATTTTATTTGCCGATCTAAGTGTAAGAGAATATGAACACATTGTTTATATTAATCGTCAAACCAAGTTTGGTGATTTAATTATTGATCTGCAAACTGGCAACAGACTGGACTCATTGTCAATTGCAGGCCGCAGAACAACCAACTGGACAGGTCGCCCACATGCTCGTGGTGTTATTCTACAGCAATATGGATTGCTACCAGGTTTTGATAGTATTAGCAATGACATTTTAAAGAGTCACTTCCCAGAGAACAATGCATTTGATTCTTATAAATCTGCAATTGCCAGAAGTGATGTTGTGCCATTGAAGGCCAATGTTATCAGTGAATTAATACAAGATAAAGCACAAGCACACTTATACCAACAAGGCTTGCAAAGTTCTGCAGGTACAAACTTAGCAATGACAGCATTGTTACGTGATACAAATATTGACGTTCCTGGACGTTCACAAGACATTCTCATTAACGAACAATGGTTATTCAATACTGGCGAGTTTGGTAATGTCAAAGATTTAAAAATTTGGGAATTTGAATTAGGAAAATACGATGTAACAACAACTAGACAGCTGGTCAGATTGAGTAATGGTATCATTGACAAGTATAGTGATAATATCATTGATATTAATTTAAAAGATAACAAGTGGGTAACAAAGCCAGCTGAACCGTTTAAACTAACGAAGATCAATCGTCAAAGTCAGGCAACTATCAATAAAACAACCACATGGTTACCAAGCGCAGGTGTACCGCTAAAATTTGATGTGGACATTCAGCACCGTAATATTTCTTTAGTAACCATTGATGATTTTAAAAACATTGATCAAACATCTAAGAATAACAACTTATTGTATGTTGATGAATCCAATACATTAACAACAAAGGACATTTTCAATGCTGTTGGTTTTAGTAAAAATAGATCTTTTGTTGATGGTGATTTAACATGGGACAAGGGAACATTGTACAGAGCTAAAACTAATATTGCGGCAAGTTCTACAAATAATTCACCTGAGAATTCTCAAGAAAATTTTGAAGAAGTATCAATTGATAGTAGATTATTACCTACAATTTGGATTACTGATTACGCATATAGCTTGGTTAACAAAAAAGGTAGAAATTATCGAGGCGCTTGGACACCTGGTGTTGATTATGCCATTGGCGATGTAGTTTATCGCAATGGTTTATATTACACATGTACACTACCAACCCTATCTGGCGAGTTTATTCAGAGTCGATTAGATAGTTTAACTATTGTTGATGGTGGCGAAGGTCACACAACCAGCGATGTCATCGACTTTAGTTCATCTGTCGGATCTGGTGCAAGTGCTTCTGTAATTGAAACAATCAATGGAAAAATTAGAGATTTCAAGGTTGTACAAAGTGGTAACAGCTACGAAACTCAACAAACTTATTTGACAATAGGTGGTCAGCGAGCTGATACAATTGGATTTGCTTATAAGATTAATTATAAAGATATTAATTTAATTGATTCAACATCTACTGGTATTATCAGTAGTATAAAACCAACTGCTGGAACTAAGTTTACAATTGGAAACAATTATACTAAAAGTTCTGTTGAAGTTACAGTGGTTGATTCTATTGGAACAGGTGCCAAGCTAGTACCAGTCATTGAAGACCAGATTACAACAGGACTTGTAACCAGACGTGGTATCATACAGACTGTGCAAGTAGACTCCGGTGGAACTGGTTATCAAGTAGGTGATTCTATTACTATCAAAAATAACAATAGTAATTTAGATGCAACAGCTACGGTTCAAACAGTCAGTGATCCAGCTCCTGCAACAGGTACAGCAAATGTTTCCAATGGTAGTATTACAAGTATTACGCCAGTTACGCAAGGGTTAGGATACACAACAGCCCCTTCAGTGACAATTGCCGCACCACCACCAGCTACCCAAACACTGTTTTCAAATTACATAGGTACACCATCAATTCAAGATGTAAACCAATTTATACAACAAGATACATCAAATAATTTGATTACATGGGTTGATGGAATTACGCAAACTTCTTTAGATATTGATTTTGAAACTTTTATATCAACATATTATAACATTGATCAAGAGCAAGCATTGATTGACAAATGGTTATCCGTGGGATTACAATCCGGGACAGTAAAATTGGCCATTGAAAGTATTATTAATACTGCTAATACTCTAATGAGAAGTTATATTGGATCATCTACAGCCTACGTAGTAAATAAAAACTCTCGCCAATTTGGTACACCAAGTGGTAATAATCAATTTACTGGTGCAGATGGCAAAATTTATACACGTGGTAGCGTAGCTAATTCTAATGCAACGTGGTCAATATCATCTAGAATTAACACCACTGTTAAAAATACATTAATATCAAATTTACTAAACTCGTATATTGATAACTATTGGGATTATGATAGTGGGCCTAACCCGGCCACTGACCCAGCAAATCAAAGTAAGGTATCAGATGAACTTTCTCATATTATAGATTTAGTATCTGCATCTTATAATAAAGTAAGATTTGGTAAGTTAGTTACAGTTTATAATTATACAGTTGGCTCAACAGTTGTACCTCGTCAAGCACTGGCCACTGCTGTAGTATCACAGGGTGCTGTTGTATCTTACACTATCACTGATAGCGGTGCAGGATATACCAGCGCACCAACTGTAACTGTAGCACCTCCAGCAAGTGGCGGCAAGAGTATTGCTACAATATTGTTGGTTTCACCGGGTCAGGCATATCAACCAAATAATGTTTATGAAATTACAGGTGGACGTGGAACTGGAGCTCGCATCAAAGTAGTATCTGTTACAAGTACACAAACAAACATACCAGTTGTTGACAATGGTGTTATTACAGGATTTATAGTTTCTGATGGTGGTAAAAACTATAGTGGAACAACAACTGTAAGAATATCAAGAACGCCAACAACTTTGTTCCCAGACTCTGGCAGACGTGAATATCGTAGAGCATTTGCTACAATTAGTAATGGTCGTATCAGTGACATTACATTAAATCCAGCGGCACAAAGTAACGTATATGCATCAGGCGATATTATTATTCAAATTCTCAATGCCGGTACAGGCGGGTCTGGTGCCACTGCTACACCACAGATTACCAATGGACGTTTGACAGGTATTACAGTTACAAATGGTGGTAGTGGCTATACTACAACACCACTTGTTCGAATTGTAGATCCTTATTGGGCAAATGATGTAATTGAAGTTACAGTCAATTTGACCACAGGTTCTGCTGTTACTGGCAAAAAGGAAGTTGGCAAAATTGATAGTATAAGTGTATTCCCAAGCAGTCGCAATGTTGGATTTACAGGCTCAACGGCTGTTGCAATTGTTGATCCAACCGGTAATGGCGCCGGCGCAGTACTAGAAGTTGGACATATTTCCAATGGTGTAATTTCTAAAGTAACAAATACATTTACTGATTCCACTGGTGGTGCAGGCTATGTAAGTCCACCAGTTGTTACTGTAACAGGTGGCTCATCAGATTACCCTGCCACTATCAAAGCCAATATTAAATCATATTGGGTAGTAAAGAACTCGGGTTATGGCTGGAATATTTTACAAACATTTGGACCTTATGCAATTGAAGAAGTGTGTCCTAATGCACTAGACACTGGTTTAAATGAAAGCAAGGTAAGCTTTGCTAATGCACATGGACTTCGCGAAGGCGACTACTTTGTTATATCTGGCTGTAACGATGGGGCATATGATAAGATTCATTCTGTTAAGGCTGTAGTTGACGATTATAACGTAACAATTACTGCTCGAAGTTCAGATGACAAAATTGTCTATAATGTTGTGGCATTTAAATTATTACCAATTAAATTTGAATCAACATTTGACTTTGAAGAAACAAAGGGTCACTACAGCTGGAAGGCCGGCATGAAAGCTTATGTTGACAAGGATGATGAAGAACTATTAACTGGTATCAGCTCATATAACTTTAAAGTTTATGAATTCCAAAATGACGGCCAAAACAATTTAATTGATACATTAGTTGATAATGTGTCACAGGATTTCATTGATACGTCGGTGTTCTACAAAGCATTGTTAATTGACACTGACACTCAACAACCTATTACAACCTTGGAAATTTACGATCCGTATAAAGGAAATGTAATTGATGAAGTTGCTCAGTATATTGATTATCGTAGTCCAATTGACCCAGCAGTTTATAATGTTGATGAATTGGGAATAACTGATGATACCGTAGCCGAAGAGTGGAGTGACAACGAGATTGGAAAATTGTGGTGGGATATCAGTTGGGTTCGTTACAATGAATATGAACAAGGTACTCTTGAGTATAGAGCCGCAAATTGGGGACAGCAAGCAGTTGACAGTGAAGTAAGAATTTACGAATGGGTTTCTTCAATTGAAGAACCTAGCGCAGATACACCTGGCATATATTTGGATAATAGTAGTGGCGCAGAACAACCACGCTATTCGCGTATATATGAAAAAACTTCAGCAGGCGGAACCATTGAGACCTATTACTATTGGAAACGTCGCAATAGTGAATTACCAACAAATAACAATAGACCATACTCAGCACTGGCCATCGAAGAAGTGTTAAACAACCCTGATGCCGAAGGCGTTGCCTGGATGTCCCCAATTGACAACGATTCGTCGTCAGTTACATTCTTAATCAGTAACATTAACGATTATTTTGTAGGTCGTAATAATATAACCGTTCGAGTTGAACAAATTAGTCACCCTGAACAAAAACACGAAGCTGGTGTATTAATCAGCGAAGGTATAACAGGTAGCAATATTCCTGATTATCTTTTCATTCGTTTGCGCGATTCATTGGTTAGCTACGATGGATATCGTCATGCCAATCCAATATTGCATTGGCAAGCTAGACAGGCCTACAAAGTAGGAGATATAGTTTGTTTCTACAATTTAAATAATTCAGTATCATTCACTAATACATCAGCGTACAGTGGACATGACATGCCAGTTTTACAAGAAATCAACGGTGAACGTAATAGCGTAAGCTTGGTTTGGACAGATGATAATACTGAGGAATTTGGAGTTTATAAGGTAATACGTTCAGTTAGTGCCGGAGACAATAAAAACTGGTCAGCCATCAAAGGTAATGCTGAACTATTAACAGGCGCATTGATCAAGGACCTCATTGAGGACAATCGTTATTATATTGTAACTGAGCACCCAAGAAGGGTGCCTGATTATAGATTACACGCCACAAGAAAATATGGAAACTCATATGTTCCATATCCACAGAGTTGGTTTAAAGATCTTCAACGAGCACGCCGTAGTGCAATTGAATCAATTAATGCTAAGTTGTTAAAAATTCCTGTTGTTAACAAAACTAATTGGGATAATAATTTAAGAATGTATCGTCCTTTATTAGGCCGTTATGTTAGTAGGCAATTTACATATACAAACACAGCAAGATTTAACTTTGGTTATCGCTTACGTCAAAGTGACATTATAACTGTAATGCTAAATGGACTTGAAATATCAGACCAGTATACAATTGATAACACCTGGTTAGAATTGAATACGCCAATGACACGCGGTGATATCATTGAAATTCATATTTCTACAAATCCAACATTGTATGTTGACCCTGAATCGAGATACAATCGAGAAAGAACCAGTATGTATATCTGGGACTACGTAGATTACTCGGTTGACGAGTACACACTATCAAATGAAACGGTTAGAATCAAATCATTTGATGAGTTAACAACTTACCCAGACGCAACAAGATTTGCCATAGTCGACGATAATAACAATACATTGTATGTATATGATGTTGCTTCAAATGGATACAATTTATTGTATAAGAAAAATGGCACTATACAGATTAACGATATATGGCATATTGAAGGCTGGGATACCACTAAGTGGGACTTGAGTTTATGGGACCGTGACTATAGCGAAATGTTTGCTATTATTTTAAAAGCATTAAGAGAAGATATCTTTGTTGGCAACGACATTGGATATTTTAACTTATTCTTCTTTGATATGGTTAAAGAAAGTTTGTCCCAAATTCCAGCCGCAGATTGGGTTTATAAAACAACATATCTATCTTTGAATCAAATTGATAACAATGAATTAAAGCAACAATCTGTGTATTATGATAAAAAAGGCAACCTTATTAAGAAATATCTAGAAGAAGTAAAACCTTACCATAGTAAGTTTATTGATCAAGGAACCTTTACAGAAACAACTCAAGATGTTGAAATTAGTCTAATAGAAAGCATAGTAACAAGAATCAACACTGTTGACTTTTTAGCATCAACAAATCAAACCAGTGACAATGTTGCTAAAACAAGAACAATTGACCGTATGAGGAATGGCAATGCCCTAGTTACAGAAAATGTAGTAGATTTAATTGTTACCGAAGATGGCAGAAATATTGTTGTGGCAGACACATCTGAAACACCTGAAATTACGGTAATAGTTGAAGAAGGTTAAAGCGGGTTATTTAGAAATAGGTAAATATTATTATGAACACTTGCAACTTACCGGTCTCTATAGAGACTAACATTAAAATTGTAGACCTGGATACTAACTCAATCCTACACGAAGGTTCTAATGCTATACACAAAGAAAATATGGGTGTAGCATTAGCTCAAGCACTTTCTCATGGGTTGGGCGGCTTTATCAGTGAAATGCATTTTGGTTGCGGTGGAGCAATTATTGCCACAGATGGATCTATTACATATAGGAAGCCAAATGTAAATGGTACCAATGCTGGATTACATACACCGACTTATTTTAAAGTTGTTGATGATTCTGACTTTAATAGATCCTTTGCTACATCGGATAATGTTGCAGTTTCACATATAAGTGGTGTTGAATATACTGATGTTATTGTAACGGCTACTTTAGATTATGAGGAACCAGCGGCAATTGATAGTATATATAATTTGTTTGATATTACAAGTGGAAAAATTGACCCAACAACCATCTATAACGGTGAGTTTGAATTCAATGAAATTGGGTTAAAAACCAAAGGCAATAATGGATTAAACTCAGGGAAGTTGCTTACACATTTTATATTTCATCCTATTCAAAAAAATTCACAGCAAAGAATTCAAATCGTTTACTCACTAAGAGTACGTGCCGGTTGACAACCGAAAAAACTAAATAATATAATGGCAGTTTAGCCAAAAGGATTAGGAAAAATGGCATACAATATTACTAAAAGTAATGGGTCAACTTTGGTTACTCTACTAGATGGGGAAGTTGATTCTACTACAACAGACTTAACTTTACTTGGAAAAAATTATTTAGGTTACGGCGAAATTATTGCCGATAACTTTGTACATCTTTTGGAGAACTTTGGCGGCAAAAAACGCACAGATTTAATCCCACAAGAAGGACAAATTTGGTACAATAACACAACTGATGAAGTTGAATTTACACCACAAGAATTATATTTTAACATTGACGGTAAAAATACACTTAATAGCTGGAAGCATTTGGTCTCCTTTACAACTGGTACCGGAATTGAAGAAGCCATTATATTAGACACACAAAACAACAAACATCGTTGTTTAAAAATTAAGATTAAACCAATAAACTCGCCAACTAGTGTTTTAGTTGCTATTATCAGCGTTGACGCAGAGTTTACTCCACATGCAAACGAAGGCTTACAAGCATTCTGTGGTGTTGGCATTGATCCATTGACCAATCCAGGTGATTACAATAGAACAGGTAAAATTGGTAAAGGCTTGAATTTAAATTCAAGCAGTGACTTCAAAATCCGTGGTGTTGCAGTTGAAGCTGAATTTGCCGACGTTGCTGAAATTTACGTAGGTGATGCAAATTATGAACCAGGTACATTGGTTTCATTGGGCGGCATAGCTGAAGTTACACAATCCACTGAATACGCAGATACAAACGTATTTGGAATTGTATCCACTCGCCCGGCCTACCTACTTAACGCTAAGAAAAAGAATGAAAAGAATGCTCTTCCAATTGCCGTTGCTGGTCGCATCCCGCTAAAAGTAAAGGGTCAGATTCGCAGAGGTGATAGACTAGTTGCCAGCGATATTCCAGGGGTAGCACAGGCAGCAACAGGGTCAGAATCACAATTTAGTGTAATTGGTCGTAGCTTGTCTGAATTCTCAGGAATAGGAGTAGGTCACATCGAAGCCACTATTGGAGTTAGGTAATGGCTTTGAAACGTTATATTGTTGCACTCAACAAGGGCGTTGACTATGATGCATTTTGGAATGAAATCGAAAATGCATTACCAGAGGATGGATTTGTACCATCGCGACGAGTTGAAATTTCAAATGATTTATCAGCATTTGAACGTGTCTGCGAATATCAACTGTCCGACGAAGAAGCGATACAGTTAAGGAATGATCCTAGGGTTTTATCAGTAAGTAAACCTGTTGAAGATCAGCCATGGATTACAACAACACCTCTTTCTAAAACACAATCAGATAACTTTAACAAACCTGCTGGCGGTAGCGCAAGTAATAACTTTGTTAACTGGGGATTGCCAAGACACAGTAACACAACAGATGTGTATGCAAACAATGCCAATCCGTCTTATGTGTATGATTTAGATGGAACAGGTGTCGATGTTCTTATTTCCGACACTGAGATACAAGCAGATCACCCTGAGTTTACAGATGCCAATGGAAATAGTAGAGTATATGATCCAGATTGGAATGCAATTGCTAGACAAATAAATGCATCAAAAAAATCTGGATGGGATAAAAGTTATGTAACAGGCAATCAATTAGCAGATGGCCACGGAACACATGTTGCTGGCATTATAGCAGGTAAGACATATGGCTGGGCAAAAAACGCCAGGATACTTGCTTTAAAAACAGTAGGACTTAATAGCGGAACTATTGCTGATGTATTCTCAATGATAAAACATTGGCATCAAAATAAAGGCAGTAATAGACCAACAGTAGTTAATATGAGTTGGGGTTTCAGTGTTAGGCCATCTACGTTAGGTGTATATAGCTCAGCTGATATACCAAAACTTAAAGCATTAATTAAATCAATTACACATAGGGGAATTACAACTTCCACCAATGGTGATGTTAAATCTGATAATTTCTATCAATCAAAGGGATTGCTAATAGGATCCGACGCATTTGCATGGAGTTCTTTACTAAACGGATTTCCTATTAGGATTTCTACATATGATGTTTTTATCAGTGAAATGTTAGATGCTGGTATTATTCTTGTTCATTCAGCTGGTAACAGCAGTTATAAAATTGATATACCTGGCGGTATTGATTATAACAATACTTTTACGCTTGATTTATCTACGATTTTCCAAGGTGCTGGTCAAGAGGTAATATATTATAATCGAGGTGATGATCCTGCTGTTCCTATCACTGTAGGTAGTATTGATAGTACTACTAATGCGGCATCATCATGGTCCATGAAAGGTCCTGGAGTAGATATATGGGCCGCTGGCGATAATATCATGAGCGCATGGCCTTCAAACGCAAATTCACCAGGTGCTGATTATTTTAAATTACCTGGAAGTGGCTGGAAGCAACAAAATGAAAGTGGCACTAGTATGGCTACTCCTAATGTTACTGGTATGATTGCCTTATACCTGCAACAAAATACAACAGCAACACCTGCTCAAGTTAAACAGGCACTACTATCTAATGCTACAGCTACAATTTTAAATTCCGGTACAAATTCAGATTACACTAATCCTAGATCATTGCTTGGTGGTAGCCCAAATGTTGCGTATATCAACACAGTTACATCGTCAGGTCCCACTGCTCCTGTATTTTCATTAAGATCTTCAAAGTCAACAGTCTCAGAAGGTGAACAATTTACAGTAACATTTACAACAGATCAAACTGGATCATTTCCTTACACCATCACAGGTGTAACTAGTTCAGATATAGGATACGTTGATTTAACTGGCACAGTATCAAACGGTGCTGTTAAAACATTTACTATTAGACAAGACGTAACAACCGAGGGTGCTGAAACATTTAGAATGTCGCTTGATAACGGCTTGGCATCAACAAACGTTACAATCAAAGATACATCAACGGATTTTAAATATAAATTTGCTATTACTCCAACAAGTATTAATGAAAGTTCAAGTGGAACATTCAATATAAACGCAGATGTTGCCAATGGAACAAGGCTGTATTGGACCATTGAAATTGGCGAAAGCGACTTTGCTGTTAAAAATGGTTCATTCACCGTTAACTCAAATACTGGTTCTTTTACTGTAACACCCAAGGCAGATTCAACATCAGAGGGTACAAAAACATTTACAGTTGCTATAAGATCAGGTTCCATCACTGGCTCTGTACTTGTCACAAGCGATAGTGTCGTAATCAATGATACTTCAATGACACCATCAATCTTATCTGTTGTTCAACGCGAAGATAAAATTACGCACGAGCTTTATAACGAATTGGCTATTGCTGTAAATGAATTATTTGCAGATACTCATGCAGGTCAAGGTCCTACCAGTAGCTACATGCTACAAAACCAAATACGTTGGGGATGGGGCGGTACAGCCGCATCAACAAGTGCAAGATCAATTAAAATCACTGCATCACAGATCAATGAATTAGTAAATCGTATCAACCTTAGTACACTAAGAACAAATAGTACCGAAGAAGAAATTTACATTACTGACATAGGTAAAAAGGTCACGGCTGAATTTTTTAATAAGGCAACTGAATTATTAAACACAGCAAGAGCAAAACGAAACTATGTTGATCCAGCGTTAACAACTTTAAGAGTTTTTGGGCGTAGTATTAGCAATGGTATTACATGGAACAAAAAGTACGAAACATCTTTCACCTTAGATTTTGGCAGTGTAAGTGATTCTGCACAATCTCGTTATGAGAAAGCCAGACATTTCTTCAATGCTGGCGGTGATGTCAGATTAGAATATGCCATTGCTGGCGGTTTCGGATCAGGATATATGACTTGGAGAGGCATATTCCAAGACATGGGCACTGTTAAATTTAATGTTGATAATACAGTGAGTTTGAATCACAAAGGTATTAGCCAAAACAAAGGTTTTTCACACTTAACATACGATGAACAATTACTATACACCAGTCAGGCAGGATCTGATGGCAGCGGCAGTTATGGCGGTAATGGCGGCGCATATACATCTAGTAGACTTAAATTGTATGGAAGAATTGATCAGTCAACTGGTCGAGTGTATCTTAGAACATTATTAGATAACACTAACTTAGCCACAGATATTGCTGGTGTTATCACACAAACCGGATCTATTACGCATCCAACTACAGTATCAGAAAACAGTATTACGTTAGCCATTCCGGATGCAACAGTAATACTGGTACAACCTTGGCATGAGATTACTTAAATAGGCCTCTTGACAGCACATACGTAGAATAAGTAAAATACGTATAAACAGTCAGGATTATCTATGGACACACGCCTCAACGAAGCGTTAGCGTTTGCTAACTATCGTTTAACACTACAAGTACAGCGCCAAAATATTGCGGCGCAAACAGAAGCCGCAATGGTATTTTCGTATCAAGGCGCAATTTTCAAATCCTCTCAGGAACTTATCAATTTTGTTGGACTACGAGCAATTCGTGGTGAACAATTGTTGGTTGAAGATCAAACCAACAATGTTATCAAGATTGAAAATACAAATGAATTTTTAACACTATTGCTTGAAAAGTATGATTCAGCAATGAAGCTAAAACTTGAAGAACAACAAAAACTAAAATCAGCAAGAACCACTGCCAAAGTCGTAGGATTGTAATATGAGCAGTCAGGGCTTTATGATGTTTGCATACAATAACGAACAGTTGGATTATACACAACTGGCTCTTGTTGCCGCTTATGCAATTAAAAAATACATGCCCAAATATCCAGTGGTACTAGTAACTGATCAAAAAAGCTTAGACCATTGCAAATGGGCTCACGGTGAAGAAATGATGAATGCCGCATGGGACCAGATTATTGTAACCAGCCCCGAGTATGAAAAGAACACTCGTTTGCATTATGATGGTGCTTATTACAGTTTCAATGCACAATTCACCAATACCAACAAGCACGACATTTATAATTTAAGTCCATTTGAAGAAACTATTTTAATAGATACAGACTATCTTTGTGGCAATGCTAATCTGGCAAATTTATTTGGAGGTCAACATGATGTATGCATGTACAAATCAGCAAAAAATCTTCGTTATGAAGAACCATACTTCAATGAACGTTGGCTACATCATGCTGGTATTCGCATGTGGTGGAGTACTGTAGTGTATTGGCGCAAGAGTGAGGAAGCGCAACACTTCTTTAATATTTGGTCTAATGTCAAAGAGAACTGGGAATACTATCGTTTTCTCTACAAGTTTCCCGGTACACTTTATAGAACTGATTATGCGGCAAGTATAGCCGCACACTTATGTGATGGTTGGCACGATGGTGGGTTTATTGGCTCCATCCCAGGGTACATGAGGTATCAAGACCAGCGCGATGACCTTGTCAAGGTATGCGGACCAAACCGCTGGGTCATGTTAAGCAACTTACCAGAAGAGTGGAAAAATCTTGCCGTTGAAATTGCTGGTGAGGATATTCACATGATGAATAAGAAAAGTATTGTTAGACACTATGAGAAAATCATTGAGGAATTGTCATGACAGTATTTGTATTAGCAAGAGAAGGCACTGATGATTTAGCCAGCGAAACAAGATATGATGCTGGATTTGTCAATGCATCAGCCAAGGTAGTAGTTGTTCCAATAATTGGTAGCCCCATTGAACAGTTAACACAAGTAACAAACATTCCTTTTGAGTCAGGTGACATTGTATGCTTTGCTGGCATCTGTCCAAGACCATTGTCTTTTCAGATTGCTAATATAGCAAAAGAACGAAAAGAAAACTTTATGCCCGGCCGCGGCATTGACCACAGAGGCATTGATATTGCTCAAGGGAAGATACAGCATAGACAGGCAATTGAAAAGAACTTTCAACAAGCATGGCCTTATGTTATGTGCATTGGCGACCCTGAATCGGCCAGACTTAGTTTTGAGTTGGTTAAAAATCTTGATCCAGCAGTGTATTGGTCAGAGTATCAACCTGAAACTTATACATTAGAACATTTATTGTCAGTTGCATCAGTTGTATATAATTGGCAAGTGCCACGTTGGTTTTCATTGGTAGATTTAAGTTTAAGAGATCTTGAATTAGCACCCATTATGTATGCAAGTCACAAATGGGACGAATGGGTAAGTTTTTACCCATCAAACGGAAATTTTAAATTAGAAAACCATGTACAGTTAAGTCCCGTTTGGCTTGCTGGAAGTGTAAAACCACTAGGACATTGGAAGCGTGTCTGATATTAAATTTGAAGTACGCACAAGAAAATCAAAAGCTTTAAATTTTTGGTCTGTATTCTACGACCTAGAGTCAGGTGAAATACTAAGCATTGTACCCGGTGAACATAAAACTGCAAACGCATTAATTGTTTCGTATGCCAAGATAAAGGACCTGTTGTCTGGTAGAGCAAATCAAAATAATTACAGAATTAAATTTGTCGAAGAACTTGGGGCAATTGACTTAGTTGATTATTCATCAGTCCAAGATATGCTAAGGAAAAAGGATTGGATAACCTGGCTAGGCGCAAGAGAAAAAGAAGGCGACCCAGTAAGTTCTATTAGAGTGTTACTTTTCAACGACACAGGTATTGTAAGGATTGAAGCAGATCCAGCATGGACCACCGCCCTCAGAGAAGAATTCAATGAAGATGTTATTAAAAACACTATACCTTTGTATATCAGCGATGAGCAAGATGCACATATTGTATTTGGCATTATTAACGTGAAGTTGGCTGATATTGTTGAAAAGGGTTATTGGGAAAATAGACTATGGGCTTTTATGGATCATGGACTTGTACAACGCATACTTTACCAAGGGCAACGTATTCAAGTTAACATTCCGCCAGTTACTCATTCGATTTCTTTCTTTAGATCAAATTCTTATTATGCATACAGCGGAATAACAGAACATCAAACTGTTATTAGTCATTTAGGGGTAGGTAAACACATTTCAATATATGTAGACAATGGAACAATTTGGGCCAAGAGTCATTATGAAAAAGGTTCAGCAATTGATTTATTAGTTGGAAATTTAAAACTTGCAATTACCAGCGATGTTGATCCTGAATATTTTTATTCGTGGGCAGAGCTACCTGCACTGATGTTGCGACAAGAACATCCTTTTAAGGTAACCGACGAATGGCCTTACAGTACACTGCCATTTGTAATATATAAAGCAAACAATCTAGATATAGGAGTCAGTTTTGGGAACCCCAATTAACGAATTTGATGTTGTGTTCATTAGCTATGATGAACCAAATGCTGATGAGAATTATGCAGACCTGCTACAGCATTGTCCATGGGCCAAACGAAGCCACGGAGTATACGGCAGCGATGCATGCCACAAGGCTGCCGCTGCCTTGGCAGAAACTGATAAGTTTGTAACCATTGATGCTGACAATAAAGTAAGACCAGATTTCTTTGAACTTGAATTAGATCTTTCTAAATTTGATGACAGTGATGTATTATCTTGGTCTGGTAAAAATGTTATCAATGGTTTAGTATATGGCAATGGTGGTGTTAAACTTTGGCCAAAGCGTGTGGTTGAACAAATGCGTACACACGAAGCCGTTGACAATGGAAAAGGTGCAGTTGATTTTTGTTGGGATATTCATTATCATCAGTTGAACAATATCTACAGTGATGTTTATAATAATGGTACTCCATATCAAGCATATCGTGCTGGATTTAGAGAAGGTGTTAAATTAGCACTTATGGATGGCCAACCAATGGATTGGAGAAAGATTGCTGAACATAATCATTACAAAAATCATCGTAGATTATTGGTATGGATGAGTGTAGGAGCAGATGTTAACAATGGTTTATGGGCAATGTATGGTGCTCGCTTGGGTTGTTACATGACCAACCTAAAAAATAATGAATGGGATTTTAAATTGGTTAGAGATTTTGAATGGCATAATAGATACTGGGCGGATGTTGTTCAGCCGCAGTTTGTTGGCGATGAAGTAACATGTCCAGTATCTAAGTATTCATACGGTAGAAGTAAACTGCAAGAAGAAACGACAAGACTGGGTCGTTTACTGGAACAGCAACTAGGCTTGGATATAGCAGACTTGGATGAGCGTGATAGTAAATTTTTTAAAGCGGCATACTTTAATCCAAACAGATTAGGACCATTGGTCAAAGAATCTGATGTAGAACAATTTATTGTGGAGTAATATCTTGCTTGATGTATTTTTCATTACAATGGGCGAACCAGGAAGTCATGATAATTGGCAACGATTATCAAGATATGTTCCGTCTGCTCGACGAGTAGAAAACATCAAAGGCATTTATAACGTTCATGCTACCTGTGCCAAACTAAGTAAAACTGATAACTTTTGGATAGTGGACGCAGATGCTTGGGTAATTGATGATTTTGATTTTACATGGGAACCAGATCCTAACCTTATTGTAAATGGTGTTAGAGAAACCGATAGTGTTGTTATTTGGCCTAGTCGCAACCCTGTAAATGGTTTAGAGTACGGTTATGGTGCCATTAAGGTATTCCCCAAGCAACCTTTTATTGATGGGAGGTCGTGGTCAATTGATATGACATCATCTGTTGCTAAAAACATTATTAGCAAAGAAACAATCAGTTGTGAAACAAGATTTAATGCTACGCCAGAGACTGCCTGGATAGGTGCTTTTAGAGAATGCACTAAATTGTCAAGTTTATCAATGATTAAAGCTCGTGTTCGAAACACCAAATCTAAAGAACAAGAAGAGTTTGATACTATAATGGATTACGTTAGTGCTCAATCTTGGACACACGACCAAAAGTTGAATTATCGTAAAACACATAATCTATTGGTAAGTGAAAAGTACAAGAATGAAAAAAGTATATTCTTGCATTGGGGTGAAATTGATTTGTTGAATAGACGATTGCTCACATGGTGCTCACAGGGCTGGGATAAGAGAAACGGCAAATCAACTATTAATGGTGCCAGAGCTGGTGCAAAATATGGATTACAAAACAGCGATAATGTTTTGTTGCTTGATAAGATTAATGATTGGGACTGGCTAAGAAAGGAATATAGAAAAAATGTCAATGTTTAATATTAAAAACAAAACACAAAAATTTCCAACTCCAAGAGCAGTTGATGACCGTGTAACAAGTGTGCCGGTTGTTTTTTTAAGTTTTGATGAACCAAATGCCGACGACCATTGGAAGCTGTTACAAAAAGTAGTACCACATAAACATATTTCTAGGGTACACGGAGTAGTAGGATTTGATGCCGCACACAAAGCTGCCGCCGCACGTTTCCCAGACAGCAAGTATGTTATCACAGTTGATGCAGACAATCAAGTTGATCCTGCATTCTTTAAACTAAGAGCACCAGAAGGTATGGATGGTAGAGTAAGCTTTACTTGGGGTGGTCGTCAGTTTACAAACGGTCTAATGTATGGCAATGGTGGTATCAAAATGTGGAGTACAGAACATCTTGCTAATATGAAAAGTCATGAACTGGCAGATGAAGAACGTGACGCTGTAGATTTTTGCTGGGACTTTAGCAGATATAAAGAAATGCCCGGATGCTACAGTAATGTTTACACTAACGCTAGTCCTTATCAAGCATTCCGTGTTGGCTTTCGTGAAGGTGTTAAGTTAAGCATGGAACAAGGTCGCTTGTTATCATTTAACGAGTGGCCAACAATAATGCATGCGGCAAATTTTCAACGTCTTGTTACTTGGATGACCGTCGGCCGCGATGTTGAAAATGGTGCATGGTCTATATATGGTGCAAGGCTTGCTGTCAAGCTATTGCAATATGATAACTTTGATTTTGTTAAAATTAGAGATTATGATTGGTTCAAAGAGTTCTTTGCAGAACATTCAACAGCCAATCCAATTACTGCTAGTAAGGCACTTGGTAAGAAAATTAGCGAAGGCCTTGGCTGGATATTACCAGACTTTGACGAAGATCAGAGTAGCTTCTTTAAAATGACACAATTACATCCCGAAAAGCCATTAACGCACGAAGATGTAAAGTGGAGAACAAATTTAAAACTATATGGATGGTTCCGTGGATAAAAATTCAGAACTTCGCAATGCATTATATTTCTTTACAGACGAAGCCATTGGATTTCGTAAGAGTATGCATCACTTTCATAGATGGTTAGAAACACAAGAGAAAAGTGAACTCGAAGCATTGTTCTTGGAAATAGGCAGAGAAAATTTTGTTGACTTATGGCCCATCTTAAATTCTATTAACAAAGATCAAGATAGGGAAGGTATTATGCAATTGGCCGAATTGACAAAACAAGGCTTGTTTTTGCCTAGACATTGGACAACTGGTAACGAAGTCAGATTGACTCCATTAAAGTTTTACCCCTTTACATTGCCAATGAAGGACATGTATCACTTTTCTAAGGTAGTTTGGAATTTTAGAGACTGGGTTCAAGCCAACACTAAAAAGTATAACAATACAGTTGATCCAGTAAATGTTATTGCATATTTTCATCAATTAATGGTAGATGCTAAAAACGATTTCAAGAAAGCATTTATACTTTTAGAAATGTTATTTGGTTATAACACATTAGCGTCATGTGTAATAGATAATGACATTGAATTATTTGGACAAGTGGTTGGCTCCTATTATGCCAACGAATGTGAACACATAAAAGTCTTATCTACCGCTATTAAAAAATATCCAGACCTAAACTGGCGTGATGCTCTGAGTCGCAATCAGGTTCGTAGTAAGATTTGGTTACTTGAAAAGATCAAAGATATACAAGTATATCACGAAAAGCGTAGACTTGGAGAACCTGAACCTACAACTATTATTGTTGGCGGTTGGGTAGGACTTTTGCCATATTTGGCTAATATGCTAGGAATCAAACTTGGTACAACATATAATGTAGATATAGACACATCTGTTCATGGCGCAGCCACTGAGTTAAATTATGCATTTAATAATAACTTTAGAAATAGTGAAACAGATATTAGAAAATTTGACATATCACGTTTCCCCAAGCCAATTGTCATTGATACCATTGTGGAACATTTTGAAAATCACGGGATGTGGGTTAAAAGTTTACCAATGGGAACAACTGTAATCTTACAAGGTAACGATATGTTCCATGTACCTGATCATGTTAATTGTCATGCAAGCTATGAAGAGTTTGTTGAGCATATAGGATTGAATAACATAACTTGGTCAGGCGAATTAAATTTAGATAATTGTACTCGCTATATGGCAGTAGGTAAGGTATAAAATGACATTAAGAACAGAGATTGATTTTGAAAAAGATGCAAACTACGTTCCAGTATTAGATCATGGTTTTGTAGGTCTTGTTGACCATATGGGCAGTGATAACGCAATTGTTCAAGCCGCTCGTGTTAGCTACGGCGCTGGCACAAAACAAGTTCAGGATGATCGTAACTTAATCCGTTACTTAATGCGCCATGAACATACTACACCATTTGAAATGTGTGAAGTAAAGTTCCACATCAAACTTCCTATCTTTGTTATGCGACAACTTGTACGTCACCGTACAGCCAGCATGAACGAATACAGTGCTCGTTATAGTGTGCTCACAGATGAGTTTTACATTCCTGAGTTTGAACAAATACAAAAGCAAAGCACAACTAACAAGCAAGGTCGTGAAGAATCAGAGTGGGGCTTTGATGAAAAGCGTGGAGTGCAACATGCCTTTCAACGTAGCTTTCACAATGCATACAAAGAATATGCAAGTTTGCTGGGCAAGGAAGATAATGGACTAGCACGTGAGTTAGCTAGAAGTGTGCTTCCAGTAGGCGGATATACAGAACTGTATTGGAAAGCCAACTTGAAGAACTTTCTACACATGGCTCGCTTACGTATGGATCCTCATGCACAATGGGAGATCAGAGAGTTTGCCGGTGCTATGTATGACTTGGTTAAGCCACTATTCCCAGAAGCATGTTCAGCATTTGAAGACTATGCTGTAAACAGTAAAAAGTTCAGTGCCCAAGAGTTGACATTGCTTAAACGAATCATCAATCAAGAACGTTGGTTTGATCTTACCACTGACTTTCGATCTGATGATGGTATTGCTAAAACATTTGGACTTAGTAAGCGAGAGTTAACCGAGTTTAAGAATAAGTTAAATTTAGATTAAGAAAAAGCCTGCTTTAAGCAGGCTTTATTTTTAGTGATTGAAATGTGTTGCTAGTAATGCCCCAACAACTCTAGTAACTCTGGTTTTGATTAACTCGCTATCCATCATTACCTCAAAGTCTACAATACGATCTAGATATTTTTCTAGATGTTTACTGGTAAGAACTTCTTTACTAGTTTTAATGTCAGTTAGGTCACCTTGTTTAAAAATAACTTCAGTGCCATCATCTAAGTAGACTTTAATCCATTCAATATATTCGACTGGAACTTCTTCGACATGTATCTCGCGAAGCATCTCTTCAAAGCTTCTGTCTTTTTTTCGAATACTCATTGTTTACTCCAAAAAGATTTTAGCCTATCTAATAAATTAGTTTTTAATTTACTAGGACTTTTGGCTTCGCTGGACGCCCTCTTCCTTTTTTGGCCGGTTGTTCTTGACTTTGTTCTAACACTACCGGTGGTGTTGTCAGTCCTTTTGGGTCAAGTTCTTCTGCCTCCTTAAGTAAGCGACGAACTTCTGCTTCAAATGTTCTTGCCTGTGCTCGATATTTGTCGGCCAATTGTTTATCAGTAATAACACCTGGTGCGCTACTAGCTTCACCTTGATTTACATTGACGTCGTTTGACCGAGTGCTTGTAGAAGCGGCTCCATTGGCTCTTTCAAGTTTATTTAATTCACGATTTAACTCAACCAAATTAAGTTCTACACCTGGAGTAGGGGTAATAACTACACTCTTGGCTGGTACTTTTACCATCCAGCCTCTTTGGTGAATGGTATTAAGCATATTTGTACCATCGTGGAATACCTGGCGGAATAAGAATGCACTTGGATCATTGCTTTCCTGTGCAGTGTTACTCTCAATGGCACGAATTAAATCATCGTGATATAAAGCAGGTAATGTTTCTGTGGGGATTACCAAGCACTGATCAGGATCTCCTGGTACTTCCCTAAAAACAATAACTACCTTCTTACCTTGGCCATTAATACCAATATGTTTAATAAACTTTGCCATAACGGCCGCTCCTTATGTTAATTACTCGCTAACAGCTTCAGTTTCGGTAACTTCTGCTGGTGCTTCTGTTTCTGCTGGTGCTTCTGCTGGTGCTTCAGCTGGTGTGTTAGCGGCTAAAAACTTAGCTAATTTATTGTAAGTTGAACCGATAATTTCCATCTCTGGTGCACGGAATGCACCACGTTGAGCACCTAACTCTATTGCGCCAGCAAGAACTCGCAAATCTTGCAAAGTGATGCCAGCTGGTGCTTCTTGTGTAACTGCTTCTTGTTCCATTTAAAATCTCCTAGGTTATAGAACGGAATATATCCGCAAATACTTATAAACAGAATAACCTAAGATTTAACCAAAAAGAACGCACCCAAAGGTGCGTTTTAAAGGAGCAACTACCAAACAAATTAATGACGAGTACGTCCTGGCGGTACGTAGTTAGCAGTGATACCAAAGGGTGCTGTGATATCTTGACTACCATGTACAACAAACAGCGTGTCACAGTAGTCTGGATCACCCCAGCTACCAAACGGATAGCCGTCTGTAAACATAACCAACTGGTGTGGTTGGACGTCATTATCTTTCATCCATTGCCATACGCAGGTAAAATCAGTACCACCGCCACCTTGGACGTCATACTCTGACATGCTTCGGCCGTCGTCACCGGTAAATGTATCTTCGTTATAAATGTCAGTGTCAAAGGTAACTATTCGTACCTTATAAGAAGTAAACTGATCCAAGGCACCTTGTACCATACCTAGGAAGTCACACAACATGACTTCATCAATGGAACCAGATGCATCTAGTGCTACTACAATATCAAGCTCCTCGCCTGGTAACTGCCCGGGTAGTACTGCACCAGTATGCCAAGCTTTGCGGTTAGGACGCATAAAGGTATAATCGCTTTTTACGCTACCGCTAAATTGAATACGCAACAGGTCTTTCAAATCCATTACAGGTTGTGTAATGTCTTTCACCAAACGCTGGATAGCGGCTGGTGTGTTACCTGCACCTGCATTCTTAGAGGCCTGTATAACAGCTTCTCGCCATTCATCTCTTAAAGCTTTCTTTTCTTCTTCGGACAGCTTTTTAAACTTAGGCTTACCCTTGCCATCTTTGCCTGGCTTGCCATCACCGTTACCATCTCCATCGCTTTCGTCGTCACCGTCACCTTCCATATCAAGGTGATCATCAAGCGTCATTTTAATAACTGTAGCATTAGCCATTAAGTCGTCATAGACTTCGTCTGCTGTCTTGCCTTCGTACTTACGATCTGCCAAGATTGGTACTGTGGTAATTGCGGTGCCAACACTTTCGCGGATAAGCATGTTATTGATAACATAATCACCAGCCATGTTCCAAATTTGTGGCTCTCGATCGCCACGACGTGTCATGTGTTCAAAAATAATGTGTCCAAGTTCATGGCCGAAACCAAAGATCATTTCTCCATCGGATAGCTTGGAAACAAAGTCTGCATTGTAATAAAACTTTCTGCCGTCTGTTGCAATTGTCTTGCACCATTCAACTTCTTCAAGCTTCAGTCGTGCTGCCAAAGGACCCCAGAAGGGATACTTTAACAGCATGGCAACACGGCTTTTAACTAGTTTATCACGGGCGGTCATCTTAGACATTTTAGGTGGCTCCTATTTGTTTCTGTATGTATCTATTATACTACTTTTTTGATTCCAGGTCAACCGTTTTTTCTATTTTATCTTTTGGTCCTGATAAGTCCCAAATCATTGCTACCTGTGGATCACGGAACCAAATATTTTGTTTTGGTATAAAGTCCCAATCCATTCTCTTCAAACCTTGTTCTCTGGCCCATTTGGTAACTTCATTAATTGTGGCTCCTCTGGGATAAGTCCGGACGGACCAGCTCTTCCTTTGTTCGCGGAGCCACTCGCTAACATCAGATGGGGTTGGTGGCTGATCCGTCCAAACTTCTCGAGCATCTGGGCCGTACATTATTTCAAGTACAGCCCAGTTTCTTTGTCGCTTACTCGTCTGTGAGTAAGTTGGCATAGCGTTTGAAGAACTCTGGGAAGTTGGTCATTTTCTTACGATCAAACACAACCTTATAGTTTTTTAATACAGTGTGAGCACCCATGATAACCATCTCGGGCTCAAAGTTACTCATCATAAAGCCAAGCCAGTTATCTGCGCTCTTGTTAAAGACATCCAGCTTACCTGACCTCTTACCATCTTCATATTGTGTACGAAGTTCGTAGCAGAGGCTAGTAACTAATGCATAAGCGGCAGATACTTCTTTGCTCTTAAAAGTGGTAACTTTACCTGACAGCACATCTGCTGGGTCTGGCAAGTCTGCGGCATGCTTACGATGTGCCATAAATTTAATTGCCATACCTTCGCCAACCAAGCCAGCTACCATGTCTGTATTAGCACTATCGGGCATGTCGTCATCAATCATGTCGCTTACAAAACTCCAGGTACGTGGAGTAGGGAAGGCGCGGTCGTGTTGTGTAGGTTCAAAGTTGTACAAGTCACCCTTGAACTGTTTCAAGAAGCCAACAACATGGGGATGAACTTCGTTCATAATAGCCCATTGTTCCCAGTCCTCAAAGTCCACACGGATTTCCAAGTGCAAGAAACGATTGGCAAGTGGACTAGGCATACGATAGGTAACACCCTTGTCTCCCATTCGATTACCAGCCGCAATCATAACAACATTGTCTGGTAACGTATATTGTCCAACTTTGCGGTTAAGAATAAGTTGGTAGGCCGCGGCCTGTACAGCAGGCGGGGCAGAGTTAAGTTCATCTAAGAACAAAAAGATAGTGTCATATTCTTTTGCAAAATCTTTGCTAGGCAATTCCGAAGGAGTAGCCCACTTCATAGTGTTATCGCCTTGGCTGTAGTAAGGGACACCTTTAATGTCAGTAGGATCCATAAGAGCCATACGCAGGTCGACTACAGTAGAGTTGGGAAACTCTGCGGCAACTTGGTTCACCATGTCACTCTTGCCAACACCAGGAGGACCCCAGATAAAGACTGGTCGGCGTTTTGCAACGGCACGTCGAAGAATAGGTTTGCACTCGCTAATCTTAACGGTGCGTGTCTCAACTTGATTTCCCATTTGGTGGCTCCTACTTAGGGTGTGTTAAAAATTTAATTATAGCAAAAGATAGGGTACTTGTCAATACCCCATCTTGTCATTTTAGGCAACTGCCTTAGGCAATTCGCGTTCTGCAGGCACAACTTGTGCAACAAATTCGCTAGAGTCAATTTGCTCTTTGGTCATTGGGAAGGGTAGTTCCACAAACTTAACATCTGTACAACCAGCACGAACCAAAGTACGAGTACGGCGCTTGTCGTTGGTGTAACGAAGGGCACCGCGACCTTTTTTGTCAACAGCATAGCCGACATGGGTGAATGTTTCGCCAATAGTAACTTCAGCAATAGCGGCCTCAACTACAGCAGGTACAACAGGTGCGGCAACTACCAATTCCATAACACCAGCGGCACGAGCACGAGCGGCACGTTTACGAATAGCGTCGGGGGTTTGAGAAAGAACTTTAGACATATAAAAACTCCAATTTGTTTGTTGAGTGTATTATTGCAGAACCATTCCGCAATAGTGTTACTATACTACAGACCCAAATCCCTGTCAACCTGTTTTTGTGTCTTAGCATGTCGTTTATATGCAACACGACTCTTTTCAGCACGGCCTTTAAAGGGAGTGTCAGCAGAGTACAGTTCCACACAACGGCGTTTTTGACGCTCAAATTTAACAGTAATAGTGGTTCGTTTCATAGTGTTACTATTATATGTGTTCTAGAGCCAAGAGTCAACCAGTTTTTGGCTCTTTTTGTTGTATTTTAGCAACATTGCTTAAAAATTAAGCAGTTTTTGCTAAATTTCTAGCGGTTCTTAGTACCTGGCTCATGCGTCCAAAGTTTTCACCTACTAATTCCAGCAGTTTATCAGCTGGTTCGGTTGCTACACTGGCCATACCAAACGCAATAGTACCCATGTCTTGGAAATAATGTAAACTTGGCCAACGCCGTTGTTTAATTTCCCATGCATCTATAAACAGACACTCTTCGCCTACACTACGAAGTTCAATACGTTTAGTTAATCCTGGTTTATTCTGTGCAGACAAAAGTTTGATTGCAATTGGCTCGTTCCATATATCAGTACGTTCAAAAGTTCGAGCAATGGTATGCACTAGAAATGCTTCTACATCAGATTGCAAATATGTGTTGCTATGGCCTTGCGCCTCAACAACTATTTCCCAACCTGCTTTAACATATGGTTGCCAATGTTGCATAACATTATTTATTATCCTTTGCTCAGTGCCCGGCGACTTAGGCCATTAAGCCATAATAAAATATCGTCATTTACCAATCGTATTTCTATAGCATCTTGTTCACCAAAAATGCGGAAATATCCAGCCCCATAATAATAAGGCCAGTCTAAATGTTGTTCTAATCCTATTAAATGTCCTGGTTTAGGACTCCAGCCCGCAGGCATTTGATATGACCAATAGCGGAAATGAGGCCTCATTAATTCCCAACCAAACATGGTTAGGCGAAGCCCTTTCCTTTTATTAGGCTGATAATTTTTAAAAATAGTATAGGGCGTTATAGTATGCCCATCCCAAATATGAGGTAAGGGATACTGAGCTAGATAATTAGATATCTTTAAAGCTATTTCCTGACTCATCTATGCGTCTGCCGTGCTTGAGTTCTACTACAGAGAAATCTTCGCATTTAAACATTTTGTTCAAACGGTCTGCAAGATTAAATGCGTGTCCAGGATTGCTGAAGCTGACTTTCTTGTATTTTGGTCCAGGATAGCTAACCAAACTGTTTATTGTGCGTAAGTTGATTGGTTTATCTTCGTAAAATACAGCATAGATAGCATCTGCCGCAAGAACCTCGTCACTTTTGTATGTGCGAGGGTTTGTATTTGTTAATATAATAGTGGGCTTTGGTCTACTCATGATAAACTTATTTATCAAAAGTGTGTATTTAATAATTGATTAACTAATGCTTAAACGGATGTTTTAGGCGTTGAAATGTTTCTTAGCTTATTACCATACACTACAACACAACTAATTTCGCGGTTATTGTTATCTGTCAGAACCAAAGTCCATTCGCGTGTTTCTCTGTTGGCCCAAAAAGACATTATAAACATGTCATTGGCAGCCCCAGTGGCAATAATTTCTTCACCGTTATCCGTTAATGTTTCGCCAACTTCCTTACTGGTGCCACATGTCCATTTGCTATCAACGACTATTCCTGCCGCAAGAACTGGAATACATTTTGCTAATAGGTATAGCAAAAATCCAATGATGGCAAGTTTAGTTATAAGCGGCCGACAGCCACTGAGTATGTTGTTGAGCATTATCTGAAGCCTTCTGTAATCCATACTTACCACAAAACTTCATAAAATGAGGCCCTACGCTTGGATTACGTTCTTTTTGTACAGCTTCGGCAATTGTTTGGTCAAGCACAGCTTTGATATTATCAGGTTGTGCTGTTAAGTCGATGATAGACTTATTGCGTTCATAGTCATCGCGCACCAAGTGTTCGACACCCTCATGGTCGGTCCAACGTTGCAACATTAGATTGTTCCACATGAAGCCTTTGTTGTCTCGGTCGGCAAAGGCCTCACGGAGACCAACCTTATTCTTTGTCCCTTTCTCGCGTACTCCCGGATAAGCAGAGAAGACATTGTCGGAGGTGTCGCCACGCATACACTTCTCAAAGAGTAACCATTCTGGGTCTGGCGCGGCCTTAACTTCGCCAGTTTTCTTATCCTTGATAGGTTTACGTTTGTCATCGTAGTATCCTTCATGAGTAGTCAGTACGCCACTGATACCATTGAACAACTGCACATTTGGTGCAATCAATTGTTCAAAGTCTGTGTCACTTGAAACAATAATGTGGTTATCGCTTGGATGCAATTGAATCCAACGTGCAATGAAGTCATCGGCTTCGCATGCGGGGTTACGAAGTACCGTCACATTAGTCTTTGTGCTAATGTATTCGTAAAACTTGTCAAAGCTTTCCCAGAATAACTTTTCTTCTTCTGCTTCTTTAGGTGTATGCTTTGCACGACCTTCTGTTCTATTAGCTTTGTAAGGTGGGTATACATCTTTGCGCCAGCTTCGACCTTCAAAGCAGAACACTACATGCTTGCCCTGGCGGTCTCTCCACTCGCGTAGGACAGATGAAAGAATAATGTGATAGCTCATAGCTACACGTTCTTCAGGATCACCAGTGCGGATCACGTGCCGTGCGCGAAAGAATAGATTAGCGGCATCAACGATTAAGTAACTCATGTGTGTATATTAACAGGCTGACCAAATGTTGTCAACCTCTAGAAGTTCATTATAGATGGTAGGATTGGTATAATGTATCAACAACGCTTTTCTGGCTCTAGTTGATGGGTTGGGCATACTTGAGTGTAACATTTTGGCATTATACAATAGCAATGAGCCACTGGACATATCATGCTGTTCGCATTTATCTAAAAACTCACCATCAAACTTTCCCTTATAACAATCGTCTATGGGATAATCTTTTAATTGACTACCGCTTACTAAGCCAGTTGATCCTGAGTTACTGTCAATATCATGGAGTGGAATGATTGTTTGAATGCTTAATAGCCTATTATCAAAATTCCACTTAGGAAATCTGTGAGGAGTATCAATGTGCGGATTGATTAATGTACTACCAGACTGTATAGTAACTACGTCCGAAGCATATAATTTTGCACCAGGTAGTACAGTTTCAATGTACTTGCATACAATTGATTCTATTGCCTGCACTTCTGGCCAATCAAGCACCTGTTGACTCCACCAAATTGACAAAGGCGCTAGATTTTCAATGTTTTTATCTTCGGCATAGTGTTTGTTAATATCTAATGCCCGCCTTGGAACCAGTTTATACAATTGTTTGTTTAGATTATCAATCAATGAATCAGGAACAAACTTCTTATATAAAATCCAACCCGTGCCAAAGGTTAGAATTTGTGTATCGTTCATTCTTGTAATCGTGTTTTAGCAGTTGTTGTCATGCGACCGGCGTCAGCAATGAAGTTACCTTCATTGACAGCATCTTGTCCCACGTTACGGCAAAGGTCAGTAAACCAAGCATCTACAATTTCTTCTGCGACTGTGCCTTTGTATCCATTGTCTTTTAAAAATAGTACAAATGAAGTATTCCATTCAAGTTCAAAATAGCCTTGTTTTGGATCGTTTGGGTCTACATGGGCTTTAACTACATTTACCCAAGGTTCTTTGCTGTCTTTCATTGACTCAGCAGTTTCAGCTTTCTTACCAAACAAATTTTTTAACTTAGACAGCATTTTTATTTCCTTTTTCTTTCTTTAATAGTTTCACTAACACATCAATTTCGTTCACTTCATTGCTATTAGATAATTTGTAACCAAACTGACGTCTGGGGCTACACACTTTGCACTCAACTGAAATTGGTAGTGTAACTGTTGTATCTTCTTCAGAGCAATAATGAGTCCAGAATGCCATATTTTCAACTTTCATTTCTAGTATCAAGTTCATGTGTGTAAATTTTATCAACAGCAGAAAGTTGACCGCATGTATCTGCACAATGTTTTAATCTTCCATCTTTAATAGATTTACGATTCCATGAATCAGCATAAACTTTATCCAAATGTCCTTGTGATAAAATTTCTTCTAGTGAATGCTGTTCAAGACTGAATTTTTCCCATCCATAATCGTTTACATGTTTGTGCAACTGAAGTGAAGATGGATCGGTTAGCATACTATTAAGAGTTAAACCTAAGTGACAACAAGGGATTACTCTACCAAAGGCATCAACAAATATTTCCTTAGTACCATCTGACCTTTTGGACTTACAATTGATTTTACAGTCGTCTTCAATTGTAAATGATTTATTGTTAATAACTGTTTCGTATATACTATTATACAATATATTGTACTCCAGTACAGCATTTTTATTTTCTTTAAGCCTTTTATATTCGTTGGGATCAAAATCAAATTTTAAAAATTCAGGGTCTATATGTCCGGAAGGATTTTCTAGATTTCTATTTTTAGGATTAGTTGGTGCCTCTATATAATACTCTAGCTTGCCTAATTTAGATAAGACTGGCATGTGTTTTGACATGTTATTATAATCAAAGCCCAGTGCTTTTTTAGGTACAAAAAATAAAAAACCAAGTGTCTTGCTCAATTCTAATGCTTGGTTAATTTGATGTTCGTTATGCTTGAATATTAAAAAATCCCACGATGCATGTGCGCCAGTATCTGTATATGCTTTAACATTTTCCATTAGGATCTTCCAATTTACATTCCTACGGTAAATGTGATTGGTATCTTCAAGGCCATCAATGCTAAATGTTATCATCCATGTTTGTGTTTTGATATTCTTATTAGGGTCGTGTTTGTTGTGTTTAGCAAACAAGTTGCCTAGTTTTGTCCACCAATCTGATCTACGCATACCACCGTTTGTGGTAACCATAACAGCAGTGTTGGTTGATACTTTGTCAATATATTCACAAATTTCCAATAAGTCTCTAGCAACACACGGGTCACCAGTAACCCCGCAAAACATTATTAATTCACACTGTTGAATAATATGGGGTGGAAAATATTTTTTAAATTTCTCAATGGTAATTTGATTTATGTCAAGATCTGGTCTGGATAATGGACTGTTTTTATAAAAACGAACACATTGAGGACATGCCGCATTACATGCGTTAGTAAGCTCAATGTGTATTTGTTTTAAATTTGTTGTATCCCAGAACATTTCTTTTCTTCTAATTCTTCTATTACAGTTGTAATTGTACTAGCAACATTCAATGCCGCTTGTTTGTTTAAGATCAATGAATGTTGATCTTCTCTATACCCATGTACTAAAATATCCCATGCAGCCTTAACACGACTAAATCCTTCTTTCCAGAAGGGCGTGGTAGTATTTACATAAAATGTCATTTCAACATCTTTTGTATCTTCATCTCCGTTCAGTTCAATCCACATGTGAACTTGATGATCTCCATCATGACAATCGCAGGCAATAGTGTATGTTTTACTATTGCCATAATCTGCATCAAACATTATACCTTTTGCAGGTGTCTGTGCTTTCATTGGGTCTCCACCAGTGTATCCTGTACCAAACATTATTTACCCCAACCATTAGACCAAATGTCAACGTGTAGTCTAGGGCTATAACGATAACCACGTGCTAATGCTTCATCGGCAATGTGACGTGTGTTTGAGAAGTATGCTTTGTCTGTTCCACCAACTGGCATTACATAAACTTGGCCACCAAAACCTGCCGCACGATATTCGCTAACAGCTTGGTCAACTTCTTTAAAGTCTAATATATTGTCAATTACAAATTTTAAATACACATGTCCAAGTGTTTGATACTCAACAACAACATCTGGCTTAACGGCATGTTCCCATAGTTCACCACTGGCACTTAGTTTGGGACTAACACTAAATGTAAGATAGTCTCGGTCTCTACCAAATCTAGTCCATTCTTCAAATAGATAGTCATGGAACTCATTATGCAAGTGTTGAGTACCATTTGTTTCAAATGTTAAGTTTTCTAAGTCTGCCATGCGAGGATTGCTTAACAATGTTGGGTACAATTGTTGCCAACCCAACAATGGCTCACCGCCTGTAATAACCAAGTGTACGTCATTACCATTTTCTTGTAGCCACTTATGGTTAGGAGTAAGAGCTAACATTGTATCAATACTCTGTTCAACTGTATAAGTTGGACTTAGGTGTTTAAATGCAGGGTGCCATGATGCATAACTATCGCAACCTGTTTGTGCTAGTGGCAAGTCATTGAATGTTTTATATAAGTGAACTTCTTTTCCAATGGTGTCTGGTTCAGTTGTTTTTTGCCCAGCCGGAAGACCAAAGCCAGGGCATTTAAAATTACAGCCAAAGGTACGAAAGAATACACTAGGTACTCCTACAAAACGACCTTCGCCTTGAGCAGAATAAAAAACTTCACTTACTTTAAATTCATTCATAGATACTAGACCACACTTTCAATTTTTCAATTTTAGCTTGTTTTGCGGCTTCCAGGCCTGCTTCTGTTACAATACCTTTTAATTTTAACAGATCTACCATGGCAAGTAAATCACCAATTTCACCTTCTAGGTGCTGTGCATTAGTTAGGGGTTTACCTGGCTTGATGTTATCCAAACCAAATCTATGACATTTGCTAACTGCTTGAATAACCTCAGCACATTCTTCGCTGAGGATGTTCATTACTTCATGTAACTTATCGTCCATTTTTCTTAAGTTCCTGTAACATAGCAGACCACATTGTGGCCCAGGGTCTCATTGATCTGTCAATGATAACCATCTGTTCGTTTTGAATTTCATTGTAAAAACTGTCTAAGCCAGCCATTGGGATACTAATATTGGCCTGTTTATCACCTTCTTCGTTTTTAATACTGATAATATTAAGCTTTTGAATCAGTTTAAGCAATGGCCAGTTTTCAGGCAAACATACTGAATACATTTGATATATTTGTCTATTACGTAATATGTCAACACCGTATCTTAGTAATCGTTCTGCATATCCTCGACGTCTTGCTGAATCTAATGTACTAATACCAAGTTCAGCAATATCACCGTCAATTGCTAAGTGTATTGCAGAACTTACAACGTCATCTGTTATATTGCTTCTAATACCATATAAGAAATCACCATCATCGATATTATCTGTGTATCCTTCAATTGAAGCATCAGATGGACTAAATCCAAATCTTAAATGCCTAGCAGTAGGATCTAAACTAACAAGGTGATTGTATAATTCTTCACGTGTAATTTTTTCTACAGCTGGCATTATACCTCCAAAACTAAATTGGGATTCCAGCCAGATATTTCACCAGCTGATTCATACCCACGTGGGTTACAAACAACTCTTGTTTCACCAATCATGTAATCAAATGTCTGATGCATGTGACCATGTGTCCACAATTTAATTTGAGGATGGTCCAATATAAACTCACTTAGATCACTGGCATAGCCACCATTCATTAGAGTGTCATTTTTATATTGCTCACCGATGCTTTGAAAACTAGGTGCATGGTGACCAACTACAACACACTTCATATCTTTATTGGCTTCGACAATATGTTTAATATATTCAAGAGTTTTACGATGTCGGTGCATGATATGTGCAGGACGTAGTTTTGTATATCCATGTTGGTCATTGCGGATAACACGAAAGTCGTTTATCATGTCTGTAATAGCATGTTGTGTAAGTGGGTCGCCTTTGTTTACATCAGTCCACAGTGTGCCACCAACAAATAGTACACCATTGATAAATTGTGCATCGCATTCTAAAAAGTGAATGTTGGGAAATTTACGACATTCTTCTCGTAAGTGGTCAACTCCACGATGGAACTCGCCATGATAAAATTCATGGTTGCCAGCAACATAAACCACTTGTGGGAATTGAAAACTACAACGCTTTAAGAAGTCGCGGAATAATTGAGCACGAGCTTGTCCAAATTTAAGATCTTTCAATTCAAGGTGACTGTACTTTGATTCTGGATGATCGTGTAGATCATTGATAACCATAATGTCACCAGATAAGATGAGGACGTCACAGTCCTCATCGTTTTTGATATTAATGTCAGAGAATTCTAAGTGCAAGTCGCTGACCAATTTGATTTTCATTTTGTTTTAGGATAGTTAGTCTACATTATAAACAAAAATTCAAACGAAGTCAATGCTATTTGGATAGATATTTACTTGGCGTTAAAACGAATTACGTCATTGATGTCAGAAATGGCCCTGACCAAATCAACATGTATTTTGCTCTTAATAATATCTGCTTCAAACGTTTTAACATCCTTAGGCAAGCATTTACCACCAAAACCCTTTAATCCGTCGTGACCCGGTACGTCCCAGTGAGTTGAACCTAATCGTCCTTCATTTGCTAATAAAACCTTAACAACGTCATACGATGCACCATTGTCATTGCACAACATTTCTAACTGATTGGCAAATATAACCTTCATTGCCAAGAATGTATTTGTGCTTAGTTTAGCAATCATTGCTTCAATTGGGTCAGTGATTGCTACAGTTCCTTGGTAGGCAGAAAAGTTATTAGCAAATTTTTCTGCATCATCGCCACCTATTACTACAATACTAGGATTAATTGCATCAGCTTCCCACGAAGCCTCTTTGATGTATTCTGGCCAAACAATTAAATGTTGGCCCAACTGCTCAACTATTGCCTTAACTGAACCAACACCAATGGTACTTCTTAATACAAAAGTTTTCTTAAAATCCTTGCCTAATGCAAAGTTAATTGCTTCGTCGACATTTTTTGTATTATTTTCTGGTAATGTCAAACTTTCATCTAATTCTGTGTTTACACAGATAATAACGTAGTCTGCTTCAATCCAATCAGCATCAGCGGCATGTATATCCTTTATTGGATCATTTAGCACAACTTCGAGTGTTGGGTTGTAATGTTTTAAAAATAACTCGGTGGCTTGTCCTACTGTACCAGCCCCTTGGATAATAATCTTACTCATTTTTATTCCTCTATTAAATGTCGTTTGTCAATAATATTCTTATATTTTTCAGCGGTCTCTAATTCTGGTTTGCGTTTGGTAATCACTGGCCACTTTTTTGCCAATCTGGCATTAATCTCAAGCCATGATTTATCAACCAAATCTTTATCAGCAACAATGGCATTGACCGGGCACTCTGTTACACATACTGCACAATCAATACATCCATCTGGATCAATTGCTAAAAAGTTTGGACCTTCTACAAAACAATCAACAGGGCAAACTTCAACACAATCAGTGTATTTGCATTTAACGCAAGCTTCAGTTACAACGTAAGTCATTTATATTTTCCAATTTGATTCAATGAATTCTTTATTATCAGGCTTATTGCCAGTTAGTCCTAACATGCCTCTATATGTCTGCCATGCTTCTTGTACCATTGGATCTGTGTGTCCACCTGTGGGCACTAAATCTGCCCATACCGCATCTTCTGGCATCATACTTCTATATATACCAAAGTTACGAGGCTGGTGTATCTTTCCTTCACGAAATAATACACTGGCTACACCTTGGCAATCTGATTCTTCTAATCCATACAAGTATGTGTCGCGATACATGTATTCATTTACAATACTAACCAACTGCTCTTGTGTTTCAAATCGTGTTCCTGCTACAATTACAATAACATCGTCAATGTCAACCTCACCATTGACAATATCTCGAATACAACGACCAAGGCTAAAACCAACTTTCATAGTATACTCCTGTTATTCATCGCTATCTGGGCCACCAAGTAATCGTTCCATTGCCTTGTACTCGTCGTACATTTCTTTTAGCATCGGATACTTTTCGTGCATTTCAAAGCTTGGCGTTAAGATGAGCAAACGCTTCTTAAGAGTTGCCATCATGTCACCTAACTCATCAATATCAATTTTGTGTTTGTTAGTTTTAATAATATTCTTACCGCCTTCGTTATTAATGGTAATCGAAGGCAGAGTAGTCGTCCATGTAGTACCACCGATGCCATTGCTGGTAAAATATGTGCCACTGCTTCCACCAGAACCTATTGATATACTACCTAGGTCAATGGTCATATCAGTAGAGTCAAATGCGCTGTTTAAATCAATGGTAGTTGTATCAACCTCTTGTGCAATAACACCAGTTTGTGTGGACATGTTGGTCTCGTCCCATTTGAACTCGACAGGATCTATAGTAGACAATACGTCTTTGAGTTTGTTCTTTGATTCATTATCCATGCTTCACCGTGGAGCAAAATCTTGCTGGAGTTTAATGTTATCAAAAAACTCTTTTTTGGTGCTTTGATCATCTTTAAAAGCACCTTTTAGTACAGTTGTCTGTGTAAGTGAACTATGTGCCATAATACCACGATTCTCACAGCATCCATGCACCGCTTGAATGTAAACACCAACATCATTTGCATCAGTTGCTTTCATGATTTCCCGAGCAATGTCATTAGCAAGTTCCTCCTGGAGAGTACCACGTCTTGCACACCACTGGGCAATGCGTGTGTACTTTGAGAGGCCAATGAGTTTCTGCGCGGCAATAATGCCAATATAAGCAACGCCAGTAACGGGTTGATGATGATGGCTACACATGCTACGAAGCTCACTGCGAACAACCAACATACCTTCGTAGCGGTCCTCCGAATCATTTGGAAATGCTGTACAATCTGGTCCTGGGTCATATCTACCTGCCATTACTTCATTAAAATACATCTTGGCCAGTCTACGTGCTGTACCTTTACTGTTTGGATCGTTTTCTCGATCAATTAGTAGTGCGTCTAGTACACCTTCAAATGCTTTAGCGGCTTCATTGATAAGTTTTTCCTTATCGCCTTCCCATAAGTATTCACTAATGTTATCGCCTGCCCAGAAACGTTTGTTATCGCGTTTCATCTTGGCACGGATGTATCCGCCTAGGTAGCCTTCTGAGTAACCACCGTCACCTGACATTGCGTCCAGACCTGTTTCATTTTTATCTGTCAATTTGTTTTCTCCGAGTTAATGACGTGGATGTCATATTGTTTATTGTAGCAGATAGTTAGTCATTTAGCAACACTTCGCTTGGCCAACTTAGCATATAAAGCATCATGTCTTCAGCCTTTTTAAATTCAACTATGATAGTGATTTTAAAATCTGAAGCCAATGTTGATTCATCGTATGCTTTCATCTTACCTAACTTTCGCCAATTAAAATCGTAACCTTTGTAGTCTGTTGCGGTCCACCTGTTTTTACAGTTATCAATTAACCAACGTCTAATATCCTTTAACGTATTGATATGGACCGCAGTCTTAGCCACAAAGGTTTTATGTTTTGTTTGCGTTGGCATAGAATTCGCTCTTACGCAAATCATCCCAACCGCCAATTAGTTTACCATCAATGATAATTTGAGGAACCGTTCTGGCTGTTGGTACAGCTTCTAATAAATTTTCTTTTGTAAAACCATTTGTACCAATCTTGTGTTCAGTGTAGGTCATGTTTTTACTTTTGAACCAATTCTTGGCCATGTCGCAATAAGGACATTGTTCTTTACTATAAATTGTAATATCTGACATTATACATTATCTCCGTTAGTATCTTCTTGATTAGTTTGATATTTTTCTAAAGCAATCTTGTAAGCTTCTTCGGTTAATCCATGCCAGCCAATACATTTACCAGTGGGACTACGACCACATCCGCACTTGCCAAAGTCTTTGTCATTTTCTTTTACTCTTACTTGCATTTTATAGCAATCCTTGTTTAATTTTATTAATAATTGCTTTTGTAGATTCTGTAATAGGCATGTTTGGATAATTTTCCCTTAATAATCGTATATAGTTAAAATTGTACATTTTATTCTTACGACTATTGGCACGAGCAATAAGCTCTTGTACTGTAAGCTTTCTCATTATGCCTCAATATATCCAATGGGTAATCCATGTGCATCTGGAGCCACAGTGTAAATATGACCATTTGGTTCTTTTACAATGTATCCGCCTTGTTGTACAGTTTGTTCGCCCCAAGAAGTTTGAATAACTTTTCCAGCAAGACCCACGCTGTCTCCACTGATCATTTCAGTAGGAACTTTCTTAACAAAGAAAGGCACAACAGAGGCATCTAATCCAAGTTTGTCTAGTACAACTAAAGAAGGAACCTTGCTTCTTGCTTTGGCATCTGTTGGCAATTGACCAGTAAATTTTTCATACTTACTAGACACTGACTCAGGACTGGCAATATAAATGTCAGGGGCATTTTCGTTGCTGTTCCATTGAAATACTACATATCCATTTTCTTGGTATGCTTGACTATAACTTGTTTTATCTACCGCGCCTGCTAGGCCTGCAACTTTTTGTGTTGCTTCACTGCCAAACAATTTTTCAAGACCTGTAAAAGGAACCAAAGCCACTGGAGTATTCTTGATAAAACTCATTGGTGTTCCTTTAGCATATAATTGTGTTAACTCTTGTTGAGTTATTGCTTGTTCGTTTAATGTTAATTCATTTATTTTCATTTTGTTCCTTTATTAATTCTGCCTCGTAGACTCTACGTCTTAATCCACTTGAACTAAAGCTATGGTCTCTACCGTTAAAGTAAAGTTCTATGCCTCGCTTGTGACATATTTCTCTGCCAGTAAATTCTTTGCCTTCATATTCAACGCCTAAGATGCGAACGTCAATTGGAAGTGTTAGCAGTAGGTCCTCAAGGTCTTTTTCGGTATTGTAAACCCAAATTTCATCAACGTATTTACTGCCGTCGAGTTGAATCTGTCTTTCTACGATACTTTGTACAGGTTTGTTTTTATTGGCTCTATCTACACTGGGGTCATTTTGTAAACCAATGATAAGATGATCGCATTGTGTTTTAGCCTCCTGAAGCATTGCTACATGGCCAGCATGTAGCAAGTCAAAGGTACTACAAGTAAAACCTACTCGTCTATTGCTTTTCAATTTCCACCCCAAAATGTTTGTATAATTCTTTTGGACGATCTGTAAACTTAGCGCACTCGTTAACAATACGCTTGATCAAATCGTCTATGTCTTTAACATTTACCCAACGACCACTGGTATCAGTTGGAATTTCACTAATTAGCTTATTAATCATTGTCTATTTAAATATTCTTCTGAGTTGTACCAAGCCCAAGCAGTGCGAACAATATTTTCAATGTTGCTTGCTTCAATGCTCCAATTTGTTTCTTTTTTAAATCGTCTGGCATTAGCAACTAACATTGCTGGATCACCAGGACGTTTAGGACCTTCGTGTGTTAACACCATCCTACCAGTAATTTTTTCAACTGCTGTGATGATTTCTTTAATACTAGTTCCTTTGCCAGACCCTAAATTAAATTCAACGCTTGTACCCTTACTCATTGTTTCCGCATGCAATGTTGACAAGTAATGTGCATTGGCAATATCTTCCACATGAAGGTAATCGCGAATGCATGTACCATCAGGAGTATCATAGTCTGTACCATTAAGTGTAAACACACCTTTATGTACAATAGTTTCCATAATACGGGCAATCAGGTGCGTAGCATTTTTAACTTGACCTTGTCTTGTTTTGGCGTCGGCGCCACATGCATTAAAATAACGCAAGGCAATTGTTTTAAATCCATAACTCTTAGCACAATCTCGCAATACCTGTTCGGCCATTAGCTTACTGTTACCATATGGACTAATGGGTTTTAGAACACTGTTCTCATCGACACTGGTGGTTATAGGTTCTCCATATACTGCGGCACTTGACGAAAACACTACAGTTTTTTTCCAACCGCGTTTAGCAAGCAAGCCAAGCATCTTAGCAGTATTGCCAACATTGTTTGTAAAGTAAGGACCTGGATCAGTTAAACTAGGTCCTACTAAACTAGTACCAGCAATATGAATCAGTGCGCTGGGATTTTTACTAATGATTGCGTTGATAAAAATTGCATTGGTAAAATCACCTGGTATAAAAATGTCAGCATATTTTCTTACCCAACTACCATTTGCACCAGAATCAACGCCAATTACATTGTATCCTAGATCTTTAAAACGTAAAACTGTCTGGCCACCAATGTAACCAGAACATCCAGTTATAGCTACCCATTTTTCCATTAGTACTTTGCTCCTGCTACATGATCACGATATCTGTTACCTGAGCGATTCCATTGCTCGCCTTTGCCTTCCATGATATCCAAGATGCGATCGATTGTACCATTATTCCAATCACTGATCTGACCTTGTTTAACGTGAACACCTGCTAGTTGAATACGAAGCTTGTTAATAGCATCGTCTAGGCTCCAAGGAACATATAACCTTGTATGATCATTTGCAAATGTTTCCGGGAAACTACGATAAGCAGGATATAAAACATTACAGCCTAATGCGTCTGCTTCACTTACTGTATTTGAAACCCAGTCTTGTAAAGCACAGTTAAAAAGCACACGAGAATCATTAACAATATGATAGTACTCATTTTTAGGCAAATCCTCATAAATCTTTAACTTGTTCTCAGATGCCATCTTGTAAGCACGTTCCAGGTATTTAGGATTATTGCTACGTAACGGTCCACCACTCAATACAGCAAACTCTACAGGATAGCCAGGCCATTGACGATGCCACTCATTAATTAAGTCCATAAAGAAGTCCGGTTGCTTCTCTTGGTCAAACCTTGCGGCAAAGATTACACGATGTGCTCGTTCTGAGAAAGATTTAATTTTATTGCTAACACGACCTTGCACTTCTTCTTTACCAAATGCCAAACCGCTAATGTTATAGATAGGAGCAGTCCAGTTAGCAATACGCATATGAGCCACCATCTCTTCATTTGTGGCAAGTACACCTGTTGCAAACTCATTAACCATTGCTTCATATGTACTCATCCACTTGCTCATGCCCCATACGTGAACAAAGTCATCTGGGTCAATGGCTTGTGCTAAACAACGAACATAGATACGTGGACGCAAGTTATCAGGCACTTGGTCTAAGATGTAAGGTAAGCTTTCAATGCCAGGTTGGAACATGTCCTCAAAGTAGACGACATCCTCGCTGGTAACATCGCCGCGTCGCATCATCTGTACCAAGTTCATCATTTGACTCATACCAAAGTAACTGCGACCATGTGCGTCTAACACTTGTCCTACAGAGATTGCTTTTGTATTGTCAATTGTGTTACCTGGCACTATAACATAATTGATACCACGGCGCTTGAATACCGCTTCATTCCATTGCTGGAGTTGGAGGGTATACCGACCTTCATAGGGCTCAAGTCCCATATAAAAGAGCCTACGCATTATTGTACCCTACGACTTGGAATACAGCAAGAACCATCCTCTGTATGTTCAGTTTCGCGGCACCATGCACTCTTATACAATCCAACGTGTATCTTAAGTGCTTTGCTAGCACGATCAGCTGATGGTTGAATGTTGATAGTATATGTAAAACTACTATCACCTGACGCTTCATGATAACGCATTTCGGGTGTATCAATTGTGTAACCATAAATCATACGGCCGCGAACTAGGTCGCTAAGGTATTGATTATAAAAATCTAAAGGCAAGTGCCCAAGATCCTTAGTAAGGACATTATCATACAACTCACTAATTTTTAGTAAGTCAAACTTAATATGGTTGATATTAAGATTTGAACGTCGTTGCTGATAGTGATACTGGTTATCACGATTGTTGTTGAACTTAACGTGGTTTTTGATTGTTGGTTGGTTTTCCATAATTTTTCCTTTAAAGTTTATATTAGATATTGTTTGGGAATTTGATGAAGCAGCCATTCTCGCCATCTTCACTTACTTCAATCCAAACCTCTCGGCCTGGATGTTGTTGATTAATTACACCATTAAGTTCACGTGCAATCATCTCACAGCTCTTGAAATCAAGTTTTAGGGTAGAGCCTTGACCATTATACAATGATTCTAGCCAACGCTTAAACTGAATAAATTCTATGTCTCTATCGTCATGGAATACTGAAATCCAAACTTTAAAATGAAAAATATGTCGATGAGGATGACCCAAGAAGCTTACGTCATACTCATCACCTGTTGCTAACTTTGGATCCGAACTTGCGATCGGATAACAATGAATTCCTTCTTTACGGAAGGTAACCCAAATCATGTCTGTAGACATGTTGCTCCTTTATAGAGAGTTGATTAATCGATGTAGTTATTGGCTTTTAAGTAAACCCACATCTTCCAATCAATTGCCTTGGCAATTTCGATTAGCTTTTCTAGTTTTACATTTGCTTCAACTAAACTTTCGTTTAGTACATCTGTAGAGGTGCCAGCTTCGGCAGCCTTATCTAGGATCTTTGATGGGGTAGGTTTCTTGTCAGTCATAAAAATTTCCTCTTTTTAAAAATGTCAACATTTAGTTGTCAACAGGGTTATCGCCAGTATAGGCAATCCAAGGTGTAAATGTCTTTCTATCCAATAAATCATGTAAAGAATGACACCATACTCCAGGATTTGTTTGATTAAAACCTTTGTCGTCGATCTTAATCGTTGTATTGTAGTTAAGCAATTTGGTATATGGTAGTTTGACCGAAATCATAGGAATAACACGATTATCCTCGCTCATTGAGCTTTCTAAAAAGCCTTCAATTTGGTCTGCTGTAAAGTCCACAGTAATGTAATCTAGGTAAACATCTTCCAACAAGCCTTGTACCATGTTATCCCACTGGCTCCACGTATAGTGATCATCGTTAGCAATGCCATGTAGACTCATGTTAGCACCGAGATAGATATGCTTAATTTCTTTTTTGATTGCAATTTCTAAAATAGTATTAACAGGATGTACACCTACTACAAACAGAGTTTTCATTCCTTTAGCAGGAGAGTTTTCAACTTCTACCCCTGTAAAAAAATCTGGTGCAATGCGATCAATAGACATTATTCATCCAATTCGTGTTCTAGAGCCATTAACTTTTCATCATCCAAACTTGCCATATCTTCTTCGTCAGGAACTTCCTCGGCAGTATCAAAAATGTCTTTGCTCTTTGCGGCTTTTGCGGCTTCAATGCCACCAAAGCTAATAGAGTTAAGGAATGTTGTGTTATCAACTATCATTTGACGAGCATCTGCTATATTAGTAGTTGGATCAAATAGTACTTCTACAAAGTTGTTAAAGTAAATGATGTCGTTTGGAATAAACTCGCTTAGTTGAGGAGCCTTCTTGCCAAAACCTGTTGCATCTTTATAGCTAACACCTTCATTACGCACATATTCAACATCTGCCAATCTTAATGTTTCTTGTACTGCTTGTATATGATTATACACGTTATGTGCCATGATGAGCAAGTAAGACATGGTATCCCAACTGGTCTTTCCTACCTTACCAATTTTGTTAGCATCATTGGGACCAAGATAGCAAATGTCACCTGCCACCAAGCGTTCCATAATAGGACCCTGGTGTGGCATTGCCATAGTAGAACCTTTGAGTCTCTTATCATCAATACTCTTGCCCATAGAATATGTTAGCTTCTGCGGAGTAAAGTAGTTGTAATTGTAACTCAATGCATAGCCGCCAGCCGCAACAAACGGACTTGCCGCATCAAAACTAATGTTAATGTTAGGATTGTAATGCTTTTGTAATTGACGCTTGATAGAAGTCAAGTAACAGGCCCACTTCAAACGACCAATACCTAAGAAGTGTATCCAATCTTTGTCAGCAATTAGGCCATCTTCAATTAAGTCAAGCATGCGGTTTAATACACTAGGCATGTGCTTCATATTAATACCAGCAAACGCCCAGCCTTCGAGTGTGCGATCTTCTGTATAGCCCATTTCAGCAACACTAGACTTCTTGCTGAAATGTTTAATGGTGTCATACCATAGTTTAGAGTTATCTGGTGTACTACCTGAGATAACATTCAAGAACTTGGTAGCACCTGGTACACGATGTTTCATAAAGTAATGAAGATTGTGTACTGAAATATCTAGAGTGTCTTCAAACTTAGTAAGTCCAGTCTTGGCACTTAGAGGAGGTACTGCGGCAAACGCAGGAACGTCGAGTGTCATGGACCAATCTGAGGTGTGTTCTAAGTAGCGCAAGATTTCCTCACGGAACTTATCGCCTTCTGCACCTTTAATGTTTGCCCAATCCATCTTAATAACACCAGTTGCTAATTGGAAACCAGAGCTATCACCAACAATGATTGTTTTACTACGATCACGTTTGTGAATCATTGGCTCTTTATCATCACACCGTGTTAAGTTGCGATCGGCATGACCTGCTGAGTATAATGCAACACCATAGTGGTAGTATGAATCCTTTGGATTTAGAAAGTTTACACCTTCTAAACCATGTTCAAATCCGGCTGGCACCCTACCTTCAGGGACAAATGTAGGGTCACTGGCAACTTTACCAAGTTGTTTAGTATAAAAGCCACTAATGGCTGGCAAGTAGAAGGCATAATTGCCTTCCATTGCTCGTTTAGTTAAGTCAATTGTCATTGTTGTGCAATTACAAGGTATTCGTAAGCGATAATGCCACTGTCAAACTCAACTTTGGCAACCTTTTCACTGATGCTTAACACTGGCGTACCCTGGCTGGCTGTTTTAAGAGCAAGCAACAGGCTTTGTATAGGAAGTGTTACTGGACGCTTTAGTACTTGTGTTGTATCAGCAAAAACAAATTTACCACTGTGGCCACCACCTACACTACCACCAAATGTAAACATTAACTTGCCATTGTCGGTGCTAACAACCAAATTAGGGTCAATGCTAGCATACAAACCTGCACGTTGGCTAAGTTCACTAATCTTATTTGCCGCAGGCTTTACAACCACATCCCATGTTGTGCCTTTAAAACTGCGACTCTTAGTTTTCATCAAGTTAGTTGGTGTTAAACGATATTCATCTTTATTACCATCTTTATTTGAGAAAACCAAACGATCAATTTCACTCTTGTTGTTATTTCCTGTACCAACGGCACTTTCTTCACTGCGATACAAATTGCTTAGACCAACAAGGAATCCCAAGTTAAGCATACCAAATTTTTCTGGCAATGTATCAACTTTGACCTTGCTATTGGCAAGAACTGTAAGTGTTGAATCTTCTGGATAAGCTGTGAACTTTGTGGTATCAGCTTCTTGTTCAACAAGAATCTCTTCAAAGGTTCCTAGACTAGCGATGTTTTTTGCTACATCAAGCACAATATCTTTTAACATTGTAATGGTTCTCCTATATGTTTAGATTATAATTAGATTTAGGCATGAAGTCAAGACTAGGTTTACCATTTTAGGCAAACAAGTCATCGATAAATCCCCGGTCTTTACTTTGGTTCAAATCCCAATTCAATACACCGAGCAAGTTTTCAATCTTACTGTCAATGATAGTTTCCTCCATTGCCAGATGATCAAAAGGCAGTTGTTTAAACCAATCTGGGAGGTTCATCTCGTCAATTGGATAAGCAATACTGTTAATTTGCATTGGATTGCTTCGTAGTTTACACACAATGGCCTTTTGACCATCTGTAATGTCCATACTACGTCTATCACCAAACGCTTCTTTAATACGATTCCAGTTAATGGCTGCCATTGCGTGTCCTACTCCACATTTACCTGTTTTGACATAAACATCTGTATGCTTAGTTAGATTATTAACACGCTTAGGTGTGCCCTTTTCCCAGCCCGGGCGGCTCTTAAACTCCTCACGGAACTGTTTAACACGAGCCATAACCTCTTGTTCACTCTTACCTTCTAGTGTCATAGTAAGTGCTTCTTCCAAAAACTTTTGCATGAACTCTGGAGTATCGGCTCGCTTCATGTCAAGGCCCATGGCCTTGAGCTCACCAGTAGAACCATCTTTATCTTTGCGTTTGCCTTCCTTATCATAGATAAGAACAGCATAACGCTTCTTGGTCATGTAGATACCTTTGGATGCAACTACTTCTCGACCAGCTTTGATAATCTCACCTTGACTAGTTGGAGCATTGAACGCAGAGTTCATAAAGGAAGGGAATGTGCTATTAACCTGCTCACTGATGGCATCATACAACTCGATTATTTTATCACGGCTCCAATCAATTTCACCGCGTTCGATTTGTTCTTTAAAGACAGGATATGCACTGAAGTAAACAGAGTCAGTATCACCATAGATAATGGCCTTGCCCATGTGATCCTTCTCACCTGTTAAGCAATCGTTTACACTTCCTGCCATGTGTCTAGCAACAAGACGTCCGCATAGTGTAGTTGACTGTCCTAGTCTTTGGTCAAAGAATCGACTACCTGCGTTCAACAACGCACCATACGCAGAGTTCAAGTTAATCTTTTTAACCAATTGCCGCTTGTCCCAGAAATCAAACATGTCTGTGCCGTATGCTTCTTTGGCCTTTGTTTGTAGTTCTTTACGTTCAGCATACCAGCGTTCGAGTAGACCCGGGATAACACCTTTTGTATCATACTTGAAGATTGTACCATTGCCGCTGATCATTAATGGTTGACCACCATGAAACACATAGTCATAAACTTCTGCACTACTCATTTCTGTACTTGTACCATCTGACCAGTCAACAACTTCTGATGTACCAATTTCACGATTCATCACAGACTCGTACTCAAAGCAGGCAAACTTGCCCTCCCAAAATTCAGCAATGCCCTTGCCTGCTTCTTTGAATTCTCGTATGCCTTCGTTAGTTCTTGTTTGTCTAACTTGCCCAACAATGGTTTCTGGACTCATATTCAACGCACGGATCAGCGATGGATATAGACTGTTAATATCCATGGAGCCAATCCATTCGTGCATACCTTGTTTAGGTACAGCAACATACGCACCTGCCGCGGCATTGTCCTCTCCATCATTCCTGCGTGGACGATCCGGAACCACCATACCCAGCCTATGTGCTTCATTGATAACAGCCTGGTCAGTAACTGCTACTGCACCTAGTGTGGCACGTAGTCCAACGGTATTAGCATGACTAATTAGATTGGTAAGCTCAATGAACTTTAGTTTGTCGTCGAGTTTCTTAAGCAGTATAACGTCTTGCCTGTTATAGGCAATAAACTTTTCCCAGTCATTGTTGTATAACTGATCCAATGTACCTTCATACGGAATCTTGTTTTCTCCTAACTCATATTCACCAATTGCATCAAGTCGATATGTGTGCATCTCGTGGTAGTTGTACTTGCGATACAGTTCAAGATAGTCGAGGTGAACACGGCCTAATGGATCATATGTTTCCAGCGTCTTGCCATACTTTTCAAACTCACGCTTCTTAGGATACTGGTCCCACAAACAAATCCTGCGTGTCTGATCTTTACCTAATATTCTCACAATACGATTAGTAGTATAAGGAATATCAAAGCCCTCTGAGTTCCATCCACTTAGTACATCTGCATCTTCAATTAGATCCAGCCACATCTCGAGCATTTCTTTTTCAGTTTCACAAAGAATTGTATCATCAAATTTAGATACAATGTCCTTGGCAACTTCATCAGTCATGGAATCTGGTTTGAGAACCAATGTGATAGTTCTGTCTATCCACTGCAAGTGTGTGGTAATAGCAGTGATGTAATTAAAAGGATCATCTGGCGGCGCAAAGCCTTTTACCTTGTCGTATGATACCTCAATGTCAAAAAATGCTACATGAAGTTTAGGAGCATCCTGGCCACCATAAGTTTCTTCCAAACAACGATTAAGCGGCTTGTAGTCGCTTTCGCACAGTCGCTTGTTGCTGTGTATTCTACGTTCTTTGTCAAAGGCAGCGGCATTGCTTAACAATACACGGCTTACTCTATCCCCGGCAATGTTAGTGAACTTGCCTTTACTGTCTGGATAGTACAAGACATACTTTGCAGGATACTCTTTAAGTACCCTCTTGCCATCAACACGTTCTACAACGTGTATGATTTCTTTTTTCTTATCGTGATATGCATCAACAAACATGTATTATGTATTTCTCTTTAGTAGAAGTGTCTAGCCAGGGCATCACGCAACTTTTCTGGGTCAACTTCAATTTCAAGTTCTTTAAGTGTATTGGACATTACAACCTCCAAGTCATCAAAACGATAGATAGAGTTGTGTAGGCCCAAGTAACCAGCATGTTGAGCGGCTGCATAAGCTTCTGGTCCCCAACCAAAAGTATTATATAATATACCTCGGTAGCTACGACGATCATCAAGCTCGCCTTTGCATATCTTTTCAACAATGGCACAGAAGGCCCATAGTTGTTCTTCTGGTTCAAGACCGGAATAGTAAGAATTGGCCATTTGTTGCCAATTGTCAGCAGCCTTGGCTAACTCCCTGCCAGACTCATGTAATGCATCCATCACTTCTTGTTTTTTGATTTCGTCCATTTTTATGACCACCTTAATATAAACATTATAGCATCATCTTTGTTTTTAAACAACCATTGGCCCTTTAACAGTTTGTAGTCGTCAGTGGCATTCAAATGAATCCATTCTGCTGTTTGACTATACCATTGTTCATAACTGCCAGACATCATTCCGATAGGTGGAAACGCAGGATTGATTTTGGTCTCAGTCCAACCTTCATCTTTGAGTACAGAAATCATCATATCATCTAATAGTTCTTTGTCTATATCCTTAGCCATTTTTTCTGCTAAGGATTGTGCTATATCATCTTCTAAGCTCATGGCCACCTCAGATTGTATATCATTAGGAATTGATCTGCATCACTTTTGCTGGAAAATTGCCAAATATCATAGCCGATGCGTCTAGCCTGCGAGTTTTCATTGATCCATTCTAATACTTCATCAACACTGGCCTTTTCTTCTTCCTCTGTACTAAATGAATTTCGAAAAGGATAAACATCATCAAACCTAACAGTATAACCCCAGTCTGTTCTATGTATGTAAAATGGCTCAAGTCGCATTACTGTATATTACCTCCAAATCGTAACTTGGTCATGATGGCATCTTCTTTTTTCTGGAAGCTTATTTGCGTTATAGTATCCCATGCACTACCACTAACATCACTTACGTCAGCCGAGTGCATGATCCATAAGTCACGATCGCCGTGATACATTTTAAAGTAGTCATGTTCGGCCTGGGTGGTCATTAGTACTGGTGCAATGTTTTCGCACAGCCATTCGTATACATCTTCTTCAACTACATCGCCAATAAACAAATCGTAGTTTAACCACTTAGACATCAAAGTTCAACATAAAGTATGCTGCCTCATCTTTGTCTTTGATGTATACAGTGACCATTGGATTTCCTGAATTGAATCGAGGAGTACAATCTGCAGTGGGGCAATGCTGTTGCATCCATTCGACAAATTCGTAATGATTATTACAGTAGACCCAACAATGCCAACCTACTATGTTTTCATTAAATTCATGTTCTGGTTTGTTTTTTTTACGTAAGAACTCTGGTACATGTTGCCAACCATCTTCGTGACGCCAATGATGTACACTGACCTGTTGTTCCATATTATAACCACATTTTAATTAAAGCAATTGAATCGATAGTAACCAATAGCAGGTAGTTTGCAAGCATGCCAACACTGCCACGAGTTTTTGCCGCCCACGCAAAAATAGCACATTGTAAAATGAATAGTGGATAGAGAATTAAAAAGGGTGGAGTTGGTACCGTAAGCATCATTGTAAACGCACAGCCAATGCTTAAAAACCAAGCAAGGATCTCCAGCACACAGCGAACAGGATTTTCTTGCCAATCCTCTTTTATATAATCACCGATACTGAGTAATAAAGATTTCATTTAGATAACTTTGATAACATATCTTGTTCAGCATGCTCTCGCCATTCTTTGAGCCATGGACTTTGATCACAGGCTCTTACATGAGACATTACACGCTCTCGCCCAGCACCTTCCATTGCTTCACCTATGAAGAACCTAAGTACCACACTTCCGTGGTACTTAATCTCTACACACATTGGATTATCTTTGGCATTGCTCCAAGTGTATTCTTCGTACATTGATTAGACTTTGTTTTTAGTAACAATTAGAATTTCTTCTACGGCTTCTAGGTCAGTTTGGTCCTTATCAAAGTCGCCCTTGAATGCCTTGGTAATGGCTTTGTTAAGTACAGCGGCCTTAATTTCCATTTCTTCAGCAATTGCCGCGACTGTTTCTTTTAGGCCCACATTAAGGTCGTCAATTTCACGTTTAACTTGTACGCCTTCTTGAATAACTTTTGTCAGCTTGGCAATTTGTTCTGGTGTAAAGCTCATTGTTTCTCCTATTAGTTGAAAATTACAATGCTAATTGTACAAGATTAAAATTTGGAATACAAGCGATGATCTGTCCGTTCAATGTCCGTTTCGACACACTCACTACCGTATTGTATTTCAATAATTTGGCATGGGCCATTATACGGATTGCTGATACGATGCCATTGGTCAGCTTTTACAAATTTGTTTTTGTGAAGTGTTAAAACCTCTGGTGATATGCCATAAGTGTTAATCTGTATTTCCCCGTACACATCGCACATGCCACTAACCACATGCCAATATTCATTTCGGTACTTGTGTTTTTGCATACTCAGTGCTTGTCCCGGATTAACAGTAAGCTCTTTAACTTTGGTAGCACCAGAAAATCTCTGTTTATCATATAGAACACGGTAGTGTCCCCAAGGACGTTCAACCTTAGGTGATTTCCATTCTTCTAAGATCCACGAACTTGAATTTAGTTTAGTTTCGCCGCCAACTTCAAACTTAAAGATAACATTGCTAATACCCATCTCTGGAATGTTAACAGCAGTGCGGTCCCCTCCATTGGCAAAAATAATTTGGTCATTGGGAAATAACATTTTTACATTTTGAATGGCCTCTTTGGCACTGCCATCATTATCGTCGAACAGCACAACGCCATCAACCATCTTTAAACTTTCAACAATGCAAACACGCTCAGTGATAGGCATAAATGCACGGCCTTTTTTGCGTTCTAGCCACGAGTCGCTGTTGAGGCCAACAATGAGTTTGTCACCCAGGGCCTTGGCCGCTTGAAAGTAGGCTATGTGTCCGCTGTGCAGTGGATCAAACCCACCTGTTACTAAAACTATATTCATTTTTTCCTTGGATTTCCGTAATGTATAACTGTCATGCCTGTCATGTCAGGTAGTGTACGCCACGGATCAACAATGATACTTCCTGTAGGAATATTGCAGTAAAACGATTCAGGTTGTACTTCAACTCCAGTGCCATAGTATGTAATACTTGCATTGTGTGCCATGAGAAAGATACTTGGCACTTCAGGTTGATGTAAATCGCCTGTTAATGGATCTGCATATTTAAATTCAATTCCTGCCGCTGTTATAAAATGTGCTACAAGTTCTGAATATGAACCAATGGTATATTCAACGTAGGGCTTGTATGCACGACCGTGAATAACAATCGGCATTTTGGTCTCGTGGTGTAATTCTATTAGACGCTGTGCCATGTTCATGGCCTGCATGTCTCTACTGTGCATTATAGCATGAAATAAATCATACCCCAAGTCTAATTTGTCCGCAAGGTATCGTAGTGCAATGTTATCACGTGGATGGCAAGCACCAGCATCACCCATACCTGCTGTCAAGTATCGTGGTCCTGTGATGCGTTGAGTAGCGGCTTTAAGGGCATCAGTGACAACATCAACATTGATATTGCCATTGGCTTCTGCTACGTCTTGAATCATGTTAACAAGGCCAATTTTGGCACTGATAAATGTGTTGTAGAAAATTTTAATTGCTTCTGCTTCGTCCCATGTGCCTACATTGATCTGTGGACTGTTAGCCATGAGTGGTTTGTAAAAATCAATCAACAACTTGGCATCACCAGTTGTGGTACCATCCTCTGTGCCAATGATTAGACACTCTGGATTAACCATGTCCCATTTGACACTGCCCATGGCAATTAGGTAAGGATTGTAAATGAATCGTGCGTTGGTGATTAGTGGCTGTAAATGTTCTCTTACTGTTCCGGGCAATACTGTACTAATAAGAACAACCAATTGATTTTTGTTTACATGTGGGTTTATATCACGTAGGACTTGTTGAACAATACTGTAATCAAAGTCCTTTGCTGGCAGTTCGGCAATGGGTGCTGAGCCGCTGTATGCTGGATCATGGGGTGTGGGTACAGCAACAAATATTAAGTCTCTACCTTCTACAGCCGCTTGGATAGAACTCTTAATGGCCACAGTCATTGTAGGTTCTACAATGGTTACATCGTATCCACATACATCATAATGCTCTGCCATTACTTCGGCACAGGGTAAACCTAGTTTACCCAAACCAATCATTGATACTTTCATGTTGTCTTTCTTTAAAGATGTACTTATGTTGTCCAATACCGTTCGATTGACTCAGCTACATCAATGCTTATCAATTTATTAACTTTATCCGGATTGGTAATTATTTGCTTGTTGTGTTCTAATGCAGGCCTACATTTTTCAAGTAGTTTTTGAAATTCCAAATCAGACAAATTGACAATTCCTTTTAATGTTTTAACCAATGCTAAAGATCTTTCAATTGGATCTAACATTAAATCATATTCTTCATTGATCCAAGGACTAAATGTTCGAAAGCCAAGATTTCTTAAACTTTGCAGATAAAACGGACTTGCTATTACCAAAAAGATCTGTCCAAGCAACATTGGTTTCCAAATTTTCTCACTGAGGAACGTTGCCGCTGAAAAAAATAAAGTTTCACTGACTACATTAATTGGATGCTTTGCATAAAACTCCTCATTGAGATTTAGTGCATAATTTATACCAAAATCATCTGTATCTGCTATAAGTGGTAATTGGCTATACAGACTTTGAAAATTTGGCTCTAGGCTGTCTATTAGGCCATTGAACCTATTTTTTAATAACATCCATTGGTGTTGTATATCAAAGTCTTCGGGTTTCCATATTACTTCAGGTTCCGAAAATTCTTTTGGCATACTCACTGCACCAGCTTTAATTATTTTACTTCTTTCTAATAAGGTTGTCAAGAGTATCCTGTGTTGCCAAGGCCTACGATTTAAACTCATGTATCGTTTAGTGCCAGGAGTCCATCTTGCCATTGGCAGATCAGAACTTTGATTAATTTTTCTATCTCGAGTTACCCAGTTTGTAAAAAATCCGTACCAAACTGTTTTCATATTATGCGAAATAGAATTTATTATACACCATTCATTGTACAGTTCTGATACATTACAACTACTGCTAACAAATAAAATACGATCTACTAAATTGTTATTTTCAATCCATCTCCACAGGTCTGGAAATACTTCAGTTGTAAATCCTTCTTCACAGTAATCTAAAACTATTTGACAGTTTGTATCATTCCATGCCTGTAGTCTATTTAGATCAGAAAAAAACCAATCCTTGATAAATTTCAATTTGTTAGTATGCCACCCGCCATGTAATCCAATTATAACTACATTCCTTTCTCCGGCCTTATAATTTACAAAAGTATCAAGTCTGACGGGTGATTGAAAATATTTAAAAATAGCAGAATCTAATTGTGGGTGCCCTGTAAATTGTTGATTCTCTGCATCTGGGGCATTGATGTTTTGGAACAAATAATGATTCCAAATATTGTCAGCAGAAAGATCATTGGCTACCCAATCGCCATAAAAGGTTATCATGCTGGTACTTATGGCCGTAGAAAAACCCAAGCTTGCCAGGATGATCAGTCTGCAGAGGCTTGGGCCGTGTTATGTTTATTTATTTGCTATTGAAACGCTGTAGTCTTCGACTGCTGAACCAAACGACCAAGGAACATACTTCCCAGACGCAAATTCAGGACTGCTACCAGTTTTTTGTACCAAACGGGCAGTTCTTTCATTTAAACGAGTAACATAGTAAGTCGCGCCGCCACTGTCTGTTGCAATCAAAGTCATTTGACCTGCGGCTGGTGTATCGGCAACTAGTTTACAAATGCCAACGCCGTCTGCTGTACGAACTTTGTAACTACGATCGTTCCATTGTCCGATAACATCGCCAATCTTGGCACTAGAACCACCACGAACGTATGCCAAGAAGTCCAATGCGTTCTGTTGTGAACTGGTTACTGTTGCTGTAACTGTGCCTGAACCTGTTGATACTGTAACTGCTGGAGCACTACGATAACCAGAACCCGTGTTTGTCATTTCAACACCGCTTAATTCATAAGTGATAGTTAATGT
>Ga0209088_10000044_pt1 | contig 94051 bp, 83 predicted proteins | sample S_140625_EF_Meta_FD_187324 | JGI IMG/M metagenome (GOLD analysis project Ga0209088, IMG submission 187324) | Freshwater microbial communities from Lake Simoncouche, Canada to study carbon cycling - S_140625_EF_MetaG (SPAdes) (version 2) | ecosystem: Environmental > Aquatic > Freshwater > Lake ... | reverse complement strand
TATAATATATTTTAAATGGAACAGTTATATTTAGAACAAATGATAGTGAAACCTATGCCAAAAAAACAGGTAATTATAAATGTGAAAATGGGTGATGCGAAAAAAAAAGAAGAACCTGAAAAAAATCTTAGAACAAATGTTGAAATTGTAGATAAACGTAATGAAATGAATATTAATATAGATATGGTATTGGATAGGTTGAATAAAAAGAATTTATTTGATGTACGTGTGTTAGAACCACCTACAAAATCTGTAATTATGGGGGATGAAGTACGTATTATCAGAAAACCTGAAAAACAAATACAAAAACTGGTTATTGGTGAAGAAAAAGAAATTGAAGACTTAGATATACTTGGAAAAGAGATTGATGAAATGGAACTAGAAAAAGAAAAAGAAGTAGATGAAAAAGAGGAAGAAGAAGAAAAAGAAGAAGAAGAGGAAGAACAAGAAAAACCAAAAAAAGAAGAAGAAGAAAAAGAAGATGAAGAACAAGAAAAACCAAAAAAAGGAGAAAAGAAAGAAAAAAAGAAACGTGCATTAAAAGTCCCCAAAGTGAAAACAACAATTGACGCAGTCATGACCGAAGAAATGAAGAATTTCAAATTGGGAACTCATACAATCGAACAAAGATTACCAAAACCAGAAAAAATAATTGTAAAAACGTCATCATTCTACATGAATAATCGTCGTATATTTATCCAAAAGTTACGAGAAATGTTCAAAGATTATACAAAAGAATTAGACTCTACAAAAGAATCGATTTCTTGTTCTAAATCAAACAACAGCGAATCTGGTTTAATGACTCATCAAAAAATAGTAAGAGATTACTTGAATTTATATACTCCTTATCGTGGATTGTTACTATATTTTGGTTTGGGTGCAGGTAAGACGGCAGCATCCATTGCAATTGCAGAAGGTATGAAATCTGAAAAATCTATTGTAGTTATGACCCCCGCATCTTTAAAAATGAATTTTTTCAGTGAATTGAAAAAATACGGAGACCCAATATACAAAAAGAATCAATATTGGGAATTCATATCAACCGAAGGAAAACCAGAATATATTGATATATTGGAAAATGTTCTCTCTATACCTCGCGAAGTATTTGAGAGAAACCGAGGAGCATGGATGGTCGACGTAACAAAAGCATCTAATTTTGCGGATTTGAGTTCAAGTGACCAAGAAAGTATCGATGAACAATTGAACATGATGATTCGTAATAAATACATTGATATCAATTATAATGGGCTAACCAAAAATAAAATGGATGCACTTACAGAAGATGGAAAAGTGAATCCATTTGATAATAAAGTCGTCATTATTGACGAGGCACATAACTTTGTAAGTAGAATAGTCAATAAAATAAAGAAACCATCATCATTATCATTCAAATTATATGATTATTTGATGAAAGCAACAAATGCACGTGTTGTTCTGCTAACTGGAACTCCAATTATCAACTATCCAAATGAAATCGGTATTTTATTTAACATTCTTCGCGGAAGTATAAAAACATGGAGTTTCCCCGTTACTGTAAAAAGTGGCGGTAAGGTAAATAAAGAAGAAATATTGAAAATGTTTGACGAAGAAAAATTTAAAAACTATGATTATGTTGATTATACTGATAATAAAGTAATTATAACAAGAAATCCATTTGGTTTTGTAAATACAAAAAAACGTGGTGCTTACAATAAAAAGAATGGCGGAAGTATCACGACAATGATGACATCATTATTTGGTGGAAAAGAATCAAAAGAAGACAAAGAAACAAAAAAAGCAGAGAAAAGAAGTACCAAGAAACAAAAAAAAGAAAAGAAACATAAAGTCACTAAAAAGAACAAAGAAGAAGAAGAACCTTTCACAATTGAAAAAGGAGTCATTAAAATAAATTATAGACCAGAAGAAGAAATAGAAGATGATGCAAAAGTTGATGTATTGGACCGTGTGGCACCAGAATATCATAAAGGAGGCGACGGTGAATTTGAAAAATACAGTGGTGTAAAATTAGATGAAACTGGAAACATGTCAGATGATGATTTTGTAAAAGAAGTCAAACGTATTTTAAAGAAAAATAAATTGGAAGTAATCGATGGATTAATTGAAGTAAAACACAATAAAGCATTACCGGATGATGCAGAAACATTTTTATCTACGTTTGTAGATATAGAAACTGGTGCAATGAAAAATGAAAATACATTCAAGAAACGAATATTAGGGTTGACTTCTTATTTCAGAAGTGCACAAGAAAAATTACTTCCATCTTTTGTAAAGACAAGTGATAATAAAAACATACATGTAGTTCCAGTAGAAATGAGCGAGTATCAATTTTCATCTTATCTTAAAATACGTAAAACAGAAATTGACCAAGAAAAAGAAAGACGTAAAAATGCAAAAAAACAGGCTAAAAAAGGAGATGACGAAGATATTTACAAAATATCATCGACATATCGTATATTTTCAAGAGCTGCCTGTAATTTTACATTTCCAACTTCGATTGAACGACCATTACCAGATAAACCAACAAGTGAATTGAACGAAGATGAGTTCGACACTGTTCCGAAAGAACTACTATTAGAATCAAATTCATATGTTGATAAAGAAGATGTTGACAGTATGGATACAGAGCCAATCAATTACAAAAAACGAATTGATGCAGCATTGGAAATGTTAGCATATGACCCAAATAAACCGGAAGATGAAGAACAATTTTTATCAAAAGAAGGATTGGCAAAATACAGTCCTAAATTTTTGAAATTGTTGGAAAATATTCAAAATGAAGAAAATAAAGGGTTGCATTTGATATACAGTCAGTTCAGAACAATCGAAGGTATTGGTATATTGAAATTAATATTGGAAGCAAATGGTTATGCTGAATTTAAAATCAAAAAAGATATTTCTACTGATAAATGGGAAATCATTGAAAAAGAAGATGCCGCAGGTAAACCAAGATTCGTTTTATATACAGGAACAGAGACTGCTGATGAAAAAGAAATTATTCGTAATATTTATAATAGTGCATGGAATTTAGTACCACCAGAAATTGTAGATAAAATAAAAGAAAAATCGTCCAACAACTTTTATGGCGAAATTATCAAATTGTTTTTAATTACATCTTCTGGTGCAGAAGGTATTAACTTGAAGAATACTCGTTTTGTCCACATAGTAGAGCCATATTGGCATAGTGTTCGTATAGACCAGGTAATTGGACGCGCTCGTCGTATTTGCAGTCACGAAGATTTGCCAGAAGAATTGCGAACCGTCGAGATTTTCTTATATTTATCGGTATTTACTGAAAAACAGAAAACAGACAAAAATAGTATCGAAATTATGATACATGATATATCAAAGATTGACCAAAAATCGATAACAACGGACCAATCTTTATATGAAATAGCGCAAATAAAAGACAATATTAATCAAAAAATATTGAAATCAATCAAAGAGACATCCATTGATTGTAATGTCTATAATACAAAAAAATCAAAGGGAAAAGATGACGAACAATTGATTTGTTATGGAAGTAATTTTGGCAAATTGGAATCCAATGATTTTATTTCGTATCCTACTCTTCAAAAAGATATGAGCGAAAAAGAAGAATTGAACATTGTACAGCAGAAAATTAAATTGAAAGATACAAAAGAGATTAACGGTGTTAAATACAAAGTAGACCCTGCTACAAATATTTTATATGACAAAGAATTATTTGATAATAATAAACAATTAGTGAAAGTAGGAGAATTGAAAAAAGTGGGTAAGAAGATTTTAGTGGAATTGGACAAATAACAAATTACACGTCTAAATCCAACAAATCAGTAACTACGTTTTCATTGCATTTTTTATGTAATTGTTGTGTCAAGTAGTCAATTGTCATTATTTTATTTTGAACGTCTTTTTCTAATTTTGCAATAATGAGCCGTTGGTTTTGTAATGTAGTTTTTAATTGCTCATTTTCCACATAATAATTAGCACGGTTCAAATTCAAGTCGGCCAGCCATTTTTGATGAATTTTTGTATTGATATGACATGCAAATATTTTATGCGTTTCGTATATTTTGTCTTTTCGAGAACCACATGGACATCGGAGACCTTTTTTGATAGTATTGAATGGTGGAATTTTGTCAACATAATTTCCCACAGCATCAATACTAGGACTGTACATATCAGGTTCTACTGTCAATTCCATATTCGTAATAAATAATATATACTTGATATAGTATTTATCTTTTTTCTTTTACATAATATTTCAATTTTGTATTTTTTGTGCATTTTGTACATTTTGTACATTTTGTACATTTTGAAAATAATCCAATGTTTTTTGAATACCAGCCACCAATTCTATTTTGGGTTCAAAACCTAATAATATCTGTGCTTTCAATATAACAGGACGTCTTTGTTTTGGGTCATTTTCAGTGGAACTCAAATAGGTTACTGGTAATTTACGACTCGTTATTTTCTCAAATACTTTCACTAATTCATTGAGTGTAAATTCACAATTTGGATTACCTATATTAATCGGACCGGCTTCATTACTATTCATCATCCGTATGAGACCATCAATCATATCATCGACATAACAAAAACTACGGGTTTGGTTTCCATTTCCATAAATATTCAAGGGTTCTTTATTGAGAATTTGTTTTACAAAATTGGTAATAACACGACCATCATCAATGTCCATATAAGGACCATATGTGTTGAATATACGGACTACTTTCAAATCCAGACCATGTTTTTTGCGATATTCATATATTAGAGTTTCGCCAATACGTTTTCCTTCATCGTAACAACTACGTTCACCCATAGTATTGACATTTCCAAAATAATTTTCAGGTTGAGGATGGACATCGGGGTCACCGTAAATTTCAGAGGTGGATGTGAATAGCAGTTTTGCATTGTGTTGTTTCGCCAATTGAATCATATTTTGTGTTCCAATAAAACAAGTATTTAACGTTTCAATAGAATGTACTTTGTATTTATCGGGACTGGCAATGCATGCCATATGATATATTTCGTGTAAAAGCGGGAATTGAATTGATTGTGTTACATCGGCATGAAGAAATGTGAAATTGGGATTTTTTTCGAATTCTTCAATATTTTTATGACTTCCAGTTACTAAATTATCTAGACAAATAACAATGTTATTTGGATTTTCCAATAATTTTTTGCATAAATTGCGACCGAGGAATCCAGCGCCCCCAGTAACCAAAATGGTTTTCATTATTTAACCATAAACATAAATATTTATATGTTTTTTCCTATATAAATATTTTTATTAGAACTCCGACCATTTATCATTATTAAATCCATTCATTACTAATTTATCTGAATTATCTTTCCAAAATTGTGTTTTCATATCAGATATTACATCTTTTTTCGATTTTGGATATGCTGTATTTTTTTGAGCATTCATTCTATTGATGTCGGCTGTATTCGCAACCGGTTTTTTGCCATAACAATTTGCGCCAAATTTTACATATGGATTTTGAATATATCCACCGTTTATTCCTGGACGACCGCAATTATTTTTATGATTATCCGTTTTTTGCAATTTATTCCATGTTGGTTTTTGAGTAGGAAATAGTGCCATTTGTCCATCTGACCATCCATATCCACACCATTCTGCTCCACTTTTATAGGCATTTTCTACTTCGTCGTACGTGGCAATACGTGCTCCATAGGATGTACATATAGCTTGGGCGTCATCATATGAATATAAATTATTGGATACGTGGAAAACTTCATTACCTACTTCGTCTATTTTTTTTTCATCAACGGCTTTTACACTTTCATCTTTGGTTTTTTTTTCGTCTTTCTTTTTTTCGTCTTTCTTTTTACCATAAAACCAATCGACGGTATCTTTACTAATGAATTTTTCAACTAAATCAAGTTGAAAATAATATTTGAAAAAATCGAGTATGATAAAAATTACCAAAAATATCCATACTTTTTGTTCTAAAAATTCAATGGTTTTAGGAATGGGGTTTTTAGGAATTCCTCCTAAATAAACAAATAAGTAAAATAATGTTATTAAAATGGCGGAAGCGGCGGTACCTATTGGGTCTTGCCAAAATTCTTTGGTCCATTTTACTAAAAATCCGATAAAATGGTCTTTGTCTTCTTTTGGTAAAGTGAAAAAGTAGTAAATTAGGCCAATAACAAGTAAAGTTATAATGAATATATCAACTGATTTGCTAAATAATATATCTACGTCACTGCGTCCCCTGAAAAACTGGTATACGCCGAAATAAAGAGATGCGTATAAAACAATAAAACCAGCAAAATAAGGCAAAGTTTTTGTATTGAAAATCGTATTAATTGCGTTGGTTACATTCGTCTGAATATCAATTATTTTGGTTTTGTCTATTGTTGTTTTTTCTTTTTTTTCACTAGTATCCATCTATAATAGTATGAGTTTTTTTACAAGTATTTTTCATTTTTTTTATATCCTCATTATATAAATATCCATATGGACCCATTACACGTTCCAAAAAGATATATTCCTAAAATATTATCAAAAAGGGATACAAGAAAACAAAAACAATATTTAAGGAAATCGCGAAAGTTGTATAAAAAAGGCGTTTATTATCAACGTCCTAAATTGAAAACATTCAAATCAAGACCATCTAGTCATGTAGAAAATGCCAAAAAAATATACAAAATAGATACAATGAAACCAAGTGCAGAACTTGCCAAAAAAACTCAATGTAGCCAAGCTGCATTGGAAAAAATAGTGAACAAAGGTCGCGGGGCATATTATTCGAGTGGGTCTCGTCCAAATCAAACCGCCGAATCATGGGGATTAGCACGTTTGGCAAGTGCTATTACAGGAGCAAATGCATGCAAAGTAGATTACGATATACTATTCATGGGATGCAAACCAACTAGTAAACCTTTACAACTTTGTAAAATAAAAGTATAAGTATATTTATTTAGGAAAAATATAATTATACTTTTGCATAAAATCTATTGAAAAAATGAGTTAGTGGCAGAAGAAAACGCAAGTTACGTAAATCCCAAAAAACGTAGATGAAATCGTCGTAAATGAAAGGTACGACGTATTGAAAATAGCTAATAAAACATGTAAAAACAACATAAATATAAATCTAAATATACATAAAATGCAAAAAACTCCAATAAAAGCGATTGCTGTTTTTAGTGGGAAAATAAAGGGTCGTGTTATTTTTACTGAAAATTTGAAAGATGACACCGTTCTCATTGATATTGAATTGTCCGGATTGAAAAAAAATGCGCTACATGGATTTCATGTTCATGAATCCGGAGATTTAACAAACAAATGTGATAGTATGTGTGCACATTTCAATCCATACGGAAAAACACACGGATGTCCTGGTGCAAAAGAACGACATGTTGGTGATTTAGGAAATTTAGAAACAGACCGATATGGCTGTGCAAAATATCAAACAATAGATGATTGTATAAAATTACGTGGATATAAAGCAAATATCATCGGTCGAGGTTTGATAGTGCATGCAGACCCAGATGATTGTGGTATGGGAAATGCGGAAACAAGTAAAACAACTGGAAATTCAGGTAAACGAATCGCATGTTCTATAATTGGATATTCACAAGAGAATTTTGTATAAGAAAAATGAAAAAATATATAAATACATAAAGATAATATAAAAATATCCTTCTATTATTTTTATATTGTAAAATGAACGAGGAAAATAATGTATTGACAATAAAAACCGTACAAATACAGCCTATTCGTAATATGATTACAGCAATAAAAGATGTTTTGACAGATGCAACAATTACTTTTACAAAAGATGGAATGAAAATCATAAATTTTGATAAAACCCATACAATATTGGTGAATGTCATTTTGAATTCCCACAAGTTTGAACAATATGTTTGTCACCCAGACAAAATCATTGTATGTGCAAATACACTACATTTATTCAAAGTCATTTCAACCATGTCAAATGATGATACATTATCTATGTATATTGACAAATCGGATTATCACGATGGAATTGTATCCCATTTAGGATTACAATATGATAATGGTGATATTAAACAATGTTATAGTCAAAAATTGAGATTGATTGAACCGGATACAGAAGAACTGGTAGTTCCAGATGTCGAATATTCCACGGTGATTAATTTACCCACCACCGATTTCCAGAAAATTATCCGTGATTTGAATGGTATTTCAGACCGTATTGAGATTAAATCGGTAGGAAATGATTTGATTTTCTCATGTGATGGCAATTTCGCAAGTTCGCGTATATTACGTTCCGAGTCGGATGGATATATGGAATTTATTCAAAAACCGGATGCGTCGGTAGTTATCCAGGGCGAATTTTCATTGAAATCATTGTCGCATTTTATCAAATGCACCCCATTATGTAGTCATTTAGAGATGTATTTAGGAAATGATTTGCCACTTATTGTGAAATATGACGTTGCATCTTTGGGTGAAATCAAATTGTGTTTAGCTCCATTACCTCCTTCATAATTCGATGGTTATTATATTACTTTACGAAGTAAATATATAAAAAATTTCTATATATTTTTCATTATAACCAATGAAAGATATATATACAGTTTCGTATGAAGACCAGCCATTTTCAGAAAAAAATATTACTGCATTCATCCATTTTTGTAAAAATAAAAAGGAGGATGACATTGTATGTATGGTTCAAAATGACGATGACATTGTAGACATTCATGCAAAATATTATTTATATAAAAATTCCATTGTATTTGGTGAACGAATATTGTCGAAACATTGGTTAACGCGATATGTGCAAAAAAATATATACAAGAAATCGAAACTACCAAATCCCAATGTTTTTATTGGTAATTGTAAAAATATCGTCGAATTTTTTCAAGATATGTCTGCAAAAAATGAGATTGATGTGCAAAAATATGTATTGACCAAATATGTAAAACAAGAAAAATCGACAATATATGATGATAAGTATATCATAGATTCTGAACATGAAATATTTCGTCGAAGTCGTGCTAACGAAATTCAATGGGACGATGTCAAACAGCATATAGATGTTTTTACATTTGAAATGAATTTTATTGCATTGTCATTTTATATAATGATAGTTTTTGTATTGGTAGCAGCAACCGAACCTGGTATATTTGTTATTTGAACATCTTCGATTTTGGTGTATATGATGGGTAGATTTTTATCGGATGCATATTTGGAATGTTTTTTACAAATAACGGCGCCTTGTTTGAGGATAGCGCGCATTTTCTTTTTATCCAATTTTTCATTTTCAGGCATTACAGCGACGACGTGACAAGACGGAAGGTCTTGCACGTGAAACCAAATATCTTGTTGGTTCGATGCAATTACTAAATCAGAATTGTCTTGGGCGGAACTACCAATATGATAAGTCATTTCGATATTGGATATAACAATAATTTCGGTTTTCATTTTACAATTGTATTTTGTATATTTGCATTGTATTATGCAAACAAAATCAATTTTCTTTTAGAAAAAAATATGTATACAATATAGACAAAAACATGAGTGTCCCACAATTGTTTGCACTGACATGTGTTGAAATCGTGGGAGATTTCGGATTGAAAGAATATGCGAATAATGGAGGTACAACTTCATTGGCTACGGGTATTTTAGGATATATTGGGGTAGTGATTATGTTGATAATATCATTGCAGGATTCGACTATATTATTGGTAAACAATGGTTGGGATGCAATGAGTACTTTGACAGAAAGTATAGCGGCATATGTTTTTTTAGGCGAACGGTTTACTAATTATAATCAATATATTGGTATACTTTTCATAATGGTCGGTATGTATTTATTGAAAATACCGTGGAAGAAAAATCATCCATTTCATATACCAAAATTTTAAAATACAGTTGTATTCTAAAAAATACAATTAGTAGTTACAATCAAAATATTATATTTTCATTTATATAATATGTTGATAATAAGACGATTTTCTCATAGACACTCGCGAACTTTTTTCATACCGCGAGAGAATCCGCTTAATGAATGTGAAAAAACTTTTGTTGAAAAAAAAGAGAATCCACTGCGAGAGAATCCACTGCGAGAGAATCCACTGCGAGAGAATCCACTAAGTGAATGTGAAAAACCATTTCAAAATTGTTTTGTTAAAAAATATGAAAATCCGTTAAATGAATGTGAAAAATCTTTTGAAAAATTTATTTCTAAAAAATGTTGATTTGTGTAATTATCGTATAAAATAAAATGGATATACAACTGCAAATCGATTGGTTTATTCATCCGCAGGAAATAATGGGTCTGGTTCTATAACGCTTACAAATGGCACATATTATCCAATTCGAATATTATGGGGAAATGCAACAGGTCCGGCATATTGTAATTTATCATTCACGCGAAATGGTCAAACGATTACCGACTGGACGGTATATACATTTCATCCAATCACACCCACCATGGGTAATCCCAAAATGTTTATATAATACATTGTGTAGTAATTGAATCGGTTGATGGATAATATTTAGATATATATTATATTATATTATTATTAACTAAATTGTAAGATGAATTCTCTTAATTCAATGAAATCGATTTCACAAAAGACAAATTCTTATTATGGAACTTTTGCGAGAAGAGACCAACTTATGCCTTATTTATTTTTATCGGGAGGATACACTTCATCTTTAACATTTTATGATAGTACAAATATAACTATCAAAACATTAACCAATTCAAATGCAGGTTTTAATGATGTATATGTAGCTAGTTATAGTAAAACAGGAGTAATTAATTGGACAACCCGGATTGCAGGCGCTTATGAAGACTATCCAAAAAACTTATTACTGGATTCATTAAACAATGTATACATTACGGGATATTATACTGATTCAACATTGACATTATATAATAGTGATACGTCTATTTTCAAAACATTAACAAATGCAGGTAGCAATGACATATTTCTAGCGAAATACAATAGTAATGGAATTGGACAATGGGTAACCAGGATAGGAGGTACCGGTGGTGATACACCAGTAAATTTGTTTTTGGATTCAACAAACAATGTATATATTTCAGGAACTTGTCAAAATGTAACATTTTATAATAGTGATAATACAACTTTCAAAACATTAACAATTGTTGGAGTTGATGGTTTTGTAGCGAAATATAACAGTAATGGAATTGGACAATGGGTAATCAGGATAGGAGGTACCGGTGTTGAGGCACCAGTAAATTTATTAGTGGATTCAACAAACAATGTATATATTTCAGGAACTTATAGTGCAAATGTTATATTATATAATAGTAATGATACAACTTTCAATACATTCACAAATGTAGGTAACTATGATTTTTTTATAGCGAAATATAATAATAATGGAATTGGACAATGGGCAGCCAGAATAGCAGGTACCGGTAATGATACACCAGTAAATTTGTTATTGGATTTAGACAACAATGTGTATATTTCAGGAACTAGTACTAGTACAATGACAATATACAATAGTGATACATCAACTTTCATTACATGGCCATTTGTAAGTGGAACAGATACTTTTCTAGCGAAATATGATAATATTTACGGATATGTGGTATGGGCAAACAGAATAATAGCTGTTAGCACAGAACGACCAATAAATTTATTAGTGGATTCAGACAACAATGTGTATATTTCAGGAATTTATACCAGAGATGTAACATTATATAATAGTGATACATCTAGTTTCACAACATTAATAAAATCTGGTTCTATTTTTCTTCCCGATATATTTATAGCGAAATATGATACTGATGGATATGGTGTATGGGCAACCAGGATAGCAGGTGGAGATAATGACTTCCCAGTAAATTTATTACTGGATTCATCAAATAATGTATATGTTTCTGGATATTATGCATCAGATGTAACAATATATAATAGGGATACATCAAGTTTCATTACATTAAAAAATGACGGTGATATTGACACGTTTATAGCAAAATATAATAGTAATGGATTTGGGGTATTGACAAACAAAATATCAGGTACTGGTACAGACCGGCCAGTAAATTTATTAGTGGATTCAACAAACAATGTATATATTTCTGGATATTATACTGCAAATTTAACATTATATAATAGTTTTGTCAGTAAAATGATAACAAATGCAGGAGGTAGTGACATATATATATCTAATTACAATAATAATAGTGGAATAATTAATTGGATAACAACGATTAGTAGCACCGGCAGTGACATACCAGTAAATTTATTAGTGGATTCAACAAACAATGTGTATATTTCTGGAACTTATACTGCAAATGTAACATTGTATAATAGTAATAGTACAATTTTCACAACATTAACAAATGCAGGTAGCAATGATATTTTCATAGCTAAATATAATAGTAATGGAATTGGACAATGGGCAACCAGGATAGCAGGTACAGGTACTGACCAACCAGTAAATTTTTTATTGGATTCAACAAACAATGTATATATTTCGGGATATTATAATGCAAATATAACATTGTATAATAGAACAGATACAACTACATCTAGTTTCAGAACATTAACAATTGCTGGTGGTAATGATATTTTTATAGCAAAATATAATAGTGATGGATTTGGGGTATGGACAACACGGATTGTTGATATTAGTAATAACCAACCAATAAAATTATTGGTGGATACAATAAACAATGTATATATTTCCGGATATTATAGTGCAAATTTAACATTATATAATAGTGATACTTCTACTTTTACAACATTAACAAATGCAGGTAGTTATGACATATTTGTAGCGAAATATAATAGTGATGGACGTGGAGTATGGGCAACCAGGATAGCCGGTACAGATAGTGACCAACCAGTAAATTTATTATTGGATTCAACAAATAATGTATATATTTCTGGTATTTATAGTTCCTCGATATTAAAATTGTATAATAGTGATAGTACAACTTTCAATATATTATTAAATGTAGGTGGCAATGACTCTTTTATAGCAAAATATAATACTAATGGAATGGGTGTATTTACAAATCGTCTAGCAGGTACAGGTACTGACCAACCAGTAAATTTATTATTAGATTCCACAAATAATGTATATATTTCCGGATATTATTCAGCAGATTTGACATTGTATAACAGTACTTTTGGCATTAAATTAATACCAAATTCTGGCAGTAACGATACATATTTTTTTAATTATGATAATAATGGATTAATTAATTGGACAATTCGTATTTCGAGTACTGGTGAAGACCTACCGGTTGTTTTATTATTGGATTCAACAAACAATGTATATATTTCTGGATTTATTGGTGCAGGTGTAACATTGTATAATAGTGATAGTACAACTTTCAAAACAATAACAACTTTCGGTAATAATGACGTATTCATAGCCAAATATAATAGTAATGGAATTGGAGTATGGGCAACCAGACTTGGTGGTACCACTGGTGATAGGCCATTAAATGCATTATTAGATTCCGCAAATAATTTATATATTTCGGGATATTATTTCAGTAAACCATTCACATTGTATAGTAGTGATATTAATGATACGGGTTTTGTAACTTTAACTAATTCAGGTAATACTGATATATTCATTGCTAAATATGATAGTAATGGAATTGGAGTATGGGCAACCAACATATCAGGTACCGGTAGTGAAATATCAGTAAAATTATTATTGGATTCAACAAACAATGTATATATTTCTGGATATTATAATTCAACGTTATCATTTTATAATAGTGATTATTCACCAGTAATAACATTAACAAATTCTGGTGGTAATGATACTTTTATAGCGAAATATGATAATAATGGAATTGGAGTATGGGCGACTAGGATAGCAGGTACTGGTACAGACCAACCGGTAAATTTAATATTAGATTCAAGAGATAATGTATATATTTATGGATATTATTCAGCAGATGTAACATTGTATAATAGTAATACTACAACTTTCAATACATTATCAAATGCAGGTGGCAATGACATATTCATAGCAAAATATAATACTAATGGAATATGTATATTATCAAACAGGATATCCGGCACTACTGTTGACCAACCTGTAAATTTTTTACTAGATTCATCAGACAATCCATATATTTCTGGATATTATAACACAGATGTAACATTGTATAATAGTAATTTTGGTGGTAAAACAATAATCAATGCAGGAGGAAGTGACATACATATATCTAATTATGACAATGACGGATTAATCAATTGGATAACGAGGATTAGTAGCACCGGCACTGACATACCAGTAAATTTATTGGTAGATTCAACAAACAATGTATATATCTCGGGAACTTATACTGCAAATTTAACATTATATAATACAACAGATACAACTACATCTACTTTCAAAACATTAACCAATTCTGGTGGTAGTGATACTTTTATAGCAAAATATAATAGTAGTGGAATTGGAGTATGGGCAACCAGGATATCAGGTACCGGTAGTGAAATACCAGTAAATTTACTATTAGATTCAACAAATAATGTATATATTTCAGGAACTTATAGTGCAAATGTAACATTATATAACAGTGATACATCCGGTTTCAAAACATTAACAATTTCTGGTGGTAATGATATTTTTATAGCAAAATATAACACTAGTGGAATTGGAGTATGGGCAACCAGGATATCAGGTGCCGGTAGTGAAATACCAGTAAATTTATTAGTAGATTCAACAAATAATGTATATATTTCGGGATATTATAGTGCAAATGTAACATTATATAGTAGTGCAGGTACAAGTACGTCTAGTTTCAAAACATTAACAAATTCTGGTAGTAATGATACTTTCATAGCTAAATATAATAGTAGTGGAATTGGAGTATGGGCAACCATGATAGCAGGTACTGGTACAGACCAACCAGTAAATTTACTATTAGATTCAACAAACAATGTATATATTTCGGGATATTATAGTGCAAATGTAACATTATATAGTAGTGCAGATACAACTACGTCTAGTTTCAAAACATTAACAAATTCTGGTAGTAATGACAGTTTTATAGCAAAATATGATAATAGTGGAAATGGAGTATGGGCAACACGGATTGTTGATGTTAGTAATAACCAACCAATAAATTTATTGGTGGATTCAATGAACAATGTATATATTTCTGGATATTATGGTTCATACATAAAATTATATAATAGCAATACTACATCTTTCAAAATGTTAACAAATGCTGGTGGTAATGACATATTTGTAGCAAAATATGATAGTAGTGGTAATGGAGTATGGGCAACTACTATTTCAGGTACTGGTACAGACAAACCAGTAAATTTAATATTAGATTCATCAAACAATGTGTATATTTCTGGATATTATACCACAGATATAACATTATATAATAGTAGTTTTAGTGGTAAAACAATAACCAATGCAGGAGGTAGTGACATATATATATTCAATTATTATAATAATGGATTACTTAATTGGACAACTTGTATTTCTGGTATTGGCAATGAAGTACCCATATTTTTATTGTCAGATTCATCAAAAAATGTATACATTTCTGGATATTATGGGTCAACTATAACATTATATAATAGTGATACTTCAACTTTCAAAACAATAACAAATGCGGGAGGTATTGACACGTTTATAGCAAAATATGATAATACTGGAATTGGAATATGGGCAACACAGATTACTGATATCAGTAATAACCAAACCGTAAATTTATTATTGGATTCAACAAACAATGCATACATTTCGGGATATTATACCGCAGACATAACATTATATAATAGTAACACTTCAACATTTAAAACATTAACAAATGCGGGTGGTATTGACACGTTTATAGCAAAATATGATAGTAGTGGTAATGGATTATGGGTCACAAGTATTGCATCTAAATTGACTCTAACTAATTGGATTGCAATAGATTCTAATAGAAAATGGAGTTCTGTATCTATGTCATCATCCGGTCAATATCAAACTGCTGTGGTAGACAATGGTAAAATCTATATTTCAAGTGATTATGGAATTACTTGGACAGAAAAATATAATAATTCTTTTTATAAATCAGTAGCAATGTCAACATCTGGACAATATCAAACTGTGGTTGGTTTTTATTCTTATGTAACTACTTCAAATGATTATGGTAATACTTGGACGAATAGGAATTTGTACTTGAATGGAACGGATTTAACATTATTTCTAGAATGCAATTCAATATCAATGTCATCATCTGGGAACTTACAATATATTACAACAAGAAATGGTAAAACCTGGAAATCATACACGTATGGCCAAACTTGGGAAATATTTGGTTGGACTACAGTAGAGAAACCAGATGTAGCAGCAATGTCATCATCAGGGGATTATATTACAACTGTTACATATGGCGGCACAATCTATGTTAGTGGTCCTAATTTTAGTGGTGATAAAGAATCAATTCGAAATTGGATTTCTGTATGTATGTCATCATCAGGTCAATATCAAACCGCAATTGCATATGGTGATCAAATATATATTTCAAGTGATTATGGCTATAATTGGACAGCAACAGAATCAAATAGAAATTGGAGTTCAGTATGTATGTCATCATCAGGTGACTATCAAATAGCAGTTGCATCTTCTGATAAAATATATATTTCAAGTGATTATGGCTATAATTGGACAGCAACAGAATCAAATAGAAATTGGAGTTCAGTATGTATGTCATCAAAAAGTGAATACCGAACTGCGGTGGTATCCAATGGTCAAATCTATACATCTAAAATAATAGTAAATAATACGATAAACAAACCAGTAAATTTATTATTGGATTCAACAAACAATGTATATATTTCAGGATATTATAATGCCTCATCATTGACATTATATAATAGTAATAGTACATCTTTCAAAACATTAACAAATTCTGGCAGTAATGATACTTTTGTTGCAAAATATGATAATACAGGATTTGGTGTATGGGCAAGTATAATTGCTGGAACAGGTACAGACCAACCAGTAAATTTATTATTGGATTCAACAAACAATGTATATATTTCTGGATTTTTTGATGGTTTACTAATACCTGGCTCAGTGCCAATATTCAAAACATTAACAAATTCGGGTCAAACTGATACATTCATAGCTAAATATGATAATAGTGGAATTGGACAATGGGCAACTCGCATTACCGGAACAGGTAGCTCACCAGTAAATTTATTAGTGGATTCAACAAACAATGTATATATTTCTGGATATTATGGGTCAACTATAACATTATATAATAGTGACAGTTCTACTTTCAATACATTAACAAATTATAGTCAAAGTTACACGTTTATATCAAAATATAATAGTAATGGAATATGTATTTGGGCAAATAATATTCCTAATACTTCTAATAATCAATCCATAAATATGATACTAGGTTCATCAAATAATATATTAATTTCAGGATGTTATGTTTCAGATTTATTATTGTATTATAATTCTTTCGGAAAACTTTCATATAATTATACACCACCAATTTTCAAAACTTTCACAAATATTGGTGATAAAGGAAATGAAATATTTATAACAAAATATAATAGCGAAGGTTCTGGAATATGGGCAACTAGTATTGGTAGTAATAATCATGATCAGCCAATCAACTTATTATTAGATTCATCAAAAAATGTATATATTTCTGGATATTATACTGCAAATGTAACATTATATAATAGCAATAATACGAGTTTTAAAACATTATTCAATGGCGGGGGTAATGATACTTTTATAGCAAAATATGACAATATTGGAAATGGAGTATGGGCAACATCTATTTGTAGTGGAAGCACAGATCAACCAGTAAATTTATTATTAGATTCAAGAAACAATGTATATATTTCTGGATATTATACAGCAGATGTAATATTATATAATAGCAATGATACGAATTTTAAAACATTAACTAATCTTGGTAGTAATGATACTTTTATAGCAAAATATGACAGTAGTGGAATTGGAGTATGGGCAAGTAGAATTGCTGGAACAGGTACAGACCGACCCGTAAATTTATTATTGGATTCAACAAACAATGTATATATTTCGGGATATTATACAGCAGAAATGATGTTTTATTACAATAATCTAGGGAAACTTTCATATGATAATCCAGAAACAAATTTCAAAACATTAATAAATTCTGGTGGGAGCGATGTATTTATAGCAAAATATGATAGCAGTGGAAATGGTATATGGGCAACACAGATTGCTGATATTAGTAATAATCAACCAATAAATTTATTATTGGATTCAAAAAAAAATGTATATATTTCTGGATATTATACTTCTAATACAACATTATATAATAGTGCAAGCACAAGTTTCAAAACATTGACAAATGTGGGTGGTAATAATACATTTGTTGCAAAATATGACAGCAGTGGAAATGGAGTATGGGCAACCCGTATTACGGATGCTTCTAATAACCAATCAGTAAATTTATTACTGGATTCAAAGAACAATGTCTATATTTCTGGATATTATAATTCAACGTTAACATTATTTAATAGTACGGATACAAGTTTCAATACATTAGTGAATACCGGTGATAATGATATGTTTATAGCAAAATATGACAGTAGTGGAATTGGAGTATGGTCAACAAATTTTGCAACTACCGGCAGTGACCAACCAGTAAATTTATTATTGGATTCAATAGAAAATGTATATATTTCTGGATATTATGGTGCAAATAAGACATTATATTATGATAATCTAGGAAAACTAAATATTACTGCACCAATTTTTAAAACATTAACAAATTCAGGTGGTAATGACACATTCGTTGCAAAATATGACAGTAGTGGAAATGGGCTATGGGCAACTCGTATTACTGATGCTGGTAATAATCAACCAGTTAGCATGGCGCTTAAAAAATAATGCATAATATACTACATAAATTGAAAAACAAAATTTCGCATATAATAAAATAATTTATTATATGAGAACAAATATCAAAATTCAGGCTCGTGTTTTTTGAATAAACACCCCTGAGTCGATAAATTCGGAATAGAAATCATCAATTCCGGGTCTTGGACAGAACAATTCAATAACCACACTTTGATTATGCAAAAGTTCTTCTTCGGAGAAATTGTAATACCGTTTACTAACTTATGATATGCCTTGTTTTTGAACAAGGTTTCTCCACACATCGCATAAAATAGGGATTTCCAAACACTATATACTTGTTTGTTTAATACTTTAAAAGAAAAACAACCACCATTTCTATTGCTGGGGTCCTCCCACATGGGCGTAATGCCATCCCGCATTACAAATAACATACAATATTTTACTATTTGTTCTGATACATTTTCGTTTATAGCTATTAGTTTTTCAAGACTATCTATATTGTTCATTATTAATTTATAGCTTGATAAATCCCAATTTTTGTCGTGTGGTAAATGGTAATACAAATTCCATTTACCAAGCAGTTTATGCTGCTGTGTTTCCGGAATATCACGGATTTCTTCACGAACATCCAAAATTTGATTTACAGAATCGGTTTGTAAATCAAACGTATTCATTTGAATACTATATAATAGTAAATATAAAATCTTTATGTCGTTTTTATTTTCTTCTTTTCTATTTTTTCACATTTTCATCCAAAAGGTTTATTCTAAAATTGTCATAATTTTGTAATCATTTTTATCCAATAAAACATATTGTTTACTATTCAATGTAAATTGATTGACCTTATCGTCAATTATAGTGATAGTATAGTCATTTGCATAAACATAGTGTTCGGATTGATATTGAAGATATCGTAATACAAAAGCATTTGATAACAATTCATTACCAATTTGAAAAAAGTCTTTGTTCAATGTGAGACGAATCGGTTCTCTCATATCAGGATTTTTATATTCTATACTTAAAAATTTTACATTGGATTTTTCGACAAAGTATTTGGTATCGTCTTTTTCAAATTTGTTTGTCACGTTGGATAAAATATATGCTGGTGTTTTGAATATATACAATTTGTCTACATTTGTATTCTCATTTATATTTTCTTTGATGACATTTTCGAATTTTTTCAATAAAATTTCATTTACCGAATTTTTGACGATTGTATATTCTTCATTGTTGTTTAGATTTGGAGTAAGTGTAAACACACTTATCCATAATGGAGAAAATGGTTCGCTTTTAACACCATTTAATTTTTTATAAATTTCGGTCGAAACCTTGTATATAGTATCTACCGCCAATTTCACAGTAGGGTTTTTTTCATATACATTCAATGTACCGTATTTCAATTCACTGTATTTTTTACTTACTAATAAAAATAGTTTAATGCCTACTTTTTCAGTATCTGTATTAAATAATGCCAAAATTTGATTTGCCGAGTAATTCAATAAAACTAAAAAATATTGAAAAATTAATATGTGCATGACACAAAAAAATTCTTCTAAAAAACCAATCATATTAGTAATAATTTTTGTTGAAATGGATATTAAATTTAATAAATGTGGTGTCAAATCACTCATACACCAATTGTGGTTACAAATATTAATAGATTGTATTTATGTTAGTTTAATAAATTATTTATAATAATACTAGGAAGAGTATTACTATTATTACTACAATACCTGCAATATAACATGCCCATTTTTTATCAGAATCATTTATTTCAATTCTCATCTTTGTACTATTGATGTTATGAAAACATCAAACAAAAATCAATTTTTTATTGTTTCATATAAAAAACGTAAAAACATCTTATTATATTGTATATGAAATATCAAAACGGGTTGTTTATTTTTCACCGAGATTTCAGAATCACCGATAATATTGGGTTATTAGAAGCAAGTTCTCAATGTAAGCGTGTTTATACATGTTTTATATTTACACCAGAGCAAGTTGGTAAGTCCAACGATTATCGTTCAGACAATGCAATTCAATTCATGATTGAAAGTTTAGAAGATTTAAGAAAATCAATTCAGTCTAAAAATGGAGAACTTATAATATTACACGGAGAACATAAAAAAAGTGTCACAGAATTAGTAAATAAATTAGAAATAGATTGTGTATTTTTCAATAAAGACTATTCCCCCTATGCAGTTGAACGCGACAATGAAATAATCGAATATTGTGATAGACATGAAATAAAATGCTTACCTCAGTCAGATTATTATTTATATGAACCCGGAACGGTATTGAACGGTAGTGGTGGTTATTATAAGAAATTCACGCCATTTTATGAACAAGTTCTCAAAATAGAAATAAAAAAACCAATAAAGAGAACCATTTCAAATCTATCAAAAACATCTATATCATTTGATAATGCAATAACATTGCGTGACGCGTTTTCAAAATTCACCCACAATAATGATACCATCGCAGTAAATGGTGGAAGACAACGCGCTAAACAGATGCTGGCTAGGTCGTTGATAACACAAGCGAATTATTCAAATGAACATGATTTTTTGTTTAATCCAACAAGTGGATTATCGGCTCCCATTAAATTCGGTTGTATATCCGTTCGGGAAGTGTATGATGCATTCAAACAAAAGTTTGGAAAAAAATCGGATATAATACGGCAATTAATCTGGCGAGAATTTTATGCCCATGTTTTGTACGGATATCCCGATGTTCTCGGTCAATCCTATCAACCATCTTATCGCAAAATAAAATGGAGAACCAGTGAAAGAGATTTCCATGCGTGGAAAAACGGCGAAACCGGGTTTCCGGTGGTGGATGCATGTATGCGCCAATTGAACGAAACTGGATATATGCATAATCGTGGACGAATGATAGTTGCCAATTTTTTGGTAAAGACGTTGTTATTGGATTGGCGTTTGGGAGAACGCTATTTTGCCCAAAAATTAGTTGATTATGACCCTGCGTCAAACAATGGTAATTGGCAAGGTATTTCAGGAACAGGGGTGGATTTGAAACCTTATTTCAGGGATATGAATCCATGGATACAATCGGCAAAATTCGATAAAGATTGTGTTTATATAAAAAAATGGGTACCGGAATTGGCGAATGTAGAACCACGTGATATTCATAAATGGTATATTATGTGCAATGACACGAAATATCATAAAACTCGATATTATACTCCGATTGTTGATTATGATGAACAAAAAAAGAAAATGTTGGAATTGTATAAAAAGTATGTTTAGAAAAAAGAAATAAACATAAAAATATAGTAAAGTAAAACAGAAAGTATGTTGTCAAAATTTTTATTTATTTCCTTTTATTTATCGATTTTTGTATCGACATTTGTCTTTAATGATAGTAAATTTCACGGAATGTCATTTAAATTCAATAAGATTAAGGACAAAGAAATCAACCAAAAAATAAACTATAAAATACCGCAACGAGAACAAGATGTTCTCAACAAGATAGACGGATTTTATGGGATGATTGGTCCAGATATTAATATAACAACTATTAAATCATTATATGATTTATTTACTGGTGATGGAAATATTCAAGGTGTATTTTTCAATGGTGGTAATTTGACGTTTGTAAAACATTTTATTAAAACAGACAAAGTAAAATTCGAAGAAAAATACGGTAAAATACCGAAAGATGTATTTTCAACTATTTTTATGTTGATTATGAATAAAGTAAAACTATTCCCAAATGTAATGGGTGTTGCAAATACTGCGCTTTTGAATGTAAACAAAAATGTATATGCACTTTTTGAGCGAGACCTACCATATTCAATTTGTATTCATTTTGAGAACAATACAATTGGTATGGATAAAAAGGTAGAATTGGATAACATTCATTATATTTCAGGACATTCAAAATATGATATAAAGGAACAAACAATACATACAATAGAATATCATATATCTAGACAACAGGTGAATTATTATAGTTTGTTTGACGATTTTAAAATAAAAAATAAAACAGAAATACATACAAAATATTTACCGATTGTGCATGATTTTGCCATGTTCAATTCAAGTATATTAATAACTGATTCGCCTTTTACAATCAATATGTCCGATTTCAAAAAAATACCGGTTCAACTCGATAATACAAAACCAACCTTTATACATGTTCTCAATACTAAAACTGAAAAAGTAGAAACATACAATAGTAGCGAAGGTTTTTATATATTTCATTATGCTGATGTAATTGAAAGCCATGATTCGATTACAATATATGCACCTATTTATGAAACCATAGATTTTACAAACCTAAATATTCATGGAAAATATAGAAAAATTGTGATCGATAAGAGAACTCGTGATGTTTGTCTTGAAAAATGTGCGATTTTCGATGATTATAATTTGGATTTTCCAATCAAATACAAAAATAAGGTTATATTACGAAATGTAGAGAATAATACGATTAATGGATTTGTCGTATGTGAAAATTTGAATATTACGAAAACAATTATGTTGAATAATCGATATATATGCGGAGAACCGGTGGTAATAGAAATTGATGAAATACCATATATTATAGCATTATCATATGACAGGTTCTCAAAGGGACATTTATTAATAATTAATATGGAAAATTCGCATATAATTAATATTCCATTGAATTATTCTCTAAATATAGGATTTCATTCCATCTTTTTGCAAAAAAATAGTAAATAAAAAGAGAAAAATAAAAAATCAAATAATGATACAATTTTTATTATAAGATGGTTGATATAAAATTCGCATTGCATCCATAGTATTATCACAATTATGTTCTTCCATTGCTAACATGATTTCAGTGGAAGCCGAATTTTTGAATATGATATAATCAAAATAATTCCACCATAAAATATATTTGAAATCTTTCAATGGATGTATGAATCGAATTTTTACATTTTCATTGAATCGGGTTTTTTTTATTTTTGATTTCATTTATAATATATTTTGTATCTATACAAAATATACTACGATGTCTCTAAATATCCAATGAAATAGTATTTTTATCGGAACGTTGTTTTCTACGAGTGCGTTTTGGCATAGTGGTATTTTGTGCATCTTTCAATGAACTAATGCTAATCATACTGTCATCTTCTTGTGCAGGGGCGGATTCATGAATATTAACAGTACGTGTTTTTAAACCTGCTAAAATATTATCAATATCGGTATTTTGAGGTCCGCGCATTTCTGGGCGTTGGGGTGGTCTTTGTTCTTCGCGGTTCAAATCGACAAATTGATTATTCAGTTCGACGCCCTCTTCTCTAAACATGGCTCCTCTTCCGGCATTAATATCAGGGCGATTCGATGTATATTGCATTGATGGACGCTGTGGTGCAGGCATAGATTTGGTTTCAACTGGTGCTGGTGGTGGTGGACCACGAGGACGATTCGATTGTTCTTGCATCAAATTATTAGCAAATGCGAATCCGGGACTTTGTTGACTCATACTATCGACAGTTGCGTTGGTAAATGCTTTCATCAATTCTGGACTTTGACGAATAACATCATTGAAACCAGGTGTGGCACTTGAAAGTGCTTTGTTTGTAAAATTGACAACCGCGGCGCTGAAACCGAGACGCAATAATAAAGACAATTCTGGTGCCATTTTACCACCCTTGTATTTTTCGTGCAATTCCGAAAAGATTTCTTCATAACTATCAATATCTTCGGATACTTGTTCTCCCCAACCGTCTAAATTCAAATCAAACGGATTGAATGCCGCATTTGCATATTCAACGGAATTGACAAATGTCATAAACCACCAACCTTGTAGTTTAACACTGTCTTTTTTACGTTTGTCTTCCATAGCAGTTTCATATTCATCTTCAACTTCTTCATATGGCGAATCCAAATTAAAATGTGTAATATGTTTGACTAATCCTTTTTCGTACCATTCTTCTAATTTCTTAATCATAGCACGTTTCTTACGACGCTTTTCCCGGTCGGTCATTCTTGCAGACCCTCCTGATTTATCGATAGGAATATCATTGACTTTTGAAAAACCATCCCATGTTGAACTTTTACCACCAATGCTTTCAGCAGTAGCTGAACCTAATTTAGAATCACTTTTTTCATTTGAATTTGATTTTCCAAATCCAAACAAATTACTTGCAAACCCACTTAATGTTTTTGTCTCGCTTGATGGTGAGGATTTATCAGTTAATTCGTTTAATTCATCTTCGATTCTATCTAATTCGCCTAAATCAATATTTACACTGGATGAAGACGATTTCTTTTTATCGTTCATAAGTAATTCAATCCCGGTTCCAAAACTAACCGATGGAGTTGGTGGCATACTCGAAAAATCGTCACTGAAATTCAATGAAATTGGTTCTAAATCACTTAATCCAAGATTGATTTCTTCCATCTTATATTTATGATAAATATACACTATTTATTTTTAAGTTCTCCGCATAAGTAATTATATTTCTGTTTTTCAAATACCAAATTCCTTGTAAAAAAGAATCCGCTAAATCATCCTTTTTCGTTGTTTCTAAACAATGTCCCCATTGAGAAAATTGCGGATTGGTCTCGATAAATTGTTTGCAAAAAGTAATACCGTCTTTTTTATGTTGTTTGTATGCTGTCTTCGAATCATCGTTATCTAAAATGGTTTTGTCTTTAAAATCTTTTAGTTTGTTGATAGATGATATGAATTCTACAACAACATTTTGAGAACATTTCATAATAAAGTATTGTGCGCACATACCTTGTATTGTTTTCATGCGATTGGCAATGGTTGATATTTGATTTTCAATAATAACGTGGGTTATTTGTTCAATACCAGGTATTTCATCTAATAATTTTTTCATGTTCTTTCCAATACATACTAAATCAGTATCATTGGCAGTTTTGTTTTTTGGTGGTTTAATTATTTCCAGCGTTTTTTTATCAAAAAATGTCAACATTTTCTCTAAACAACCCTTTTTCGTGGTTGGAATGAGAAGTTGTTCAGGTGGAGAGAATGAGATTCTTCCTAAATTATCCGGTAAAAATGCGCCATATTTATTTCCTAAATCTTTGAGTTCTTCTATTTTCATTTTTTTTAAGGAGGCTGGTGAACATTCTTTGTTTGGTAATAAAAACTCACTTGATTTTGCATGTTTTTCGCAATAATGCTTTTCGTTCTTTATAAATTTGGCTTTTTTACCACATATATTTACTGTTTTATCGGATTTTTTTTTGTTTACTAATTGACAATTACATGTCGCAACATCGGGTTTATCATCCAATAAATTGAGAACATTCCATTTTTCTATGACAATTGGAGAACCCGGGTTCTCGATATTGAAAATACAATATGCTAAATTTTTAATACCAACATCAAAACTGATAATTTTCATGTTGTCAAATACTGAAATAAATATATGCAAAATAATTGTTTATATTTATTTTCTAAGAAACCATTTATTTTTTATTTCCTTTGGGATGCAGAATTCATCAATAATTGTTCTTGTGTAATTGCAGGAGAAACCTTGCGGGAATTTAATTGTTCTCTTGACAAATATAAATTCTTTAAATCGCTGGTTTTGTAACCAACGGGTTTTGAATCATCTAAAAATGATTTGAAAGAGAATGGAGTGCCCGATGAAGATTCTGGTTTATCATCAAGTTTAATATATCCTACGTCATTTGCAGATTCTCTGAAATTGGTTCTCATGATACTACTTGCATTTTGTGTGAGATATTTGCGATATTGCCAATTTGAACTGATTCCATTTTCGTCGATCAATTGTTTGTTTGCAAGAGCTTCTGGTTGCCATGATGCGACCAATGCGCGACCATCGCTCATCAATGGTGGGAAATTATCATATTGATTATTAGCGTGATATCCAAGTGATGATTCAGGTACGACTTCTCGATTTGATGGATAAGCATTATTTAAATTTTCACCGAATAAAGAGAACATATTATATATATCCTAAATATATAATATATTTACCTTGCTATTATAAATCACTATTTTCTAATAATTGTAATAGTTCATTTTTTTTAAGTTTGCTTGGATTTGTAGTCAATCCTTTTGTAATAACAAGTTGTTTCAATTGTTGTGTATTCATATTTTTGTAAATATCTTTTTCTTTACTTTCTTCAACTGTTATTTCAGATTCGGTTGTTGCATCGACAAGTTCATTTAAAATTTTATGAACAATAACAGGGTCAGCATTGACGTCAATATCTCCGATTGGTTCTTCTTCTTCTAATGAATTTACTTCTTCCATTGCTAAATCATTTATTTCTTCAATGTCTAAATCGGTTGATTCAATATTTACATTGACGATTTTTACCGGTTGTTCTAATGATTCTGTATCAGTATTCAATATTGTTTCAAGAGATACTTTAATTTTTTGGGTATTATCTACAAGCGTATCATATTCCTCATCCTCATCCTCATCTTCATCTTCGTCCTCATCATCTTCGTCCTCATCGGCATCCTCGTCTTCATCATCATCCTCGTCTTCATCATCTTCATCATCGTCTTCATCATCGTCTTCAATGATAGTATGTTGAATTGGTTGTTCATCGAAGTCTTCATCAAATGGGGTATGGTTTGAAAATTGTTCTTGCATTAAATTTGCATGTTGCATTAATTCCATTTGTGATGGATTCATGTACAAAATAGTATTGCGAACATTTGTAATTTCTTTAACAATATTATTGATGATTTCAAACATTGTATCGTTTTTGCTTTCTAATACAATAATTCGTTGTCTAAAATGATATACAAGTAACGAAATTAATACAAAAGTTATTCCTAAACTTATAAAGAAGAAAGTTTCAATAAAATTAAAAATACTCATTTTAATATTCATTTATAATTTTTTAATTATAAATGAACGAAATATTCTACAAATATATATTATAATTGTATAGTAAATGAATTCTGTTCAAACAAATATGGATGCATTAAAGCCTACTTTTCCAGAAAGCAGTAGTACAATATTTAGCAATAATAACATTATTATTATTGTACTGGTTGTATTATTAATTTTTTCCTTTTTAGGAATAAATATTCTTACAATATTGGGAAATATATTTCAAAGTTTTGTTCAAATTTTTGGGCCCATGGTATCTCAAATATTATCTATATTTGGCTACACAACTGGAACAGTATTAAACAAAACTGCTGATGTAGTATCTGATACTGCCAAGGCGGGTATTGATATTGCAGAAGGGTCAATACAATCTGTTGGAAATATACTACGCGACGCAAGCAATCCCAATGTAAATGATAAGACAAAATATAGTTTAGACAATGCATTAAATACTGGCAAAGTTTCATCTGGCGACCCAAAGGCAGATACAAGTGAAAACCCAATTCAAAAACCAATCACCTCGGGCAAACAAACATGGTGTTTAGTTGGTGAATATCAAGGAAAAAGAGGATGTATTGAAGTAAGTGAACATGATAGATGTTTATCTGGTCAAGTATTTCCTTCGCAAAAAATGTGTTTAAATCCAACTCTCACTCAAAATAAATAGATTATGTTTTACTAGTTACCGTTGGCAATCCATAATCAACCCATCCGGCTACCGGAACACCTTGTACCGGAGATAATCCATAACCATATTTTATTGAAATGACATTATATCCTAATAATTTCAATAAAGTCAATATTTGACTACTTGTATGTCCAACATAACAAATTAAAAAAATTGGTTTGTCTTTTGGCAATTTTTTTAAATTTTTTTCATCTAATATATCCATCCAATAAATATTCTTGGAACCTTTTACATGCATTTTTTTGTATTCTTTTTCATCCCTCAAATCAATGAGAACATAATTCTTTTTTTTCAAATAATAGTTATTATAAAAATCAATTGGAGTTATATAATTCCAATCTGCCTTTGTAGTTGAAAGATAATTTCGTAAGATGTTGGCGTTCATATATTATATCATACACAAAATAAGATATCCCTAAAATACATGCTCAATCAAAATAAATAGGTAAATTTTGTTTTACTAATTCAGCCATGCCATTTTCGTGCCACTTTACAACAAGAGTAAATACTTCTACGCCAGAATCAACTGCATTTTTTAAAGCAGTTCTGTATTCTGGGTCTACTACTGAGGCTTGAAAACGATTGACATCATCGCGTTGAATAACAAAACATATTATACAACGGGTTTTAGACATTTCTTTTATTTTTTTTAACTCACAAATATGTTTTAGTGCACGCGGGCTTATTGTATCGGTTATTTTTTTCCTATATCCATCGGGAAAATATGCTATTTTAGAATTCCAATCCCTACTAGAAAAGTCTTGCTTACCGCGTTTATGTAGTGGTAAATCTTCGTAGTCAGCTAATGGAACATTTTTAACTTCCATTATAAACGGTATTCCATTTTCATCGATTCCAGTAAAATCAAATCGTGAATCAATTTGATTTTCCACATAAATGGTAGTTTCTCTTCTATATGATTTTATATTTTGTAGCAGTAGTAACATGTTTTGTTTCAAAGCATTTTCTACCAATGTTTCTGCTATTTTTGGATTGATTCCAACTATCACTTCATTCATAATGTTTTCACTTCTTTTATCATGTATAATAGACAAATAAATACGATGTGTACATTTTTGGGTTTTATTTCCACTTTTGGATTCTGGTGTAAGAGTCATTAAAACTTGCGCACCGGTATCTGCTAACCCACAACATCCCAATGCAGCAGTATGTGCAATGACTTCTTCATTTGTATCATGTATTACTATGTCAGCTACGTACGGAGATTTTATATGTTTCGATGGACGTTTCATGACGTACCCTTTTATTAAATTTGGTAGTTGTAGCAAGATATTATTTGTTGCCATTTTTCATAAATAGAATATTTACAAAACATGATTTGTATACAAATATATCAATTTTTTACTATTCAATTTAACCAAAAAATTGATGAATATTTTGATTCATTACAAAATAATGAAAAACAAAAAATGCAAAAAATGTTTCTTGGTCCAGATACTAATGTTTGGGAAATAATTACATTTTTGATACTTATTTGTATAATATTCAGATTCGTATATTTGCTTACCCAGCCATTTGAATGTTGCTATCGTAAAATAGTAGCGATGAATTCAAATCAAAATGAAGTAACAACGGAAATAATTTCAATAAATGATTTACATAATGAAAATCATGGTGTAGCTGAAACAACTGCCACAATAATAAATGTACCAATTATCAACTATGAAAATAAAAATGAAATAATTTCATCAGATTTACCGATTGCAGATATTGTATAGTTTCCAGTAAAATAATAAAAATATAATTGTCAGTAAATAAACATAAATATTTGTATTGTATATATTTTATACAAGATATGGAAAACAATAAAGATGAAACTTTTTTTATATATGCCATCATGCTTCAAGATGAATATATATTATTGCATGCTTCATTGAAAACCGATATAGAAGAAGTGAAAGAAGAGTGTGAACAAATATATGAAATAGCCAAATTACACAAACCAATCGCAATATTAGATATGATATGTCATACAAAAGATTTGTCATTATTGGATTATTATGTGAAAAAATATATGCTACAATATGGCATTTTTTACGTTCGTGGTGGTTCATATTACGAGACAATACTTCCTGATTATTTGTCAAAATCGCTTGAAAGTGAGTTTAAAACATTGGACTCTTACAAAAAAAATTACAAAAAAACAGAAATTGCAGTTCCAAAATATTCACGAGAATATATAGAACTAAATGAAAAATATAGATACATACGAGAAATTGAAGACATTCATGGAAATATGTATTGTATAACACGTGATGTACTAAACGAATTTGAATGGATTTCTAATAAAATCCATTTTGTCAGAAATGCAACATTGAATCTTATTGATTATGAAATGAATAATGGTATTGTTTTTCATAAAAAAGATCATTTTGATATTGTTTCATATTTTGAACTGGATGAACACAGTCAAACTATATATAATTCCATCGTATATCATATTAAAAAAATCATTGAAAAGTTTTTCATTGTATACCAAGATAATTCATATAAAATGTATGAAAATGAAAATAAAAAAACAATCGTTGATTATGATGTAAAAGTATTATCCAATTTTGATAGTAATCAAATAAAAGAATTATTGAACAATACAGAATTTTTCATATATTCCATCATTAATTACTTGGAAGAATTAGAATTCAATTTGTCGACACTTGTATAAAATAGTTTTATATTCCGGTCAAAACAAAACCTATATTTGGTGACGCCGATTGAGTTCCATTGATTGTGCAATTATTTGCATTATTCAAATTGGTTTGCGATAAATTACAATAACCACCTAAATTTGTAATTGAAAATGATGAATTTGATGGTTGTGATATAGTAAATATCAATTTAATATCATATGCCATATTGTTGAGAGTATTCAATGCAAAATTATCAATTGTTATATTCCCTACATAGAGTGATGCATTGAATTGTCCTATTTGCGAATTTCCAATATTTACACTTAGATTTGTCAATCCGGAATATGTAACTGTTGGAGATAATACCAAATTATCATTATAATAAATATTACAACTTATATTTGAAATTGAAAATAATAAAGATGTAGAATATCCGACATTATTGACAATACCTGAAACATAAATGCCAACGGAGGTTTGAATATTAAATGTATACGTAGGTTTATCAATATATTGACGAATACCCAATAATGTAAGAAGTGTTTCTTGTCCGGTACCACATACTATATTATTATAAGGATTTGTATTCCATTTTTGGTCATTTTTTTCATCCAAAATAGAATAGGAACGAACTACATTATAATTATATAAAGGGACATTGGGCTGCTTGTATAAATATACTCTTGGTCCAGGAACTCCCGATGCAGATGTTGGCATTGGAATTAAATCATTACCCGAGCAATCAATTACATTATTATTTTCTGCACTATTTGTAATATCATATTGAGGAATTGTTCTTCGTTGATAATTGCCACTAACCAGTTGGTTCCATCTTTCAGACTTAGTAAAATTGTTTGTTTTTGAATTTGTATTGTTAGCAGAATATTTTAATATTTCGACTTTTCTTCTCATATTCAATTGAAACTGAGTAAACCCAGGATATGGCGAAATTGGCGTATATCGTGTAGGTGGAATATTCAATAGCTGCATTTTTCTACGTTGATTAAATATGTTTTCATTGATGATACAATTCGGGTCTGCCATTATACAATATAAAATCATTTTATTTTTGTATAATGATTTTATAACTGCAATACAAGGTCTATTACATTGATCTGTTTGGTGCATACCACATACTTGATATATATGAAAATGTAGGGTCTGATACATTATTTATGTTTGCAGAAATTTGACCAGGTTTCAAATTAGGTCCTCCTAATACCAAAGTATTGATTTCAAAAATGTTGAGTGAATAATTGAAATATCTTAAATTCGACATTTTTCCAGTAAATCCGCTATTTTGACATAATAGTATATCATTGTAGTTTTGTAATGGGACATTGGTAAATACTAATCGATTTGATATAGTACCATTTACATATACATCCATTACTTTATTTTCAACTCGGAATGTGACATTAAACCATTTATTCAATGGAATATTTTTAACATCAACATAGGTATTTTCTACAAATGTATTCGAGTCAGGTGTTTCGGATACAACAGTATCCATAACTATTCTTAAATTGGCTTTTGTTGCAACATCTTTATCTTTTACTAAATACATTCCTGGTCCATTGATATTGTAAATTCCATTTGCGCTTTTTGTTGTATCTCCTTTACTAAAAATATGATAGTATTTATCATCATTTGGAATAGATGAAATTAATAACCATACTGACCATGTTAATTCAATACCTTTTGTTTGATTATTTGATCTTTTAATAATAATTGAATTGGTGTTTTTTGGGTCTTGTGATATAGTTCCCGATTCATTTCCATTAATAGTACCATTTACTAAATATGGGTTATTACTTGGTTGTGTAAAATAACCAATTAACATCATACCTAAGTTTAATATAAACATAAAAACAATCAAAACTAATATTAAAAATGCGAACTTTGCAATAATACTATTGGATTCTAAAAATTCACTGCTTGCATTCACAACATTCTTTGATGAAAATTCATCAAGTGTATTACCGACGGTTTCTTTTACAGATGCTATATTATTTGAAACAGTTGCAAGTCCTTCATTGAAATTTTGTTGTATATTAGCAGGGTTCAGTGCTTCCGGTAATTTTATGTTTTCAAGTTGTCTTGCAATAGTTTGACTTGGTGCTTGAATATTATTCATATTTAATTATAATTATATATAATTATAACTAAATTAATTTTCTGAAAACTAGATAATACTAAATTTTTGTTGTTCAATGTTATCTTTTTTGAAACTAACGTCTACACCATAAGAACTAAACATCTTCTGCAAACTATTACCACCATTACCTGACATATAATTTGACCAAGCCGTTTGAGGGTCAATTGGTGAAGTTGTTCTTTGAAATTTTGCTAAATGTGCTTTAAACGATCCAACTAAAATATCCGAATCACTAACATTTGGTTGATTTTTAAGTTGTTGTGATGTTACTAATTTACCATCAATATAACAATCAATTATTGTATTATCAACACTGATAATTACACATACCCATTTTTGAACTGCAAAATTATTTGTAATAGTAATTGTTTCGGGTTGGTTTGTTGAAGTATTTGTATAAAATTCACATTTCAAAATAGGAGAATATTGCTCTAAATATAATCGGATATCTGAATGTTCAGGTGTAGTAACTTCACCTTTATCATTTTTTACTTCGTTTACTTTGTTTCTATAAAAAATATCTTTTTTTTCAGTTGAATCCCATGTATCAATATATATCCATACACCATATGAATATCGTTTAGATGTAGAATTAACTACATCTGCTTTTTTAGTAAATGGAGTAGATGAAGATTTTGAAAGGTCAATTAATGTTCCTAATGTAGATGTACTTGTAGTGAAATATTTGTATAAAATATATATCAAAATTATAATAACAATCCCTAAAATTATTGCGATTGGACTCATTTTATTATTATATTTTATTAGTATATTTTATTATACAACAAAATATACAAATTTCTATTCAACCAAAGGACATTCTATTCAACCAAAGGATATTCTATTCAACCAAAGGATATTCTATTCAACCAAAGGATATTCTATTCAAGCAAAGGATATTCTATTCAACCAAAGGATATTCTATTCAACCGGTGGATTTTTCAACATATTCAAGTTATATAAATTGGCTATATCAGTATTTGTGAGAGGAACATTGAAATATTGTACATTGCAAATTGCACCATCTAAACCATTTTCATTTCCAACTATAATTTCATCAGATGATGAATAAATTGGTAAATTATTGCTGAATTCAAGTGTTTTTTCTAATTTACCATTAATAAAAAGGTCTACTCTTGAATTATTATAATTAAAAACAAAATTATGCCACTTTTGGGTAGGTAATGATACCTTGTAAATAGAATCGGCTGTATCAGAGAACTGGAATATATAGTTATCACCTGTTTTATCGATTACATACGATACATACGGTTTATAATTATGATTATTATTGGAATCAATATGACCATACTTAAATATATTACTTTTGTTGACATTTGAAATATTTGCATTTGAATGAGTATTTATAATTGTCCAAAATGAAATAGAATAATTAGTTCTATAATTCATGTTATTTGTGATTTGATCTAGTGAATTTTTATTTTCCAATAAACCAATATTACTAGTTGCAATTAAATTTTCGGTGTTTAAAAATGTAGGATTTTGTAATAATACAGTACTTTTTGTTTTTATAACCGTCGATACTATTTTTGGCAGAAAAATATACAATAATATCAATAAAATTTCGATAATAAATAGTATATACACTGTATTTGGTGTAATTTTGAATTGGTATTTGAGATATTCTATTAAATCGATTAATAAACAAGGTATGAAAAATATGAGTTCTGCTATGAAACCATTAATGCCGGTTAAATTATTTATATATTGCATTATGATTTTATAAAAAATTGCAAACCCGATCAATACAATGAATGGAATTAATAAATATTTTGAAAAAAATGAAATAATATTAAGATATGCCTTATTCATAGACATCCATATATATACACCAATAAGTGTAATTATACATAATGCAAATAGACCTATAAATGCATACTCAGGTGATTTAGTAGATAAATTATAAGCCATCAAAAGTAAGAAAGGGACAAATATAAGTAAAGCATATTTATAGGCACCGGTAGTAAGAGCACTTGGATCAGTATTTGCATAATAAATTACTACTGATATTAAAACGACAAAAATAAACATAGGTATTGTATTCATTGAATCCTCTTGAAAGAAATTTTGGATATTAAAATCCTCGATATTTTCAAAAGTTCCACTGAATATATATTCAATTATTTCAAAAAATGGAGGCGTTGACAATAATCCTAATATTCCAAATGTTAAAATAATAGGTAATGCTATGTCTATACTCATTTTATTGGTTGATAATAGTCCTATAAATGTAAATGTTATTACTGCTGATATAAACATAGTTATATATTTAATAATATTCATATATTCAATAATAATATTCATGATATAGTCAAAAGTAATACCTTGAAAATTTCTATAAAGTTGAAATGTAGATAATAATCCAAATATTACAATTATAGGTATTCCTACATTTAAATTTACTATTTGTTTAGGTAACGATATAAATATTATGAACAAAACAGTTATAATTATTGGTATAAACGGTAATAAATATTTAAATAATGTAAATAATTCAAGTAAATAATTGAAGATTTGTTTTACAATGCCACGAGCCGTATCTGAATAACAACACATAAATATTAAAAAACATGTCAAAATTGGAACAACAATCGCCGCAGTTAATTCCGTTTGGCTTGGTGTATTTCCCATTTATAATATAGTTATATAATATAGAATAATATTTTGTTTTAGGTTACACAATATTATTTACAAATTTTCAATGGCAGTTTTTTCTCCATGACAATCTCTACATAAAGCTTCTAAATTATCTACATGATTACTTCCTCCATGTTCTAACCGTGTTTTGTGGTCAACTTCAAACCAAGCAGGTAATTGTTTTGTACATCTTCCACATCGCCAATTTTGTCGAGCGGCTACAAACTTCTTTTTCGTTTCACTTACTGACCGTTTTGTAGTTTTACCACCAGAATTCATTACTTTCGATTCTTGATAATTAGCACGACCCGGCATTTCCATGAATGGATGAGCATAGTCATTATATTGGTCGTTTGCAAATGTTTGTTTTGTAGTAAAATCCAAAATGGGAGATATGAATTTGGTAGCATTTCTATCAACTGGCATATATTTTAAATATTCATTGGATGTCATCAAAATATTTTTTGCATGCAATGGGTTTTTTTTGATTAATATGTATAGTACAAAACCTGCAAAAACGACGCCTGCCATTTGATAATATTTTTTCCACGATAATGCCATTTTCAAATATTTTCCATCCGTGTATATATTTGCAACAATAAATCCGGTTATTAATAATAATATTATTTCTATTCTCATATATATTTTATATATTAGGTCAAGAATTTATCTGTACCCGTCATAATACATATATATCAAAAATAAACATATTAATATAATAGCAAGGTGGACATAATGTTTGTGAATATGAAATTTTTCAGCTAAAGATATTTGTTTTGGCTTATAAGCCGAATAATATTTATCATATGCTTCTTCAAATAATAATTGTTCTTTACCCAAAATAGCGTTTACTTTATTATGTATAAAAAACATCCATCTAATGAATGAATCGCGATTATCTAAATATGGAGAAACCGGATATTTATCCAATAAACTACTAAATTTATTTCCAATTTCTGGATTGGGTATAAATAAAGGTAAATTTTGAATAAAATCATAATATTTTCGTTTTGTTACTTTATTTGGAGTCAATGGGTATGAATGTGCAATTGTATGTAAAAAAAACCAATAATGAGGTCCCCAAACTTCTGGTTCAAATAACATATTCGGAAATAAAAACTATATAGAAACATTGGAATATAATCATAGAGAAACCACGAATAATGAATAATATAGATAATTATTGTAATAATTGCGGAAAATATGGTCATTTATATCATCAATGTAAAACACCGATAACAAGCTTTGGTATAATAGTATTTCGTATAAAAGATGATGTTCCACAATATTTAATGATACGTAGGAAAGATACTTTAGGGTATATTGATTTTATGAGAGGTAAATATTCAATTTATAACAAATATTACATAATGAACATGTTAATGCAAATGACGGTAGAAGAAAAAAATAAATTATTGGAAAATGATTTTGATAATTTATGGTTAGAATTATGGGGAACAAGTTCTTCTGTTTTGAACCAATATAAATCAGAAGAAGTTAGTTCAAAAGAAAAATTTAATTTATTAAAAGAAGGTGTATATACAAAATTGGGATTTTATAATATGGTGCAATTAATAGATGAAAGTAAGAAATTTGATTCTTGGAATGAACCTGAATGGGGATTTCCAAAAGGACGTCGTAATTATCAAGAAACTGATTACGAATGTGCACTTAGGGAATTTTCAGAAGAAACCGGATATCAATCAAAAAAATTAAAAAACGTGCATAATATATTACCATTTGAAGAAATATTTACTGGTTCTAATTATAAATCATATAAGCATAAATATTATTTAATGTATATGAAATATGAAGATACAACTGTTGCTACAAATTATCAAACAGATGAAGTTAGTAAAATGGCATGGAAAGATTATGACGATTGTGTTTCATCAATGAGAACATATAATTTAGAAAAAATAAAATTAATTACAAATATACACAGCTCTATTCAAAAATATAAAATTTATAATGGATAGAATGTGATAGATAAATAGGGTATTTGTGCTGTATAAAATATATACTGTTATTTTAAGAGTATATATTATGAATTTAGATACAACATCTAAAAAACAGAAAGAAAAAAGATGTCCAAACGGAACTAGAAAAAATAAAAAGACAGGTAATTGTGACCCAATACCGGTTATTTTAGATTCTCAAATAGAACTACCAGAGCAACCATCTGCATCGAATACTCAAAGTTTTTCAGTAAAACCTTCGATTGATACACCTGCTATGATATCAAACGTTGCTGCTGAAAAAGTAGTTGAATCAACAAATACACCTGCTATGATATCAAACCTTTCTAGTGAAAAAGGAAAATCGAACAAAGATAAAAGATGTCCAAATGGAACCAGAAAAAATCCAAAAACAGGAATTTGTGAACCTATTAACCAAAGGGTTACTAAAAAATCACCACCAATAGAATTGCCAGAACGTCCAAGTAAGACCCCTATTCAAAAATCATTACCAAGAAAATCTTCTACTGAAATACAAAAACCATTAGAAAATGAAAATATTGAAGAACCAACTCAGCAAGCGGATACATTAATCAATATTGATTCGTCGATTAGTGGTTTAGACAAAGATTCAAATAATTATTTATTGAAAAAAGAGAAACTGGAATATGATTACAATGCAACCAACACTGATTATGATTTTTTATATCCAGAATTGAATGACCCAAATTTCAATATTAAAATTGCTAAACGTAAAGAATTCAATGACACTAAATATGATGGAACAATCCATGATATTAAAAAACAAGCAAACATTATGTGCAATGCAAAGTTCGAACTCATGCCTCATCAATTGTTCGTGAAAAATTTCATGTCGTTCCAAACACCATATAATAGTTTATTATTGTTTAATGCATTGGGTAGTGGCAAAACATGCAGTGCAATTGGTATTGCAGAAGAAATGCGGTCATATATGAAACAAATCGGCATTAAACAACGTATTATAGTAGTTGCGTCTCCGAATGTACAATCCAACTTCCGTTTACAATTGTTCGATGAACGTAAATTGGAATTGATTCGCAATTCAAATGTAGATACTGGGTTGTGGAATATAGAATCATGTATAGGAAATGCTCTTATTAATGAAGTAAATCCAACACAATTGAAAGGTTTACCCCGAGATAAAGTAATTAGTCACATTAAAAGAATCATAAACAATTATTATTTATTTATGGGATATGGACAATTAGCGAACTATATTTCCAATTCAATCAAAAATGAAGGGGGTGACCTTACTGGTGACGCACTCCGAAAAATGGAAATCAGAAAAATTAAAAAGATTTTCAACAACAGACTTGTCATAATAGACGAGGTTCATAATATTCGTTTAGCAGACGATAATAATAGTGAAAAGAAGAAAACCGCAGTTCTTTTGATGAAAGTTGCTAAATATGCAGAAAATATGCGATTGTTGTTATTGTCGGCAACGCCTATGTTCAATTCATACAAAGAAATTGTATGGCTGACTAATTTGATGAATATCAATGATAAACGAGCAACCATTGAAATGTCTGATATTTTTGATAAAGATGGCAATTTTAAACAAAGTTCAAAAGGAGAAGAAGGTGGAAGAGAACTTTTACAAAGAAAATTAACAGGATATGTTTCCTATGTTCGCGGTGAGAACCCATATTCGTTTCCATATCGTATTTATCCAAGCGATTTTGCAAAAGACCATACATTTTTAGCAAACACATATCCAAATAGACAAATGAATGATTCTCAGATAGACACTCCATTAAAATACATTAATGTCTATACTAACAAAATAGGAGAATATCAATCAAATGGATATAAATTTATTATTGACTATATGAAACAACGGTCTTATGATACCTACAATAAGTACGGTGAAATACGTGAAATGCCATCTTTTGAGAACATGGAATCATTTGGATACACGTTGTTACAAACTCCGTTAGAAGCTCTCAATATTGTATATCCAAATACAGATATGGATAAAATGAAGGATATTACTGATGTAAATGCAGAACAAATAATACTAGATATTGTTGGTAAAAATGGATTATCAAAAATAATGAATTCAGTGGAAGAAACTCAACAATATCAAAAAATTAGGTATAATTTTGAATATAAGCCTGATGTTCTCAAAAAATATGGCCCAATATTCAATAAAGAATATTTACATAAATACAGTGCAAAAATAGCCAATATTTGTGATATTATTAGTAAATCAAAAGGTATTGTTCTCATATATTCACAATACATTGATGGAGGCGTTGTTCCATTGGCATTGGCATTAGAAGAAATGGGATTTTCACGTTATAGTAGTTCCCAAAATACAAAGAATTTATTCAAAACTGCGAGAGCAGAGCCAATTGATGCTGTTACAATGAAACCAAAATCGATGTTTGGTGGAGATGCATCGAACTTCAATCCTGCAAAATATGTTATGATAACTGGTGAAAAAGCATTCTCTCCAAATAATGCTGCTGATATAAAATATGTTACCAATAATGATAATATTAATGGTGAAAAAGTTAAAGTAATATTGATTTCAAAAGCGGGAGCAGAAGGTTTAGATTTCAAATGTATTCGACAAGTGCATGTGTTAGAACCATGGTATAACATGAATCGTATAGAACAAATTATCGGTAGAGGCGTTCGTAATTTAAGTCATTGTAGATTACCGTTTGAAGAACGTAATGTAGAAATATATCTACATGGTACAATTCTTGATACCGAGGATGAAGCCGCTGATTTATATGTATATCGTCTGGCTGAAAAGAAAGCACTTCAAATTGGAAAAGTAACGCGTATGTTGAAAGAAATTTCCGTTGATTGCATTCTAAATATCGGACAAAATAATTATACCGTCGAAAAAATGCTGGAAATACCGCAAAATCAAAATATAGAGATTAATCTGTCAAGTAACAAAACAATTCAATATAATATTGGCGACAAACCATTTACTGATATATGCGATTACATGGATAATTGTTCTTATGTGTGTAGTCCAAATGCAGATATTGGAGAAAATGACATTATTCGAGATACATATACCAATTCATTTGTCAAGATGAATCAAGAACGTATAATATCGAGAATTATGCAATTATATCGAGAACATAATGTATATTCAAGAAATCAGTTAATAAATTCAATTAATATTGTAAAACAATATCCAATTGAACAAATTTTCAGTGCTTTAACTTATTTAATTGAGAACAAGAATGAATATTTGATTGATAAATATGGTAGATTAGGTAATTTAGTAAATAAAGATATGTATTATTTGTTTCAACCTGTTGAAATTACAGATGAAAATGCATCTATGTACGAGAGAACCGCTCCTATTGATTATAAACGTAAATCTTTCATGTTAGAATACTCTAATGAAGCTCCAATAGAAGTAGAAGAACCCGAAATAATAAATAAAAAGATTAAAAAAATAGTAGAAAATAGAGAGGTTTCCGAAGGTTCTCAACTATCGGTGGAAAAAATGAAGGAAGAAAAAACATTTGCAATGTTAATGGGTGAAATAGAACAATTATTGGATTTCGTATATAATACTAAGAAATTAACAAAAGGTGAAAAGAATTGGTATAAACATTCTGCTTTGGTAATACAAATACTGATTCATGATTTTGGGTTTACAAATGAGAACATTCGCGAATATATGATAGAACATATATTAGATATGTTGTTGTTCTCAGATAAGATGATTTTAATAAAACATTTATATATTGACAACGTACAACCAAAAGGATTGAATGAGGAATTAATACAACAATATTTAGAAAAAAGAATAGTCCGTTCTGGCAATTATTGGGGAATTGTTCTCATGAAAGATGATATTTTAAAGATTTTTACAAAATCGGAAAACAATGAATTAGTAGAAGTAGATGCAGATGATTATCAATTATTTGTAAAAGATTTAGTAAGGTTTGATGTGAAAAAAAATACATTGAATAAATTGGTTGGTTTTGTGAATTTATTTACATCAAAAAAATCAAACCAAAAAGAAATGGTATTTAAGATTAAAGATTTGACACAGAAAAGAAATAACACTGGTGCACGCGCAGATGATGCTGGTAAAGAAAAAATAATCAAATTTTTGAACATAATATTAGAAGAAAATAAATACAATGATGAGAACACTGAAAAAATCACACAAATTGGACTATGTGCAGTATTGGAATTTATTATGCGTCGGTTGAATGTGGTAAATAATAAAGGGAAAATATTTTTCTTAAATCCAGAGCAAACTGCAATTACGCAAATTGTAAAGTTCTCATTTTAGATGATAAAATATAAAATCATGTTTGATTTCATATTTCTAAAAAAAAATTTGAATGGTCCTACGTATATCACTTTGATTTGTAGTAGGACATACGCAATGATAAACGTTACCAAATTGTTCAACTGCTGTATTTTTTTTAGGATAAATGCCACGAATATTATTAGTACCATCTTCAAATAAAAATATTCCACCATGATTATTATTCCAAGTTTCATTCAAATAAATTGTAATACCTCCATTATATGTAGAATCGTTATGCCATGGTATATGACTACCTGGTGTCCAATAATAAAACATCACATCAATTTTTATATCGCGACCAAATTTGGAATTTACAATATTTGCAATTGAACTTATTAATTCTATATCAGTTACACTATGTACAAGGACCGGATTACTATCAAGTCTTACATTATAATCCCACATGTAATTTGTAGTAAATATATTATCATCATTTTTCAATAAATTATTTGAATAATCATTGCATTCATTGTATACTTCATCTGGTAAAAAATTCTCAATAACAGTTATACTTTTATTATTTTCCATTCAGTCAATAATAATATACTAATGAATATTCATTAAATTATTTTTGTAAAAAATTGATTTAAATAATACTCTCTATTATAGAGTATAACACATTTAGTTACTTATAATAAAATGACCGAATTTCAAAATGATAATTTAGTTTTGTATATTGAAGAAGTCGATGATAAATCAATTGTCGATATGCAAATATTCGTATTATTTGACAAAAATGAGGAAGAATTTTATATTACAGGAGTGCGAAATTGTCCAAAGTTGACATATTTTAATCAGTTTAAATTTTATTGTAAAACAATAAAACAAGTCGCAAATTATTTATTATCAATAATTGATGATGAAAACAAAATCAATTATACTCTATATAACTTTTCAAATATTTATGATGAAACCGACATTGATTTTTATACATTCAAACAATATATAAACAAAAAAAATGAAATCATTGGGTATGACCGAATAAGTTACAGTAAATTTGAAAAAAAAATCATTTCATTACTATGTAATTTGAAATATGTTCGTTATTAGAACCGCGTAAATATAAAAAACCACAAAAAATGAACACGTGTTCATTTTTTTTCACACCAAAATACTAATAAACAAAGGAATATATTGAATTATAGTATAAAATTGAATATAAAAGATATATTTTTAATAATATAAAATCTACATTTATTATATTAACAATGGAACAAACTAATATTAAATTACATAACGCAGAAAAATCAAAAATTTATGGTGTTTATATTTCTTCGTTATTGACGCAAAAAATAGTAATATCAATGAATGAAGTTGGAAAAAATATAAAACAGAATTTAGAAAAAAAAATAACTTCAAAAATAGAAGGTAAATGTATAAAAGAAGGTTTTATTAAACCAAATTCCGTGAAAATTGTAAGTTATTCAAGTGGATTAGTGAATTTATCGTATATTGAATTTGAAGTAGTATTTGAATGTATGATTTGTCATCCAGTGGAAGGTATGTTAATTGAATGTGATGTGAAAACTGTAACAAAGGCAGGTATTCATGCAGTTGTAAAGACTGACGATGACGTTATACCTGTAACTGTATTTGTAGCAAGAGACCATAATTACAATGATGCTTATTTTGCAACAATAAAAGAAAATATGAAAATAACAGTACGTGTAATTGGTGTTCGTTTTGAATTAAATGACCCATTTATTTGTGTTATAGCAAAATTACTTCAAAATCGTGATGAATTCAGAAGGGGTGGGAGTGAAATGCCAAAACTCACGATAATGGAAGACCTTGTTGGAAGTTTTGAGTAAATATAAATTATAAAATGATATATAGATATTTTATAATTTAACTTATTAAGGGGATGGATTTAGAATTATTAAAACTCAAAATAGAAAAACTGTCAAAAAATCATCATATAGAATTTTTGAAAATATTGAAAAAAAATGGAAATGTAAAATTAAATGAAAATAAAAGTGGTGTATATGTGAACCTTTCTTTTTTACCCAAGGATACAATTTCTGAATTAGAAAATTATTTGAATTATATAGAAGACCAAGAAACGTCATTGGTGACACTTGAAAATCAAAAAGAAGATTTTAAAAATACTTTCTTTATTGAAAAAGAAGTTAAAGAAGAAACGCTATATTACAGTAGTGTATCAAAATAATGTCTACATATTTACATCAAATTTTTTATAATTATAACAAATTTGATAATGAAGCCAGTTTATCAATATTGAATGAATATATGCTTACATCTACCCTAAAACAAAATATATTGGATTCATTTAACGAAACTGATAAACCACTTACCAATAATGAGAAACCTCAAAAACATAGTAATGAAACAAATTCGAACAGCGAGATTTATTTTTCAAATAAACAAAATCCTCTTTTTTGGGCTGTTTATATAAATATTTACGGGTATGAAAATTACATGCAAATATCAAATAAATATGGTAATGCAGAATTAGAAGAAAAACAAAAAATGATAGAATTTTTGAAGAAAAATTATTCAAAATTAAAAGAAGTGAACAAAAAAGTAACAAAAGTAATGGTTCAAGAATGGATGTCTGAATTAATGTCAGCATCAAAAATATCAATACAATTATTGCAATTATTTAGTGTATATTATAAAAAAAATATCATGATTTACAATGAAATTAACAATACTTATTTGAATTTTTTAGCAGGAAATGATGAAAATGATTCTCCGATGGTTATTGTAAAAACTCGAAATAATAATTATGGAGTGTATATTGATATAACCCATGAAAAAATAAACGAATTAATGAATGGTGTAGGTTTAGAAGATATTGAAAAACCATTAAAAGGTATTTCAAGTTATAAAATGCCTGAATTAATTGAATTAGCTATTAAGTGCGGTATTCAACCTGAGCAAATGAAAAAGCCTGATTTATATGGAAAAATATGGAATCATTTACAAATGGCATATAATAAATAACGTCTTTTATACTGATAATACAATAAAAAACGTTACAATAGTAAAAGAAAATTGAAAATATAATAGAAATAATATATGAAAATACTATATAATATCTTATAATGGAAGTAAAAATGAATAGTTTGGAAGAAGGTGAACTCCGCGAAACGCCAGAATTAAAAAATAATAAACCAGAACCATCTATTAATAATAGCAAAGCGGATTTTGAAAATATGGTGGAATTTTATTTAGCAAGTAATCCAATCGTTTCGCAAAATAGAAAAATGAGTGAATTAGAAATTCGGTTTGGTACGAATTCAAAAGTTGCCAAACCTATTTCAAAAATTGACTATGAAAATGTAGTGAAACAATTGTATTCAAGTGGATTCACTACGAATGATTCGAAAGGATTGCATATATTACGTATTCAAAATGAATACTATGATATTCGTAAAGAAACTACAAAAATATCTAATATTCGTGCTGAAATTGTTGGTGTAGATATGATACAGGAATATTGTAAGTCAAACAGTATTCAAAAATTATTGGATATGCCTTCTACTGTTTCGGCGTTAGGTCCTAAAATAAAATTTACACAAAAATCACCACCTATGATAAATAACGATAAACCATTACGTCCAGTAGATTTTACAGATTTTAATTTCCGTGCATCTTATCAAATGGAGCAAGATTACACTGTTCAATCGAATATTGCGCGAAATATTATCAATAAATGGTCCGATTCAAAGAAACTATTTCGTCATATTAACCGTGTTCGATTTTCACATGATGAATATCCAATATTTGCGGATATTAGTATAGTAAAAGGTTCCAAGAAAATTGGCAGAGTTCCTGTTCCGGAATATACTATTCAAGAAGCTGGTGTATTTGAAAATATAGAATCTTATGAAGTTGAATTGGAAATTGATAATTCAAAAGTCGGTGTTGGAACTAAATATGATACTAGTGCAAAATTATTAGAAGCAATTCGTAAATGTATTCGAATCGTTTTATCGGCATTACAAGGAACAAATTATCCAATTGCATATAGTGAACGTAACCGTATATTACAATCATATATGAAATTGATTCATGGTGATACATATCAAGAACGTCGTGTCACCTCAAAAGATTTCATTGGCCCATCTTCATACACATTACAACTTGAAAACATATCAAAAAATAGTCAAAGCGCTGCTCCAAAAATATTGAATAATTATACAGTTACCGACAAGGCAGATGGAGAACGTAAGTTGCTTTATATAGGCGAAAATGGAAGAATTTACATGATAGATACTAATATGAATGTCATTTTCACTGGTGCATATACAAATGAAAAAACGCTATATGATAGTTTAATGGACGGAGAACATATTAAATACGATAAATACAATAAATATATTAACTTGTACGCAGCATTTGATGTATATTATATCCATAAAAAAAGTGTTCGAGAACTTGCATTTAAAAAAAGTACCAAAATGGACGAAGAATTGGCGGAAAATTTGTTTCGATTGAATTTGTTGAAAAAAGGTATTACATTATTGGAACCACGGTCTATTCTTGATAGTGGGAAAAAAGATACTATAAATCCATGTGAATTCAGTATCAAATGCAAAGAATTCGGTCAATCATCAGAAGACAATAGTATTTTCGAAGCATGTGGGTCTATTTTATCGAATATCAACCAGGGATTATACCCATATAATACAGATGGATTGATATTCACGCCAGCAAATACCGGAGTAGGAAGTGATACAATTGGTATGGCAGGTCCTTTGTACAAATCTACATGGGAACAATCATTCAAATGGAAACCCGCGAACTTCAATACAATTGATTTCTTGGTATCCGTCAAAAAAGATAAAAATGGAAAGGATGAGATTCACAATGTATTTCAAGAAGGCAAAAATGTAGGAGCTATACAAGATATTGTTCAATACAAAACACTTGTATTGAGATGTGGATTTGATACAAATAATCATCGTTTCCTGAATCCATTCGAAGACGTTATCAATGACAATTTGCCGAATCAGGAAGTGGATAACGAAGAAAGATACAAACCTGTTCCATTTCAACCAACCGACCCATATGACCCAAATGCTTGTTATTGTAACGTATTATTAAACAAAGATGGAAATGGTGATTTGTACATGAAAACAGAAGAAGGTGAATATTTTGAAGAAGATAGTATTGTGGAGTTCAGATATGATATTTCATTAGAAGGCGCATGGAAATGGGTTCCACTGCGCATGCGTTATGATAAAACCGCTGAATTGCGTGCTGGTTTGAAAAACTATGGAAATGCATATCATGTTGCAAACAGTAATTGGCATTCTATCCATAATCCTATTACAGAAGAGATGATGATGACTGGAAATGGAATACCAGAAGAAGCAGAAGATAGTGACGTATATTACAATCGCTCGTCAAAAGAGACTTCAACCCAATCACTTCGCGATTTTCATAATTTATATGTTAAAAAGAAATTAATATTAGGCGTTTCAAATCGTAAAGATACTCTAATTGATTATGCAGTTGGTAAAGGCGGTGATTTACCAAAGTGGATACGCGCAAATTTATCATTTGTATTAGGTATTGATGTTTCACGAGATAATATTCAAAATAGTTTAGATGGAGCATGTGCACGATACTTGAAATCATTCAAAAAGAACAATCGTAATGAATTACCAGGGGCAATATTCCTTCAAGGAAATAGTGGGGTGAATATACGTAGTGGAAAAGCATTTATGACAGAAAAAGAAAAAATGATAGCACGATCATTGTTTGGAAATGGACCAAAAGATAGAAAAGAATTGAAAGAAGGGGTATACAAGAATTACGGAGTTGGTCATGATGGATTCAATATAAGCTCATGTCAATTTGCATTACATTATTTCTTTGAAAATAATACTGCATTTCATTCGTTCTTACGAAATTTAGCAGAATGCACAAAAATGGGGGGGTATTTTATTGGAACATGTTATGATGGAAAGGCGGTATTTGAAAAACTGAAAAATAAAAACAAAGGTGAAAGCGTTTCAATCATGCGCGATGATAAAAAAATGTATGAAATTACCAAAATGTATGATGAAACAGGATTTCCAGACGATGAATTGAGTATAGGATATACTATCAATGTTTATCAAGAATCGATTAATAAAACATTTGCTGAATATTTAGTGAATTTCAATTATTTTATTAGAATGATGGAAAATTATGGATTTGTATTAGCAACAAAAGAAGAAGCTGAAAAAATGGATTTGCCGAATGGAAGTGGGTTATTTGATGAACTATATTCGCATATGACACGAGAAATTGAACGAAATCCAAATAAAGCATATGATTATGGAACTGCGAATCAAATGACAACCGATGAAAAATGGATTTCATTTATGAATCGTTATTTTGTATTCAAAAAGGTTCGAAGTGTAGATAGCGAAAAAATATACAATCAATTTTTGAAAAAAAACGGAAAAATGGAAGAAAACGAAGAAATTGATGATTTGTTGAAATTGAATGATGAAAAACAAGAAGAAGAAAAACCAACAATGAAAATTCGTAAATTGAAAGAAAAAATAGTTTTGGATAAATATTCACCAGTGGAAGAAGATGAAGATGTAACGGCTGTTCCTTTACCACTGGCTGTTCCTTTACCAAAGATTGTAATAGGCGAAACTGTCAAAATAATAAAACCAAAAAAATAAGATATAGAATCGAATGAATATAAATACATTATTGTATGTATATTCAACAACCATAATGATATATTTTTTATTACCTAAAATACATTTTAATATATATGAAAAAATAAATACATATAATTCCGATATGATTCAAATGCCATGTATATCAAATTCATTATCATATTACCTATGTGATATTAAAGAAAAAATAAATATATATGAGAAAGAATGGGATAATTATAAAAAATATACAAACCCCTATGAATATATACATACACAGGTTCCTTATAAAAAAAAATGCGTTTCGAAATATAAACCATTGTCAAGGTCTTATTTTAAAATGTTAGAAATATCTCAATTATTCGGATTACATATTAATCATCAAAATATAAAAACGTTTCATCTTGCAGAAGGCCCTGGTGGATTTATTGAGGCGATTTGTAAATTAAGAAATAATAAGGATGACCAATATATTGGTATGACTATCATAGATAATAATGATATTAATGTTCCTTCATGGAAAAAAAGTGAAAATTTTTTAAATGAAAATAAGAATGTATCAATTGAAACCGGTTTTGATAAAACAGGAGATATTTTAAAAATTGAAAATTTTGAATATTGTGTAAATAAATATGGTTCATCTATGGATTTAATAACAGGAGACGGTGGATTTGATTTTTCAACAAATTTTAATAACCAAGAACAAGATATGACAAAATTATTATTTGCACAAGTTTGTTTTGCATTATGTATGCAGAAACGCGACGGTTCATTTGTATTGAAAATATTTGATTCATTTATATTGTCAACTGTGGATATAATATATATATTATGTTCTTTTTATAAAAAAGTATATATTACAAAGCCTCAAACAAGTAGATATGCTAATTCTGAAAAATATATTGTATGTAAAGGATTTTTATTTGATACTTCAACTGGGTTTTATCAATATTTGTATAATGCGTTTAATAAAATGATAAATACGGATAATTATGTAAAACGATTTTTATCCAGTGATATCTCACATTTTTTTTTAACAAAACTCGAAGAATATAATTCTATTTTTGGACAACAACAAATCGAAAACATATATTATACTTTAACTCTTATTGAGAATAAGAATAAAAATGAAAAAAGTGAAAAAATAGATAACATTATTAAAATGAATTCGCAAAAATGTGTTCAATGGTGTATAAAACATAATGTACCATATTATGATGTTTATAATTATTCTGAAATTCAATCAATTCCATCGGTTTATCAATTTGAAACTTTATCAAATTGAAACGCCCGTTTTTTTTGTAAATTTTCGAAATATTCATCGTCAATATTTCCTGTAATATAAAGTCCATCAAAACATGATGTTTCAAATTTTACTGGTTTTTTCATTGAATATAAACTACATGCATCTATAACATCGATTAAATCATTGAATATAACTCTATCAGCTCCGATTTCTAACGCAATTTCATTTTCATTTTTAGAATTTGCAATAAGTTCAGAACTATTTGGAATATCAATACCATATACATTCGGATATTTAACCATTGGTGCTGCGCTTGAAAAAAATATTTGTTTTGCACCCGCATTTTTTGCGATTTGTATTAATTGCATACAAGTTGTTCCTCTTACGATTGAATCATCTACTATTAGTATATTTTTTTCATTAAAAATAGTTTTGATAGTATTCAATTTCAATTTCACTGATTTATTTCGTATTTCCTGTCCCGGTAATATAAATGTCCTTGGAATATATCTATTTTTAACAAACCCTTCTCTATATGGTATGTTTAAATTTTGTGAAATTTGCAACGCAGTTATTCTTGATGTTTCTGGAACTGGAATGATAACATCTATAATAGAAGTTATATCTGGATATATGCTTATTATTTTATCAGCCAATTTATTACCCATTTCTAACCGTGCGTCATATACCGAAATACCGTCAATTACTGAATCCGGTCTTGCAAAATATATATATTCAAATAAACAAGTATTTAATGAAGCCTTTTCATAAACAATTTGTGCATGTATTTCGCAATTATGATTTATAAAAACACATTCTCCTGGATGAAGATCACGTATTAATGAAAAATGATTATCTAATGCATCGATTGCAACACTTTCAGAAGCAAATGCATAACTATTCTCATTATTTTTACCAAAACATAGAGGTCTTATTCCATATGGGTCGCGAAATACAACCATACCTATACGATTAATTAATAGGATAACAGAGTATCCACCTTTGCATAATTGCATGACATTTTTAACAGCTTCAAATATATGAAATTGATTTAATTTTGATACATTTTTACTGTATAATTCTTCTGCAAATACATTGAGTAAAAGTTCACTATCCGATTTTGTATTTATATTTCGTTTTTTTGATATCATATACTCGGTTAATTCATCGGTATTTGTCAAATTTCCATTATGAACTAATGCGATTCCGAATGGCGTATTTGTATATAATGGTTGGCATTCAAAAATAGAGGTTGACCCCGATGTTGAATAGCGAACATGTCCAATGCCCATATTTCCAATTAAATTTGTTATATTATCTTGATTGAATACTTCGGATACAAGACCTTTGTTCTTATATATATGAAATCGATTATTGTGTATGGTAGCAATTCCTGCGGAATCTTGACCACGGTGTTGCAAAACGGTTAGTCCGTCCACCAATGATTGATTTACTTGTTTGTTGTTTTCATTGATAATTCCGAATATACCACACATATTTGTTTATTTTTATTATATATAGATATGATTTTATATATATTATATCTAAAATCACAATAAATAATTATATTTTATTGGCAAAAGATGTTACTTGACATCTTATGAACCCATCTCTATATTTTGAAAATCGCGGAGTTTGTTTGACTGGATAACCAATTTTGTCTTTAATTGTATAACCTCCTTCTGGAACACCATACGCAAGGGCATTTGCCATAGCCATTCCATAAGCAGCTTGATATTTATATGAATTATTTGTGATAGTATTGTATTTTAAACGGGTAATTAGAGAACTTGCCGAAACAGCGCCTTGTTGTGCATATTGATAATTATTTGGTTTATAATATACAAGAGAATACATAGGTAATAATTTTGCATTTGAAGTTGAACTTGATATTTGATTTGCATTGTATGTATATGTATTTGTAGATGGATTTTGATATGCCTTTGATGTTGCCCCATCAATTCTGATTAAAACATTTGGATAATTTCCTGCTGGAAATCCAATAACATCTTGAAATCCATTATTTATTTTGAAAACAGGAACAACTGAACTTGCTGTATTGGTTGATAGTGAAACATATGAACTCCATGTGTTTCCAATAGGATATGAATAAATAGTGGTGCTATATGTGGTTGTATTATATGCATAGGATTGTAATTCTATTTTTTTAGTATCAGTATTGAAACCAATATTCATTAAAAATATTTTACTCATAGTATTTGCTAACACTAAATAATGTTTGTTATTAATCATTGTTAGTTTGAATTGTTGATTTAAATCATCCAAATCATAATATCCATCTACAATAGTAACTGTATAATTTAAACCGTCAAACCATTGATATACAAATGTATTATTGCCAAGTGTACTAGCTATATGATATTTCGCACATTTTGACATACCATGTGCAGAATATACATTGGAAGAAGCTGCATTTGAACCCGGTTTTGCAGATGAGTCTCCTTGACGTATATAATTGTATTGATTTTGTTCAAATGTTTTGTTACGACTAATGAGTAACTGTTTTGTAGAAGTGTAATATGGGTCATAAGAAGTTCCTGTTGCTAAATTATTTTTTTTAATCATACCACTACTACGTACACGACGTCTTGCATTGTATTCTTGTGACATACATGGATTTGTAGTTACACATGAACCGTTTTGATATTTATTTGTAGTCTCATTTGCTTCTTTTCCATCTAAAACATTCAAAACACCAGTTTTACATGTAACTGTATTACTAGTTAATGAATATCCATTTGGCATGTTTAATTGGTCAATGCTTGAAGATGTTCGTTTGTTACCACTAGATGGTGCTGATTTAGAAAATGATTCTCTTCTATATATTGGTAAAGGACGAGCGTTAAATAATATACTCCCAGATGCACTTGGTAAAACTATTTTATTTTTTTGAAATGCAGATGTAATTTGATTGAATGTTTTTCCTTTCCAAGAATAATATCTAACTTCGTTCATATTTAATCTTGCTGACATTATACGTATATAATATAATATATATTTATTTACAAATCTAAATAAATGTATTATTACTATGCTAAATATCTATATAAAACTAAATAAAAAGTACTATATATAATATTTAGTTAATATGAATTTTATACTTAATATAAATGATTTTCAAATAGAAAACTTGCATTTATTTGAAAAAAAGAAAAATATAGTAATTGACGGAATTTTTACTAAAATGATATATTCAGATAATTTACTTTCAATGAATGGGATATATTTGAATTTTCCATTAGAATTGAATTTGAATCAAAATACTTATAATAATAAGAATATTTTTTTTTATTCACATACAAAAAACAATACAAATTGTATGAAAGAGCTTTCAATCATTGAAGAAAATATTATCAATTATTACAAATATTTTTATAATGTCAACAAAGAAAATTCTATGGTATTGAAAAAACAGTTACAAAGTGGGTTTTTTAAATTATATAAAGAACAGAATAATGATAAAAAAAGTGGAAATATAAAATATGTATTGAAAATATCTGGTATATGGGAAACCAAAAATGAAATTGGTATTACATTCAAATTATTGGAAATGTACGATTCTTTATAATACAAAACATTTTTTGTTGAACCAGCAAATGTTTTTCATTTGTTATGTGTAACAGTGTAGTATATCTAAAATAATTGCATGGAACGTCTTGGTACTCTACGATATGGAATATTAAATAATGTTCCAATAGTAGTATCAAATGGTTTTGGACCATTTCTTAAATCATGTATAGTATTTGCGCTTGGTATTTCTGCAAAGTTAGTAACGAAATTTGTAATATTCAAGAATCCAGTAATTTCATCATGGTCACATGAAATACTATATATAGTGTTTAGACCTTCGTTTGTGTATTGCATATATCTTGTAAATTCATTTTTATTTACAATTTTTTCAAATCCATCAAATATTTGCAAAATATTTGGGTCTTTATATGGATAGAAAACTGTACGGTCGACGTTGATTTTCGCACGTTGTGCTCTTTTATACAATAGATTATCTTCGAATCCCCATGCCCAGAAATTTGGAAATCCGTTCAATGCTTCAAAATCGGCGCCGGTTATCGATACAATGCCACCTAATGCATAATCAAAACCATAGAAATGTTTGATATTTCCGAGAGTGGTTTCATAATTAAAAAGACCTTTTTTGATGGGCATAGTATCTACATCATTAAAAACAAATGTCATGTTTTTGTAATCATTTGGATATTTATGTTTGATATATAAAAATCCGATATTTTTCATAGCACCACGATTGAATTGGCGTTTATCGACTTGATGAGCAAAAATTATTTTGTAAGATTTTTTTGGATAATCTTCTAATATTGTTTTCATATTTTCTAAAAACACTTTTTTGTTTTCTTCGCGGTCCCTGTATGGTACAATAAATACTATTTTAGGTACATTATCTACGGTATCCAGTTCATCTTCTACTATTTCAATTTTAATGTTTTCAGGTGTAGATTCTTCTGTAATCGATGTTTCTATTACAGTAAGTGGTTGTGGTTCCTCTACTGGTGCTGGTTCTTCTACTGGTGCTGGTTCTTCTACTGGTGCTGGTTCTTCTACTGGTGCTGGTTCAACAATTGGTTCAACAATTGGTTCAACAACTGGTTCAACAACTGGTTCTTCAACAATTGCAGAAGTTTCCTCTGTAACAATTGGTTCTTCGACAGTAGCAGAAGTTTCCTCTGTAATAATTGGTTCTTCTGCAACAGCAGGAGTTTCTTCTGTAACAACTGGTTCTTCTGCAACAGCAGGAGTTTCTTCTGTAACAACTGGTTCTTCTGCAACAGCAGGAGTTTCTTCTGTAACAACTGGTTCTTCTGCAACAGCAGGAGTTTCCTCTGCAATAACTTGTTCTTCTGCAACAGCAACAGCAACTGGTTCTTCTACAACAGCAGGAGTTTCTTCTACAACAGCAGGAGTTTCTTCTACAACAGCAGGAGTTTCTTCTACAATAGCAACTGGTTCTTCGACAACAGCAACTGGTTCTTCTGCAACAGCAGGAGTTTCTTCTACAACAGCAACTGGTTCTTCTACAACAGCAACTGGTTCAACAACTGGTTCAACAACTGGTGCTGGTTCTTCGACAACAGCAGGAGTTTCTTCGACAACAGCAGGAGTTTCTTCGACAACAGCAGGAGTTTCTTCGACAACAGCAGGAGTTTCTTCTGCAATAACTTGTTCTTCTGCAACAACTGGTGCTGGTTCTTCTACAAGTGGTTCCTCAACAGCAATCGGTTCTTCAACAACTGGTTCTTCGACAACCGCATGAGTTTCTTCTGCAACAGCAACTGGTTCTTCTGCAACAACTGGTGCTGGTTCTTCTACAAGTGGTTCCTCAACTGGTACTGGTTCTTCTACAAGTGGTTCCTCAACTGGTACTGGTTCTTCTACAAGTGGTTCCTCAACTGGTACTGGTTCTTCTACAAGTGGTTCCTCAACTGGTACTGGTTCTTCGACAACTGGTTCAGCAACAATAGCAGGAGTTTCTTCTGCAACAGCAACTGGTTCTTCTGCAACATCAACTGGTTCTTCGACAACTGGTTCAGCAACAACCGGTGTTGGTTCTTCTGTAACAACTGGTTCTTCGACAACAGCAGGAGTTTCCTCTGTAACAACTGGTTCTTCTGCAACAGCAGGAGTTTCTTCGACAACAGCAAGAGTTTCTTCTGCAACAACTGGTTCTTCTACAACAGCAGGAGTTTCCTCTGTAACAACTGGTTCTTCTGCAACAGCAAGAGTTTCCTCTGTAACAACTGGTTCTTCTACAACAGCAGGAGTTTCTTCTGCAACAGCAGGAGTTTCTTCTGTAACTGGTTCTTCTGCAACAGCAAGAGTTTCCTCTGTAACAACTGGTTCTTCTGCAACAGCAAGAGTTTCCTCTGCAACAGCAGGAGTTTCTTCTGTAACTGGTTCTTCGACAACAGTAGGAGTTTCTTCTACAACAGCAGGAGTTTCTTCTACAACAGCAACTGGTTCTTCTGTAACAGCATGTTCTTCGTTATTCTCCATTTATATATAAATGGATAATAAAAAAATAATAATTCTAAAACCTTTCTAAATATAAAATACAAATTGTAAACACAAAAACTATTTTATATATATTTATCTAAAATACATTTGGGAATTAGGTTGGTTTTTATATTTTCCATTTTTTTAAAGCATTTGTTAATAGTAACTTCACTCACACCACATATTTGTTTAATATCCATTTTATTAATATTTAAATTGCAGTTTTGAGATACAAAATATACAATACCGGCGGCGATTGCATGTGGGGTATTATCCGAAATAATATTTTGATTTTCCAATTTATTTGCAATAAATTTCGATAACATGGTCAATTCATTATTGATGTTTAATTTACTACAAAAACGGTCTATAAATGAACTCGGTGTAGTTGTACATAAATCAGTTTGTTGAGATGGTTCAACATTACGTTCTATATTATGTAATATATTCACAGCCATGGAGCAACCACTTGTCGCACTCGTCTTATCCAATTTGAATATTTCAGCAATTTCATGAGATGTTCGAGGACAACCATTTAGACGACATGAAATATAAATCGATGCGGCTTTTATCCCATCACGATTCAATCCCCTAAACATCTTTTGTTCGGAAATATCCTTATGAATTGTCATGGCAACATCTATAAATATTTTAGGAATACCGGCATTTTGCGCCATTATAGTAATAAACTGAAATTCATCATACAATGATTTTTCTTTGTGAGGCATCGATTGCCATTCTGTCCATTTTCGTATTTTCTTCATTTCATAAGATGAATTTCCTGCACACAATACTTTGCAACCATATGAAGATTCGACGAGCAAAGGATTAATTGGATTTCCACACCGCGTTGGGTCATTTGCATTCTTGTCATCGGCGCCATAAAATCGCCATTCAGGTGAATAATCCAACGTATTTTTGTATATGACTGAACATTCTTGATTGGTACAAGTCGGAAACCCATCTTCCATTATTATTAGAACGGATTTACATAGCGTACATAATCCACTTTCAATGTCATATACACATTCAATATTTGTATTGGGCTTTGTATCTGTATCTTGTTTTTCTAAATCAAATATATCCCATAGTTTTGATTTTTCTTTGTTAGACAATAAAACCTTTTTCTTTTTTGTTTTAGAATTATTTTTATTTAGAGAAATTTCGGTATCGTCTTTTTTGGTATTTAAATGTTGGGTATTTTCTTTTTTTTTTGGTTTTTGTATAGTTACTATTTCATTTGATATTTGAATCATTTAATATTATAGTTACTATATCAATATAAAGAAGTTTTTAATCAATTTTATATAAATAATTTATACTTATAATATAGATAATAAAAAATGGCATCAGTATCAATGATTGAAGGACTTGCTAAAAAATTTATAAATATGGTACCACGTCCATTTTATACAGAAGCTGCGCAAAAATTGGTTCATGAAATTTGCGAAACTATATACAAAGATTTGGATAAGGAAAAAAAACCTAAGGAAGAAATCATTCAAATTGTTGAAAATTTTATAACTGCCCATTTGCAAAATACTGATACAGAAACTCCATCAGGTATAAGAAAAGCAATCGAAGATAATCTTGCAAAAACAACACTCGAAGTCTATAAAGATGAAAAAATAAATATGTTATTATTACAAAAAATTTTATCGGAAGAAATTGGTACCGACGGTGTCTTTTATAAATCATTGGAACAGAGTATCAACATTACAAATGACCCTACAAATACTCCTATAATGCAAAATTCTAATACTGGTACTGGTAATGGTAGTGATAGTAAAAATGATGATAGTAAAGATATAAAAAAGGTTCTTAACAAAGATAGTGAAACATTTGCAAAAAAAGTAGTAAATGAATTAGTCAATACTAATGTTGAAATTGCACAATCAGACCAGCCGCTAGTAGTTGTTGATAAAACAAATGATATAAATCAATACGGTGGAGCAAATCTCGGTAAAGGAGCAACAGATGGATATACTAAATTTGTCAATAACGCTTCCGATAAACTTACTAATTTTGCAGATGAAAATCCATTAACAACAGCTGCCATAGTAGGTGTAGGAAGTGCAATGTTAAATGGAAAAGGCAGTGGTAGTAGCAATGGTAGTAGCAGTGGCGGAGTAACAAATATCGGATATGAGCCAAATAAAGATGGTGTATTACCATATATACAAACAAATTGCAATGGGTCCGGATTAGGGTTAGGGTTAGGACTTCCTAATATTGATTTTAACATGTTAAAACCTTTATTGGATGGTCTGAAAGAACCTATTGCGGAAGAATTAGTTAAAAAAATACAAGAAAGATTATCAGATAAAACAACTAATAGTTTAACAGTAAAACGTGATATCTACAACAAAATTTTATTGGTAATACAAGCACACTTAGAAGATGAACAAGGTAAAGCTATGTTATCGGAACATATTAAAAAAACAATAGAACCTGAAATTGAAAAATTAACTACCAATAATGAAATTAAGAAAAGACTGTTAAAGGTAATATTTAAAGATAAAAATTCTGAAATATATAAAAAATTAATAGAAATAATTGCAAGTCATAGTAGTCCAATTGTTGTGGCTGAGCCATTACCACCGATTAATGGTGCTACATCAACAGCGCCATCTGCTAATGCTGAATTGATGAAAACAGTAGTACAAAATGGAGGAAAAGAATCAAAACCATTTCAAGTAAATACGATAGAGATAGTCATTCAAGAATTTTCAACATGGTTAAATGAAAAAATTGGCCCTACCCAGCAACCAGAAAATGAAACTTCTGTTGTAGCAGTACCATTTAATCCTTCTGCGCCGCCGGTAAAAACAAAAGCAAATGTAATAGACCCATCAAAACTGCCATTAGCAGACGTTGTAATGATAAACGATGGAAAAGATACTTCTATATCAACGTCAGTAGAAGATGCAGCGGTAAACGGTAATAATGACAATCCCACCGAAACATATGCAGGTAAAGAAAAGGTAGATATTAAAGTAGAACAGCAAAAAAATGAACAACTATCAAATGTAGAAAATATACAAACTACGAAAGATCTGCCAGCTGGAACAAATGCAATAAATGCAAGTCAAAATGTAAATACGACTAATGACAGTACTGCCTCAAAAATTGCAGCAGATGATAAAAACATAACTGACATAGTAGATAAAAAAAAAACGGAATTAAAACCTATAATTCGTAGCAATACCTTAAATTCACCTATTGTTGAAAAGAAAAAATTACCGTCAATAGGCGGTAACCCAACTACAAAAAACAAAACAAAAAAACGGAGAACAAAGAACAATAAAAGAAAAACATCTAAAACTCTGAAAAATAAACAAAAAAGAAGAGTCACAAAAAAGAAAAACAGAAAACACAACCAGAAAAAATAAACAAACATAAAAAATATGTTGTCAACATAAAATTGAGAACATAAACATCTAACCCATTCTTTTTTCGATTTTTTCAAAAAATTCGGGTTTGTATACCAAATTACCAGAAGGTTTATATTGATTAATTGGCGTATATTGCTTACCATCTTTTTGCACTGGATTTCCATTCTTATCATTCATAATTTTGCCATTCATATCTTCGTCATCTGCATTATCATCTTTCCTATTAACAATATTACCAAGCTCATCAATTACATTTCCTGTTTTTTTCTTCACTTCATTGCGAACATATGCAGGAATCCAATGTTTCCATGAAACAAACAACGTATTTGGATGTATATATCTCACTTGAAACCCATTGTCTTCCAATTTCACCACTAAATAAGATATACATTCTCCTTTATTATAAACAGGTTCTCCAAAAATATATTCGGGAACATTGAAAAAGATATGATGTTCATTACGTTTGTTTTTACCAGTAAACGTAATTCGTTTATGAATTCTATTCAAGATTTTATTGAAAATACCAATTTGTTTCAAATCTCGTTGTTGATTTTTTTCATACAAATCATCTATGTTAATCTTTTGGACAGTTTCATCGTCATCTGTAAATAATAATGCCATTCTATATACTATATTGAAAAATATTTTTATATAAAAAACTAATGAAGGAGAAGTTGTATATTATAACATAGAAAATACAATATAAAACAATGGAAGGAGAACCTGAAAAAAGTGTAGAAAATGAAGCAAATGAAGCAAATGAAACAAAAGAAAAAAAGAAACCAAACATTAAACATATTGTATTATCGGGCGGAGGAACAATTGGGTTTGGACAATATGGAGCATTGAGGCAAAGTAATAAAAAAGGATTATGGTCAATTGACAATATAGAAAGTATATACGGAATTTCGGTAGGATGTATTTTTGGATTGTTTATTTCCCTAAATTTTGATTGGGAGGTTCTCGATGATTACTTAATTAAACGTCCGTGGCAAAACGTAATTAATTTCACAATGAATTCCCTTATACAATCATTTGATTCTCGTGGAATATTAGACAATCAAGTCATTGTAGAAATATTACATCCTTTATTTCGCGCAAAAAATATAGACATCAATTGTACAATGAAAGAATTATACGAAATTACAAACATAGAATTACATGTATTTGTTACCGAGTTAAACCAATATAAACTCATTGATATATGTCATACTGACTTTCCAGATTGGAAAGTAGTCGACGCAGTATATGCATCCTGCTGTTTACCGCTAATATTCAAACCTTTATTGGTGAATTCATGCTGTTACGTTGATGGTGGATTTATTCAAAATTACCCAATAGTTGAGTGTATTTCTCATGGTAGAAAACGTGAAGAAATTCTTGGCATATACAAGAATTTATCCTATATGAATACGCAAAATGTGAATGAAACATCGACATTGTTTGATTATATATCAATTGCTTTCAACAAAATATTTATAAATTATTATAATCATGAAGTGCTTCCTTATGAAATAAAATTAGAAAGTCCACCAGTAGGTTTGTATGATATATTTGATTTTGCATCATCAAAAGAAAAACGAATCGATATGATTGAATATGGTGTTAAAGTTTTCGATGAATTTTTAGACAACTGTGAAAAAAATGAATCTTAAATCACATTTATGCCTTATTTTGACTCTTAGTAGTAACATTTACAAATTCTTTTAAAGCATTAAAGCTAATTTTAGTATCGAATTCATATTGTTTTGAATTGATAATCATTTTAATCGTAGGATACGAATCAATATTGTATTTTGCAATAGAATCAGCAATGTCTGGATTGCCATCATCTGTGCAATTAAGTTCATTGCATGTAATTAGATAATCATTTACGACAATATTGTTGTATTTTTCTTTAAATTGATTCCATATAGGTTTTGCTGTTTTACAATGAGGACACCAATCTACGTAGAAAAAGAATACATCAGCGGTTTGGTTTCGGGTATTGGTATTTGGAACGTCGTCGTATTTTTGAACATCTTGTTTTTTACTATAAAACTGTTTATATCCATAATAACTTGCTATGATAAAAATCAATAATATTGTAATGATTAGTATAGTTCTCTCATATCTTTTGATGTATCTGTTGTAGATTAAATCGATAAATTTAGACATTATATACTATATAATTATATTTTTTTACTAATTTTTACGATATATAACTAATTGCTAAATGATTAAATTTATGAGTGATTAAATTTATGACCGATTAAATTTATGACCGATTAAATTTATGACCGATTAAATTTATGACCGATTAAATTTATGACCGATTAAATTTATGACCGATTAAATTTATGACTGATAAAATATTTAGCTACAATAATTTTTATCATTATACTATAAATAATGACAAAAACAGTTAAAAAATACGAAACATCCAAACGAAAAACAGTAAAAGTATACAAAAAGAATCATTATCAAAGTAATGATGGTATGTTAACAACTGTATGGGGACCAAGTACATGGCATTTATTACATACAATGAGTTTCAATTATCCAGTGAATCCAACATGTGCCGATAAACAAAATTATAGAAATTTTGTTCTCAATTTACAAAATGTTTTACCTTGTGGAAAATGCCGAAAAAATTTGAAAAAGAATTTCAAAAAATTACCATTGACATGGAAATGTATGGAAAATAGAGACAAGTTCTCCACGTACATTTATAAATTACATGAATTAATCAATAAAATGCTTAACAAAACATCCGGATTAACATATAATGATGTACGTGAAAGATATGAACATTTTAGAGCAAGATGCACTAAGAGTATGAAAGAATTCGAAAAAGAGAAACAGGAACAACCGGAAAAAGAAGATAAAGAAAAAAAAGAAAAAGGTTGCACAGAACCGCTTTATGGTGAAAAATCAAAGTGCATATTAAAGATTGTTCCACAAGATACAAAGTGTGAAACTTTTTCAATCAATGAGAAATGTATCAAAAAAAAATTGAGCAAATAAAATATATTTAGTAAAAGTAAAACTATCGTAAATATATAGCAAACAATATATATAATGTCCAACATAGAAACGGTTGATAAAAAAATTATAAATCACGAAGAACAATATTATTCAAATATCGCTCCTGCTCAGGAAAAAAAAGAAGAAATTGTTCCATTTTGGACAGAAAATCCAAATGTTTTATTTCAACAAAAATATTTTTTTGAATTTTTTCCTACTGAAAGCATGAGTTATTCACAAAAATTGAATGCAGTTTCGAGAATGGTTTTATTTTTAACAATCATTTCATTCATATTTACAAAAAGCAAACAATTATTGTTCATATCAGCAATTACATTGTTCTTTATATTTGTATTATTTTATTACAAAGAACAAGAAAAATTAAAATTGGAGAACAAAAAAATGGATTTAGACAAAACTATGGAGGGATTTGATAATATAGCAATCGATACATTGAAACAAAACAATATACCAATAACTACCAATGTTTTTGAACCACCAACATCATTAAATCCATTTAGCAATGTATTAATAAGTGATTATGATTACAATGTAAATAAAAAACCAGCAGCACCTGCATTCAATACTAATGTAAACAATGATATACTGAGTCAAGCTAAACAATTTGTACGAGAAGCGAATCCCGACCAACCAGATATTTCGGATAAATTATTCAAAGATTTAGGAGAACAATATGTTTTTGAACAATCATTACGCCCATTTCATTCAAATCCAAGTACTACTATACCAAATGACCAACAAGGATTTGCCGAATTTTGTTATGGTAGCATGGTATCTTGTAAAGAAGGGAATATGTTTGCATGTGCGCGAAATTTAGCAAGACATACAAATTAATTTTATTGTTTATAATGTAAAATTTTTGTGTCAAATCTAATTTTCTTATGTAATATTATATTATATAAGAAATGTCTTTAATGAGTAATTACATGTTTAATAATACCGACCGCATCGGTATGGATGTTACCGATAACACCCAACAAAATCTACAAAATACTCGTTTTGGTAATTACACCGTTGCCAATTTTTACAATGAATCAACAACCGATTCTCATGTAAAATTTGCAACCAATCAACCAAACCTAATGTTCAACGCTGTAAATGGTGGAAGTGGTGTTGGTGGTAATGTAGTCGATTTTGAATCACTTCTTCATTTAAAAAATGAACAAGAAAGACCATTGGAAAAAATTCAATTACATCAACGTCCATTTTTGACTGTCCCATATTTAGGAAGAGGTTCATGTAATACCACATTAGAATCACAACTTTTACAAGGTGAAATTGTTAGTGATAAAAAGAGTGTTTCAACTATCATGGATAAATCATTTATGAGTTATTCATTATATCCTTCTGACAATAAAATGGAAGAGCGTGTCAAAAACCCATCTTACACTGTTGAAGAAGCCGCCATGGACGGATGGGTTCGCGGCGGTGCATCTGCTCGTGATATGAAAGTCGATAAATTCAATAAAAATCAACGCCCAAGTGATAGTAGTTATTAATTGAATTCATCGATTGAATAATATAAAACAAAATGACATAAATATTAAACGGTATTTATGTTATTTAGGAAAATGGATTTAAGTAAGAATAATGCATTACCATATTATAATATATTCATTGAAAATATTCATTATGAAACAAATATAGAATATCGAGCATGTTTACAAACATTGTGTAATTTACGATTTCCAGAAGGAGATTTTCCGGAAGATATACCACCTGAATATAGAAATGAAATGAGCTATGATATCGATAATATGACACTTGCTCTTGATTTTGTATATAAAAAAACGAAGACACAACCATTATTTCAAAAATTATATAGTTTAGGCGCAGCCAAATTTTTTACAGAAGATGATACTGTCGGATTAGCGATTATGTTTTCTTACGATTATTTGAAATATTTTCACCCTTGTTTTACATTTTTCTTGAAAAATCCGGATGAATTTAATGAGAATATGGATATTTATAAAAATTTAATAGAAGAATTGGCAAAATAATATACTCTTATAATTTATAATATTAAATGGCATCTACACGAAATAGAAATACACCTGGTAATTATAAATTAGAACAATGGTCGAATACTCATGAATGTAATTATAATACATATGCCACATATGGCAAACCAACTGAAACTATGTTCCCAGGAGATGGGCTTTTGACTGGTAAAGTTGGTCCAATGGCATTAGCCCATAATAGTTGTGATATTGAATCCATGTTGCGCGGAATTGGTTCAACGAATCTGGTGAATCCAAATCCTGAAACAGTTCCAGAAATAAAACCATTAAACAGTTTATCAATTATTGACCGTCTTCCTGTTGCAATTCCTGACCCATTGGTGATTGAACCAAATCAACGTCCTGGTCGGTACTTGTAGGATACACTTTTTGTGATATATGTTGATTTTTTGATTTTTTGTTCTTGAATGTTGTATTGGATTTTCTTTGTTTTTTTTGAATTTCTTCTTTTTTAACAAATATTTGATTTTTAAATACTTGTTGTATTGCATTTGTAATGGGATTGGCAGGTTCCTCTTGTTTTGGTTCTTGTTGTTTCAACTGTTCTTGGGTATTTTCTTTTGTATATATTTGTTTATGATTTGAAAATAAATCATTGAAAATATTTGATGCGGGTTTGTTTTCAACATTCTCTGGCAATTTATCTATATTTTCAAAATCCATTACCATTTTATTGTCATGTGTTACCGTTTTTCCATTTGATTGTATCTCAACTGGTATTTTGATAATAGCCATTATGTATTTTGATTCATTTGACTCCATTTTTATATTTATTTTCTATACTTTTAAATCGTTTATTTTGATAAATACATATAAAAATATGTGTTTATATTCCATAAAAATGTCCTATGTATATTTATTAGAATCTACAAACAAAAATACTTACGTAGGTGCGACGGTTGACCTGGAACGACGATTGCGACAACATAATAAAGAAATTAAGGGCGGGGCCCACGCCACTGGAATGAAAGTCAATCGAGGTGAAGAATGGACGCGAGCATGTCATGTCTCTGGATTTCCAAATTGGCAAGCCGCGTTGCAATTTGAATGGCGTTGGAAACAAATTAGTCGTAAAATATCACCATCAGTTTATCCATTGGAAAAAAGAATGATGGCTCTAAAACATTTGCTTTCATTGGAAAAATCGACTACCAAAGCGATTCCGTTTTCCGAATGGGAAGCGCTGCCCACTGTTCATTTAGAAACCCCCGATGCAGTAAAATATTACGATACTAGTTGAATTTTACCACAATTTTCACGGTCTCTTTTTTAATGCATTTGCAGGCAGATACTGATAATTCTTCGCGCTTTTTACGCGTTTTTGAATTATCGTCTTGTGAATCCAATGATTTTTTGTTTTTGGATGTACTGTTTCGCGCATTCATATCGTTCTCAATTGCGTCATAATTATCTTTAATATAATCAACTATTTTGTTCTCGATTGCCCATTTGAAAAAATTGAGTTGTCCAATCGTGGTTTCCATGTATTTTTCATCGTCATATGGAATGGAAATACGTTCCCATCTGCAAAATGGGTCAAATCTGCGTTTAGAATAGGCTTTTAGTTTCAACTTGTAGTCATTATATACTTTGAATCTGGATGTAGTTTCGCTGTGTTTGTTCTCCAATTCATAGACGGTATAGAATTTTTTCGCAAAATTGGTTACGAACCAATCGACGATTCTTAGCGAAATTTTGGATTCGCCATTGATAATACACATCATTTTGTTCAAATTATCGCGATTGTTATAAAAATCCATTAGGTTTTTCATTAATAATTCATTTTGAGTATTTGTATTTGCTATGTATGCCATTGGAATAATATTCCGGTTTTATTTATATAATTTTTTGTGTAATTATATAAATATTGGGGTTTTTGTTCCAGTTTTCAAACAAAATTTGTCGAATGTCTCGATATTCAAGATAAAATTTTCTTCATTGACACAATATTTCAGTTGAGAGCGTTGCTTTCCCATATAGGAAAGCAAAGTTGTATAATGTGTATTTAGAATAAAATTATTTTCTAATAATATTCGTTATTTATTGGTTTTTGTTTTCAATATCAAAAACCAATATCTTTCTTATTTTGCTTCTCTGTACGGAGAAGCAAGTTTATAGTTACTACCATAAATATCATGATATTTCTTTATAATTTACTGATAAATTTCATTTTTATTAATGCTCGTTGTTTCTTTTTTGTTTTCAATATCAAAAAACAATATTTTTATCTTGTTTTACCTGTAAGTAAAGCAAGTTTATTCAATTATACTTTCGCCTTCGTATTTTTCTTTTATTTTTTCATTGAAAATTTTGAGTTGTTCGTCTATATCGTATTCTGTTGGTAATACCATTTTTAAATTTTTTCGAGTTTCTCCACCTCGTTTATCATAACATAATTGTTCCTTGTTTCTAAAAACAACAATGGATACATATTTCGGTAAATTTCGCTGCATTTTTTCTGGATATATATCATTTTCCAAATCATCTACGATTTTATTCGCTTGTTGAAGTTTTTCTGTTATAGAAACCTTTTCTGACTTTGTTGTTTCCCAAATTTTTTCCAATTTTGGATGACCTTCTACACGAAAGTATTCCCTACTTAAATTCTTTTCTTTGTTATATACATTGTAATAATACACCACATATTTACGCAACATAGATTGCTGAATACCTTCTGGTAATGGTCGTGCATTTTTTTGACGTTCTTTTTTAGTCCCAGGCATAATACCCATTGAATTTTGTTCTTGCATTTCTCGCGTTGCTATACGTAAATTGTCATACATATTATTTAATGGATTTCTATCAATATGGTCAACGCTAATATCGGATGTTCCTTTTCCGTTTCCATAACATCCAGTTATAATTTGATGAATATATAATAAATCGCCATTACATTTTGGTAAATGAGTGGCGACGTATCCGTTTTTTTGTAAAAAGAATGTAAGTTTTTCTTCTATTTGTTTTTCAAAATCCAAAATTTCTTTGTATGATTTTTCACATAATTGTACAATTGTATCTTTTTCGCAATACATTAATATGATATTTATTTCATTTTTTTCTACAATCCATAATGGATTTTTCATTTGATTTGCTGAATTACCACGATTTTTGATATGACCGGGTGTATATTTAATTATTTTGTATAACTTTGCAACTTCACGATGATATTTATGATATATTTCAATATTACATTTTCTTAAATCATATTTATTGTTATTACGAAATATATAAGTGACACTATCCATATCAAATTTATATAAAAATTCTATTAAAAAATATTTTTTATAATTTTCACCGAAACTTGGATAATCATCTTCGTAATTATTTAATATAAAATTTTTTTTGAAATTCAATATTTTCATTAGGTCATCACAATCTACATATATATTTTTATCATTGTATGATAAAACAGCACAATTAAAGCCGTAGTTATACGAATAAATCACTTGATATTGGGGGGTGTCTAACATTATATATGTTATATTTAACTATAACATATATTCTTTATATTACTTTATTCTAATTATATTTATTCTAATTAAATTAGTTACTGTATGCGACGCCTGCCATTCCGGACATGACTCTCAATACGTTGTATGAAAGAGCATATACTCTGACTTTGGCAGTGGCGGTACCACCGACAGCAGCAGATGAAAGGACAAGTTGAAGAACAGCGTTATCAATTCTGGAAAAGTTGCAAGATCCGCTTGGTTGATGCTCTTCTGGGCGAAGGGCAAATGAGTATACGTTGATACCAGCATCAGGTGCGCGGGTGTGGTGTTGGAATGGTTGGACAACATCGAAGTATGAGCCTTCACGTTCAGAGAATCTGTCTTGGCCGTTAAGTTGAAGTTTGGCAGTGACAACTGGATTTTCACCCCAACAGTGCATATCAAGAGCGGTTTCAGCAAGAACGAAGGTTCCGGCATCAGATAATCCAGAAGCAGATGTACCAGTACTGTTTTGGTCAACGAATGCTTGGTAGTTGTTTGTAGGATTACCAGAAGATGCCCAGTCAGAAAGACCGGCTGATGGGATACTCATTGGTACATCCATAGCACCTGGCATTTGGAATAATCCACTGGTAGCAATGAATGAGTTAGAACCACGAGTTTCAGTTGGACCACCGAAAGCATGGATAGCGTTTGGAAGGGCATCAATGGCATCAGTGTAGTTGAATGGTTGGGCACCAAGGGTCTTGTATAAAGTTGAACCGGCTTCAAGGGATGAACAGTAATCAACGTTGGCATCAGGTTGGACAACCCAGACTAATTCCTTGCAAGGATGGTTGAAGTTAAGCTTGATTTTGTTAGATGAGGAACCGACTGATTCATCACCAGTGAATTGAAGTTGTTCAATAAGGTATTCGTGTGGATTTTGTGCCATCTTTCTACGTTCATCAGTATCAAGGAAGATATAGTCAACATAAAGGGAAGCAGCAACAAGAGATTGTTGGTAAGCAGCGGTGACTGATTGGGTGGTTCCGTTACTGGCAGTTAATGATTTAACAGCCCATAAACATTCTCCAATTGGTCTGAAATCAATATTGATTTTGACTTCGTGGTATTGAAGAGCAATAAGTGGAAGAGCAAGTCCAGGGTTTCTGCAAAACCAGAAAAGAAGAGGAATGTAAAGGGTGGTTTCTGGAAGAGCGTTTCTTGGGGCGCAAACTTGGTTTGGTCCTCCGTTTGATGAACAAGCACCTGAGACAGCGGCGAAATCAGGGTCACAGATGTATACAAGTTGAGTGGTGTGACCAATCATCTTGAAGTATCCACGTTGTTGTTCGGATGAAAGGGTAAGTTGGTTCCAGATGTGCATCCAATCACCATATTGACGGTCAATTCTTTGGCCACCAATTTCGACTTCAACTTGGGAAACAAGTTGTTCACCGACAAAATCTAACCAACGGGCATAGACACCATCACCTCCAGTGGAAGCTTGGGATTGGTTGATTTCTGGAAGGGTGACTTGAAGGTAGGTTCTGTAAGCTAAATCACCATTTCTTGAAATGGTGCAAGTAACTCTACGACCAAAATCGGCTTGGCCAGAGAAAGTTTGTTCAATACTTTCCATGGCAAAGTTGGTATGTCTGCGGTATGATACTTTCCAGAAGGTAATTTCTGGGGTTCCGGTAAGGAAGACGTCTTGTGCGCCGTAGGCGACTAGTTGCATTAGTGCTCCACCCATTTTTAGGATATATACTATTCCAAGAAAATAATTTCAGAAATTATTGCTAAATAAATAGAATTGTGTGTATTAATTCACAATTCTATTTCGAGTTTTTTCATATGTATATAACTGTTACCATATATGCTATGCATATTGGAAATATACATAAAAAATGATATATTAGGTTTTAAAATTCGATATAATGAAATTTTCTAAATAATCTTCCTGGAATATTTCTCTACGATTTTCATGTTTTTTTGTAAAAATATATTTTTCGTTCATTTTCTTAATCGACCAACCATCTTCTAATGCATTGTTTATAAATATGATTTTTTGATATTGTTTTTTATTTATTTTTATATTATCTGGCGTTTCCAACAAAATGGATGTATCTGACATGAATTTAATAATACTATACTATGTATACATATAGCGAAATTCACAGTTTTACGATTTATATATAATTATCTAATTCGTCAATACTTATTCCCATATCTAATAGTTTTTGAATTCTCGAAGGGTGCATTGTGATTTGCATCAATTCTTCTTTGTAAATACAACATCTTGATGTCAATGCTTCATAGTCTAATTCAAATATGCATGGATTTTCTGATAAATAACCCCAACATTCATCGTCTAATTTACCAAGATTTTGTTCTATTAAATGAATCGCATTTGGATTTTCCGATAAACTAGCCCAATCAATTTTTTTTGGATTTTTTTCCAATAAAGGAATCGCATTCGAATTTGCTGATAATATAGCCCACTCAATCTTATCTCGGTTTGCTTCTAATAAAGGAATTGCATTTAGATTTCCTGATAAAACGTTCCAATCGATTTTATCGGGATTTGCTGCTAATAAAGGAATTGCATTTCGATTTGATGATAATAGAGCCCACTCAATGTTATCAGGATTTGCTTCTAATAAAGGAATCGCATTTGGATTTTCTGACAACGCAAACCAGTCAATTTTATCAGGATTTGCTTCTAATAAGGGTATTGCATTTGGATTTCTTGATAACCATGACCAGTCAATTTTATCTTGATTTTTTTCTAATAAATGCATCGCATTTGGATTTTCAGATAACCATTCCCAGTTAATTTTGTCAGGGTTTTTTTCTAATAAATGAATCGCATTCGGATTTCTTGATAACCATGTCCAGTCAATTTTATCTTGATTTTTTTCTAATAAAGGAATCGCATTTGGATTTTCCGATAAATTTTTCCAAGAATAAAAGTCTAATTTATCCAGATTTTGTTCTAATAAAGAAATAGCATTTGGATTCAATACTAACCTATCCCATTCAATATTTTTAATATTAATCGAGTCGTTTAGTTTGTACATTTTGAATAGTATTGCTGTGTTGTTGTATTTTTTCTTAGTATAAATAAAACAAAAAAGTAAATCAATTTTTTATTTTTCATACACTTTTTCTCTAAAATGTACAAAGATTTAAAACCTCTTTATTCATCACATGTGTTATTGTTTTATTATATTCAACATAACAATCTGAACAAATTCCTTCTGAAAACAAACAATGAAAATTCTGTATACTACTATTATTAGATACTACATCAATATGAAATTTTACCAACCCATCATATTTACCATTTTTTTTATTTCCTGAAACTAAAACATTATCATGATTGTCTATATACATACCAAACCCATTTTCTGTATCATTTTCCCAAAGACCTTCATATGAATGTCCATTTGGATAGTATAATGTACCACAGCCATTTTTATATCCATAAATTAGGTCTCCTTGAAAATTAATCATACCACATTTCATACTTCCAATTGAATAAAACGTTTGATTACATTTTCTATTGAATTGTTCCTTAGCAATTTCATATTTAAATAAATGATTTTTGAATTTTTCTATTTCTTCTGCATAGTTTTTTATTTGTGAAATTTTGTTTTTGTTTTCATATCCATAAAAATTATAATAAAATATCATTGCCATTATTAGATAGAATACGAATTCAAAAACGCTTTTCATTTTATATGATGTTCCGGTTTGTCTATTTAAATAAAATAAATTGTATAATACTTGAATCAATTTTTTGCAAATTTTCATATTTATTCATATAAAAAATTGAATAAAATAATATAAAAGTAATAATATAATATATTATGATGACTCAAAACAACGATACAAACGCATTTTTAGAAACATTTACAAAATGCGATATATTTACTCCACATGTAGTATCCAAACAAATGGCCGACAAATTACAGAAACATGGTACATTATTAGAACCATCTGTCGGTACAGGTAATTTACTTCAATACGTTAGCATTGAACATTATGAAAAAGTGGATGTGTTTGATATAAAAAAAGAATATTTGGACCAGTGTCCGACCCATCCAAAAATAAACAAATATTTGGTGGATTTTTTGAAATATGAAACTGCCGAAAAATATGACAATATTATTTTGAATCCACCTTATATAAAAATCCAGGATTTACCCAGCCATTACGTTTCATTTATCAAAGAAAAATGGCCTATTTTGAGCGATGGAAATATAGATATCTATTATGCGTTTTTGTTCAAATGTTTGGAATTGTTGAAAGACGACGGAGTCATGGTCGCAATTACACCCAATAGTTATTTACATAATAAGTCGGCGCTTAAATTCCGAAAATATTTATTGGAAAAAAAATGGATTCAAGAAATCGTCGATTTTGAAGATAAACATGTATTTCAGGATGCCGCCGTATATTGTTGTATAACCGTTTTCACAAAAAATAATAAACCGGTTTTGATATACAATGGGGCGGCCATTGATTACAATATCATTCATAATCCATCGAATAAATTGTCTTTCATACATTATGCAGATTCATCTGAAAAAGTAATTCTCAAAAATATATGCAAAATATACAATGGTATTGCTACATTGCGAGATGCAGTCTATATACATGATACCAAATTATATGATGAACCTTGTTGGAAATTATTGAAAACGTCGACTTCTCATAAATATTGTATATATCCATATTCAGACGATGGCGTGATTATCGATGAAAATGTGTTTAAAACTGCGAATCCAAATACCTACAATTATTTGGTAGACAAGAAACCTGTACTTGCAGAAAGAGACCGTGGAAATAAAACATATGTAGCTTGGTATGCATATGGGCGTAGTCAATCAATCAAAGTTTCTAAAAAAGAAAAGGTAATTTATATACCCACCCTTATCAACCCCAATGATTTGAAATATACAGTTGAACCACCAAAATTACATTCGGGATGTTTATGCATTGAACCCTCCGATACAAATGATATACCCCGAATAATAGAGTGTATCAAAAAAAATACCGATTATTTGTTCAAAAATAGCAGCAAAAAGAACAATGGATGGATTAATTTATCAACGACACTTTTATATGAATTGTGTCTGTAAAAAATGTTAAATTTCATTGTAAAAATTTAATATTTTTTACACTTTTGATTATAAATTTACAAATAAATAATAAAACCCATTCAGTTAAATACAATTATCTAATTCGTCAATACTAATTCCCATATCTAAATATTTTTGAATTCTTGATGGGTGAAATGCTTTTTGTATTAATTCTTCTTTGTAAATAGCACATCGTTCTTTTAATGCTTCGTAATCAATTTCAAAGATGGATGGGTTTGATGATAACCAACTCCAAAGAATTTTATCTGGATTTTTTTCTAATAAATGAATAGCATTTGGATTTAATGTCAAATTTTGCCAACATTCTCGGTCTAATTTATCTACATTTTTTTCTATAATAGGAATAGCATTTGGATTTTTTGATAACCTCCACCAACTAATTTTATCTAGATTTTTTTCTAACAAATAAATAGCATTTGGATTTTCTGATAACCAAAACCAATCAATTTTATCTGGATTTTTTTCTAATAAATCAATAGCATTTGGATTTGTTGATAACATCTTCCAATCAATGTTATCTGGATTTTTTTCTAATAAAGGAATAGCATTTGGATTTGATGACAAATTTTCCCAACAGTGTTCGTTTAATTTATCTGGATTTTCTTCCAATAAAGGAAGAACATTTGGATTTTTATTTAACGATACATTATTCCACCAAATTTTATTTAGATTTGCTTCTAACAAATGAATAGCATTTGGATTTTCTGATAAATACCACCAATCACCATCATCAATTTTATCTAGATTTTTTTCTATAATAGGAATAGCATTTGAATTTGTTGATAAAATATCCCAACAATGATATTTGTCTAATTTATCTAGATTTTTTTCTATAATAGGAATAGCATTTGAATTTCTTGGTAAATGAGTCCAATCAATTTTTTCTGGATTTTGTTCTAATAAATGTATAGCATTTGGATTTTGTGATAATATCCGCCAATCAATGTTTTTAATATCAATCCACCCTTTTAGCTTGTACATGTTAAATAGTTATATTGTTGTATTTTATTTTACTCATTATAAATAAAAAAGTATTTCAATTTTTTATAAAAATGGGCGTTTCAAATGAGAAAAGATGTAAAATACGTATAAAAAATATGAACCATATAAAGTTCATATTTTTCTTTTTTTTATGTTCAAATGATTTCTGATAAAATTTCGTTAAATGGTAGGTTCTCAACAATATTTACAATCTCCGGAACTTTGTCAAATTTTTCGCCGACACCGCAATTATGATTGACTTCCAAAATAACATTGTAATTGTTATGTACAAGTTTGTGTTTTGCTAAATTTTCATAAATTTTGAAACTATTTTCATAAGTAACTATTTCCCAATGTTTAATTGTATTGTCTTTTTTCAAATAAGGGATTTTATTCATCAAAATGTTAACAGGAACAATATGGACATCAGGGTTCGCCCATTTCAAATGCGATACCTCACCGGTCAAGTTCTCCCAGTAATTATAACAATTTTGAGAATAATTTGTCATACAGAATTTGATGGGGAATATGATGTGTGGTACATCGTCTTTTAATACGACAACATCGCAGTTTTTCTTTCCAGATTTAGTGGTAGATTTTACTGCATATTCCTTTTTAATTGTAAAGTGATTCATATTTTCCTCTCCATATTTTGCTTTAATCGCTTGTTTCACCATGTTCTCAATAAACCCATTCAATATATCCGTTCGTTTTGAGCTTCGTGGACCATGTGTGAAATAAGCGTTTAAACTATCCTTTACTCCGGTTGGTAACATATCTTGGTTCTCCATGTATTTCAAATTACGTTTCTTGTTTACCTTATTTAATTGTTTATAAAAGTATTTCAATTTTATGAAAAATAATATTTAATGTAATGAGTACTATAAAATTGAAATCACAACATTTGAAAATGAATAAAAGTATCAAAACAAAATGAAGAAACAAAGTAAAAAAACGAAAACTATACCACTAGAAAACCCAATTGAACGCGTTAAACTACCACGTATTATAACAAAAACTCTCGGTAAAGAGACAGCTGCATATACATCTAAAAGTATTACACCAGTTTGTCAGGATGAACTACAAAAATTTGTAAACGAAGAGATTGAAGATGGTCCGCAGATAGTTAGTATTCCTGTTCCCCCATATCGACATGCATTTTTAGTAGACGTTCAACTAAAAAAGATAATGATATCGGATTGGGGAGGAAAAAAAAATAAAACAGCCGGTATTTTAGGAAACAAAAATTATGAATCGGGATGGGAACAATACTCAGATTTTATGATAAAATTGGAAGAAAAATATAATCGACCAGTTCAATACTACGCTGTAAATAAAAATTTATACAAAATATCAAATAAACTGAATACTGAACGTGGCGGCGGTGGATGTTCTTATTATATTTACGAATGGGTGAAAGTATATTACCCAAGTTACAAGTGTTAAAACTCTAAGTGTTACATCTTTTATTATTTACACCATATCATTCCCCAATCTTGTTTTGGTATAGTATTTGACAAGTTTATTTTTATAGTAGAAATATCATAAAAATCATTGTCTTGTGGTCTAAATAAATAATCATCACAATTTTGAATATAAAATTGTGTATAACCTAAATTTGATAAATAATCTATACATTTGAAGGTAATATCATTTACTTCACTCGCCCATTCAAAACAAATCAACTTTACTTTTTGAGTTAATGATACAATACATTCATACTCTCCGCCCTCAACGTCTATTTTAATCAAATCAGGTAATCCATATTGTTCTATTAATTTATCTATGGTTATTGTTTTACAAATGATTTCTGTATATGAATAATTATAAAATCTTGATGTATCATTTGTTAACCAATCTTTATTTATAGTTGATAAAGTATCACAATTTGCTTGATAAAAAGTTATATCATTACCATTATTATTACAAACTGCATAATTAAGTAAAATTATTTTATCATCTTTACAATTATCTAGTAATCGTTTGAATGTTATAGGTGATGCTTCTATTGAAATTATTTTATCACATAGATTGATATTTGCTAAACTCCAACTACCGATGTTCGAACCAATATCAAAATACATAATATATTAATAAATGATATATTGACATTGTATTATAAACGTAAATATTTAATAATAATAAAAATTGATTTGTTTTATTATTATTATTAAATTACTTAATCAAAGTACAATTCAAAATGTATATACTAAAACACTGGATTGATATTGAAAATCTTAATTGTGACAGTTTATCCGGAAACCCAAATGCGATTGACTTATTACAAGCAAACATAGATAAAAATATAACTTTTAATTATTCAAATTCAATGTTTCATCAAATAAACGAAATGTATCTTTATCATGTGAAATAATGATAATGCATTTTTTGTATTTTCTGAAATCGGTAATAAGTTGAATAATCTCATCTTTCAATTCTATATCCAATGCATTTGTCGGTTCATCCAATATCAATATCTTCGATGTACTTATCAACCCACTTATAATGTTTACCACTTGTCGCTGACCGCCGGATAAATTTTCACCAAGAGAACCTGCATATGAATTATATATATCAACGTTTTTATATAAACCTTGTATTTTTGGATATTTCATGATTTCTTTCAAAAAAATCTCGCATATTTCCGGGTCTTTGCATCCATACATGATATTATCCATGATCTTTTTATCAAACAGTCTTGAATTTTGATTGACATAGGTAATATTTTGGCGAATGTAATCTGGGTCAATTGTAGAAATATCAACGCCGTCAATGTATATTTTTCCACTAACCGGGTCATATAATCGCAGCAATAACTTTGCGAAAGATGACTTACCCTTTCCACTTAATCCAGTTACACCTATAATTTTTTGGTCTGTATTGATACTAAACGACGAATTTGAAAAAACGGGTATTGTTTTTTTTGATTCATAAAAAAATGTCACATTATCAAATATAATATTATTGAAGTTTAAATCATGTGAATTGTATCTCTTGTTGATTAAATCGTTTATATCAACGTCTTTTCCTAACATTCTATTAAAATCAGTTGTAATATATTCGATTCTGCCAATAAATTCTAACCAATCAGGTAAATTATTGATAGTGGAAACAATCTTGTCCCTATATAACAATAATATAGTGACAAATGTAATAAATGTTGTTGTTTTTATTTTCTTAGTGTATTGCAATTGAATCAAATAAAACAATGATACAAAAATAATTATATACACAAAAAATGTTAATATGCTAGTATGTGTTGTTATAGTATCTAGAAAATTAATTCCTTTATTTATGGCTTTATCTGTTAATGTCGTAAAATTGTTGATTTCATTCATAGTTTCGCCTCGATAAATTACTTTATCAATATTATTCAAAATATCGATAATAAATTTTTCATTTTCATTGATAACTGTTTCTTGATCATTTTTTGCTTTTCTCAGATTATTCCAATTTGAATAAATATAAAAAAACAATACTAAATTTGCAATAAAAAATGATACACCAAAAACAGGATTTTTATATATGAAATAAGATGAAATAATTAATAAAAATGCCATTGTAGGTATAATTACAGTAATAATATCATAAAATAAAACATAAAATGACGTTGATATCCGAGTAATTGGAGTAATAAATTCTATAAAATTAACATTTTTCATATTTTCATTATTCGTTTTCAAAATAATTTTGAATATTTCATGTTTAACCCATTGAAATAATTTTGTAATAAGGGTGTTCTGATAATTTTTGTAAATATAATAAATGACAAAATATAGGGTAGATAACGCTATAAAATAATTGAAAAATTCCATTGTCATTTTTTTCGAATTTTTTTCGACAGACTGGATAATATTTGCAGTAATGTAAGAAATTCCATTTGTTTGAATCAATGTAATAAGTAAACTCAATAATACAAGTATACCAGTATTTGTGGCTTCCTCTTTGAAGAATACATACAACAAATAATTTACAATGTTCATATTTTTATGATATTTTTACTGTTGTATATTAAATACTAAATATATTATTTTCATCAACTATTATGAATAATATTCCATGCATGACAACTGTATTTTACAAAATACATTTGTGCAATTTTCGATGTATATAAAAATAATTGCAGAAATAAATACATAAACAAAACACTGAATATTTATCTATGAATAATGAATCAAAAAAAACAACCGACTAAAAAAATACATGCAAATACTACTATTGATGAAAAACATACAGAAATGTTGAATTATTTTTACGAGTTAGAAAGTAATACTATACCGAATTTAATGGTTGAAAAGAAGAATTTAAAACAGAAGTTACGAGAACAAAGTACAAATAAAATTGATGTTTATATGGATATTCGTGATAAAATAGATGCAATTAATAAAGAGATAACTGAGTTAAAATCCAAGAAAAAACAATATTTATTAGACAATTCGAAACACATTTTTGAATATTTTGAAGAGAAAAAGAAGGTATCTTCCGGAGATAATAATCAAAATGTCAATGTTCTCAATTCCTTCTTCAAAATTCATGCTAAAACAGAACAATCCTCAAATGTAAACAGCGATAAATACAGTCAATCAAAGAAGAGTTACCAAAATTATTGGAAAAACGTGAACAATGAAATATTGAATATACATGATTTTATTATCCCATCTGACGTATGTGAAATATGTCATCAAGGAGAACTCATTCCGCAAGATGAAGAGGGAATCTTAATATGCAATAACCAAAATTGTGGTAAATTTATCACATATATTATAGATAGTTCAAAACCAACAAACAAAGAGCCGCCAAATGAAGTATCCTATACTGCATATATACGGTTGAATCATTTTAAAGAGATTCTTTCACAATTTCAAGCAAAGGAGACGACACAAATACCGGACGAAGTTATTGAGGCCATTCGTAATCGTATCAAGAAAGAGCGTATTACCGATATTACGCTTATTAATTATGACAAAATGCGCGATATTTTACGTAAATTGGGATTTAATAAATATTTTGAGCATATTCAATATATTAATTCGCAATTTGGAATCAAACCGCCTATTATGAATGAAGAATTACATGAAACATTGTGTGTTCTCTTTATTGAGATTCAAAAACCATGGGCGGTTCATTGTCCGGCAAATAGAACGAATTTTTTCAATTATACATATACACTGTATCAGTTATGTGTTCTCCTTGACCAAACACAATATCTTCCTTATATTCCGATGATGAAAGACCGCGAAAAACAGTTGGAACAAGATATGATATGGAAAAAGGTATGCAATGATTTGGACTGGGAATTTTTTCCGACTGTGTAAGGATTATTCCGACTGTGTAAGGATTATTCCGACTGTGTAAAGATTATTCCGACTGTGTAAAGATTATTCCGACTATAAAATATAATAAATTTGTTTTTTATTATATTTTGTTTTGTATTTTGTTTATGTAATGCGAGTGCCAATTAAATTCCATTGATTTTCATTTACAACATCTTGGCTTCCACCAGTTATATTTTGTATAACCCAACGGAAATAGCAGTATCCATATTTTCCATCTGGATATGTAGATGTATTTATATTAATAGTATTCAATGTAGTAGTGGCACTGGTTTGTTCATCAACAATAAACCAAACTGTTCCATCATTTGAACCAAATATTCTATAATAACTAGGGTTTCTACCTAATGTAGCTATATTTATATATCGCGTTCGGTGTGAATAACCAGTCATTTTCAATTTGAATGGTAATTTAATTTGAACCCATTCTCCTACAAATCCTGTTGAATTATATGTTGAATTTGCACTTGTATAATAAGGTGTTGTAAAATAATATGTTGGGGTTCCTTGGTAAATACCATTATTAGTATTATATGGTTGTCTTGTATAAGTTACTCCGGCACCATCTATATTAGAACTTCCTGTGTATCCACAATGCCAAATAGTTCCATAACTGGTTCCATCATTATTAGAATCATTTCTAAATAAATTTACACCGATAGCAATCGTAGAAGCAGCACTCGATTCAGCTATTGCATATGAACCTATATATTCTGGTGATGAAAATGAAGAAGGAACTGTTACACTATTAGATGTAAAATAGGATGTAAATCCAGATGGACTATTTGCACCTATGTAAATGGTTTTTCCTACATTTGCAGTTGGCGTTTCTTTAATACCAACTAAATTCCATTGGTTTTCATTTGCCATTATTTTATCTCCACCTGATGGCGTATCTATTTTTTTAATAACATATCTGAAAAAATTATAATAGTTTTTTGCATATGGGTATGTATTTGTATTTATTATATATTTTTTCAATGGCACATAACTTGTCTGTGTTACAATATCAACTTCATCGAGTGCATACCAATTCGATGAACCATCAGTTGAACCTAATATTACATATTGTATAGGAATTCTAGAATTAGTATATCTGGCACGATTACTGTAACTGGTTAATTTCATATTATACGGAACCATTATTTGTACCCATTCACCCGAAGCAATAGCTGTGGCACTACCAGTTGTGTAATAGGTAGTTGAATATGTTAGTGACGCATTACCACCTCCTACATAAATTCCGCTGGCAGCATTGTAAGGACTTTGTGTATAATTTAATACTGTATTGGTGATTGGTTTGAATGAATATGCAGCACTTTGATTAGCACAAGACCAAAATGTAGTATATTCGGTACCACTCAATGTATTATCACCTTTAAATAAATTATAAGTTAAAAAAGAAGTAGTAGAATATATACTTGAAGATGTTACAATATAATTTCCTGCATATGTATTGAATGATGCCATAGTAGGAACATTTATTATATAATTAGTAAAATATGAACTTATTGGACTATATGCACCAATAACAATAATATCATCTATAAACATTCTTGGATACCCTGCCGCGGGTGTTATTGGATGGAATGTATATCCAGTCCAGTCAGTAATTGTTTGGTCATTTCGCGTAAATGATAAATTACAATATGCTGAACTCGTGTTTTGTCCATACAATATTCTGATCGGGTAATATTGTCCATTTGTAAGAGATATAGAACCAGATCCATTACTTCCAACATAAGAATAAACTAACCGGTTTGATGTTGTATATCCACTGATTGCATAATCACCTATCCATAAATATGTTTCATCGTCTGTATTTAGATTAAATGTAAATGTGCCTGTGAAATCTGCCTTGAAATATCCAGTATATAATATAGAATATAAATTGTGAACAATCGCAAAACCTAATGTAGTAGATGCCTCGGTGATAGAACCAATATTTGCAACATAATCTGACCCACTCCATGAACCGTTATATATAGGATTTTTTTGAACATAATCTAGATCATTGTTATGATAACCTACGTCTGTATAATACGCAAATAGTTTTGACGTATATAAATTATCAATGGTATTGGCATTTTTATTTATAAAAACTGTTGGTATGCCAACAAGAGTAGATATATTCGTTTTTGCTGAATATAAATAACTCGTTAAATTCGTAATTGTTGTCGCATTTCTTGTAAATGATAATGAAAACGTAGGATTAGTGACAGATGTCCTTTTTCCCCATGTTATTCTTATTGGATAATATTTCCCATTTATCAAATTAATAGTTTGGGTTGATGCTGTGCCATTACCTGTATCAGTTAATAATACATTAGATTTATCATTGGTAATAGCTGTATCTCCTATCCACAACATACCAAAATTAAGAGTATTTAAAGAAAATTTCCAAGTTCCAGTAAAATCAGACTTGAAATACCCAGTCCATTGACAATGATATATTGTAGCACTGGTATTTAAAGTTGATGCAGTATAACTAGCATTAATTTTTTTGGCCAATGGTAATACAGCATTTGTTAATGAATCCAAATTGGTTACATTAGTAGTTCCTTCAATTGTGTTTACTATAAAATAACTAGGATACCCCTCATAAAATCCACTATCATCCCAAGTTATTTCACCATATAATCCAGTATTTTCATATAAACTATCGTTAAATGATACTTTGTCTATAACGCCATTTTTCACGATATTTGAATGAAAAGTGTTAAATGAGTTCATAATTTATATATATTGCATATTATAATAGAAAAAATGCAACAAATAATATTGTTTGTAAAAGCAACATTATTCTTAATTTTATATAATACAAACTGTATTACAAAAATACAATTGTACATTCAATGCGATCTTTATGCCAGTCTAATACCACCAACTAGACCTGTGCCTAAACCAAATCCAGCACCGCCTCTCATGGATGAACCCATGGATGGAACAAATGTATCTAAAATACTGAATGATGCAGCAGCAATTAATGCAATGATAAGGATTTCATCAACATTAAGAGCTTTACGAGGTACAATCATAGCAACTACGGCAACTGCAAGACCTTCAATAAGATACTTAATAATACGCTTAACTAATTCTGCTAAATCGAATGTCATACTGACTATATAAATAATACTAACAAAAAAATTAGAAAAAATAGAAAAATTAATATATTAATTCAAAAAACACTTAAACATATTTGTTGCTAAATAAATATTATTATGGCAAACTTTGAAAGAAAAAATTTAGAAAACGGAAAGCCAAATCCAAAATACATTGATTTATGCGACGAGGATACTCCAATTGCCGGACAAAAATTCGTATGCATGTCTTTTATTTCACCTGAAAAAATACTAAAAAAACGCGAATTGTTCATGTTCGAACATTTTCTTAAACAATGGGATTTTACTAAATCTATGACTAAATTCTTCGATTTCATCCATTTCTTATCCTATAAATACAATTTGAATGTAGAAGATGTCATGAATGATTTCAATGAATTTTCAAAGGAAGAAGAAACTAAACTAAAAGAGTCATCTGTCGACGATGATTTTAATAATTTCATGGATAAGAATGAAGACCGTCTTGCAACTCAATTCCAACGTGAAAATGCTTTCCAAACATCTGTTCGTGGTTTAAAAGTAAGAGGTGTATTTTCAACCCAAGAAGAAGCAGAAATGCAATGCAAGAAATTACGTGATTATGACCCAAATCATGATATTTTTGTAGGACCAGTTGGTATGTGGATTCCATGGGATCCAGATGCTTACAAAACTGGTCGTGTTGAATTTATGGAAGAAGAACTAAACAAACTACATCAAGAAAAAATGAAGAATGAAACCAAGGCCAAGCAAGAATTTGAACAACGCATTAAGGATACTAAAAAGAAGGCAATTGAAGAAAATATCAAATTAGCTGAAAAATCAGGAAACGTATTAACTCAAACAATGGACGAAGATGGAAATTTGGTTGGTGTTCGCGAGACAGTTAACTTCGAAGAACGTGAAGCTGCTGATGTTGAGACAACCAATATTCGTAATGAAATGCTTCGTGAAACCAAGTTAAAACAAGAAGAAACAAAAGAAGCAGAAAAAGACAACGCTCAACGCGCGGATAGTATTCAAGTAGAAATGAATAATGAATAAGTTCTCATGATAAAATACTATCATGTTCATCCATATAATTTGTAAATAAAGATGATACAAATTATATACAAATATGAAATTCAATGGAATTTTACCATTTGGATTTTTTAACATTGATAGCAGGTCCACTATTTTTCTTTTTCGATTTACTTGGGTCATATGCTTCGTCTTCATCGTCGGAACCCATATTTTTCGAAATTTCCCAAAATTCTTTGGATCCCAATTTGAAATCCGGTCTGCCTTCGGCTTTGTACCAAAATATTTGGTCTTGTAGTTTATTTGATTTTGCATTGTTATTTATGACTAAACATTCATAGTTTTCCGTGGTTTGGTCCATCACCGAATTGAACGATTCCAATGTTGGGAACATAGAAGCATAATTTTCCCATATTCTTTTACGATTTGTCATGTAAGGTTCTCGTAAAATAAATACATAATCAATATTGGTTCTCAAATTAGGCGGAATACCCAATGGATATTGCATCGTTATTATCAACATCACTTTCCAGTGACGACCGTTCATAAAAAGAAGACGCATCATTTTATCACGAGTCCATGTTTGGTCATATAAACAATCATCTAAAATGACAAATGCACGCGGGTCGATGGTCGTTCTTTTATATGTTTCAATTTCTTTGTTCACCTGTTTTAACACCGCTTTTTGACGACGTAAAATGTTCTCGATTAATACTGTATTATATTCTTCATGAATAAACAATTTTGGGACATGACTTGCATAAAATCCATTACCAGCTTCTGTACCAGAAATAACAGTGCCAATCGGAATATCTTGGTGATGATACAATAAATCTCTTACCAAATACGACTTACCAGTATCACGACGTCCAATCATTACAATTACCGGACCTTTATTTTCATCCGGTTTGAAAGTGATTGCTCTCATATCAAATTTTTTTAATTCTAACGTCATGTTTTTCCTAAACTATGGATTTAATAATGTATCAATATAAATTAATTGTATAAAACATAACGTATATGCAAAATAAAACATAAAGACCTGTCCATTAGTAAAAATAAGTTAAAATACTGTTGTTTTTATATTCATGAGTAAATATACAGAAACTATTATGACAGATTTAGGAAATCCAGTAAAATTATTTCAAATCAATTTTTGTAAAAGAAAAGAAATCGATTTAGATGAATTAGAAAAACAATATGTTCTCAATAAGCAAGACCAAGATAACGAATATAAACCGTTTTCAATTTCTAAATTTCAAAATTATAATCCAATTTATAATCGTTATTTTGAAATGGATAGTACTAACTACAATAGTATTTCATTAAATTCGAAGTATCAATTCAAAAATTTACAACAAGTCGAATGTTTAGACACAAATTCTACGCACAATAAAAATGTTTTTATTAAATTCTCACCTTTGCTTGACCCTATACGATATATGATTGGTAAATATCAAAATTTAGACAAAGATTATGTGCTTCCTGACATGAATAACCAAGATGTATGTTTTTCTAAATTAAAGGACCCTAATAATATGGCATATACCGATTGTTTTTTTAGTTATTTAAGTAGTCAACTTTTAAATCATCATGGTTTTGTACATGGAATTGATTTTTTTGGGTCTTTTTTGGGAATTCAAGAAAAATTCAAGGCAAACGTCACCGATGATTTAGAATATTTAAACAATTCAAAATTTTTCAATGAAAATGTAGGAATTTTATTTTCAGTAACTGATGCCGAAAATGATGAAAAAATTGATTTTGGTTCTCGCTGTAATAGAAAAAAATTAGCGATTTCATCGTTATCGAATCCTCATAATTTATCGGCGATTTCTTTGGATGCTGATATTTTAGACGAATCAAATGATTGTAAACATGAAAGTGAATTAGTTTATAAAAATAATTCAAAAAAGAATTCGTCATGTTCATCATCATCTTCATCTGATAAAAGTGAACTTAATTATACAAGTGACGAGGATGATGATTCAGATGATGATGATAATTATTCGACATGTAGTTCAGATGAATCTGACTCAACTAGTAGCGACGAACAAGAAGATGAAGAAGAAATATATGCATACATATCAAATTTTCCTGTTCAAATGATTTGTTTAGAAAAATGCGATGGAACGATTGACGACCTTTTTGAAAAAGATATGCTCAATGAAAAACAGTGTGCAAGTGCAATATTTCAAATCATTATCACATTAGCAACCTATCAAAAAGCATTCAATTTCACACATAATGACTTACATACAAATAATATCATGTATATTAATACGGATATAGACTTCTTGTATTATTGTTACAATAACAACTTTTACAAAGTTCCTACTTATGGAAGAATATACAAAATAATCGATTTTGGAAGAAGTATCTATAAATATCAAGGTAAAACTCTATGCAGTGATAGTTTTGCACCCGGTGGCGACGCAGTTACACAATATAATTGTGAGCCATTTATGAATGAAAATAAACCTCGTTTAGAACCCAATATGAGTTTTGATTTATGTAGATTAGGTTGCTCTATATATGATTTTGTAATAGATGATGAGAACAATCCTAAAAAAATGGACGATTTTCAAAAAACGATTGTACGATGGTGTATGGACGATAATAATAAAAATGTTTTATATAAAGCAAATGGCGATGAACGCTACCCTAACTTTAAATTATATAAGATGGTTGCACGAACTGTTCATAAACATACACCAGAAGAACAATTCAAATTCAAATTATTATCCCAATTTGAAATTGCAGAGAGTGATGTAGATAACCAAAATGTTATCAATATTGACAAAATACCATCGTACATGTAGATATATGAAACGTATAAAAAAATATAGTTTTATATTATAAATGAAAAATAAAACTATAAAAAATACCATAAACACAAAAAATGCAAAAAATGCAAAAAATAAAAACAAAAAAAAGAATAAAACAAAGCATGTGCGATTTGCAAAGAAATTGGAGCATTATCATATGGAAACATCATATAATCCTATAAAGATACCAATTACATCGAGTTGTGCAGAACCTGCAAAAGAAATTAAAACTGCATTGGTATCGAATGTTTTACGTAAATAAAAAGATGATTTAGCATATTTTTATTACACCTTTTCTCATTTACCAAGGGACTGCGTTTCACAAATGCCGAATTTTTCTAAAAATACGTTCAATGACAATGGATGCCACATAAAAAAAAGTCCTTCACCATATGTGCTACTACATTCAGTATAATATGCAAAATGTATTTCATTTTTGTTATGTAATTCAGTATAAAATAAATAGGCTTCTTTCTTTTCTTCATCGCTCATTATGTTATTATATGTTTTTTCAAATAATATGTTAGCAAAATCATCATCATCATCAAAATTATATATTCTTATTCCAAAAATACTACCATTATCATAAATTCCCATTTTATAATAATATATTATACATTTATTATTATAATGTAACGCAATGATGGAGTCTCTTCGAGTAAATGAGAAAAGGTATATAACCATGTAGTTTTTCGAAATATTTTATTTCATGTATTGTAATTTGAATTCGTCGGGTGTATAAATCGGTATTCCCAACTCTTTGGCCTTTTTTGTTTTATTGGATTCGTCCTCTTTTGATTTGACAATTACCGCAAATGTGTTTTTGTTGACAGAATCTTCCAATGTAGCACCGACTTTTTCCATTTTTTCAATGATTTCTTTATCACGAACCTTTGTCATGACTATTTTTTTACCATACAATGGATCACTTGTATCTACTACTATATTAGCAATTGCAACTGTTTGTTCTGGCTGTTTTGTTTCACTCAATTTTCCTTTTAATCCAGTTTCTTCTAAAAATGCCATAAACGCAGGGATATTGTTAACCAATCCTTTTGCATTTTCTAATCCAATTCCTTTGATGGTTTGGAGTTTTTTCACTTTTTCTTCGACACTGTCTTGTGATGTTAATAAATCAGGATATTCATCCATCATTGGTTGCATTTTTTTTCTTGAAAGTCCTCTTCCAAATGTATTGGATGCGACCATAATATCCAATAAGGATGCTTTATCGACCTTTTCATGTATTCCATTGTATATCTTTTCAATCATTTTGGATTTGAATCCTTCTACTTTTTCAAAATCAGTTTTGGACATTTTCAATATCTTACCAACTGTATTATATCCTGCTTCCATAATACGTTTCACATTTCCACTGGATAATCCATCCACCTCCAATTCTACGAAAAACATAGTAATATTCTTTTCTAATACTGTAATATCTCCTTTAATGTCTTCCAATACAATATCTACATGGTTTGTTGTCCATATATATGGTATATTTGGCATTTTTGCTTTTTCAGCTGGTGTTGTAACTGCTTTTATATAGGGTATTACATCACCACTACGGATCATTTGAACAACTGCACCAATACCTAATTTGTTGTCTTCTATGAATTTACCATTAAAACCAGTGGCATATTCAATGGTAACTCCTCCTAAACGAATTGGTTCAATGCGGACACGCGGTTTCAAATAACCATTTTTACTTGGCGACCATATAACATCTAACACTTTTGCTTCTCCCATTTGGTCAGACAGAACCATTTTGAATGCAAATGCATGCTCTGGATTACCGGAAATACGTGGATATACATTATCATCTGTAACAATGACGCCGTCAATTTCATACATATAATTGGTTCGCCAATCGACAAGTATTTCAGAAAGCATTTCATTGGATAAAGCTTCGACGGTTTTGTTCATGACAACTTCGTGTTTCATTTCGGTTAATTTTTGTAACTGTTGGCTTGGAGACATTTTTGGTTGAATAATTTCATATGCTACAAAATGCAAATCCTTTGTTTTTTCATCGATGGTTTTGCTATTGATGATTCCTGATACTAAATTTCGCGGGTTGGCAAAAACAGATTTGTATTTTTCTTCAAATACTTGTTTAGGAATAATAAATTCGCCTCGGACAACCATATTAGGTTCTTTTGGTAAATTCAATATAGACAATAGATGGCTAATATCTTGACCAACCTTTCCATCACCTCGGGTGTATAATTTAGGCTCTGTGCCTTCTGTTGAATACATACCACTTACTCCATCTAGTTTGCATGATAATACATATGGTCCTTTGTATTTATTCATCCAATTGGAAAGAGCATTTGAATCGGGTTTGATTTTGTCCATAGATGGCATTTGGTACGGTAATGTTACCTTATTTTTTTTAACAGGAGCACCAATCAAGTCAACTTCGACATTTTTAGGATATTTTTTTTCGATATATTCTTTGACAATATCATACTCGTTATCGGTCATAAATGGGTTATTTGAATTGTAATATTTATCACTTGCTAAAACAATCATTTCTGATAATTCTTTTTCATTTAGCGATTCTAAAACAGTTATACCATTTTCTTTGAAATTGGTAATATGTGTTTTTGTTTTTTCTATTTCTGCATTGGGTATGTTATCAACGGTCATTACTTTCTTATCTTGGTTTATATTTAATTCATTTTTTTCCATTTTATCTTTTTTATCTTTTTTGTTTTTTTCCAGTTTTTCCTTTTTCACTTTTCTTGTTCTTGGTTCTTTTGGAATATATCTTTTAGGCGATTTTTGTTTTCTTGCTTTTCTTGTTTTTTGTTTTTCTGGCTCTTTCATTTCTTCTTTTTGAATTGATTTAGGAGAAATAGTTTTTAAAATTTCCATATTTTCATTCATATTTTGTTGAACAGGTTCTCCCATTTGAACAAGTTCTCCCATTTGAACAAGTTCTCCAATTTCTATTTTTGGAATTGATTTAGGAGAAATATATTTTAAAACATCCTTTTCATTTTTTGTTTTTTTTGTTTTTGGTTCCTTTGGAACTTTCTTTTTTGGTGATTTCTTTACTTTTGGTTCTTTTGGTTCTCTCTTTTTCCTTGTTTTTTTTCCTGGTTGAACAGGTTCTCCTTTTTCCTCTTTTTGATTCAATTTAGGAGAAATAGTTGCTGAATCATCAATATTTTCAACTATTTTTTGAGAACCTGGTTCTCCAATTTCTATTTTTGGAATTGATTTAGGAGAAATAGTTGCTGAATCATCAATATTTTCAACTATTTTTTGAGAACCTGGTTCTTTCGGTTGAACAGGTTCTCCTTTTTCCTCTTTTTGTTTTGATTTAGGAATAACTGCCCTTCCATCTTTTCTGTCTTCCGGTTCTCTATATTCTAATCCTAAAAAATCAAAAATATCACGCTCTGAATCAAACGTATTTTGCAGTTGTTCCGTTTTTTTCTTATCCACCATTTTTGAAATGCCATGTTCATTCAAACTATATCCCATTTTCAAAGCATGACCACGCATAACAGTATTGAATCCTTTACTACCAGTAAAATATAATACTGCAAAAGGGTACTCTTCATGTTTTGTATATAAGAAATCAACCCGACGATGAACCTTGCTAGATGGTATTTTGGCTACAACCAATGATTTTGTTTTACCACGAGAGAGAACATTGGTAATAATTCCATTTTCTATTAATATATCAATGAATTTTTCAAATACGAATGGATTTTTAGAAGTAACTATAACGTCTATATCTCCCGAAGTAGCAAGTTTACGGCGATAACTACCGACGATTTCATAAGCAGAATCGTCTTCTTTCACTTTATCGAAAATAGAAGAAAAAGTATTATTATATTCATCTATTTCTGAACGAGGAATACGTTCTTCTATATCTTCATAATATTTAAGACCTATTTTTTGGACAGCATTGAGAACTTCGTCTTGACGTTCTCGTAATTCTTCGATACTTTTAATTCCATATTTTTCTACCAACTCTTTTGCCTTAATAGGTCCAATACCATATACATTACTTAACATATATTCGGGTTTGTTCTTTTCGCGTTCTAATAATTCTAATGTTCCAGTTTCTTGATATTCTTTTAATTTTTCCATTATAGTCGACCCAATACCAGGTAATCCTTTCAATTGTGAAACACGAGTGATTGGTTCAGGATATGCAAGAATGGTTTCTTGTGCTCGTTTATATACCCTTGCTCTTATTTGGTCACCCTGTTTACTCATTAATACTGTAAGTTTTTCCATTAAATTTACCAATTCGTCGTTCATAGGTTCTCTGTTTTCAACAATATTTTCAGGGGATTTATCTGGTGATTTTTCCGGCATTTTTTTCTTCGTCTGTCTCGGTTTACGCGGTTTCTTTTCCTTTTTTTCTTTCAATGCCAATTTTTCTTTCAATAATTGTTTTTGTTCATTTACTATTTGTGACATATATTATATATATTACAAATATCTTTTTTACATTTTAATTGCATATTGAATTGTTAGAAACCAGGTGCATCTGTAAATATTTGCGTGTTTGCTGTATTCAAAGTTTTGGTTTCAGTAACTACATTAAATAATTCAGAAATAGCGTCATTATTTTGGAAAAAGATGAATCCACCAACTGCTGTACTGATAAATACAATGATTGCGTCTCTGACAAAGTATTTCAAAGGTTTCCATTCTTTGTCTAAATATTTTGCCTCCAAAAATTTCATTACGCAAAATATAAAAGTAATCAAAAAAGAAATAATCAGTATCTTTTCCATAAAAATATATAATAATTACTAAATATTTTTATAGATATTATTACGCATTTATGGCAATTCTTCGAAATCCAATGATGGGATATCATTCGAAGAGAACACATTATCTCCATCCAATAATTCAAAACCGGTCAAATCCATTGGCTCTGTATCAATTGTAATGCGGTCATTGTCGTCATCACTATCACTTTCTTCTTCTAATTTACGTTGAATTGCTCTGGATGTACTAATTTCTTCTAAACGTTCAATCGTTTTTGGTGCATTTACCGTATCTACTTTATTTTCGGTATCCATTATAGAATCATAATCATTGAACGATAAACGGGTAATAACTGGTTCGTTATCAATGTTTTGTATTGAAGGAACCATGGATGGTATTTCGTCTGTTGAAGAATCTTTTACTATATCGGATTCTGGTTCGTTTTCTTTTACAGGTGTTTCAAGAACAGGATCTTCCAATTTCTCAATGATGACTTCTTCTTCTTGTTCTACACTCTCTTCCATATAAGCACGAATAATTGCTTCGGTTGGAATACTTTCACGTATAGCAGTCATAATAGATTCTTGAACAATTACTTCTAATTCACGATTGTTTTTTTGTACTTGCAATGGATTGATATTCTTTTCAAATAAATACACATTCATATATAATTTACGGGCAGTATTGATATATACTTTGTGAATGAAATTGTCTAAATTGGGAATGGATATATCGATTTTCTTCTGTTTATTGCCAACCCGAATACATGTTAATACCTTTAATTGTATAATATGAACACATGTAATCAAATCTTCTAAATAATTACAACCACTGCGTTCGATTATTCGTTTACGTTCTTCTTCTACAATAATGGCATTCCATTTAGGAATACGGGAAAGTAAATTTTGAAATGTCATTAAATATTTATCTATTTCATTGTTCTCTATACACATTTTCCATGATTCATTAAATATAGAACGAATACCTTCAATAACCAGTGGTGAAAAAATGCTTACTAAACGACTACACCATTCATTTTTTGATTCTTGTAAGTTGGATAAAACAAAATCGTCCATTTTGTAAAATAGATGTTTATTTTTTAAATACTATTTTGACGAAAAAATAATATATCCAATAAATGGAACAATAACATTTTTTCACAGCGGAATTCACTTTTACGCGATTGATAGTGCATGATTATATTTGATTTTTGTAAGTCGTCCCATTTTTCATAGGTAGACCGCTTTAACCAATCTATTAGGTCTATACATGAATATCCATTTTCATACATGGTATTTACTAAATCTAATAAATGATTATGATTTATTTCTTGTATAGAAATAGTATTTTCCATATGTTCATTTAACCATTCTTTTTTGGAATTCTCATATTCAGTAAAATCGAATTTTTTGTTCAAATTATATTGATGTAAATTGATTGTATTTCCATTTTCGTCAATATATTCGGGAACACATATTTCGCAAAAACGGGATAATATAGGATTTAGCAATCTGTGTTTGTTTTCTACCACAATGAAAAAACGTGTTGTAAAACTAAACAATTCAATGCATCGGCGCAGTGCAGATTGAGCATCAATCGTCAAATAATCAGCATTGAAAAGAACAATGGATTTGAATGGTACGCCACTATTGGATTGTATATTCGTTTTGGCGAAAAATTTGAGTTCTTCTCGAATAAACTTGATTCCTTTACCGTGGGCACAGTTTACAAACATGACATTGGTTTTGATTTTTTGTTTATCGCCGTTGTATATTTTATGAAGAAAATTGTGGATGATTGTTTTTTTGCCTGTTCCCGACGAACCGTGAATAATAATATTGGGTATTTTATTGCTTTTATGGAAATAATCCAATTTATCTTGTATATTTTGATGGATGGGTAATTGATTTATATTCATATGTATATTATGGATATAACGGTTTTTTTATGTTTTGTTTTTATTTTATTATATGTTTGCATATTATATATATTTCATTTGTAAAAAATGAACTTTTATTTGATTTTAGGAATATTTTTAGTAATACTATTATTACTATATTTTATTAGTCGAACAATAAATGTAGAACATATGAATAATATTCATGATAATAATAATTATCTCGACGGTATTGATGTTATTTATTGGATCAATTTAGATAGAGCAACTGAACGAAGAAATAATATGGAAAAAATCCTGGAAGACCCAGTATTTGGTAATATTGAAAAAATTCGTTATCCAGCAATAGACGGTAATATTAAAAATTTTCAAGATATTATTATGAAAACTATATATCCAAGAAATTATTCATCTAGTAATACAAATCAAGAATATGCTTGTTTGTTTTCACATTTGAATGTAATTAAAAATTTTTCTAATAGTAATTATAATGTAGCTTTAATTTTTGAAGATGATATGTCATTAGAATATAAAAAATATTGGAAAGAGAATGTTAGACAAATTATGGAAAATGCTCCAAAAGATTGGGAAATAATCCAATTAGGTTATACAGTAGGTGATAAAATCCCAGAAGAATTATATACTTTGAATATAGAACGCAAATTTTATGGAACAGGATCATATTTAATTAAAAAATCTGCTGCAAAAAAATTAATAGAAGATTTGAACAAAGGAGATAAATATATGTTAAATAAAAGTATTCCATATGTAGCGGATGTTTACATCTACAAATTGTTGAAAACTTATGTATATAAATATCCATATTTTACTTATCCTACCAATAATGATTCTTATATTCATAATGAACATTTGTCTCTACATGTTCGTTCAAAAGAACTTACGAATTCATTATACAATTCATAAAATAATATAAAGGCATTTTTATGAATTATTTTTATGAATTATTTTTATGAATTATTTTTATGAATTATTTTTATGAATTATTTTTATGAATTATTTTTATGAATTATTTTTATGA